>Ga0308170_10003498_pt1 | contig 12823 bp, 9 predicted proteins | sample PhyBR2_2_FD_202136 | JGI IMG/M metagenome (GOLD analysis project Ga0308170, IMG submission 202136) | Phyllosphere microbial communities from UC Gill Tract Community Farm, Albany, California, United States - DLSLSB.R2 | ecosystem: Host-associated > Plants > Phyllosphere > Unclassified | place... | reverse complement strand
ACAGTCAACTCGCGCAAGATGGTCCAGCACCCGAGCGCGAGCGGCAGCGACAAGGCCTCGCCGTTCGGCACGCCCGCACCCGGCTACACGGCGACGTTCGGCTCGGTCCCGAACCCGAACGCCGGCCCGCACCATCACGACATCACGACCCTGTCGATCACGCCCGCCGCCGAGGTCAAGAGCGAGACGGCCGTCGAGTCGCCGGAACTCGAGGTGCGTCCCCCTTCCTCTTTGCGCTGAGACCGAGCCCTGCGCCTCGTGCTCGACCTGACGCGCTCGCACCAGCCGCACCCCTTCCAGGTCCGCGCCTACCACGTCACGCCGCCGACGCCCGACGGCGTCGTCGTCCCGATGCAGACGCTCCCCTCGACCGTCACGACGCGCCGTTCTGCCGAGCGCTCGGCTGAGCAGGGCGACGGCGTGCGCTCGCGCGCGGTGCCGCAGGGCTGGTAGAGCGAGGGTGTGCGCTCGAGGCGCTCGGCGAGGGACGGCGCGGCGCGACGCTCAGGGCTTCTTCTTCGCCCGGCGTTCCTCCTCGCCCTCGATCCTTTCTCCTCCGTCCCGAGTGTCTCCTCCCTCTTCTCTCCTCTTCGCAGTGCCATAGACCCTCACATTCGCTTCTCCCTCTCCACCACTCGACCACCGACTCGTTTTGCCCTCCCCCCTCGTCCTCGCTTTGACCCCCTTGAGTAGCTCTGTGCCCTTTCTTGCCGAGCCTCGCACCCTCCTGCACTGCAACATGGGCTCGACGAACACTCTGGTCTCGAGAGAGAGCAGCTGGGTCGGTGCTGATGCCGAGACGCTCGTTCGCCCGCCCGGACTCCGACGGCTTCGCGTCGCGCTCGCCTTCAGCTCTCGCTCTCGTCCCTCGCTCCCTCAAAGTCGCTCGTTCAAGCCGTCAACGCCCTACTACAGCTCCTCAACACGCCCTCACGCCAGCCACAGCGCCCCTCACGCCCCACCCACGCTCCTTTCGTCCTCATCGCCGCCGGCACCTCGCATCGTCCGCCTCGTTCAACGGCAGGCCTACAAGCTCGGCAAGGCGCTCGAGTCGGCTCTACAGCTACTATGTCGGCTCCTGACGGCCCCAAGCCGTCACTCGATGCCAGCATCGGCGCTTTGTGCGTCCCTTCTCCTCCTCGCCCTCACTCCCTCGCCCCGGAGCTGACTCTCAGCTATGTTACAGCGTCCTGTGCGTCTCGTCAGCTTTTAGTGCAGCCTCTCGCCGGCTCTGACTCTTTCTGCAACAGCGGCACCGTCTTCTCGTGCTTCCTCGCCGGCGTCACCTTCACCCAGACCCTCACCTACTTCTCCAACTTCTACCGCGTCGACCACCTCGTCCTCATCGTCATGACCATCGCGCTCAAGACGATCGGTATGGCGCACACGGCGATCTGCTGGTGCGTCCTCGCCTCTTCCTCAGACTCGCTCGCTCGCTCGCCTAAGCTGACGCCGCGCTCTCGCTTGCAGCCACTCTGTCTACGTGCGTGCGCACTCCCTGCGACGCTATGGCGACCCTCTCGTGACCTCGAAGCACCTGCAGACCTGGACTGTCAGCGAGTACGGCAACTTTGCCGCCCTCGCGCTCGCGCCGGTGCCGTTCGCCTGGGGGTGCGTCCCCCTCCTCCTCTTCTTCCCCTCCGCGACTACACAAACTGATCTCGCCTGCAACAGTCCTTTCCTCACGGGCCTCGCCGCCTTCATCGTCCAGTGCTTCTGTGCGTCGCTCGGCGGTCCTTCGTCTCGGTCGAGCTGGCTGACTTGGTCGTGCGCTCGCAGACGCCTGGCGCGTGTTCGTCGTCTCGGGTCGCAAGCTCTTCGTGCCTCTCCTCATCGGCTCGATCGCCCTCGTACGCCCACTCTCACCGCCTCGCACCGTCTCCCCCGTGAGCGCGCTGACTTTGCGCTCGCACCCCTCCTGCAGGTCCAGCTCGCCTTCGCCACCGGCCTCACCTACAGCCTCTACCAGTGGTCGTTCCAGTTCGCCCTCTTCCCCAAGTACCGCTACGGTGTCGGGCTGTGGCTCATGGCCGGCGTGTGCGTCCCGCTTCCCCTCGAGCTCGAGCATGTCGACGATGGCAAGGCTGATTTGCACCTCTTCTGCAGGGCCGCCGACCTCCTCATCACATTCTCGCTGTGCGTTCGCTTTCGCTCGAGCTCTCGCAGTGCAAGACTGACGTCCCTCGTTGCGCAGGGTCCACTACTTGCGCGCGTGCCTCTCCTCGACCAGCGACAACAGCTGGCACCCTTTCGTTCGCGCTCTCGTCATCACGGTCGTCCAGACCAACGGCCTCACGCTCCTCACGACCATCGTCAACGCCATCCTCTTCCTCACCGACGAGAACACGGCCTGGGTGCGTTCGCTCCCCTTTTCTTTGCGCTCTCGCTTCTCGACCTTCCCAAGTCACCGCTGACGCCCTCCACGACTGCCCTTTCCTGCAGCACGTCATTCCGGGCTTGATGCTCGTGCAGATGTACATCGTCTCGGCCCTCGTCTCTCGTGAGCAGCCCGTTCCTCGCTCGCCGCGGCTCGGGTTGACATCGCCGTTAACATTCCTCTCGCGCTCGCAGTCAACGCCCGCTCGTCCCTCCAGCGCTACGCCCCGATCCCGACCCAGCCGACTCGCAGCCGCATCATCTACAAGCCGTACCCGTCGCCCGACTCGCCCGAGGCCGGCTACCCGCTCGTTCCGCCGACGAGCGTCGTCAGCAGGGTCAGCAGCGGCGGGCCGCGCGAGCTCGTCAGGACGGCGAGCAAGCGCAGCGTCGTCAACGGCATCAAGGTCACGCAGTTCAGGTGCGTCGGCACTCACCTTCCTGCCGGCGGTGCTCAAGCGCTTGCTGACCCTGAACTTGCCCGCAGGGAGGTCGCAACGAGCGAGTCGACGCTCGAGAAGCAGCTCGGGTTCGAGGTACGTCTCTATCTTTCCTCGACTCCTTCTACAGGTGCACGTCGAGACGTTCGTGACGAGCTGACCCTGTCCCGAGAGCAGCTCGCCGGCCCGTTCGCCCTCTCCGCCAAGCCCATCCCCGACTCGCCCTACCCTTCCTCGCCCGCCACCGCGCTCCGCGCCGACCGCGGCCTGTCGCACTCGGCGTCGTTTGCCTCGATCCCCGAGGAGCCCATGAGCCCGATCTGCTCGGCGCCTCCTCACGGCGGCGCGAGGTCGCGCATGGGTCCGAGCGCGTGGTGAAGGCGAACGTCGGCTTCCCTCGTTCCTCTCGCAGCCCTCCTTCCTCGATATTTTCCGTGGTCACTCTGTCTAGCTTGTAGTACTCTCCCTCTCCGTGCCCACCCGACTTTGCTCCCCTCTTTCGCACTTTCTCGCCGGCGCCCGCCGTCGCAAGGCGAGCGCTCGGACCCCTTCTGCAGAGCCTCGAGCTCTGCACTGCAACGATGGACGGTCGAGCTCTTCGTGTCTGCCCCGGGCTCTCGAGAGGGAACGGAGAACGGTCGCAGGAGAGGAGCGACATGCACTGCAGGAATTTCGAGGACGAGGAGGGGTGCGAGGTTGCGAATGCATGAGTGGGTGAGAGTGGCTGCAAAGGATTTATGAGGCGCAGGTACAACCGAGAGTGTCTGTGGAGGAGGCTAAGCCGAAGAAGAAGGAAAGAGAGGCCGAGAAAGCTAGAGGATGATGCTGCCGAGCCAGCCGAGGACGATGCCGGTCGAGAAGCCGCACGTCCTGCGCTCCTTGACGCCCCTCGATGACGCAGACGACGATGAGGAGCCGTCGCCGGCGACGTCGGCGACCTGCTGACGAGTCGAGGCGGGCAGAGCGACGACGGGCGAGGTGGGCTGCGTGCCGAGCTGGCCGGTGCCGACCATGAGGTCGTGCCCGATCGAGGGGACGCCTTCGACGACGACGAAGCTGCGTGCGCAGAGAGAGAGAGAGAGAGGAGGAGGTCAGGTCGGCCGAGCGAGGGTGAGAGGGAGAGCGAGAGGAGGACGCACAGGACGGCGGGACCGGGCACGAAGAGGGCCGGGTTCGGCGGCAGCTGAGCGACGTGCAGCTTGACGGCGCCGTCCTCGCCCACCGAGTACGAGTGCGGAAGCTCGAGAGCACGAGCGCCCATGTTCATGACGCTGCGGGCGAAAAGAGGAGGTCGGTGCGCCGGCCTTGAGAAGGCCGATTTCGAGACGAGCGGAGGACGCACTGGGTTGAGAATCCGAAGCGCATGAGCATTATGCTGATGCCGCTGTCGAGGTTGACATCGCCGAGAGAGGAGGCAGGAAGGTCGAGTTCGAAGGGCGCGCCGCCGCAGCTGATCGTCGAGGGAAGGTTGCTCGGCTCGGGTCGAGGAGCGTCGAAGTAGCTCTGCAGGTCGTGAACAAGGTGAAGAAGGTCAATCTGAGCTCTCCGAGAAGAGGAGCACGAGGGAGAGGGAGGTGAAGGCCGACGAGAGGGAGCGAGAGGACGCACCGGGTAGAAGCGCTCGACGCGGAACTCGGTCCTGCAACGGGCAGAGTCAGCCCTGCGTGTCGCCCGAGAAGGTGCACAAGAGACAGACGAACGCACTTGTACGGGTAGCTGGCGTTGTTCTCGGGCGTGACCACGTCGACGTTGGGGTTGGACCCGCCGACCCAGACGGAGCCGTCGTTCACCAAGGTCGCGACCGAGTGGTACATGCGCGGGATCGTCGAGGCGGGGAGCGACGTGTCCCACATCGAGCCCGGCGGCTGCGAGACGTTTAGGTAGGCAGGGCGGAGGACGGGCTCTTGGGCGTACTGCGGCGCGAGGAAGGAGACCGAGTCAGCTCGAGCACAGCTTTGTCGAGCCGCACGACGACGACGAAGGAACGCACACTCTGCCCGTGCGGCTGCGCAAAGGCGTCCCAGCCGTAGCCCTCGGAGCCCTTGCCCGCGCCGTTGAGCATGAGGACGCGCTTGTCGGGCAGGAGGATGAGGTTGCCCATCGACCTCGGCTCGGGCAGGTCGGCGAGGTCGGCGTAGGCCGGCGCGTCCGAGAGAGGCGTGATGGCGACGAGCGAGGTCGACGTAGGCGTGTCGACGATGTTCCACTCGTTCTGGTTCCACTGCGAGCGGGAGGGGTCCGAGCGTCAGTCGAGTTCGGCCCGGGCGAGCGAGTGAGCGAGCGAGCGACGGTGCGAAGGAGGCCAAGGAAGTAAGGAGGTGTCGAGCGTGGAGAGGAGAGTGAAAAGTGAAGTGGAGAAGAGGACAGCTGGCGGGAGGAGGGGAGGGAAGAGGAGGAAGGAGGGGGGAGGGAAACGGTCACGCACGTCGTCGCGCTCGGGCGTCATGCCGCCGGCAAAGATGATCGTCTGCTCGTAGTCGTCTCGAGGAAGCATAGGCAGCATGACGGTGCCGGCGCCGGCCGGGTAGGGACTGCGAGCGCGCGAGCGAGCGACGTCAGCAAGAAGGCCCTCGAGCGAGCGAGGAGAAGACGAGCGGCGGACGCACCGCTGAGCGTGCGTCATGTTGGGCAGGCGCGTCTCGATGTTGTTCTCGTAGTCGAGCAGCGTCGTCTGCCAGCCGGCCTGCGCGCGAGGGAGCGAGGAGAGTCAGCAAGGGCGCTGCTGGGGGACGTCGAGGAATTTTGAACGACGACGACGACGCGCAGGGTCCCTGCAACGACGAAGCCCAGTAGAAGATGACGCACCTGCATGAAGAGGCGGCCATCGCTCATGAGCCACGTGAGCGGGTAGAGGTTGACCGGCATCGTCTCCTCGAGGAAGCTCAGGTTGAACGGCGCGCCCCTCGACGGCCAGTACTCGGCCGACGGCACGTTCTGCAGGCCTTGAGGCGTGTTGACGAAGCTGCCGTAGAGCTCTGCAGGACCTTGAGTTAGTGCGGGACCGAGAACGCGGAGGACGACGACGAGGAGGGGACGCACCGCCGCCGATGATGATGGCGTCGCCGGTCGGGAGCGTCTCGACCGTCGGGTACCAGCGGCTCGCCGTCGGCATGGCGTTGACGTCGTCGGTCCACGCGCAGTCGTCGTCGCCGCAGGGCGTGAACATGCGCACGGCCTTGCCGCCGTCCTGCGAGCCGTACGGGTTGGGCGCGTTCTCGGCGACGCCGACGCCGAGCGTCGTGACGCGCGCGTTGCCGCCGACGTTGACCCACGAGCCGTTGCCGAGGACGATGCCGCCCGCGCAGAAGGCGTTCGAGACGAGGTCCATGGGCGTGAAGGCGTTCGAGCGCAGGTCGTAGCGCCCGGCCCAGGCGGGGTGGACGACGCCGGCCGCCGAGGTGACGATGGCCGGGTTGTTCTCGACCTGCGAGAGAGTGTTGTAGGGACGAGGCGTGGTCGAGGAGTGAGTCGGGAGGGAGAGAGGGGGAGGGAGGGAGAGAGGGAGGGAAGGCGAGGAGGGTTCGTCAGTGCTCGATCTCCTCGCGCGCCCTCGAGTCGGCAGGCAGGAGCGGGTGCGCACCTTGTCGACGATGTAGACGAAGTCCTTGATCTGCGGGCGAGGGTGCGAGAGCGGGTCAGCTTCTAGGAGTGACTGCATGCGCGTGGACTCGGGACGCACCGCGAAGATCTGCTGAGGCGAAATACCTGCGAGCACAGAGAGATGCGCAAGGCAAGAGTCAGTATTGCTCGGCGTGCATAAGAGAGGAGGACAGGCGAGAGGACGCACCAGACGTCCCGACGACCTCCCACGAGTTGGCCTTCTGCGCCTCGACCAGCGGCGCCGACAGGAGGAGCGGCGTGAGGAGCAGAAGCAGGAGCAGCATGGCTCGCGAGCGGGCTCGAGGAACGAGTGAGGAGTAGGTGGAGAAAGAGAGAAGCGGCGCGAAGCCAGAGCCGGACGAGGAGAAAGGGGGAGCGGGCTCGATCACACCGAGGAGGGACATCGCCGCGCTCAGACCGCTCTGCATTCCACCGCCCTCACGCCATCACCTGCACCGTCGCCGCACGGTACGTCTCGCTGTCGCGGTTGCGGAACAAGACGAGGCGCTCGAGGCCCGGCCTGCGGGCGTGAGAGCAGGAGGGTGCCCGGAGTTAGGAAGGTCCAGCTCGCTCGTCGCGACGGCGGAAATGAGGACGAGAGGACGCACCTGCGCTGCGCGAGAGCCATGAGCCGGTACAGGGAGACAACGGCGACGCCTCCTCGTCGTCCCGTCGAGAGCGAGAAGCTGCCGGTCGTGATGCGGCCGACGACCTGGTCGGGCGAGGGCGGGTCGCACAGCTGCGGACAGGGATGCGGAGTCAGTACAGCGAGCTCGAAGCGGCGAGCACGAGGGAGAGAGGGAGGGACGCACGTCCTCGGCGCCGTCGTACTCGCCCGTCGCGCGGGGCTCGGACCCCCTCTTGGCCGCGTCCATCTTGGCCTTGACCTCCTCGGCGACCGCCTCGTCGACCTCGTAGACCATGCCGAGGTCTTGCGGCACGCCTCGCACGCAGGGGACGAGCTCGACGCGCACCATGGCGCGGCGCAGGAGCGAGTCGGGTCGAGAGGAGGGCGAGGAGGAGAGGGCGGCCCAGTCGTCGGCGAGGCGCTGCTCGAGCTGCTTGGCCCTGGCGCGCGGTGCGGGCGGGCCGTCCTCGTCCATCGCGTCGGCCGACGAGCTCGTCGGAGCGCGCGCCTGGGCGAGCATGACCTTGGCGACCGACGGCGCGACGAGGAACGGCTCGCTTGTCTCGTCGCCCGTGCGGCCGTCCTCGCCCTCTCCCTCGCTCATCGTCGCAGAGCCCGTCCCGCGCCGCCATGCCAGGTCGAGCACCTCGCCCATCTGCATCCTCCACGGCCACTTCGTGCCGAGCTTGTCGTAGCTCGGCCTCTTCGCCGGCGGCCTCCTCTCCCAGTATCCGCGCTCGTCGTCCTCCCTTCTCAGCTCGTGCTCGACGAAGCCCGGCGTCCCGGCAAAGTCCTCGGGGTAGCGCGCCGCGCCCGCCTCGTAGAACTGGTGCGACCGCTCGCGCAGGCCGCCGACCCGCGGCGTCGAGTAGACGAGCGACGCGAAGAAGGGCATGCCCCACCCGGACGGGACCGTGAGCGTCCAGCCGTGCAGGGTCGAGTCGGCGCCGGCGGGGCCGAGCGTGCGCTGCGAGAGGAGGACCGGGACGCGGTCGTCCTGCGCGATCGGGTCGAGGCGGGTGCCCGGGATGAGGTTGTGCGAGCGGCGCGCGTCGAGGTCGCGCTTCTTGTAGCGCGGGAGGTGGATCGAGGCGCGGTGGGTGCGGGACCAGAACGAGGGGCAGGCGGCGACGCCGGCGGAAGGGACGAGCGGGTTGCTCGGGTCGAGGGAGGGCGACTGCTTGTCGAGCTTGGGCGGGAACCTGTGGACGAGGGGCATCAGCTCGTGCACCGTGAGGACGGAAGAGGGAGAAGGTGGACGCACGAGAGCCTAGGGTCGTACACCTCGAGCCCGAGGACCATGCCTGCAGGCACGCCGCCGGGTCCTGCCGCCGGGTCGAGCTTGCGCCATGCCTGCGGGAGGTTCACCATCAGCACCTCGCTCCCAAGCTGAAGAAGTAGGGAGAGAGAGAAGAGGACGCACCTCCTTAGTCGCGCCGTCTGTGCCCTTGACCGGCTTGAGCACCGCCTTGACCACCTCGGTCGCCCTCCTGCCCGTCACCTCGAACGTGAGGAACTCGCCCTCGTACCGCTTGAGCGCGACCGACAGGCCGAGGCGCAGCTCGCGCAGGGCGTGGTCGACCGAGAGGGCGGCCGAGCGAGCGACGGCGGGGTGGACGCGGACAAGGAGAGTGCGGGGAGGAGATGAGGGCGGCGTGGCGCTGGTTGAGGGAGCGGCGGCGTCGCTCGGCGAGGAGCTTGGCTGCCAGATGAAGGTGGCGGGTCCGAGGAGGCCGTGCGGGTAGAGCTGGGCGGCGTCGTAGACGTTGGTCGTGTACTCGCGCGAGCCGGTAGAGTAGCTGCGAGAGGTCCTGCGTCAGCGGCAGGACACCGTGCTCGACAAGAGAGAGTGGGACGCACCGCTTGGACGTAGGCAAAGGCGCAGCCGGGTCGCAGACGACCTGCAGGATCTTCTCGAGGTCCTCGAGCGGCCCGACGAGCTCGAAGTACTGGTGGTAGCTCGCGTCGTGGGCGAGGGCGCCGTGCTGCGACGCCCGGTACGACGCCCGGAAGGCCTTGGCGGTCGGCGTCTCGGCCTGCAGGGGTAGAGAGAGTCAGATGAGGAGCTGGCGAGAGCGAGGAGGAGAGTGGGAAGTGGACGCACGAGACGGTGACCCCAGATGTCGGTCATGTGCATGCGCTTGGCGTGCCAGACGTGCGTCTCAAGCCAGAGCTTGTCCTCTGCGCGCACGAGGCAAGGGTCAGCTGGGCGAGCGCCGTACCAAAGCGAGGGAGAAGGGACGCACGCTGCCGCTTCTTGAACATCTCGGCTTTGAGGCCCGGCCGCGTCCTATGCCGCCCGAGCATCTTCCTCGACACGCGCTTGGGCTTGGCGGCGTCCTTGGGGACCTGCAGGCGAGCAAAGAGACTCAGCTTCCGGCCTGCGTGGAGAGCCTGTCCGGGAGAGAGGGACGCACCTCGCCTCGCGCTCGCTCTCGCAGTCGGGCCGGCAGTCGACGGATGTTGTGGCTCGCCGCACGCCGCCGGAGATGCCGTGGGAGCGACTGGAAGGCGCGCTGCGTGCCGGCCTCCCTGCAGGCGGACGAGAGGTCCAGGGTCAGCTTGACGGCGGGCGAGAGGGAGAGGAGCGAGGCGAGGACGCACTTGGCCGACTTCATGGCGCGCTTCATGGCCGTGATCTCAAACACTCGAGCCTGTCGCGCATGGCACAGGTCAGCTCGGGGACAGGCACTATGAGACGAGCTAGAGCTGATGAGAACGAGACGGACCTGGGCGAACTTCTCGACCTCGAGCACTGCGGGCAGGCCGGTGTTGCCTGCAGGAGCACCATCAGCCTCGCTCGAGAGTTCAGAGGGCGAGAACGGGACGCACCGCTGCCTGCTGAACCGCCTCTCTTGCCATCGTGCTGCTCGACCGAGATGGTGCGCTGGTCGCGCATGCGCTGGCGCTTGAGCTGCGCGCCGGTCGGTGCGGTGTCCAAAGAAGGGCGCTTTGGCGGCATCGTGCGCAGTAGCGAGGCCGTCTGAGGCGGTCGAGGCGAGGAGGCGGTGTCGAGCGAAGCAGCTCGTCCTGGCGGACCCCGCAGACGAGCCGCCTCGCTTCGTCTCCCCAAGCTTTGGCTTGGTGGAACAGCAGTAGCTCTCGAAGCGAGCTTGGGCGCCGAAGGAGCCGCTCGCGAGCGCAAAAGTGAGACGAGCTAGCCTCTCTGCTCTCCTCGGAAGCGGACCAAGACGGCCTCGAGCCTCGGCAGCCGCTCTCAGCGAGCCGGTGACGGTCTGGAATGGATACAGTACAGGCATTGGATGCGTCTAGGGGCGGGATATGCGTACTAAAGGGAGAGGTGGGGCGGACGGCGCCGTCAGGAAGACTGGTCCTTCTTCTGGAACGCCGCGAAGACTGCGCGCGGGGTGAGAGCTAGTCAGCGAGATGCGGCGACGGCAAGGAGGTGAGAGAGAAGGACGCACTGAGGCTGTAGCCGTCGAACGAGTAGAGGATGCGGTCGACGCGCTCGTACCGCGCCTCGAGGTGCGGGTTGAGGAGCTGGCGCATGCCCTCGTGCGCGCGCGCGTTCTTCTCGATCCCGGCGTCGTCCTCGTCCTCGTCGCTGACAAAGAGCGTGATGCACATCTTTGCCGGCTCAAAGATGTGCAGGACCTTCTCGACGAGGTCCTGGAGCGACTCGCTCGTGCGCTTGACGGCCTCGCGCGTCTCGAGGCCGCGGTCGGCGTCGGCGCCGAGCCCGGCAAAGTCAAAGTTGCACTCGAACGAGGCGTACGAGTAGGCCTCCTCGGGCGTGACGTGCACGGTCGCGTACCGGTCGCCGCGCACGGCGTTCTGCGAGAAGCCGCACGGCGCGAACAGGAACGAGTCGATCGTCGCGCCGTCGAGGATGGCCGACAGGCCGAGGTCGTCCGACAGCTTGGCGCCGAGCGCGTGCGCGTCGCCGCCGTCGGCGACGACGGGCTCGGCCGGGTACGACGTGTAGGGCGCCGTGTCGGACGACGGGTGGTAGAACTTGCGGCACGCGGCGGGCGACAGCTGCGTCATGAGGATCTCGAGCGTCTGGTCGGGACGCGAGGGGATGAGGCGAGGCGCGAGGTGTCGCCGCGGCGGGAAGGCGGACGGCGTCGTGTCGAGCGACGCCGAGAGGGTCGAGAGCTGCGTGTCGTGCTTGGCGGGAGGGAGGGCGCGCGACGACTCGAGGGCGTGCGGGAGGAGGACGTCGTCCGACGGCGGCGTGATGTACAAGAGCCAGTGGTCGCCGTTCATGCGGCCGACCGTGTAGGCCGAGCTGTTCTCGAACAGCTTGTCGAGGAAGCTCATCTCGGCCGTCCAGTCCTTGTGCGGGCCGCGCTGCCGCTCGGGGAACATGAACGTCTTGCGCGAGTAGAAGCACCGCCACACGCCCTTGAAGCCGCACGTCTCGGACGCGATGCGGAGGAGGGTGGGGATGCCGAGAAGGAGAGTCGTCGTGCCGCACGTCTTGAGGATGAGCTTGTGCGGCCACACGAACATGGACGACTCGCTGTGGGTACGACTGCGTCAGCGGCAGCTCGGAGGACGGGAGCGAGGGCTCGTGCGAGGAGGGGGAGGAGCGCGAGAGGGACGCACCTGAGCAAGTAGGCGTCGACCTCGTCGCCCTCGATGACGCTGAGCACCTTGCAGCACACCTCGTCGAGCATGCTGTCCCACACGCTCTTCTCGACCTGGCGCAGGCCGTTCCAGCGCTCCTTGCCCTTGCGGCCGCCCTTGAGCGGGAGGTTGCGCGCGACGACGTCCTCCTCTGAGGGGGCGAACCAGATCTCGAGGAGCTTCTCCGGACCTGTTGCGGGGAAGACAAGCGTCAGCTCTGCCTTGCTGTGCGCGGAACTGAGACGGCGGATGAAGCAGCGCACCTTCGAAAGGCCCGGGCGACGAGTCGTCGACGACGGTGACGGCGGCGTCAGGTGCAGAGGCGGCCATCTTGTGCGCACAGGTGAGCTACTGTAACGGCGGTCGAGCTACACTGCAAGGGCGCAAGAGGGGGTGCGAGTCAGCGAGAGCTCGCTCAAGAAGTCGGGGAGACGAGCTCACCGATGATCGAGGCGGCCGGCGAGTTGGCGTGGGCGGTGGACAGTAGCTGAGCTCGGCGGGAGAGCTAGCGAGCTGGACCTGGGCTGGATCTGCTTGGCGAACGAGCGAGACGAGCGGCGGTGAGGACAAGCAGGCGGTGCTCTCGCTCGCCGACCCGAGCCAACTCTGCGGCGGCATCCTACCTCGCGACTCGCAAGAGAGCTCCTGAGCGTGTTCTAGCTCCTCTCGCACGGGCTCAGAGCCGCAGCGCAGCGCTCGAGCGAGCGTCCACGGTGGACCCGCTCCTCGCTCTCGCTCTCGCCCGAGCACTGCAGCTTCGGCCCAACACAGCTCGTCGAGGTGCGCTCGCTTCGCCGAGATGCACTACGCGCTATGCCGCAGCCTGCCAAGGAGACGAAGCGGGCGGGCGGGCGTGTCGAGACCGGGCGCTCTTCCTCCTCCTCTCGCCGGCTGTCGCCGCCTCGCGAGGTGCTACGGGCGCTGCGAAGCCGACATGCGCTTGCTCAGCGCAACAGAGCGCGCCCTACTGACAAGAAGGACGGCTCAAGCGCGCGGCGAGCCTATTGCCGTTGGGCGCGTCGAGCGCACGGCCCTCGCTCAAGCGCGCCGAGCCATGGGCTGGCGCGCCTTCGCTCCCTCCCTTTCCCTCCTTCTTACCACTCGCCCTCCTCGCTTTCTCACCCGAGTCGCCTCTACGGCACCTACAGCCCCGTCACTCGCTCTCTCGACCTCTCCAGCACCCAGC
>Ga0308170_10003495_pt1 | contig 12827 bp, 13 predicted proteins | sample PhyBR2_2_FD_202136 | JGI IMG/M metagenome (GOLD analysis project Ga0308170, IMG submission 202136) | Phyllosphere microbial communities from UC Gill Tract Community Farm, Albany, California, United States - DLSLSB.R2 | ecosystem: Host-associated > Plants > Phyllosphere > Unclassified | place... | reverse complement strand
ATTGAGGTGGAGACTGAACCCGGCCGGCGGAGCGAAGCCGGTCGGCGGAGCAAGGCGGCCAATCCGCCGCCGGCACCACCAGCGCGACAGGGCGAGTGGCTGTGCGCTGCTCACCAGGAGCTTCTGACTGCTGCAAGCACTGTACCCAGCCCGCAGCGCGCGAGCAGGTGGTCGGTCGAAGCCCAAGCCCGCGTCGCCCTCATCGCGTCGACCTCCTCCCCTCCCCTCAGGTCCACCCGCATCCCGCTCGCACTAGCCACCATGCCGCGCGCTGCACGCAACAAGCCCGCCGCTAAGGAGGCCAGCAAGAAGGAGCCGTCGTCCGAGCCCGAGGAGTGTGCGTCCTCCCCCTCGCTCCTATTCCCCGGCGCGTCCCCACCTCGCCAAACAACCCCGCGCTGACCATGGACCGCGCGCGCGTGCAGACACTATGAGCAAGATCCTCGCTCACAAGCGCAAGGTGCGCACCCTCTCTCCTCGCCTCTGCTCGTCGCCGCTCCCCGCGAGTTCCCTTGTTGACCCTCCCGCCCTCCTCGCTCAACAGGGCGCGACCCTCACGTACCAGGTCGAGTGGCTCGGCTACGAGGACGACGAGCCTACGTGGGAGCCCGAGCGCAACGTTGGGTGCGTCCTCTCGTCCTCGACTCTCGTCTTGACCCTCGCGCGAGCGCTCGCTGACCCTTGTTTGTCCCCCTCTGCTCTCTTCCCACAGCGAGGGCCCCGTCGTCGAGAAGTACTGGAAGAAGAGCAAGACGCCGCTCGACCGCTACGCGCCGGGCAGCAAGGCGTACCGCGCCGCAAAGGCGGCCCAGGCGAGCGTCTCGCCGCTCAAGGCCAAGACCAAGAAGCGCGCGTCGGCCGGCTCGGACGACGACGAGGTGGCGCCCGCCGACGACGACGAGAAGCCCAAGAAGCGCGGGCGCCGCAGCACCAACGGCGGCACGACCTCTGCGCCCGAGCCGGCGCCGGCGCCGGCGGCCAAGCAGAACAAGACCGAGATCATCGCGCGCCACGAGGACCGGGAGGGGTCCGACCTCGAGGCCCACACGTTCGACGAGGACCGTCCTGTGTGCGCCGACTGGGAGGAGAAGTACGGCTCGATGGAGAGTTGGGAGGTGCGTCTCGCTCTCTCTCTCTCGCCCCCCTCCTCTCCCCCCGTCGTCGTCCTCGACTGACATCATCCCTCCTCCTTTACGCGCGCAGGACGAGGTCAAGGAGATCGAGACGATGGAGCAGGACGAGAGCGACCACTCGCTGCGCGTGTGCATCATCTGGCAAGCCGACAGCAGCGTCTCGTGGCTCGACTCGTCGGTCGTGCGTCAAAAGGCGCCGCAGAAGCTCCTCGAGTTCTTCATCGGCCACCTCAAGTGGAAGAAGCCCGAGACCGACGCCGAGGACGTCGACGAGCTCTTGTCGGGCGACGGCAGCGGCGACGACGAGTAAGTGATGGGCGAGCGAGCGAGCGGCGGGCTCGTCGTCGCGGCGGCTTTCTGGAGGCCTGTTGTATGGTCGGATCCGGTTCAGGGGGTGCAACGCGCCCATCTCGTCTGTCTCTCCTCGTCGCGCTGTTGCCGCTCGGGCCGCAGAGCGGCCTCGTCGAGGTGGGATCCGCTTCGCCTCGAGCTGTCCCTCTTTGCCTCGTCCCGCTCCTGTCCCTAGCCGCTCGCTTGCTTCCTCTGCGCGAGCCGCGCACATGTATCTGGCTATCTAGACGCTCGGCGAGCTGCGCTCCTCTCGTGCGTGGGCCTCCCACGGAGAAAACTGCGAGCGTGGGAGGGTTGAGGCCAAGTCGGGGTACGAGTGCGGGGCGCAGCGCTAAGTTGGGTCTCGCTCGAAGCGATTGGGTCGGACTTTTGCGACCTGATCTCCGCTTCGGCATCTGCTCGCCTTTTTCCAGTGAGTCGGGCGAGGCAGCTTCGCCTGCGCTTCGCTCCCCACCACCACCGCGATTGACTCGCCGCCTCTCGCCCGGCACCGCACCAGCACCTGCCCTCGCCGCAGCAGAACCACAGCCTCGCCTGCTCGAGCCCGTCGCCATGCCCGTCACCAAGCGCGACCTCACTTCCTCTCGGCCGGAGAGCGTTCGCTCCCTCACCGCCGTCTCTCCGCCCAAGGCCGGCACGTCGGTCGAGCAGGAGAAGCACTTCAGCCACGGCCAGATCAACGAGGTCACCAAGCAGGAGCAGAACCAGTGCGTCTCGTTCTCACTCGCCCCACCCTCGCCGCCGTCCATCAGCTGACCCTTCGACGGCTCGCAGTGGCCAGCTCAAGAACTTCTCGATGCTCTCGCTCATTGGCTTGGCGTACTGCATCCTGTGCGTCCTGTCGAATCCCTGGAGCGATGCGGCTCGCGGCGGCTGCGCAGCAAGCTGACCTCGTCTCTGGCTCACAGCAACTCGTGGACGGCGATGGCCGCTTCGCTCAGCGTCGTACTTCCTTCTGGCGGTCCTGTAGCCATGTACGTCGCCCTTCCTCGAGCCGCACGACCTCGTGCGCGAGCTGACACTCCTCTCCGCCCTCCCTCCCCCTGCCTCCTCTTCCTCCTCCGCGCAGGCTCTGGGGCCTCGTCATTGCGGCCATTGGCAACCTCGCGACGGCTGCGTCCTTGTCTGAGATTGTGCACGTCTTCCCTACGTCCGGCGGTCCGTCTCCTTTCTCGCTCTCGCTCTTCGACCTCGTCGAGCTGGAGCTGACCCCGACTCATTCACAGGCCCGTACCACTTCTCCGCCATCCTCTCGCCGCCCGAATGGGCGCCGCTCGTGTCGTGGATCTGCGGGTGGCTGGCGACGGCCGGCTGGATCGCCCTCACGGCGACGACGGGCTCGCTCGCCGGCGCGCTCGTCCTCGGAGCTTACTCGCTCGCCCACCCCGGCTTCGAGGAGCAGCCGTACCAGACCTTCATCATCTTCACCGGCTTTATCGTGCGTGACGGCTCCCTTGCACTCGCCGCCGAGCTTAACAGACGCTGACGCCGAGCCGACCTTCCTCCTCCTCCTCCCCGCCTCTTCCGCCTTTCCTCCTTCCCCATCTGCCACCTCTTCGGCCTTCTCAGCTCATCGCCCTCGCCATCAACCTGTTCGCCAGCCGCCTCCTCCCGCTCGTCAACTCGTCGGCCATCATCTGGTCGCTCGCCGGCGCGGCGACCATCATCGTCGTCTGCCTCGCCTGCTCGAGCGGCGACTACCAGTCGGGCAGCTACGTCTTCCGCACGTTCCAGAACGAGACGGGATTCCCGGGCGGCGTAGCCTTCATCCTCGGCCTGTTGCAGCCTAGCTTCGGGTGCGTCGACCTCTCCTCTCCTCGCTCCCCGCTCAGGCCCTCGACCGTTTCTCTCGACCGAGGACGAGACCGCTGATGGCTCTCTTCCTCCTCGCAGCTTGATCGGCATCGACGCTCTCTCGCACATGGTCGAGGAGATCCCGCAGCCGCACATCAACGTCCCGCGCGCCATGATCCTCGCCGTCCTCATCGGCGCCTCGTCGTCCTGGGTCCTCCTCATGGTGCTGCTCTTCGTGCGTCTCTCTCTCTCTCTCTCTTCTGCTCGCACGTAGAGGAGCTGTACGAGTGCTGGTGCAGATGTGTGGAGCTGTACGAGCGCAGGCGCAGACGCTGACCTTCCCAACCTGGACCTTCTCAACCTGCAGGTTACGCGCGACCCGGCCGCCGTCATCACCTCGACGGCGGGCTCGCTCCTCGAGACGATGTACCAGGCGACGGGCAACGTCGCAGGCGCCATCTGCCTCCAGGTCTTCCCCATCGTCAGCATGGAGTTTGCCGCGCAGGGCATCATGTGCGCCTCGTCGCGCAACCTGCACGCCTTTGCTCGAGACCACGGCCTCCCCTTCTCCAAGTTCTTCTCCAAGCTCAACCCGCGCACGGGCGTGCCCGACCGCGCCGTCATCGTCACGGCCGTCCTCACCATCATCTTCGCGCTCATCTACCTCGGCTCGAGCGCGGCGTTCAACGCCATCCTCTCGTCCTCGGTCGTCTTCCTCAACCTCTCGTACTCGGTGCCGATCGGTGAGTTCTTCCTCCTCTCTCCTCGTCATCCTCCTCCTCGCCGTCGCCCTGCGCTCGCACCCCTCCCCCCTCCTCGCTCCGCTCGAGCGGCCTGAAGCTGACTCGACTCTCCCTGCAGCCCTCCTCCTCATTCGCGGGCGTCACCTCCTCCGCCCCGAGTCGTTCCCCTCGCCGACCTGGACGCTCGGCCCGATCCTCGGGCCCATCTGCAACGTCCTCTCGCTCGTCTTCACCCTCGTCACGACCGTCTTCTTCCTGTTCCCGCCGGTCAACAACCCGACGGCCGAGGAGATGAACTACGCCGTTGCCGTCGTCGGCCTGGTCGCCATCGTGTCGGTCATCACCTGGTTCGTCCAGGGCCGCAAGTCGTTCGTCGGCCCGCGCGACCTCGGCGGCCTCCTCGAGCTCGCGCGCGCCGAGGTCAACCACGACGACGAGGTGCGTGCGTCGTCGCGCCCGGCGAGCAGGCGCGGCGCGTCGGCGTCGTCGCGCTCGAGGTCGAGGGCGCGCAAGGAGGAGACGATCCAGGAGGCGGCATAGAGCTGGAGCTTAGTGTGACGGCGCAGACGAGGTTGAGTAGAAGGAGCAGGACATCCTTTTCGTAGCATAGACGGCATCTCCATAGGTATCAAAGCAGCATCTCTCATCGTTCGAGCCGGACTTGAGAAGGTCGAGGTGCGAGCGCGAGCTGTACCGAGTCCTCCTCTCGAGCGTCGCCTCGGCTTTCCTGCTCGGCGCCAACTCTTCATCGACGAGCTCTCGAGGTCGAGATAGAAGGGAGAGCACGAGATCTATCTATTGCAGATTGACAAACGCTCCTCCGTCGACGAGAACCGAGGCGCCGGTCACTGCGAGCGCGAGAGATACGTGAGCTTCCGTTCTGCCGAGGAGACGACGACGACGAGCACGACGACGAGAGCGAGGAGGAGGAGGAGGACGCACCGTACTGCGCCATGTCGCTCAAGAGGAAGACGGTCGGCCCGGCCATGTCTTCAGGTCGTCCGAGGCGGCCGAGCGGGATGCGGCCCTCCATGTAGGCGCGCTTGTCCTTGTCGGCGAGGTCGTCGGCGTTGATGGGCGTCTCGATCGTGCCTGTCGGAGAATAAGGAGGGCGTCAGGGGCCTGAGCGCGAGGGAGGAGGGAGGAGGGGGACGAGCGGCGCACCTGGGAGGACAGAGTTGCCTGCGCACCGCGTCCATTCACGTCATCAGTAGCTGCGCATCTCGAGAACGCGAGCGAGAGAGGGAGAGAGGAGCGGCGACGCACAGCGGATCTTGTACGGGCTGAGCGAGATGGCGCAGCTCTCCATAAGCGACTTGACGCCGGCCTTTGTCGGCGTGTAGTGCCTGCAGGACGTCGGTGTCGGCGTCAGCACGGCCTCATGAGAGTCGGGAGGAGGAGGGAGACGGAGGAGGACGCACGCCTGCTGACCGCCGCCGACGAGGGCCGAGATGCTCGAGACGGCGACGATGGCGCCGCCCTGAGGGGACTGGGAGCGCATCTGGCGGGCGGCGGCCTGGACGACGTAGAAGGCGCCGTCGAGGTTGATGCTGCGGGTCGAGCGCCACACGTCGTGCGGGATGTCGAGGAACGAGAAGAAGGGGCACACGCCGGCGTTGCTCACGAGGCCGTCGAGGCGGCCGTACGCGGCGACGGTCGCGTCGACGATGTGGTCGGCCGTCTTTGGGTCGCTGATGTCGCCCGGGACCTCGATGGCGGCTGGCCCGCGGTGGTGCTGCTGGCGGAGGTGGTCGAGCTCGCGGACGAGCTCGCGGGCGTCCTTGGTGGTCTGGTCGGTGCCGAGGTGGTGTACGACGACTTGTGCGCCTGCTTGCGCGCAGCCGAGAGCGATGCCGCGGCCGATGCCCTGGCTTGCGCCCGTGATGGCGACGATGCGGCCACGGAGGAGGTTGGAGGCGGCGAGAGCCATGGCGCGGGGCGGGGGAGGCTCACGGGCGGGTTGAGGGTGGTGGTGGGAGCAGGTCGAGTGAGCGCAGGACGACGAGCATGGCCCAGGTGCTGTCGTGGCGGAGGGGGAGCGGAGGACGACGACGGGCGCTCGGCTCGGCGCGACTTCACGGCGACGAGGCCGATCCTCTCGCTCTTCACTCGACCAACTCGCTGCCCGCAGCCAGCACAGCACAGCACGAGCAGGGCAGCGCACACAGAGCACCACTGCACCGCACCCATCCACCCTCGCCGCCCTCAGCACAGCCCCAACCCCCGCCCCGCCTCCCCGCAACGACGCGACGGCCGCCAACTCGCTCGACTCCGCGGCCAACCTCGTCGCTCGCCCTGCTGCACCGCCAGCACCGGCGGCACCCACCTGCACAGCCTCATGCCGCCAGACCGCACCGCTTCCGCCAGCGTCGAGCCTCCTGCAGCCAGTGACCGCCCGCTCTCGACGAGGTGCGTGCCCTTCGTCCTCTCGCGCTCTCTCTCCCCTCGGCGGTCTTACAGTTGACCCTCCTTCCCTCGCTCGCAGCTGCACCAACTGCCGATCGCGCAAGGTCAAGTGCGACAGCGGCCGGCCCTGCAACAACTGCACCGCGCAAGGAACCGTCGACACCTGCGCCTACCGGTCCGTCGTCTCGTCCTCTCTCCTCGTCGCCGAGGCGGCCCTTCCTCTCCTTCCAGAGCACAGTCTGACCGTGGCCTCGTGCCCGCAGACCTCGACAAAAGCCGGGCCTCAAGGCGGGCATCTCGAACGAGCTCCTCGACCGCTTCACCAGCCTCGAGACCGAGGTCCAGCAGCTCAGGGAGCGCGGCATCGCCGGCGTCAGCCCGGGCTTCCTCTCCAGATTCGAGTGCGTCCCTCTCTCGCCCCCTCGTCGCGCCGCAAAAGCTTGTCCTGATGGTCCTTTGGCGCAGCTCGCTCGAGCAGGCGGTGGCGCAGATCGGCGACGGGCCGAGGGAGCGGCAAGACGTCGGCGAGTCGGTGCTGTCTCGAGTCAGGTGCGCTTCCTTTCATCCGCTCGATGTCGCCAGGAACGAGCTCACGCGCTCGCTCGCCCGCAGCGGGCTCGAGCACATCATCACCATGCTCTCGAGCCGACTCGCCGACCTCGAAACCCGCCCTGCGACCCTCTCGGCCTCGACATCCGGCTCGACACCCTCCTCCGCATCGACAGCGACCAGCTTCCGCCCTCCAACGTTCGGCTACCCGCACGACAGCGGCCGCTCGCCCGGCCTTCCTCATCCTCCTCCGCCTGCACCCGACCTCGACCTGCCGCCGCCCGACATCCTGCACTCGCTGTGCGTCCTTTCTTCCTCGTCACGATTCGCTCAGTCCTCCTCCTGATGATGCTCTTCCACAGCATCGAGACCTACTTCACCGACGTCGCGCCGTACGCCCCGATCCTGCAGCGCCAGGACCTTCAGCCGACGCAGCTCCCCAACGGCTCGTTCGAGTGGCCGATCACGATCTACGGCATCGTCGTCTCGACCCTTCGCGTGCGTCCCGTCTCTGCCTGGCACCCTTCCTCGAGCGTGAGAACCTGACGCCCTCGTCCTCGCCTTCTCGCTATTTCTTCCCCTTCGCCCTCTCCCTACCCTCGCCCGCTCCTTCTCCTCGCCCTCTTCCCCTCCCTCGTCCTCCCTTCGTCCTCTCCTTCCCCTCGCCCAGTTCTCGATGGACCCGCAGTGGGCCCGCCTGCCGCCCAAGGACCAATACCGAGAACGAGCGCGCGACAAGGTCATCCTCCACAGCTGTACGACAACGTCGCTCGCCTCGCTACAAGCTCTCGCGCTCGTCGCGCTCGACGACATCGTCTGCAAGGCGTCGCCGCGAGGATGGGGCGCTCTCGCTATGCTGACTCGCTCAGGTGCGCTCCTCTCCCTCTTTCTCCCTCCCCCTCTCTTCCTCCCTCGACGTCTCGACAGCGCCTCGTATTGATGTCGGTGCACCCTGCCCGCAGCGAGCCACATGCTCCTCTTCCAGGAGGAGGCCAACTCGCACCACGCCGGCGCGAGCGTCTCGCCCTTGCAGATCCTCGGCGCGCCGTCGTCGTTCGCCGAGGAGGAGAGCCGGCGTCGACTGTTCTGGGCCATCTACCTCCTCGACCGCTTCTCGGCGTCGGCGACCGGGTGGAAGTGCGTCCACTTCGCCCTCTTGTTCCTCCTCGACCGAGCGTGCGACTGACTCCTTCTCGCTCCCTCCCGCGCTCGCAGCTTCGCCTTTCCGGCGCACGACATCACGCGCAAGCTTCCTGCACCTGTCGAGGCCTGGGACCCGGCGATGGTGCGTCGCCGTTTCTCGTCGTCGCCTTCTTGAACCCTGGAAGAAGCTGACTCTCGCTTCGCTCGCTGCAGGAACCGACCTCCGCACCCCTCTTCCGCTCGCCCTGCGTCCACCCGTCGGCCTTCGCCTCGCCCACCTACGACGCCGCCTCGGTCGACATCGGCTACACGGCGCTCATCGAGGTGTTCGACCTCCTCGGCAACGTCCACCAGCTGCACCGCTCCAAGCTCGAGGACGTGCAGCAGTTCGTGCACGAGACCGAGGGCCTCGAGATGCGGCTGCAGCGGTGGTACCGCTCGCTGCCGCACGAGGTCATCACGGCGCAGACCGACAGCCCGTTCATCCTCGTCCGGGCCCTGTACTGGGCGACGACGATCAAGCTCTTGTCCCTAGTGCGTCCTCTCCCCTTCTTCTTCGCGTCGTCCTCGTCGACGCGCAGCTGCTGATGCCGCTCTTCCTCGTCGCGCAGATCGCCTACCCGCTCTTCCGCAACCTGACGCCCGACGCTCAGGCAGCCGACAACGCCCACTCGGCGTCGCTCGCCATCGCCGCCCTGACCCAGATCATCCCGATCCGGTCGCCCTACTTTGCCTGGGCGTGCTTCGTCGCCGCGCGCATGCTCGTCCTGCGCGCGCACCGCCGACACGAGCCGGTCGACCCGGCGATCCACGAGCTCGGGCAGGCCTTCAGGGCTGCGAGCGCCAGCTGCAACCTCGCTCGTACGTCCTCTTCTCTCTCTCTCTTTCTCTCTCTTTCTTCGTCCGGAGCGTGCGCGCGAGCTCGGCTGACGCTCTCACTCGCGCTCCTCGCAGGACGGTACCTCCACCTCATCTCGCGCGCGCTGCAGCGCCTCAACTCGCTCGACGGCACGCTCGGCGGCGCGGCCGCGCTCGTCGACCTGCACCACACCTCATTCTCGGCCGAGTCGGCCCTGCTCCCCTCGGGCGCCGTCACGCCCCTCGCCGGCGGGCAGTACAACCTCGGCGCCGACTTGGGAAGGCTGCCCGAGTCGGGCGCCGCGACGTGGGTGGTCGGCGGTGGGGCAGTATCGGCGGGAGCGGAAGGAACGGCGGGTGCGGGAGCGGTGCAGCAGGGCGCGGCAGCGGGAGCGGGCGAGGCGGCGCCAGGAGCCGACGCCGACATGCACATGTGGCTCGACAGCAACCTCCTCGGGCACGGGTTCGAGGGCTGGTTCGATCTGCCCATATTGACGTCGCCGGCGAGCACGGGCATGGCGGCTGCAACGTAGCTCGAGCCTCGGGCGTTAGTGCGCAGCGTTACGAGCCTCCTCTGGGCCGCACAGCGAGATTGGGCTCGAGCTCGTCCGAGAAGGGAGGCGTGATCCGGCGAGCTCGCCCTTCCCACTGCGCCAGCGTCTAGCGCTCGTAAAGCGAGCGAGCGGCGGCAGGATCATCGAGAACTCGGGCGGTCCGAGCGCGCCCGACGCTTGTGCTTCGCCCCGCCTGCTGGCGCTTCGCCCCGCCTGCTGTCAATGTGACGTTCGCGAGAGGGCCTCACCCTCTCGTGCTGGTCTCGAGATGTCGATCGAGCGCTTTTCGAGATCCAGAAGTGCAGTGCTGCGAGCTCGCGGTCGAGCCTCCTCCTCCTCACCGACCTTCTCAGCTCAACAGAGTGCGTTACAGCTCTGCGACTCGTCGCCGAGATAGGCCTCGCTGTCAAGTGATCGTCTCGACGTGACGATTGAGCGATTGCAGGGTCCAGGAAGTGCAATGCAGCGGGCTCAGGAACGACGCTCTCCTCCTCCTCAATCCTGCTCGGCGCTCTGACCTCTCGAGCTTCGTCGTCAGAACCTGCGCCAAGGCTACTGGAATGACTGTACCGCATGCACCGCACGACCTCGTTGCTACAGACCGCGCTCGTCGAGAGGTCTGTGCGACGCTTCCTCGACTCGGCGCGACACGGCCCCGCCCAAGAGCAGGCGGCTCGCGACGTCGCTCAAAGGCTCCAGAGTGCAGCAGAGAGCAGCACTGCGAGCTAGAACGGAAGCAAGCTCCTGTCCGCAAGCCGGTACGAGCGCGAGCGCGGGCATTACAAAGCATCATTAGCTCGGAATAGTAATGCCGCATCGGTTCGAACCCGACTCGGGTCGTGCCGAGGGCGCAAAACGGTTCAAGCGGATCAGAGATTAGGCGAGATTTCCTAATCGGATTAGCTTCGCTCGACCGCGCGCCGACCACGATTGCGCCGCCCACAGACCTTCGGTCGGCTTACCCCGCTCAGGATGCACTCGAAATGGTCGAGAGCAGCGGCACGAGGAGCAAGGAGCCGGCGGGAAGAGCTCTCGCACCTCGCCGTCTCGTCCGACTTGAGAAGGCCGGGAAGACGGTCCAGCTCGCGCTCTACAAGACCAACAGGGTCGGGAGAAGCGCTCGATTGCACCGCAGAGACGTCCTCGTTCGATCGTGCGCAAGCAGAAGGCCGCAACCACGCTAGATCAAGAGATAGCAGTTGAGAAAGGGTGCGCAGGATCCCCCTGTTTTTAGGTGGTGGCCGGGCGCACGGTCGCGCCACAGGGGCGGTGTCCGTGCGAGCGGCTCACCAGAGTGCACCCGCTGCCCTCAGGGGCACGTGAGGGCGGGCGCGGCCTCGTAGAGACCCGTCCGCGACGGCTCGAGGTGCTCGGCCGCCGGGACGAGTGGAGACATCGAGACGGGCATATTTGGCAGCCTGGGCCCGGTCGCTTTCTAGAGAGACACGATGAGCAGCGACCAGCGCCGCCGCGAGGCGACCGGCGAGCAAAGAGACGAGCTTTCGAGACGAGAACGGAAGAGGGTGCCATCGAGGGCGCGACTAACCTGCGCGCACGGTGAACGAGGTCAGCGCGCAGCTCGTAGGACTGCAAAGGCCCAACCCCGAGCTTGTGGCACGAATAGAGAGAGCAGGAGAGACGTACAAGGTCCGAGATGAACCGCTCGAGGTCGACCGCCAGCTCCTGCACCGCTCGACACGCCCGTCCACCCCTTGTGCGTGACCGTTCTGCGCGCGAGGGGCTCAAGTAAGCTCATCGTCGCGTCCTGGAAGCGTCTCGAGGAGCTGGAGCGTGCGAGGGAGGGTCGAGGAGGGAGGCCAAGGGGAGGAGGCGGGGAGGACGAGGACGCACCTGCTCTCTCGCTGCAGGAGGGCCCGTATTCCCTGCCTCGAGCGCGTCTGGTACCTTCTTGGACCTCGTCGAAGGGCGCGCGCCGGTCTGGCAGTCGTCGCCGGTGTCGAGAGAGGTCGGTCGACGAGGCTCGCTGATGAGGACGCGCCGAGGTCGCTCTGGGCCGTGAGCGAGGGCGGCTGGTGGCGCAGGCGATGCACAGAGATGCTGGCGAGTGGAGTCGAGTGCCCAGTCGGGAGGGCGAATGGACGAGGAGCGAGGAGGAGCATAAGCCGGGCGCGCTTGACTTTCTCTAATCGGCATTAGCTCTGCTCGCCCCGCCTAATCAAAGCCTAGGCGCACGCTCCTATTCCTGATCAGCTTTGGTCGGCCGCGCGCCGACGACGGTTGCGCCGCCTACAGACTTCCGCTCGGCTTGCCTCGCTCAGGGCGCACTCGTCGTCTGTGCGAGAGACGCGAGCGAAACGGCTGGCCCGAACGCTCGGCGACTTCGGCCGCCTCAAGCTGCTTCTCGCCGAGCGGCAGCCGATCTCGCAGGTTCTGCAACGAGGAGGTCACGAAGCTTGTAGTACAACAATGCGCAGCACGAACTCAGCCCAGTAGTACAGCTCCTCGTGCTCACGTCTCGTGCGGCTCGTCCTCCTCCTCGATGCCGACCTGCTCGCGCCCGTTCTCCTCGAGCCGCTGCGGGTCCGAGAAGAGCTGCGTAAGGACGAACGTCGAGAACCGGACGTCTGACCAGTACGAGCCGTGCGCCGTGATGGCGTCGATGCTGCGCGCGAGAGGGGAGTGCGTCAGGACGTAGTCGAGCGGACGGAGAGACGGCGAGCGAGAGTGCGAGCGAGGGAGGGCAGGAGGGAGGGAGGGTCGGAAGTGAGAGAGGGAGAAAGACACGAGAGAGGGAGAGAGAGAGAGAGGGAGAGGAGGACGCACTAGGCGTTCAGGCCCTCGGCGGGCAGGAAGTGGTCGACGCTGCACCCAGGGTTGAGCGCACGCATGCGCTTCTCGGCGCGTCCGACCCACTCGAACTCGTTGCGGCCCATGCCGAACTTGGGCCGCTCGGACGGCATGCGCTTCATGCCCTGCGGCCGGCCCTTGGGCCTCGGCTTGCCGCTCGCCGACGTCGACGCCGACGACGCGTCCAGCTCGGCGGCAGCGTCTGCGGCGGCCTTGCCCTGCGCTGCGGCGTGCGCCTGCGCCTCGCTTGTCTTGTCGGCCTGCGCCTTAGCGTCCTTCTCGTCCGGCTCGGCCATCTTTGCCGCCGACGCCGCCGACGTGCCGCCCCACAGGCTCGACACGTCGAACATCTTACCGAGGCGGTGGTAGGCGTTCGAGACGTTGGTGAGGAGCGACTGGGTCGACGAGGGGATGGGCACAGGCTTGATGAGCTTGGCGTACCGAGCGTCGACGGCGGCGTTGAGGCAGAAGGCGACAGGGTCGGCCTC
>Ga0308170_10003494_pt1 | contig 12827 bp, 9 predicted proteins | sample PhyBR2_2_FD_202136 | JGI IMG/M metagenome (GOLD analysis project Ga0308170, IMG submission 202136) | Phyllosphere microbial communities from UC Gill Tract Community Farm, Albany, California, United States - DLSLSB.R2 | ecosystem: Host-associated > Plants > Phyllosphere > Unclassified | place... | reverse complement strand
GGATTGTTCCACACGCGGATCATTTTCGCTACGTCCACCACATGCGCGGTAACGCCCGGCGGGGCAACCTGAGTCAGCAACGTTTTACGCACGTTATCGGCAGCAACTTCATCGCTGACGACAATAATGCGGGTTACGTTGGTTTCTTTGGTCCAGCGGGTGGCGACCTGGCCATGGATTAAACGGTCATCGATACGTGCCAGACCGATTTTCATGTGATCGCCGGGTGCCATTGGGGCCTGTGGTGCAGCCGGAGCTTTCACCGCAGCGGCGGGGGCAGGGGTTTCTGGTGCTTTCGCTTTCAGGGCTTTTACCCCTTCACGGCCAGTTTCCACGGCCAGCGCGACCAGTTCATCAAAGGTTGGGTTATCGTCTCGTGCCATCAGTACTTCGACCAGCATCGGAATATTGACCCCGGCGACGACTTCATAATCGGGTTTATCTACCACAAGGCGGCTGGCGGCGTTAAACGGGCTGCCCCCCCAGGTATCGACCAGAAAAAGCACTCCCTGCGTACTGTCCATATTGGCTAACCGTGCCTGATATTTCTCGATCAGGGTTTCGGCGTTTTCTCCGGGGACAAAGTCAATCCAACCGACATTTTCCTGTTCCCCTAACAGCATTTCGGCAGTTTTCAGCAGTTGTTCTGCTGCCCAGCCGTGCGTGCCAATCATAATAGCAATAGTCACTTGCTACCTCCTTATCCAGTTAAAACGACGCTTTGGAGTAAACGTCGTTCGAGGTTCAGCTGAGTTAATTGCGTTCAGCATGATTGAGGTCCCACTTTTATCTGTTGAGTTACTTATCAGCGGTACTGAACACACACCACATTGACGGCATTTATTTTAGTACGCGAAAAAATAAATTATGTGACCGTGCTCAGTAATTTAGACGCTGATCCACATTTGTCGGCTGAATGTTGAAACAACATGTCTGTGAAGGATTGTGCACCCTGAGTGTAAGAAAATATTTTGACGTCCCTGTGGCAACTGATAAAGTAGTGATCCTTTTTTTCATACAGGAGTAACGGGCCTCAGCCCTCCCTATGGACTGTCACCGAAGTCGCTTAATCATGCCGCCGGGCTATCCGGTATCGTTTTTAACGTCATTTGACGTCATCATGTTTTCCACCTGTCGTTATCTCTGCCGCACGTTCAGCCGAACGCCTGCTGCTATTTCCCGTTCCTTTTTCCGGAGTCTTTCATGGAATTTCTTTTAGACCCCTCAATCTGGGCCGGTCTCTTTACGCTCATTGTTCTTGAGATCGTGCTGGGCATCGATAACCTGGTGTTTATCGCTATTCTGGCCGATAAACTCCCGCCAAAGCAGCGTGATAAAGCCCGTCTGATTGGCCTGTCACTGGCGCTGATTATGCGTCTTGGCCTGCTGTCGCTTATCTCATGGATGGTGACCCTGACCCGTCCGCTGTTTAGCGTTGGCGAATTCAGCTTCTCCGGCCGTGACCTGATCCTGCTGGTGGGGGGGCTGTTCCTGCTGTTCAAAGCCACGATGGAGCTGCATGAACGGCTGGAAAACCGTGAGATGAATGACGGCGGCAATAAAGGATATGCCAGTTTCTGGGCCGTGGTGGTGCAGATCGTTATTCTTGATGCGGTATTCTCCCTCGATGCGGTAATCACCGCTGTCGGGATGGTTAACAATCTGGCGATTATGATGACCGCCGTGGTGATTGCGATGGGCGTGATGCTGCTGGCATCCAAACCGCTGACCAACTTTGTCAACGCGCATCCGACCGTGGTGGTGCTGTGCCTGAGCTTCCTGCTGATGATTGGTCTCAGCCTGGTGGCGGAAGGATTCGGCTTCCATATTCCAAAAGGTTACCTGTACGCAGCGATTGGCTTCTCGATTCTTATTGAGCTGTTTAACCAGATTGCGCGCCATAACTTTATGCGCCATCAGGAAAGACGCCCGATGCGTGAACGCACCGCAGAGGCAATCCAGCGCCTGATGGGCGGGCGTCGTCAGAGCGAAGTGCAGAACAGTGAAAGCAGTGAAGTTGCCGCGATCATGCCGCAGGAAGCGTTTAAAGATGAAGAGCGCTACATGATCAATGGGGTACTGACGCTGGCATCCCGTTCAGTGCGCAGCATCATGACGCCGCGTGGTGAGATCTCCTGGGTTGACGCCACGCGTCCGCTGGATGAAGTTCGCCTGCAGCTGCTGGATACGCCGCACAGCCTGTTCCCGGTTTGCCGGGGCGAGCTGGATGAAATCATTGGCGTCGTGCGCGCGAAAGAGCTGCTGGTGGCCTTGGATCATGGGATTGATGTGGCAACCTTTGCCAGCAATACTCCGCCGATCATCGTACCGGAAACGCTCGACCCGCTGAACCTGCTGGGCGTGCTGCGCCGGGCGAAAGGCAGCTTTGTCGTTGTCACCAACGAGTTTGGCGTGGTGCAGGGGCTGATTACCCCGCTGGACGTACTGGAAGCGATTGCCGGTGAGTTCCCGGATGAAGATGAAACCCCGGATATCATTGCGGATGGTGATGGCTGGCTGGTGAAGGGCGGAACCGATCTGCACTCGCTCCAGCAGCTGCTGGATACTCAGGAGCTGGTTAAGCCGGAAGACGATCATGCTTCGCTGGCAGGGCTGCTGATTGACCAGAAAGGTCAGCTGCCAAAAGCCGGTGAGGTGATTGAGATGCTGCCGCTACGCTTCCAGATTATTGAAGCCACCGACTACCGTATCGATCTGGTGCGCGTGACCAAAGAGCGTCAGGAAGACGAAGAAGAGTAACTATCCGGCGTGCCTGAGCCGGATTAACAGCGGCCAGGCACGCCTCCCAACATCTGAAGCCTCATCGTCGCAGTTTAAAACCCACAGCGAGCACGAGGCGAGTGGGGGATGAGCTCAGAGCGGTCAGAGGACGTTAGCGCTGGGAGCGATGTCTGAAGATAGTTAAAAGGCATGCCTGGCCGCTACAGGTCAACCCATCACGCGCTCAGCGTCTCCTGATGATTCATCAGCCATTCTGGGAAATCCCCCAGCGGCATCGGGCGGGCAAAGAAGTAGCCCTGAAGCGTATCAACGCCTCTCTCACGCAGATACTCAGCCTGTTCCGCCGTTTCTACTCCTTCAGCCACCAGGCTAATGTTCAGACGCTGCGCCAGTGAAATCACCATATCGGTCACGGTTGCATTGATCGCATCGGTGCCGATAGCGGCGGTAAAGACTTTATCAATCTTCAACACGTCCGGGCTCAGGGTCTTCAGGTACGAAAGGGAGCTGTGGCCAGTACCAAAATCATCGATCGCCAGCTTCACCCCAATCTTATGCAGATGCGACACCACGCGCTGATCGACCACCGGCAGCGAATCCCGCTCGGTCAGCTCGACAATCAGCTGTGGCCTGGGATTAGCCGGCCACCACAGTTGCTGTAAATCGTCGATAATGGCGCGCTCGTGGAAATGGCTGGCCGCCACATTGATCGCAATATGGAACGATTGACAGGCTGGCAGCTGCGGCAAATGGCGCACCACTTCACTGATGACAAAGCGGGTCAGCGGAGCTATCAGATTCTGCCGTTCGGCCAGCGGGATAAATACATCCGGCGGGATCCAGCCCTGGCGCGGGTTATGCCAGCGCAGCAGCAGTTCAATACCTTCACAACCCCCGCTGCGTGCGTTGATCAGCGGCTGGCAGTACACCATAAATTCACGGGCGGTGATGCCATAGCTAATCTGCCACGACAGGCTCATACGGTTGGCGGTTGCCAGCCAGACGATATAGCCCATCAGCAGGCTCAGCAGCAGGGCCAGCGGCAGCTGCGAAGGCACCGTCACCAAAGCCAGCCGCGCCGGGGATGGCCCAAATAGTGTGATCGAGAACGGGTAGCGCAGTGACGACTCTTCATAGGTCACTTCATCCTCTGAAGGCACCGCCGGTTCAATCATCGGATTACCAAACTCCAGGCTCTTACCACCCACGTTAAAAATGGCGCGCTCAACCCACGGTAGGGTCGGCTCCAGCAGATAGTTGGTCATCAGCTCAATATTGATGATCTGAATGATGCCGGAACGGTTGTCGAGGGAGCGTGGCGTCCAGAGCAGCAGCACCGGCGATCCCTTGATCAAATGCTCATCAACCGACAGCATCATGCGCTGGTTATTGACTGCCAGTTCTGGATAGTTGTCGGCAAAGCCAACATCCGTGGAGCCATAGATGCTGGAGCAGTAAACGCGGTCTCTGTCCACCAGTAAAATAGACCTGACCGTCTGCAAAGAAGCCAGTTTTTCAATCAGCGGAAAACGCACTTCACCACAGGTCAGGCCCACCAGGCCAAGGGTATTGTTTGCCGCGACGTCAAGCGGCGAGAACATTCGGTCAAAACGCTGGATAGCGTTGTCTGCGAAACTTCGCGACTGCTGCTCTATTCGGCCTTTCTCTTCCAGAAAACGGAAGGTTAACGTGAGAATGAGCACCAACGCGGCAACCACCACAGCGATCAGTAACCGCTTGCGGCGAAACTGTCCTAAAACTTCCTGGGACATGTGCATCAGTAACCACCCTTAGATCAAGACGCGTATAAATAGAGACCGAATACCAATTATCGGCAACAGGGGCATTAAGTTTAGTCGTGCTGAAGATAAAAGCTGAAGCGCTCAAAAACAGGAAGTTACTCGCGTAGATACGCCGAAAACACTCTAGCGGTTTCCGGGTTGCGGAGATAGCAGGAGAAGAAAATTATTTTTACGTTAAGACACAAAAAAAACGCCACCGCAGAGGTGGCGTTACGCTGTGATTAATCACACTGGACTTTTATCGCCAGCCCGCCGCGTGATGTTTCACGATATTTGGCATTCATGTCTTTGCCGGTCTCGTACATAGTTTCAATCACTTTATCCAGCGAGACGCGCGCTTCGCTGGTACGGCGCATCGCCATGCGCGCCGAGTTGATCGCTTTCACCGAAGCAATGGCATTACGCTCAATGCACGGCACCTGCACCTGACCTGCCACCGGGTCGCAGGTCAGTCCAAGGTTATGCTCCATACCGATTTCGGCAGCAACGCAGACCTGTTCCGGGCTGGCACCCAGTAGCTCGGCGAGACCCGCTGCGGCCATTGAGCAGGCGACGCCAACTTCGCCCTGGCAACCCACTTCAGCGCCAGATATTGACGCATTCATTTTATACAGGATGCCGATAGCGCCGGAGGCCATAAAGTAGCGGATGAAGATGTCAGGGCTAACCGATTCGATAAAGCGATCGTAATACGCCAGCACCGCAGGCACGATGCCGCAGGCGCCGTTGGTTGGCGCTGTCACGACGCGGCCACCGGCAGCGTTCTCTTCATTCACCGCCAGCGCGAACATGTTGACCCAGTCGATAACGTTCATCGGATCGCTGGACAGCTTATCGGAAGAGGTCAGCAGCCGGCGCAGCGCGGAAGCACGGCGCGGAACGCGCAGCGGGCCTGGCAGTACGCCTTCGGTATTCAGGCCGCGATCGATACAGTCGCGCATGGTCTGCCAGATATCGGCAAAGTAACGCTCAATGTCGGCACGGCTGTGCACGGCCAGTTCGTTCTTCATAATCATGCCGGACAAGGAGAGGCCGGTCTGATGGCAGTGCTCCAGCATCTCTTTGGCGGAGTTGAACGGGTAGGGGACCAACACTTCGTTCAGCACGGTTTTACCAAAACTCTCTTCATCGACAATAAAACCACCGCCGACGGAGTAGTAGGTTTTGCTGTAAATTTTCAGGTCGCCAGCAAAGGCGTGAATGCTCATGCCGTTCTCATGCAGCGACAGATTATCACTGCGGAACACCATGCCGCCCTCACGCGGGAAGTCGACTTCGTGTGCGCCGTTAGCCAGCAGCAGGCGTTGGCGCTGCTCCACGTCGCGGATGAAGCCGGGAATAGCATCAATGTCGACCGTTTCGGGGGAAGCCCCGGATAGCCCCATAATGATGGCGATATCGGTGTGGTGCCCTTTGCCGGTCAGCGACAGGGAACCATACACATCGACGGCGATGCGCGTCACGGAAGAGAGCTGGCGGTTATTTACCAGATCGTCGACAAACAGTTTGCCGGCTTTCATCGGGCCGACAGTATGAGAACTGGACGGGCCAATGCCGATCTTAAACATGTCGAAAACGCTAATCACGTTACACGCTCCTGTCAGGATTATTGCTCGCGGTGGGCATTGCTCACGGTGGTAGCCCACGAATGGCGAGAAATATAAATGAAAAACTGCCGAATTGCAGTGATTTGGATCGCCACGCTGCGATTTTCTGGTGATAAATAATGTGAAGGTGGTTTTATCTGCAACTAATAGCTGGATTTTAACCGATTCAGGCCGGTCTAGCTACCTGAAGGCTAAGCTGGCGAATAATCCCGGCGGTCATTCCCCAGATAAAGTAGTCATCAAACCATGATAGCCAGACGCGGTGTGACTGCCCGCCACGATGCACATCCAGCGCGGAGTAGCGGCTCAGACGCAGCGCTTCTTCCAGCGGCATCTCAAACACCGATTCCACTTCGCCCTCGTTGGCCTGCCACTCCAGACCCGGCGGCAGCACGCCGACGACCGGCGTAACCTGGAACCCGGTGCTGCTGGTGACCGCAGGCAGAATGCCGACCACGCTGACCGCCGCCGGCGGGATCGCGACCTCTTCAGCGGCTTCACGCAGGGCGGTGGCCACCAGGGAGGCATCGCTGCTGTCCATCATGCCGCCGGGAAACGCCACCTGCCCGGCATGTTTACGCAGCGTGGCGGCACGGCGGGTCAGCAGTAAGGTTGGGCTGGCATGAGCGACGATCGGCACCAGCACGGCAGCCTGCCGACGCGGCAAATTCTGCTGCCCGGCAGCGGGCGGTTGCAGAATAAAACGCGCCAGAAAGCGCTCCAGCACCGGGTTGTCATGCGTCATCAGTCAGCTGCTCCAGGCAGGGTAAAATGCGGTTCACTTTATCGAAGGTTTCCTGATATTCCGCCGCTTCTTCGCTGTCGGCAACGATCCCGCCTCCGGCAGCACAATAGAGGGTGCCGCGCTCGGCAATCAGCGTGCGGATGGTAATGCTGGTGTCCATGCGCCCGCAAACGCTGAGATAGCCGATACTGCCGCACCAGGCATTGCGCCGCTGTGGCTCCAGCTCTTCAATAATTTCCATCGCCCGCACTTTTGGCGCACCGGTAATCGACCCGCCCGGGAAGCAGGCGCGCAGCAGATCGCAGGCGGAAAGCGCAGGTTTTAGCTCGGCAGTGATAGTGCTGACCAGATGATGCACCGCCGGGAACGGCTCAACCACGAACAGCTCGGGCACTTTGACGCTGCCCGGGGTGGCAACGCGGCCGATATCGTTACGCAGCAGGTCGACGATCATCAGATTCTCGCTGCGATCCTTTGGCGACTGCGCCAGCTTCTCTCCCTGCAGGCGGTCGGCCACGGGATCGGCCAGGCGCGGCAGCGTGCCTTTAATCGGGCGCGTTTCAATCTGCTGACGCTGCAGCTTGATAAACCTTTCTGGCGACTGGCTGAGGATTGCGCTGTCCGGCAGGCGCAGAAAAGCGCTGAACGGTGCGCGGTTGGCGGCGCACAGCTGGCGGAATGCCTGCCATTCATCGCCCGCGTAGCTGGCGTTGAAGCGTTGGGCGAGATTTACCTGATAGCAGTCGCCGGAGAGCAGCCACTGCTGCACTTGACGGAACTTCTCACCGTATTCTTGACGCGACATATTCGCCTGCCAGCTGCTGGTCAGGCGGAAGGCGGGCTGAGCTGCCGCCTGCTGATCGTCCAGCCAGTCCAGCCGCGCCTGCACGTCGCCATGAACCACCAGCGTCAGTTTTTGCTGGTGGTGATCGGCAATCAGCGCCCAGTCGTAAATGCCTACCGCCATATCCGGCGTGGTCAGCTGCTGCTGTGCTGTAACGGGCAGTTTTTCAAAGCGCCGGCCGAGGTCGTAGCCAAACAGGCCAAGCACACCGCCCTGAAACGGCAGGCTGTCATGATGCTCAGCACGCAGGCCGCAGTTTTCCAGCTGCTGCTGCAGCAGCGCGAGTGGGTCATCCTCACTGACTATCGTCCCGGCTGCATGCTCGATTACCGTCTCTGCGCCGCGCGTGGTGAGGGTGATACACGGCTGAGCCACCAGGATATCAAAGCGGTTATCGCTGTGGTCGGCAAAGCCAGAGTGCAGCAGCATTGCCCATGGCAGATGGGAAAGGGTGGCAAACCGATCGGCCAGCGCATCTGGCGTATACTTCAGAGGATGATAGACAGGCGACATGGTTCTTCAGCAGATAAAGGTACACAGGTGCGCAAGCCTGACATATTTTTAAGCCGCTGGCATCTCTTTGTCGCCCGTGGAATAATCCCGCAGCAAATCCACCCAGGAGTCACTATGTTTACAGGATTACCCGCGCTGTCGTACGAAGAGCAGCAACAGGCCGTAGAACGCATTCAGGAACTGATGGCAAATGGCATGAGCAGTGGCGAGGCCATTGGCATGGTGGCGGCTGAAATTCGTGAGAATCACACGGGCGGACATGTTCCGGTGATGTTTGACGAAGATGAAGAAGACTACATGGGCGATAACAACCACGACGAAGAAGAAGACGAAGAAGAGTGAGCATCTGTCTTACCGGGCGTAATTGCCGCAGACAGTTTGGACGCGGACAGTGCGGAAAAACCGTAGCGTACACGCAGTACGTGAGGATTTTACTCGCGAAGCTCGCCCTCCGGGCCGCCCTGAAGGGCGTTCAAACTGCTCGCAGTTTGTGAGCACTGCCCAGGGACAAAATGGCAAGTAAAATAGCCTGATAAGATCGATGCAAGTGGTTTACCCCTGCCCGCTGCTAGCAGGGGAAAGAGGTTACTTCGCGGCAACCACTTTAATTTCGACCAGATATTTCGGGTTCATCAAATTGGCCTGTACTGTGCAGCGCACGGGCGCATTACCCGGCGAGACCCAGGCATCCCACGCGCGATTCATCGCGGCAAAATCTTCTTTGTGCACCAGAAAAATGGTGGCATCCAGAATCTTACTTTTATCTGAGCCGACGCGCGTCAGCAGCTTATCAATTACCGCGAGGGCGTTGGCGGTCTGCGCTTCGGCATCCTCATCCAGATTTTCCGGCACGCTGGTGTAATACACCGTGTCGTTATGGATCACGGCTTCTGACATGCGGTGCTCTGGGTCAATATGTTCGATGGTCATGTGCATTCCTTTATTACTGATACTTTTAAACGCAGACAGACTGGCACAGATTCAGGCGGCTTGTCACCTTAAGGGTGGCTCAGACCGGTGGATACTGACATAATTACAGGTGTTTTTTTCCGGCAGTGAGGATGTGTGGCAGACGATTTTGCAGCAGACGGCGCCCTGGCGCAGGCTATACCCGGCTTCAGGCCGCGTGAACCACAGCGGGAGATGGCCGCCGCCGTGGCCCGGGCGATTGAGGGCAAGAGCGAACTGGTGGTCGAGGCCGGTACCGGCACCGGTAAAACCTATGCCTATCTTGCCCCGGCACTGCGCTCCGGGAAGAAAGTGATCGTCTCGACCGGTTCAAAAGCCCTGCAGGACCAGCTTTACAGCCGCGACCTGCCGACGGTCGCCAAAGCGCTGAAGTTCAAAGGCAGCGTGGCCCTGCTGAAGGGGCGCTCCAACTATCTGTGTCTGGAACGCATGGAACAGCAGTCGATGGCCGGTGGTGAACTGGCGGTGCAGGCGATGAGCGATCTCGTTCACCTGCGCGGCTGGTCAAACGAAACCGTCGATGGCGATATCAGCACCTGCGGTGGCGTGGCGGAAGACAGCACCATCTGGCCGCTGGTCACCAGCACCAACGATAACTGCCTTGGCAGCGACTGCCCGCAGTATAAAGATTGCTTCGTGGTTAAAGCCCGCCGTAAAGCGATGGATGCCGACGTGGTGGTGGTCAACCATCATCTGTTTCTCGCCGATATGGTGGTGAAAGAGGGGGGCTTTGCGGAGCTGATCCCGGATGCTGACGTGATGATCTTCGACGAAGCGCATCAGGTGCCGGATATCGCCAGCCAGTACTTTGGCCAGCAGCTCTCCAGCCGCCAGCTGCTTGACCTGGCGAAAGACATCAATATTGCCTACCGTACCGAGATCCGTGACGTCCAGCAGCTGCAAAAATCCGCCGACAGGCTGGCGCAGTGCGCCCAGGATTTCCGCATCGCGCTGGGCGACCCCGGTTTTCGCGGCAACCTGCGCGATTTACTGAGCAATCAGCAGATTCAGCGCGCGCTGCTGCTGCTCGACGACGCGCTGGAACTCTGTTACGACGTGGCGAAGCTCTCGCTGGGGCGCTCTGCACTGCTGGATGCTGCCTTTGAGCGCGCCGCGCTCTACCGCGGGCGTTTAAAGCGCCTGAAAGATGTTTCGCAGCCGGGATTCAGCTACTGGTATGAGTGCAACTCGCGCCACTTTGTGCTGGCGCTGACGCCGCTCTCGGTGTCCGATCGCTTCCGCGAAGTGATGGATGAGCGTCCGGCCAGCTGGATCTTTACCTCGGCCACGCTGGCGGTGAATGAGCAGATGACCCACTTTGTCGACCGCCTTGGCGTCGGCCAGGCGGAGACGCTGATCCTCAACAGTCCGTTTGATTTCGCCAGCCAGGCGCTGCTGTGCGTGCCGCGTAATCTGCCCTCACCAAATCAACCCGGCGGGACGCGCCAGCTGGCACGCATGCTGCGCCCACTGATTGAAGCCAACAACGGGCGCTGCTTCTTCCTGTGTACCTCGCACAAGGTGATGCGCGAGCTGGCGGAAGAGTTTCGCGCCATGCTGACCTTACCCGTGCTGCTGCAGGGTGAAACCAGCAAAGGCCAGCTGCTTAAGCAGTTTGTCGCGGCGGGTAATGCCCTGCTGGTGGCAACCAGCAGCTTCTGGGAAGGGGTGGATGTGCGCGGTGATGCCCTGTCGCTGGTGATTATCGACAAGCTGCCGTTTACCTCGCCGGACGATCCGCTGCTAAAAGCGCGTATGGAAGACTGCAAGGTGCGCGGCGGGGATCCGTTTGATGAAGTGCAGCTGCCGGATGCGGTGATCACCCTTAAACAGGGGGTAGGCCGTCTGATCCGCGATGTTGACGATCGCGGCGTGCTGGTTATTTGTGATAACCGCCTGGTGATGCGCCCCTACGGCGCGGTTTTCGTTAACAGTTTGCCGCCGACGCCGCGTACCCGAGATTTAGACAAGGCCGTGGCGTTTCTTAAGCCAGCGACAAGCAGTAATGGATCCGGCGGCAGTATGCTATGATGCGCGCCGAAAATTTTTCTCCCCCTGAGGTTGTGATGTCCACGCGAATTTTAGCTATTGATACGGCGACAGAAGCCTGTTCGGTTGCGTTGCTGAACCACGGTCAGACGTTAGCCCACTTTGAACTCTGCGCGCGTGAACATACGCAACGCATTCTGCCGCTGGTGCAGCAGATCCTGCGCGAGGGCGGGGTGGCATTAAGCGAACTGGATGCGCTGGCATTCGGGCGTGGCCCCGGCAGCTTTACCGGCGTGCGCATTGGCATTGGCATCGCTCAGGGATTATCGCTGGGTGCCAGCCTGCCGCTGATTGGCGTTTCCACCTTGCAAACCATGGCGCAGAGCGCATGGCGTCTGCATGGGGCTTCCCGCGTGCTGGCCGCGATTGATGCACGCATGGGCGAAGTTTACTGGGCAGAATATCAGCGCGATGAGCAGGGCGTTTGGCACGGTGAGCAGAGCGAAGCGGTGCTGAAACCGGAAGCCGCCGCGGCGCGTATGGCGCAGCTGAGTGGTGAATGGGCCTGCGTTGGCACCGGCTGGCAGGCATGGCCGCAGCTGGCAGAAAACAGCCCGCTGAGCTTAACCGTTACTGATGTGACGCTACCGCGCGCAGAAGATATGTTGCCGCTGGCCGGGCAGGCGCTGGCCGCCGGGCAGACCGTGGCCCCTGAACACGCAGAGCCGACTTACCTGCGTAATGAAGTGGCGTGGAAAAAATTACCGGGTCGCGAGTAGCCGTCGGCAACTATTTAAATGGGATGCAGTCGAAGTAGCATAAACCAGGGAGAATCTTAATGCGTAAACCGAGTATCTGGCAGTTAAGTGGTTTGTTATTGGTGTCGCTGTTGCTCAGCGGCTGTGTCACCGTGCCGGATTCAGTTAAAGGCTCCTCGCCCACGCCCCAGCAGGATCTGGTGCGGGTGTTAAGTGCGCCAGAACTGTTTGTTGGTCAGGAGTCGCGCTTTGGCGGGAAAGTCATCAAAGTCGACAACCGCAACGGTATGACGCGGCTGGAAATTGCCGCCATGCGCCTTGATGACGGGGCGCGCCCAATTCTTGGCAGCGCCTCTATTGGCCGTATCTTTGCTGACGTGAACGGTTTCCTCGATCCGGTGGATTTCAATAACCAGATGGTCACCATGGTCGGGCCGATCAAGGGCACTGAGAAAGGCAAGATTGGCGAGGCGCAGTATAGCTTCGTGGTGGTGAGTGTGACCGGCTATCAGCGCTGGCATATGAGCCAGCAGATCGTTACGCCGCCGCAGCCTATCGACCCGTGGATCTGGTATGGCCCCGGCAACGGCCGCCATCGCGGAGGTTACTGGGGCCCGGCCCCGTGGGGTTACTACAACACCGGCCCGGCGCAGGTGCAGACCATTCTCACCGAGTAGCCACAGCGCGTAAACATTGACGACGGCATATCTGCCAGCCGCTGGCGATATGCCGTTTTTATTGATTCTCTCCGGATGAGAGAAATTTAGTGATGGGCTTCGCAACCTCAAAACAGAGACCTGAGCAAACTGGTACGCTGAGTTAAAATAATGTTAACAGATGCCGATCGGTCGAGGCTGC
>Ga0308170_10003493_pt1 | contig 12827 bp, 11 predicted proteins | sample PhyBR2_2_FD_202136 | JGI IMG/M metagenome (GOLD analysis project Ga0308170, IMG submission 202136) | Phyllosphere microbial communities from UC Gill Tract Community Farm, Albany, California, United States - DLSLSB.R2 | ecosystem: Host-associated > Plants > Phyllosphere > Unclassified | place... | reverse complement strand
AGCGCGTCATGGCGTCATCCGTGGTGGGGCCGGAGGTGTCGTGGCCAACGGTTCCGCGGGACTCGGTATCGCGCTCAGAGCGGATGCCGGCGGTGGGGGTGCCGGCGTTCAAGTCGGCGTCGCCCTGCAGGTCGGCGTCCGTCCTGTTTCCGGAGCTGGCAACGTCGGAAGCCGTGTATCCGGAGGTCGCCTCGGTGTAGGTCCGTGCGCCGCGGTCGTAGTAGGTGTACAGCCGGTCCTCTTCCTCGGGGCTGAGGTGGCCGTCAGCGTCCACGCGGGGAGCGTCCTTGACGTGTTCCTTGCTGTAGGGAACCACCAGGTCCTCGCCCTGGTTGTGGGCACCCTCTACGGGGACAAAGGACTCAGAAGTGCCGAAGAGGCCCGTCTTGACGGTGACCCATGTGGGCTCGCCCGTGTCGTCATCTGCGTACAGCTGACCAATCGAACCAATCTTTGAGCCGTCGGAACCGACGACGTTGCCGCCCTTGGTGAGCAGGTTTTCAAGGTTTTCCCTGTTAAGCATGACGTCTCCTTGGATTGTCTTTGCACTGGGTTTGCCAGCAGTGGATATCCCGGACCGGGGCAATCTCCCGACGTCCGGCTTCCGCCCCGGCTGCTTGAGGCTCTGCGCTGACTGCCCCACTACCGTAAGCATGCTTAGCATCAAATGCCAAGCCTACTTAGTAATTTTTTTCCGAGGCCGGGACAGTTGTTCACCCGCCCTTTTCCTCCGGGTAACGCTTCCTCCCCCGCCATTTCAGGGAAGGCGCCCACGGTTGAGGGGTGAGGATCGCAATCGTTGCCGAATCGTTTTTGCCGTTGATGAACGGCGTCACCCACTCAGTCCTGCGGGTCCTGGACCACCTCCAGGAGCGGGGGGACGACGTCCTGGTCATCGCCCCTTCCACGCACGACGGTGAGCCGGCCGCGCAGGTCAAAGGGGCCGAGGTCCACAGGCTCCCCGCGGTCCCCCTGGCCGGCTACACGAACGTGCGGGTGGCACTGGGAGGTGTGTACCGGGTCAAGCGAATCCTTGCCGAGTACGCACCCGACGTAGTGCACCTTGCCTCGCCGTTCGTGCTGGGGTGGCGGGCCGCGCAGGCCGCCACCCAGCTGGGCATTCCCACCGTGGCCATCTACCAGACCGAGGTTCCCGGCTACGCTGCCCGCTACGGCGTGCCCTTCCTGGAGAACTGGGCCTGGAGCCGGGTGGAAAACATCCACCTGCTGGCCACGCGCACCCTGGCGCCCTCAACGTTCGCGCTGAACCAGTTGCGCGGCCGGGGTATCCCGCGGGTGCGGATGTGGCGCCGCGGTGTGGACACCACCCGGTTCTCGCCGGAAAAGCGCGACGACGGCTGGCGGGCAGCGGTGGCCCCCAACGGTGAGCGGATCATCGGCTACGTGGGCAGGCTTGCCGTGGAAAAGCAGGTGGAAGACCTTGCGGCCCTCACCGCGATCCCCAACACCAGGCTGGTGATCGTCGGGGACGGACCACAGCGTCCGGCGCTGGAGGAGGCACTTCCCCATGCCGTGTTCACCGGGTTCATGGGCGGCGAGGAGCTGGCCCGGACAGTGGCGTCCTTCGACCTGTTCGTCCATCCCGGCGAGTTTGAAACCTTTTGCCAGACCATCCAGGAGGCCATGGCATCGGGCGTGCCGGTGGTGGCCACGGGACGGGGCGGCCCGCTTGACCTGGTGGAGAATTCGCGGACCGGGTGGCTCTATGAACCTGGCGACCTCTCGGCGATGCGCGCCCGGGTGCAGGACCTCGTGGGCGACGACGCCAAGCGCCGGGCATTCGCCGCCGCGGCACACGCCTCGGTCCAGGGCAGAACCTGGCCGGCCCTGTGCGCGGAACTGGTGCAGCACTACAACGAGGCCATAGCGGCCGTCGACTTTCCGGTCCGCCAAATCAACTCCAAGGGAGCGCAACTTTGAAGATTTCCGTTATCGGCTGCGGCTACCTGGGTGCCGTGCACGCAGCAACCCTGGCATCCGTGGGCCACTCTGTGGTGGGCATCGACGTCGACCCCGGCAAGGTGCGGCAGCTGGCTCAGGGCAGCGCACCGTTCCACGAGCCCGGACTGGACGAACTTCTCGAGGACGGCCGCGCCAGCAGGAGGCTGCGGTTCTCCACCGACTTCGCCGACGCCAAAGGTGCACAGGTGCACTTCCTCTGCGTGGGGACGCCGCAGGAAAAGACGTCCGACGCCGCCGACCTCACCTTCCTGGTTTCCGCGCTGGAAAGCGTGCTGCCGCACTTGGCCGCGGGCGCCGTCGTCGTGGGTAAATCCACCGTGCCCGTCGGCACGGTGGAGCTGCTTCGCAGCATCCTGGCATCCCGGCCCGACGTACTGCTGGGCTGGAACCCCGAGTTCCTCCGGCAGGGCACCGCCGTCAAGGACTCCCTGGTGCCGGACCGGCTGGTATATGGGGCAGACGGCGGCCGGAAGGCTGCTTTCAACACCGCCACGGGGGTGCCGCTGGGTGTGACGGCAGCGCTGGACGCCGTGTATGAACCTCTCCTGGCGGCGGGGATCCCCCGTCTGGTGTGCAACTTCGCCACCGCGGAGCTCATCAAGTCCGCGGCTAACGCGTACCTTGCCACCAAGGTCAGCTTCATCAATGCAGTGGCGGAATTGTGCGACGCTGCCGGGGCCGACGTCAGCGAACTCAGCGAGGCGATGGGGCTGGACCCCAGGATCGGAAGCCGGTACCTGCACGCCGGGCTGGGCTTCGGCGGCGGCTGCCTGCCCAAGGACATCCGCAGCTTCCGCACGCAGGCGGAAACCCTTGGCGTCCCCGCCGTGGAGGACTGGATGCGCCTGGTCGATGCGGTGAACCTAGGCCAGCGCGAGCGCACGGTCAGCCTCGCGGCGGAGCTCTGCGGCGGGGCGCTGGACGGGCGATCCATCACCGTCCTGGGCGCCTCCTTCAAGCCCGACACCGATGACATCCGCGATTCCCCCGCGCTGGACGTGGCGGACCGGTTGGCGGCCGCCGGAGCCCACGTCACGGTCACGGACCCCAAGGCCGTGAACCTTGCATGGCGCCACTATCCGCGCCTCCGTTTCGAGGCATCCACGGAGAAGGCGATCCAGGACGCTGAGCTGGTTCTGCTGCTGACCGAGTGGGACGAGTACCGTCAGCTGCGCCCTGCTACGTCCGGTCAACTGGTGCGACGGCGGGTGGTCCTGGATGCGCGGAACGTGCTGGATGCAGCGGCGTGGCAGGAGGAAGGCTGGGTGGTGCGCGGCCTGGGAACCGCTGCGGTCATGCCTGCGTCAGCCGCGGTGGGGTGAGCCCTGGCCCCTACCCCGGCCCGAGCAGCCCCAGTTGGGCAAAGGCAAGCGCGACGCCATTGCCGGCAGGCGGCGCAGTAACCCTGTCGGCCACCGCCAGAACGGCCGGATGACCGCCCTCAACGGCGATGCCCACGCCGGCATACTCAAGCATCTCGATATCGTTGGCGCTGTCGCCGATGGCCACGATGTCAGCCCTGTCCAGGCCGAGGCGCTCTTCGACCACTTTAATACCCACTGCTTTGTGCATGCCAGCCATGAAGATCTCCCCGGCACGCTCGCCCAGAGCAGACAGCGAGCTGGGGATCAGCCCCACCTCCGGACCGAAGCTCTCCAGAACGCGGCTTAACGGCACAGGTGAATCGAAGCATGAAATCTTGGCGTAGGACGTCGCCCGGAGGTCATCGCTGTACTGCATCGGCCCCAGGATGTCCTCCAGCGGATCCACGTCTGTGCTGAGGATTCCGTCGTGCTGTGGACGCCCGGCGAAGATGGGCCCGAGGACCTCCCTCAGCCGCCGGTCCACACCGGTGCGGCCGTGAAGGGCCTCCGGCGCTTCGAGGATGTAGGCAACACGATGGGCGTCCAGTGTCTCCACGATGCGCGCCGCCAATTCGGGCGCGAAGCGGGCGTCCTTGAGGATCTCGCCGTTGACCTCCACCCTGGCGCCCGCCCCTGTGATGGTGCCGTCGAATCCCGCGTCCAGGATGTGGCCTGGCACCATGGACAACGGCCGGCCCGTGCAGACGAAGACCAGGTGGCCGAGCTTCCGGGCTGTCCGCACCGCATCCACGTGCGCCGGCGGAGCAAGCCCGTGATCGGCATAGGTGCCATCGATATCCAGGAAGATGGCACGGGGCCTGGTCTGTGGCATGCCTGCGCTCCTTGGTCTTCTGCCGGGCTTGCCATCCTATCGGCACGGATGCAGGGTTTCCCTTGGAAACTGACAGTCATCCTGTGATCTGCAAAGCCTTGCAGAGTAGTAAGCCTGCTGATTGAATGATGGCACCGGAAATGGGGGCCCGGCACAACTTACTGACAAGGAGTGGCAACATGGGCATTATCGGATTTCTCATTTTGGGCCTGATTGCTGGAGCCATTGCAAAGGCCATTCTGCCGGGTCGCCAAGGCGGCGGCTGGTTGGTGACCATGGTCCTGGGCGTAGTTGGGGCCATTCTGGGCGGCTGGATCGGATCCCTGATCTTTGGCGGCGGCCTGGCCGAGTTCTTCGATCTGAGGACCTGGCTGCTGGCGATCCTCGGCTCAATCATCGTGCTGCTGATCTACGGCGCCGTGACCAACCGCAGCGGTCGCCGCGTGTAGCCGATCCCGCTTAATCCATTAGTAGAAAGCGCCGGACTCCAAATGGAGGACGGCGCTTTTTACGTCCGCAACCGCAAACTGCGGAGTTCCAATTTGCGGCTCTGTATTCCCGCCCAATATCCGCCTCCGGCCTTTATGATGTCGAAGGGGTGGTGTAATGACCGAATTTATCGGCCGTGGCAACAATGTGGCATTGCAAACTTTTGGCGCCGTTATGGACGCAAGTCCGGACGCCCTCCTAGCCCTGACGGGGGATGGCACCGTGGTGGCAGCCAACGCTGCAGCAGCAAGGCTCTTCGGGCTGCAGCAGGACGCTTTCGCCGGCCTGGACCACCGCTTGCTCATTACCGAGGCCTTCCAGGACGACGTAGCCCGTCTCTTTCACCAGGTCCTCACCCTGCCCGGGGAACATCCAGCACCCCGGGAAATTGCCGGACGGCGGGGAGACGGCAGCGAGTTCCCCCTGGAAGTAGCCGCAGCACTCCTCCCCCGGCCGGAAATCCATGGGGCCTTCGTGGCCCCTACCGGCCACAAAGCAGCGCGGTTGCTGCTCTCCGCGCGCGGAACGGCCCACCGCAGGGCAGCCGACGCCAACCTGCGCGAGGCCATGTCACTGCTCACAGCCACCCTGGAATCCACCGCCGACGGCATCCTGGTCATCAGTAACCACGGCCGGGTGGCTGGCTTCAACGAACAGTTCCTCTCCATGTGGAACCTTCCACCCGAAATCATGGAAGCGGACAGTGACGAGCCTGCCGTGCGGATGGTCATTGCGCAGGTGGCAGAACCCGAAGCCTTCACCGCCCGGTTGGGTGAACTGCAGGAGGACCCGGCCGCCGAAAGCCACGACGTGGTGGAGCTTCTCGACGGGCGCACTTTTGAGCGGTACTCCCGGCCACAGCGGGTGGGAGACAAGATTGCGGGCCGGGTGTGGAGCTTCCGTGACGTAACCCCTCGGCGGAAAGCACAGGAACAGGCGAACCGGGCCATGATGGACCTTGCAGTCCAAGCGGAAAAGCTGCGCGCCATGGCGTTCCAGGACCCGCTGACCGGGCTCGCGAACAGGGCCGTGTTCAACGATGCGTTGACCGAGGCCCTGCAAGAACCGCGGCTGAAGACGGTGGATGTGCTGCTCCTCGACCTGGACGATTTCAAGGAAGTCAACGACATCCTTGGCCACCAGGCGGGCGACGACATGCTCATTGAAGTGGCCCGCCGGCTGCGCGGCTGCGTCCCTACCGCCGACGTCGTGGCCCGGCTGGGCGGGGACGAATTCGTGGTCCTTTTGACCGCCTGCCCCGACGCGGATGCGATCGCGGCCTGCATCGTGCGCTGCCTGCACGTCCCCGTGACCATCAGCGGCACCGTCCTGCGTCCCAGCCTGAGCCTGGGCCTTGCCTCGCTGGGCCAGGACAGCGTGGGCCCCTCCGAACTGCTGCGGCACGCAGACATCGCCATGTACGCTGCCAAGGCTGCGGGCAAGAACCGGTTCCTGCGTTTCCACCCGGACATGATGCAGGCGCTGGTGCAGCGCACGCACATGGAGAGCGGGCTCCAACTGGCCGTGCCGCGCGGCGAGATCACCGTGGATTTCCAGCCGATCGTCTCCCACCGCATGGGGCAGGTGGTCCAGCTGGAGGCGCTGGCAAGGTGGGACCGCGGCGGGGAGCGGGTGCCGCCGTCGATCTTCATCCCGCTCGCGGAGCGCACCGGGCTGATCGGTGAAATCGGTGCCGAAGTGATGGCCACCGGCATGGTGCAGCTCGCAGGCTGGCTCAGCGAAGATCCGTCACGATCCCTGGCCATGAACGTTTCCGGCGTCCAACTGCAGGAACCGGACTTCGCCGAGACGGTCCTGCAACTGGCGGAGGCGAGCGGGGTGGCGCCGTACCAGCTGGTCCTTGAGGTCACCGAGAGCGTCTTCTTCGACGCCGACTGCAGCCTGATCCAGCAGCTCAGTACCCTCCGGGATGCCGGCGCCCGGGTTGCGCTCGATGATTTTGGCACCGGCTATTCCTCCTTGGGCCGCCTTCAGGACCTGCCCGTGGACACTGTCAAGATCGACAAGACGTTTGTGTCCATGGTGCGGACGGGCAACGAACGCCTGCCCATCCTCAGCTCCATGATTAACATGGCCCACAGCCTGGGCCTGACCGTCACCGCGGAAGGAATCGAGACGGCGGCGCAGGCTGACTATCTCACGGCGCTGGAGTGCGATTCGCTGCAGGGCTACCTGTTTTCACTGCCGGAGCCTGGCAGCCGGCTTGGCCAGGCCCTTCATCATGCCGAAGAGGCCCTCAACGCGTTGAAGGGCCGGTAAGCAGAAGCGCCGGCGCGACCCGCTTGGCGGACCTAGGCTGCTTCCTGGCGCCCCGGGCGCTGCGGCTTGGTGGGCGCAGGGGTGGGAGCTTTGGGCTGCGACGGCCCGGCCGGCGCGGAGGCAGCGGGAGTGTCAGCGTCCGACGGCGCCACTCCACCAACCGGGGCAGCAGCAGTTTCATTGCCGGCAGGCGGAACAGTGTTGGCAGCGGCGACAGAAGCGGCAGCGCGGTTTCGGCGCCAGCGGCGGACCAGGTCGGCGGCGGCCAGCAGCCCTGCGAGCGGGGTCAGTACGGCGGCCGCATAGACGAACAGCATCCAGGTCAGGGTGGTCAACGGCGGCTGATTGTTGTTGAGCAGGGACAGCCCGCCCAACATGCCCACGATCCAGAACAGCAGCACGGCCGCCAGTACGGCGCCGGCGGGGAAATACTGGTTGGTCACGACTTTTTTCAGGGTTTCCATGCACTTCCTCCTGCCTGGCCGGGGGACGGCAAAAGCCGTTCAAAGACCAGTATGGGGCCCCGCCGGTACGAAACTGCGCAAGACAACACGGCGAGTGATGAAGCTAACGAAAGCGCCGTCGTCGTACGAATACCCCGGCGGAAAAGGCGGCCCGGAAACCCTTCCGCGAAACGTTTCCGGCGCATACCGTAAAGCCTGTCCGCTCGATTTCTGGAGGCTCCAATGCGTAAAGTCACGGCCGGCCTGTTCCACTCCGTGGACGGGGTGGTATCCGAACCGTTCAAGTTCCAGTTCGACAGCTTCGACGACGAGCTTGGCGAGGGGCTGACCAGGATGATGAACACCGTGGACACCGTGGTCCTGGGCCGCGTCAGCTACCAGGAGTGGGCCGACTACTGGCCGAATGCCTCCGCAGACCAGGACTTTGCGGCGTTCATCAACCCCGTGGAAAAGTTTGTCGCTTCCCGCACCTTGGCGGGGCCGCTGGAATGGCAGAACTCCCAGCTGATGGACGCGCCGCTTGAAGAGTTCGTGGCTGGCTTGAAGGAGCGCGACGGCGGCGAGATCGCCGTCTGCGGAAGCATTTCCGTGGTCCGGCAGCTGCTGTTCGCCGGGTTGCTGGACTCCCTGCAGTTAATGACCCACCCGGTGATAGCGGGCAGCGGCCGCCGGCTGTTCGAGGATGGCGACCCGCTCACGCGGCTGGTGCTGCAGGACCAAAAGACCACCAGCAAAGGCAATGTCCTGAGCACTTACGGGGTCCGAGCGTCGGATTAGCCGCCAGGATGCGCGGCTAGGCGGCCAGCGGCGATCCGAACAGCTCCTCCGCGAGGCGGGCCAGGTGTTCCGGGATGTCCGCTTCGGTGCCGTGTTCGCCACGGCCCAGGAAGACGGCGGTGCCGCGGATTCCGTCCAGGTCCAGCCCGCATTCGTGCATCAGCTGCCCGGCCCGGTAGTTGACTGGCAGGAGCATGGTGAGGCTTTCCACGTTCAGGTAGACATGCCAGTCGCCGCGGATGACCGACTCAAGCGGGCCACCCACCAGGGCTTCCAGGGCATGCAGGTCCGCCGTCACCTGCTCAATGCGCATGGGCTCGGAGTTGCTGGCCGGTACTACAAGTGCTGTGTAAGTTCTGTTGTCCATCGTTCTGTCTCCACTGGTTTTAACACTTGAGGAGACAGTGGTGTTCCCGGGAAGCTAGGCGTGGGCCGCCAGGCTGGCGATGTCCCGGGGCGTGGTCCGGCAGCAGCCGCCAATGACCCGTGCACCCAGCTTCCACCAGTCCCCGGCACCGGCGGCAAGGCTTGCAGCGGCATCGTTCCCGTCCGCGTTCCACGTCTTGGTTGCAGCGTCGTAAGTTTCCCCTGAATTGGGGTATGCCACCAGCGGTTTGTCGGTATGGCCGGCCAGCGCAGCGAGCGCCGGGCCAACCAGGCTAAGCGGAACGCAGTTCACCCCCACCGCCGCGACGTGCGGCTTTCCGCTGACAAGTTGCGCCACATCGGCGAGGGGCGTTCCGTCGCTGATGTGGGCGCCGTCGCGCAGGGAAAAGGAAAACCAGGAGTCGACGCCGTGTTCCCGGGCAAGTGCCAGCAACGACTCTGCCTCGGCAAAAGAGGGCAGCGTCTCGAAGGCAAGGAAGTCCACGCCGGCCTCCACCAGCGCTGCGATCCGCGCAGCATGGAAGTCCCTGAATTCCGCCGGGGTCAGAGCATAGTCCCCCCGGTACTCGGAACCGTCTGCAAGGTAGGCGCCGTACGGGCCCACCGAGCCGGCAACCAGCAGAGGCCCGGCGTCCGGGTGGCCTGCCCGGTACTCCTGCCGCGCCTCATCCGCGAGCCGGACTGACAGCGCAACCAGCTTGAGGGATTCCTGCTTGCCCATCCCCCGTCCAGCAAAGCCTTGGGGCGTTGCCTGGTAGCTGGCCGTCGTGGCTATGTTGGCGCCGGCAGCGAAGTAGTCCCGGTGGACGTCCCGTATGAGTGCCGGTTGTTCGAGGAGAACCTTGGCGGACCACAGGGGGTCGTTCAGATCGCAGCCCCGGGCTTCCAGTTCCGTGGCAAGGGCACCGTCGGAGATCAGCATCGAAGCAGGTTCCAGGGCAGCGGAAAGAGCAGAAGCAGTAGGCATTTGATCACTATAGGCATGTACTCATGCTTTTACTGAGTGTTACCTATCCAGGCGATCCGGCTCACCGCAGGTGGCTGCCCGGATCGTTAGACTCGCATCCATGTCGAAGACCTCCAGCATGGGCCGCGGAATCGAGGTTCTCCTCGCTGTGGGCACCCGCCAGGCAGCCGGGTCCGACGGCGTCACGGCAGCCGTCGTCGCCGCCCACCTGGGCCGGGACCGCAGTCAGGTATCCCGGAGCCTGCGTACCGCCGAGCAGGAAGGCTTCCTTGGCCGCACCGCGAAGCGAACCTACGCGCTGGACTGGACCGTTTTCACTGACGCCCAACTCCTCACGGAACGGCGGCTCCAGCGGGACGGAAGTAGCGCATTGGACGCGCTGGCCGCCGAAACGGATGAGGCCTGTTTCCTCGGAATGCTCCGTGGGGACAGCACGGTAACCATCGGCGAGAGCGTCCCGCCCAGCAGCAACCTGGTGGGATCATGGCTGGGACGCCCCTACCCCGCTTACTGCAGCGACGCCGGCCAGGCGGTTCTGTGGGAAGCTCCGGACGCAGAAGTCCACAGCGTGTTTTCAAAGGTGCAGTTCACGCGCCATGGTCCCAATACGCCGGCAAGCGTGGAAGAGTTCCTTGAGCGGCGGCAGGCAGCCCGCGGCCGGGGCTACTCGATCGTGGATGAAGAGGCAGAGCCCGGGCTGTACTCGCTGGCCGTGCCCGTCCGGGACTTCAAGGGCGACATAGTGGCCGCCCTCCAAATCGTCGGGATTAAAGACCGGCTGGAACCGCGGCGGGAACAGTGCACTGCCGCGCTCATGGCCCGGGGCTCATGGCTGGAATCGAGGCTCGGTTTCCGGGGCTAAGCCTCAGCCTTCGAGGGCACCGAGGCTTTGGGCGGCGGACGCAAGCACCGCTGCCGCCACGCCGAAGTCCGCTCCCAGCTCTGCCCGGCTTCCCAGGACGCTGAGCGCGCCAATAATGGAACCAACTGCATCACGCACGGGGACCGCGAGCTCCACTACGCCGTGTTCGTATTCCTCCTCAGCGGCAATGAAGCCCGCCGTCCGGTCGCGCACTAAAAGATCCCAGATGCCGTCCGTGGTGTGGGCAGCCCCGGGCCCGCCGATGCCGATGTAGTTCACGCCTGCAAGCAGTTCTGCCAGGCCGTTCCGGTCGAAGTCCCACAGCAGCGCCCTGCCCGCTCCGGTGCACCACACCGGCGTGACCATCCCCGGCACCACAAAGCTGCCGGGCAATGCCTCATTGCTGGAAGCGCGCAGCAGGATGACGCGGTACCCGTCGCGGACCGAGAGCCGTGCGCGCAGTCCCAGATCAGCAGCCAGCGCCTCGAGCTGCGGTCTCGCTCCCCGGACCCAGCCGGAGTTCAGGGACGCTGCCAGGCTGAAGAAGCGCGGACCGACGCGGAACGGCCCGCGCTCCGGGCGCTCCAGCAGTTCCAAGCCACACAGCTCCTGCGCCAGGCGCGACACCCGGCTCTGCTCCATGCCAAGTTCCGCGGCGAGCTGCGAAACCCCCAGCGGTGGCTGTCCGCGCTTTTCCCGGTCCACCACCAGCCGCAGGATCCGCAATCCCTGGGCCATCGAGGACGCCTCGGCGGTTGATTCCACGCTTTCGTCCCTCCCGGCCGCTGACAACGGCCCCATTGTCCCACTCTTTGCGGAAAGGCCGGCTGCCAGCAAGGCAGGATACCGACGACGGCGCCAGCCCACGCAGGCGGGCAGGGGCACCTGCTGTGCTGCCGGCGTCGTCCGTTCCCGGCCTAGCTTTCTGCCCGCACCGCCCTGCGTCCATGCCGGAAGTGGAAGTACGCATAGCAGGCGGCGACGAACGGGATGCCGAAGTAGAGGGCTGTGGCTTGGGCCGGGTCGAGCGCGATGCCGACCAAGGAGATAACGCAGAGGGAAAACGCGAGGATGGGGACCAGCGGAAACAGCGGCGCGCGGTAGGGCAGGGCGGAGACGTCCCCGCCCGCCCGGATGAAGGCGCGGCGGTGGAAGTAGTGCGAGGCGGTGATGGACATCCAGACGCCCACCACGGCGAAGCCCGCCACGGAGACCAGGACCAGGTACACCGTCTCCGGGGCCACCACGCTGCTGAGCAGTGAGGCCAGGCCGCCCACCATGCTGACGCAGAGCGCAACGAGGGGGATGCCGCGGCGGCTCAGCTTCTTGAGAGCGCGGGGTGCGTGCCCTTCGTCGGCAAGTGAGTACAGCATCCGGGCGCAGGAGTAGAGGCCACTGTTTCCCGCCGAGAGCAAGGCCGTGATGATGACGAAGTTCATGATGTCCGCCGCGAAGGGCACGCCGATGGCGGAAAAGACGGTGACGAACGGGCTTTCGTCCAGGCCCACCTCGGTGTACGGGATGGTGGCGGCGATAACGGTAATAGCGCCCACGAAGAAGATCAGCAGCCGGATCACGGTGGTGCGCATGGCCTTGGGAATGGCGGTTGCGGGGTCCTTGGTCTCACCGGCGGCGACGCCGATCAGTTCCGACCCGGAGAAGGCATAGAAGACGGCCAGCACCGTGACCAGGATGCCGGTGAATCCGTTGGGGAAGAGGCCCGATTCCGTGGCGAAGTTCTGGAGCAGGAGCGGGTGGTTGCCGCCGCTGCTGAGCGGGTGGAACCCGAACAGCGCCGCCCCGCCCAAGACGATCAGGCCGATGATGGCGGCCACCTTCACGATGGCGAACCAGAACTCGGCCTCGCCGAAGAACCGGGAGGAGACGGCGTTGAAGCCAAAGAGGATGGCAGCGAAGACCAGGCACCAGACCCACACGTCCACGTCCGGAAACCACCGCTGCATGAGGAGCCCGGACGCCGTGAACTCGGAGCCGATGGCCACGGCCCAGCAGAGCCAGTACAGCCAGGCGGTGGCAAACCCGGTGGCCGGCCCGATGGAACGCGCCGCGTAGATATGAAAGGCGCCGGAGACGGGGTACGCGATAGCGAGTTCGCCCAGGCACGCCATGACCAGGTACACCACGAAGGCGCCAACCAGGTAGGCGATGACGGCACCAAGAGGTCCGGCCTGCGAGATGGTGTACCCCGAGCTGACGAACAGGCCGGAACCGATCACGCCGCCCATGGCGATCATCACCAGGTGCCGGGGCCCCATGGAACGGCGGAGGGCGGACTCCGCCGGCTGCGGCGCCGGAGGCCGTGGATCGAGGGTCAGCGAAGGTGTGGGTTCCACTTGTCTCCAAACGAAGGAATGCACGGTATCAGTGCCGAAAGTAGCACGGGTGCCGAATTTAGCAGCAT
>Ga0308170_10003492_pt1 | contig 12828 bp, 14 predicted proteins | sample PhyBR2_2_FD_202136 | JGI IMG/M metagenome (GOLD analysis project Ga0308170, IMG submission 202136) | Phyllosphere microbial communities from UC Gill Tract Community Farm, Albany, California, United States - DLSLSB.R2 | ecosystem: Host-associated > Plants > Phyllosphere > Unclassified | place... | reverse complement strand
TGCAAAGGAACCAGCTTTTCATCAGCGTATCGGCATTCCGGAGGCTTGACGGGGGCGTCGAGAAGCTCTCTGCGCGCACGATGATCCAGCGAGCACGGCCTTGGCGAAAAGCGCTTTGACCTCTTGCGCTCGCCGCCTGGTCCAGCTCTCGCTCTCGCTCTCGCTCTCGCCAAGCTTGCTCGCGGTCAGACATGTGCATTGCGCGCCCTCGAAACTCGCTACAGCCTCAAGCCCCTCTCCTTGCCGCCGCTCGGTCCCCTCCTCAGCTCGCCGCGCGGCAGAAGAACCCGACGATGCGCCCGCCGAGCCCGCTCATGGCACCGAGCGAGACGGGCTGCACGGGCGCGACGATGGCGCCGAGCTCGCCGAGGCGCGCCGTCGTGTCCCACAGCGACGAGATGGCGTAGTGCGGCGTGAGCGAGACGAGGAGCGTCTTGAGCGCCTCGGGGACGAGGTGCGGGACGGGCGGGTCGGCCTTGAGGAGGGCCGCGACGACGAGAGCTTGATGCTTGAAGATGCTGCCGACGAGAGGCGGGAGAGGCGCGTCCGGGTCGAGCATCGGGCGGATCGTCATCTCGAGAGCGGCGGCGAGGACTGCGAGGGGGAGCGCTCGGACCCGGTCGCGCTCGGCGCACGGGCTCGAAGGCGAAGGCGAGGGCGAAGGTAGAGGGTCGGACTCGAAGAAGATCCAGGCGTAGTGGCGCAGCTCGGTGAGCCAGGCTTGGACGTCGGGGTCGACAAAAGTCTCGCCGCGGTGGCTCGTCTTTAGACCGTCGACAGCTGACTGCGAGCGGGGCACACTCTCGTCAGCTGCGTCCTACTTGTAGGCTACTCCTCGAGAATGCTGGAGCTCACGCACCTTGCGGAAGTGCTTGACGGCGATGCCGCTCCTGGTCGAGTAAGCGCGCGCGAGGCTGACCTTTCCTTTCCTCGCGCACTCGGACGAGAGCGTCGCGGGGAGCACGAAGCCCCTTTGCGCAAAGGTCGCGATGGGCACCTCGCGGCGACTGGCCGAGAGGATGAAGGGGAGCTCGTCGTCGTCGATGGACGAGGCGACGAAAGGGTGAGCGCGGGTCAGACCGCAGTGCGGGCGGTGCGCCTTCCAGACCTGCGGGAGGGGCGAGAGTCAGCTCCTGGATTGGTCTCGGGGCAGGGAGAGGGGACGCACGAGCTGCTGGTGGGCGGGTGAGCAGAGGAAGAGCGAGACGCCGGCCCTGGAACAGCTCGAGCAGCGATTCTTGGTGGGCTCGCCACAGACGATGCAGGGCTCTGGCGGCGGGGAGCTCATGGTGGCTCAAGCCTGTCGAAGAGGCGAGGTGGGAGCGTGAGGAGGAGGGAAAGAGAGCGCGCGCTGATGAGAACTGCGGGGTCGTGACGACGAGCGGCGCGTGCTGAAGCGCAAGCTCGCAATGCAGCCGCACACAGGTGCAGTGCACTCCTCACATCCTGGACGAGGCCTGCTGATCGAGCCTGAGCGAGAGGCGAGGTGCAACGAGCAGCTCTTGCGAGACGAGGCCCGAACGCGCGACGAAGAGGAACAGCCTCGCTCGCTCTCTCTCTCACTGCGAGTCAGGACAGCCAGACTCGAACGTCGATCGTCTTCATAGTTGCATGCTCGAGAGCGAACACAAGAGAACGATAAGGAAGGGAGAACGAGCGTGAGGAGGGGGACAAAGAGCGCACGAGGGCAAACGAGGGAAGAACTGACGAGAGGGGTCCAAAGCGGTGTACACAGCGAGTGAAAGGCGAAGGGACAGGTCGAGAGAAGGTGCGAGGGTAGGTGGAACGACGAGCGATGCGAAGGGTATGAAAAGGGAGGACGAGGTGGACGAGGAGAGGGGGTATCGAGGGCGGGGGCGACGCCGGCCGGCTACCGTCGCAGCGTGTCTTGGACGTCGCGCACTTGCTGCATGAGGCCCTGCGCGTTCAGAGACGTCAGCTGGAGCCGCGAGAGGAACAGCACGAGGAGGTGGGGAGACGGACCTGGGCGATATCGACGATGTCGAGCTCGGAGCGGATCTCGCCCTTCTGCACCTTGTCGGCGACGCACTTGATGACGGCCTCCATCAGCTGGTCGTTGATGAGCGGGTACCGACTTGGCGGTGCAGCAGCTGCGCGCAAGAGGGAGAGGTGGGTCAGTCGCTGACACTCGAGCCGGGGAGGAACGAGGGAGCGAGTGCGCACCTGGCGTCGCCTCGTCGCCTGATCGGCGCAGGAAGGGTTGCTGCAAGAGCTCCGGGATCGCTGCTCGCTCCTTGGGCTCGTACCGCAGGCAGCTCTTGAGCGTGTCGAGCTGGTCGGGCCCGACCTTGAAGCGGTGCTCGGTGAGCTGCTCGCCGCGCCGACCGGTCGGCACGGCGTGGTCGGGGAAGGCGATGCGGTGTCGAGGGTTCGAGATGGCGGCGACCTTGAGGCCGATGTCGCGCAGGTGCGAGAAGGGCGCGCCGCCGTAGACCATCTGGTACAGGATGCAGCCGAGCGACCACACGTCGGCGGCGCGTCCGAGCTGCGAGAGGGCGACGAAGAGGCGCACAGTCAGTGCATGGCTCGACGAAGGCGAACGAGGAGGAGTGAGCGAGCGAGCGAGCGCACCTTCATGAGCCTCTTGCCGCCCTGGCCGAGCCCCGTGTCGTTGAGCGCCTCGGGCGGCATGTAGTTGGCCGTGCCGATCTGCTGGTCGCGCCCGATGTTGGTCGTGTCGGCCGCGATGGCCTTCGAGATGCCAAAGTCGATGAGCTTGAGGCGTCCCTTGACCAGGACGAAGTTGGCCGGCTTGAGGTCGCTGTGCACGACGGCCTCGTCGTGGATGACCTGGACCGCCGAGAGCATCTGCAGGGGAAGCAGAGCGTCAGGGAGGAAGGAGGGCGCGCGAGGGGAGAGAGAGAAGGGGACGCACCTGCTCCCAGATGTAGCGGATGAAGTTGAGGCTGACGGGCTTGCCGGCGTGGCTCGCGAGGAGCGTGTTGAGGTCCGTCTCGCCCGCCTCCATAACCTGCAGCGACGACAACGTCAGCTTGGTCTTCTGCAGTGGGCGAAAGAGCAAGAGAGAGAGGGAGACGCACCATGATCACGTACTTGCCCTGGATCTCCGAGTCGACGAGCTGGATGATCTCGGGCTTGCCGATGAGCTTGCGCAGGAGCGTGATCTCGTTGATGAAGCTCGCGCGCGACTCGGCGTCGTTGCGCGTGTCGACCCGCTTGAGCGCAAACAGCTCGTTGCTCGCGCTCATGACGCGGTACACCTTGGACGAGCCGCCGCGGCCGAGGACGCCGGCGCGGTGGTACGCTTTGCCGTTGACCTGCAGGAGTGTCATGCGCATTAGCTCGTGAGGTCGAAGAGAGAGGAAGAGCGAGAGCGGGACGGACAATGATGGGCTTGGGCTGGCGCTTCTCCTGCTGCGGCTCGCCGCCGGGCGTGTACCCGAGCTGCTGCTGCATCTGCATGGCGAGGTGCGGCTGCTGCTGCTGCTGGAGGTACTGCTGCTGCTGCTGGTACACCTGGTGGCTCTGGTAGTGCTGCTGCTGGACCGTGACGCTCGGCGTCGCCTCGGCCATGCCCGGCGAGCGGTCCCGGAGCGGGACGTGGTAGTCCTTCTGGCTGCTCGTCTGCTGCGTCGACGAGCCGTACATCGGCGCACCGGGTCGAGGCTGGGTCGAGGGAGCGGCGCCGACAGGAGGAGCGTACGGCCGGTTGACCTCGGTGAGGGCGGGCCGCGGCGCCGAGGTGGGCGGCGCGCCCGGGCGCGCGTACGAGCGAGGGTCGTAGGCGTTCTCGTCGTGGTAGGGCTGGAAGGCCGACGTGGCGGGAGCTGGAGGCTGGTCGGGGAGGACGTCCATGACGGGCGGCGGGAGCTGCTGGTACTGTGGCTGCTGTTGACCCGACGGCACCCGGGCGACGGAGGGGCGCTGCTGAGGCTGCTGCTGCTGGCCCTGCGGCTCGTCGCGGTACATGCCCATGCTTGACGCCGGGCGCGCGACCTGCTGCACGGGCGCGGCGGGCTGCCCGAGCGAGCCCTGCGTGATCGTCACGCTGTTGCTGCGCTTGAGCCCGCCGCCCGAGCCGTTGACGAGCGTCGTCCCGCCGTGCGTCGACGCCGACGAGTTGCTGCCGCCCGTCTCCTGGCCGACGTCCTGCGAGATCGACGTCCCGCGGCGGTGCGCGTAGGGGATCATCATGTCGCGCTCGCGCGGCGGCGACGCCCGGCGCTCGTCGAGGCTCGCTCGGCCGACGGCGGCGGCGGGCTCGTTGAGCTGCCCGGTAACTCGAGCGGCGACGGCCTCGCGGCGGATGTCGAGCGACGCCGCTCGGGCCGCAGGTTGGCCGTCCTCGGCGAGCGACGACAGCATCGAGACGCTGTTCTTGCGCGAGAGGCCGCCGCCGCCGCCGCCCATGGGCGCGAGGCGGAAGCTGGCGCCGCCGCCGCCGCTGCTGCTGTTACCGGCCGAGGTGGACGACGGGAGCGACTGGGCGAGCATGGGCGGCGACGGCTGGGCCGAGGCGGATCCGGCATCCGACGGCGGCGAGTAGTGCTGCTGCTGCGACGACGACAACGACGACGACGAGGCATTGATCGACAAGTTCGAGCCGCTGCTGAGGAACCGGTTGCGGAAGGCGGTGCTGCCCTGCGCCTGCGGCTGGAGCTTGGAGCCACGAGCGCTCGCGCTCAAGTACGAGCTGCCCATGGCCGGCGGCGACACGTCGTTGTTACTGTCCGAGGCGCTGTAGTTGCTGAGAGAGGAGCCCGGGCGCAGGTTGCTCGACGAGACCGAGTGCTTGGCGAGGTAGCTCGACGCGCCGATGGTGACGGTCGACGCGGCGCGCTCAGCCGAGGCGATCTTGGGCGACGACGGCGGGAGCTCGGAGAGCGAGCGGCCGTGGCTGTTGGGCGAGATCGGCGGTCGAGGGCGAGGAGGAGGGGCCATGTCGGGAGCTGCGAGGAGGACACTCAGAGTCAGCCTCGCGCCGACGTGCGCATCGTGAGAAGCGAGAGGGGACGCACAGGTGTCGGTGCTCGTGCTCGTCGAGGCGTCGGGGCTGTCCTCCTTGACGCTCCGGCTCTGGTCGCCGTCGTACGCCTCGCTCGCGGTCGGACCCTCGGGCGTCGCCGCCGCAGGCTGCACGGGCTGCACGACGCGCCTCGCGCGACCGACGATGCGGTCGCCGCCGGCGGGGCGCGACGCAAAGAGGCGGCGCGTGCCTGCGCTCGGGAGGGTCGACGTCGTCGACTTGGACAGGCCGGCGCGAGGCAGGCCGGGCGTGGTGCTCGCGAGGTGGGGCTGCGAGCCTGAGAGGGAGGCGTCGTTCGAGGGTAGGCGTGTGAGGGGGGCACGGGTGGGGGGGGGGGGGGGGGGGGGGGGGGGGGCGCCGAGCTGCGCAGGACTGAGTGTGAGCGAGAGATCCAGCAAGGGGACGAGCAGGACTGGAAGGAAGGAAACGCACCTCGTCGGGCTTGCGAGAGACCTTGTGCGTCAACTCGTCGTCCTCGCTCTGCGCGACCGACGCGTCGTGTGCCCGGCCCGCCGTGCCCCTGCCGAACCCTCGGCTCAGGCTGCCGACCGCCTCCCTCGCGCTCGCCGTGCTCGAGAGCGCGCCCTTCCAGGCGCTGCCGCTCCCGCTCACGCTGTCGCCGCGGCCGCGAGTCGACATGCTCGTCGACGGCCGAGGCGGAGCGGGCAGGGCCGTGTAGTCGCCGTCGCCGCCGGCCGAGGCGGTGGACGCGAGGGTCGACGACGAGGCGAGGGTGTGGGCGTAGAAGCCTTCGCCGCCGCTGCCGCGAGGGCGGTACGACATGCGCTCCGACTCGAACTGCGGGAGGTCGAGGTCGTCGTCGTCCGTGTCGAACGTGAGCGGCGGAGAGTTGGTCGCCGAGTTGGACGCGAGCGAGGCGGAGCTGCCGTTGAGGGAGGCGGGGAAGGGCGGGGCGGCGGATGCGCTGGTCGTGCTCGAGTAGGACCGCAGCGAGGCCTTGCTGCTGCTCCTGCGGCCCATCATGGCGCTGAACGGAGACGCCGAGCGAGGGGTCGACGCTCCCCCCTCGGGCGCGTTGTTGTGGTCGGTGCCGGTGGGCGTGCGCAGCTTGTTGAGGAGCTTGCCGAAAGCGTTCGAGCCCTTGCTGACCGAAGGAGTGGAGGGCTGTGCAGCCATCTAGGGCGCGTCGGGCGATGAGAGGCCGGGGGAAGGAGCGACGATGTTGAGAGACGGCGCACGAGGCGAGGGTCGGCGAAGACGGTGGGGCGAGGGGGAGGGAGGGTGAAGGCCTCTGCCAGAGTCCCACAGGTGGACTGGGCGGCACGTGCGGGCGGCTGGCGGGTTCGAGAGAGTCTGGACGAGGGTGACGAGGAGGAGGAGGCGCTCGGCGCGGCACGAACCGAAGCTGCTCGCCTCGAAAATTGCCGTCCAGCATCAGGGCTTGCCAGGGCTACGAAGCGTGCAGCTCTATCCTCTCACAAGATCATTTAGCCGTGCGCGCTCTCGATCTGTGGGACGACGACAACCCGCCTCTCTCGTCGTCGCTCGCCGCAGCACACGACCTCGCTGACGAGCACACGTCGAGCCAGCGCGCTCTCTCGAGAGTGCAAGAGGAACGAAAGAGACGATGCGACTGCAGGGTATCGGATACAGGCTCGGGTAGGAGGGAGACGATGGCGAGGAGAAGGAGGGAGAGAAGGGCGCGAGGAAGGTCGGGCGGCTCGACGAGGGCGAAGGGCGGGACCGAGGAGGTATGGACCTGCAGAAGGACCTTGTCAGCTCGCGCAGGGCGGGAAGAGAGAGTCAGAGAGAGGGCACGCACGAGGATCTAGGATGCGGCGGCAGCGACCGGCTTGAAGTCGAGGACGACGAGGCCCTCGCGGTTCGCCGGGCGGCCCGTGAGCTCGCCGGCGCCCTCGAGTTCCTGCTGGATCTGGCGGATGACCTGCTGGCGCACGTCCTGGTTGGCCTTGACGGCGACGCGCTTCTTGTCGCCGAGGCAGACGAGGACGCGCTTGCCGCGCGCGAGCATCTCCTTGCCCTTCTTGAGCTTGTGCTCGAGGTCGTGCGCCGACACGCCCCACGTGAGGTGCACCTCCTTGGGCGACCCTCCTCCCGCGCCGGGCGTCGTCGCCGGGTCCTTTGCGCGCTCCTGCGCCTTGGCCTTCTTGTCCTTCTCGCGCTGGTACTGCTCCTTCTTGTCGAGGATGCGGCAGATGGGCGGGTCGTGGGCGGCGTCGACGAGCTGGATCGCGTACCGGGTGCGGTCGAGCGACGCGAGGAGGCCGGCGAGGGTCGAAGGAGGGAGGAGACCCTTGGTGGCCGGGTCGACGAGCACGACGACGTCGTGCGGAATGTCCTCGTCCTTGACGACGCGCGAGCCCTTGGCTGCGGCGGTGGCGGGCTTGGGCGCGAGCGACCAGGGTGCGCTCGTCGAGAACAGGCGAGGTTGCGGGGAAGGCGGTGGTGGGCGAGGGAGGGTGGACGAGCATGCTGCGCAGCGGCGTGGGAGCGCGCGCGCTGCTGGTGCTGCTGCTCGAAGCAGCTGTGGGCATCGACTGGCGAGCATGTCGGCAGGCTCGAGTGGTGCAGAGCGAGTGAAGCGGAGCCTCAGAGAGGCGGGTGCTGGCCAGCGCAGCGGAGGAGGGCGAGGCTCGCCGCTTCCTCTCGCTCTACACTGCGGTTGCGAGCTGCTTTCTGCACTGCAACCTGTGCTACAGAACACGTGCGCAGCGGTCGGCCCTCGAGCACCCTGCTCCCCTCCGCGGTCGCCCTCCTCCTCCTGCTCGACTCGAGGTGCGCCGCCGATGTGCTCCGCCGCTCCACAGCCGGCGGGGCATGCGCTGCCGGAGTGCAAGCTGCTGCGAGAGCGGAAGCGCTGCTTCCGTGAGTGCTCCTCTGGCCGCCGTCCGCCGCCTCGGCGGGAGCGGCCCACTTGGTTACCTCAGCGTGCTTGCTCCGTCCGAGATCGCTTTGTCTTACTTATGTGCCGCAAAGTGCTCCGTGCGGGGACCGAAGCTCTCTCTCTCTCCGTGCGAGCTGAACGCCATCCAACTTTGGCCTGTGCTCGCTCGTTTTCCCTCTCTCTCTCCTCCGCAAACACCGCGCTCGCTCGACACGCGCAATGGCTGCCGTCCACCCTGGCGCACCGGCACTCGCCGCACCCGCACAAGCACTCGCCGCGCCGCACCACCACCATCAGCCCGCCGCCTCCACCCCGTCATCGTCGGGGGCCGAGCAGCCTGCCGAGAACGAGATCGTGCGCTCGTCGTCGCGCTCGTCGCACTCGGGCGCGACCTTGACCGACCGCGACGCTGTCGACCTCGAGAAGGCCGGCGGCAAGGGCGCAGAGGGGGGAAAGGAGGGCGCGAGCGGTGACGATGGTGCCGAGCCGAAGGGTCCGGCGCCGCCAAAGGACGACGACGAGTGCGTCGGCTCTCTCCCTGCGCTTCGGTCGGCACGGAACAGGCGCTCACGGTACCTTGCTGACGCTGTCTGTCGCGCGCAGCCCGTTCCTCGTCACCATCAAGGGCCGCGAGTCGCTCAACCCGCACACCTGGAGCGTCGGGTACCGCTGGGCCATCACCGGCCTCGCCGGCCTGCTCGTCCTCAACGCCAGTGAGTCGAGGACTCTCTCTACGTGTCGAGGAAGAGCGGCGGCGACGTCGGGGCGACGCGCGAGCGAGCCGCACCGTCCCCGCACCCACCTCCACTCGCGCTGCGCATCCTGCTGACCGCCTCTCTCGCCGTGCAGCCTTCGCCTCGTCCGCTCCGTCCAACCTCATCGCGTCGATCATCACGCACTTCGACGTCTCGCAGGAGGTCGGCATCCTGCTCATCTCGATCTTCGTCGCCGGGTGCGTCCCTCTCGCTCTTCCTCCCCCTCGCGCTTCTCTCGTGCGCCATCAGTGGCTCGAGCTGACGTCGACTCCCCTGCAGCTACTGCCTCGGTCCTCTCCTCTGGGGCCCGCTGTCGGAGCGCTACGGCCGCCGCCTCGTCTTCCTCATCGTCTGGATCCCCTACATCTGCTTCCAAGTCGGCTGCGCCCTCGGTGCGTCCCTTCTCCTGTCCGTCACACATCCCGCTGCATCGAGACTGACTCTTCGTCCCTGCTCGCAGCCCCCAACATCGGCTCGCTCATCGTCTTCCGCTTCCTCGGCGGTTGCTTCGCCGCCGCGCCGCTCACGGTGTCGGGGGGCGTCATCGCCGACCTGTGGGACGCCGACCGTCGCGGCGACGCTCTCGCCGTCTTTGCGCTCATGCCGTTCGCCGGGTGCGTCCCTCTCCTTCGCTCGTTCGGCTCGGCGCTCGGGCCTCGCCTCGGGCCTCCTACTGACGGCGGCTCCCTCTTGACAGCCCGGCTCTTGCGCCGATCATCTCGGGAGCTATGGAAGTGCGCGGCGTCAACTGGTACTGGATCTTCTGGACCCTCACGCTGTTCGCCGGCGTGTGCGGCGTCCTGATCGTCTTCTTCATCCCCGAGACCTACGTCCCGTTCATCCTCGCGACCGAGGCCAAGCGCCTGCGTAAGGAGACGGGCGACGACCGTTGGCACGCGGCGCTCGAGAAGAAGAACAACGACGGCATCACGGGCACGCTCAAGCGCACCGTCCTCAAGCCCTTCATCATGATCGTCGAGGAGCCAATGCTTGCGGTCATCACGCTCTACATGAGTTTGGTGTATGGCGTCGTCTACCTCCTGTTCGAGGCCATCCCGATCGTCTTCGAGGGCAGGCACGGCCTGAACCCGCTCGAGTCGGGCCTCGTCTTCCTCGCCCTCCTCACCGGCGGATCCCTCGGCGTCCTCGGCTATGTCACGTACTTCAACCGCCAGTACATGAAGGTCCACCACGCCATCAAGCCGCACATGGTCCCGCCCGAGGAGCGCCTCAAGCCCCTCATGTACGCCGCGCCGGCGCTCGCCATCAGCTTCTTCTGGTGCGTCTCCTCCTCCTCGCCGCTCTCTTCGTTGCTCGACCGCATTCTTACTCCCTTCCCGCATCGTACAGGTTCGGTTGGACGGGTGCCTACCCGCACATCTCCATCTGGAGCCCGATCCTCGCCGTCGTGCTCCTCGGCGCCTGCGTCCTCTACGTCTTCCGTACGTCCGCTCTCTCACTCTCTCCTCGCCTCTCCTGCGCGTCGTCGCTGACTTGGCTCCCTCACACAGTCACCGGCTTCAACTACATCGTGCGCTCGTCGTCCTCTTCTCTCGATCCATGCGGTCGTAGGTCCGAAGGATGGGCGAGGACCGTGCGCTGACCTTCCTAAACCCGTCTTTCCCCTCTCTCCCCTCCTGGCGTCCTCCTACGTCTCTCCCTCTCGGACTCGTCATCTGCAGATCGACACCTACCTCTGGGGTGCGTCACGACTTCCCCTCGGCGTCTCCCTCGAGGGCGACTGCTGACCTCGTCCACCCTCCCCCTCTTCCTCGACTCGCAGGAGCCGCCAGTGCGCTCTCGATCAACACGGTCGTTCGTAGCGCCTTTGGAGCAGGGGTGCGTCCTTTTCTCGACGCTCTCTCGCAGGAGAGACGGCGCGCCGTCCAGCGCGGCCTGAGCGTGCCTCGCTGACTCCCCTCGCCCTTCCTCCCACAGTTCCCGCTCTTCACGACGCAGATGGTGCGTTCCGTTTTCGCTCTCTATGACTCAAGGTGCAGCAGACTGATTGTGAACCCTCTCTCCTCGCAGTACGACCGCCTCGGCATCCAGGGCGCCTCCTCGCTCCTCGGCGGCCTCGCGTACGTCCTTTCGCCCTTTCCCCGCCGTGCTCGTGAGCTTTCCTTGACCCTTTTCGCCTCGCACAGCATCGTCTTCATCCCGATTCCGTTCGTGCTCATCAAGTACGGCAAGAAGATTCGCGGCATGAGCAAGAACGCCGTCGTCCTCGACTGAGGTTCCCCCTCCTCGTCCTCCTCCCGCCCTCCCTCTCCATGCCCCCTCCCCTACGCTCGCCTCGTCGGCGCCTGTTGTCCATAGTCCCTCGTCCGCACCTTACATACCCATTTAGACGTCCCCTCCAGCCCCTCGGCTCCTCCCCTTCCCTTCCTCGCCGTCGAGCCTCTCTCCCTCTAGATCGCGCAGAGCCAGCACTTGCGCTCTCGCCCCTTCCCTGTGCTTACTTCACCTTCGTCGCACCCCTCGCACGCATGCTCTGCCGCCCGGCAGAGCCTCGCTTAATCCGCGCCCCCTCGCACTGCAAAGTCGTCCGTCCCTCTCGCTCGCTAGCGCCTACGACGAGAGCGAGGCGTGACCAGGAGAGTGTGTACTACGCATAGGCCGAACGAAAGCCTCGCTCAGAGGAGCGGTTGTGCCCTCCTGCCGCCGAACCTCCTCATCGCCTCGCTCGCCTTCACCATGTCCTCGCCCCCGACCAAACCTGCGGGAGAGCTCGAGGACGAGCTCGCGTCCTTTCGCGCTGCCTGGCTAGCCGAGACGCGGCGCACCAAGCCGCCCGCCGCCTCCTCGACCTCGGCCACCTCCACCTCGAGCCGACCTCCACCACCGGCACCAGCACCCGCAGCAGCAGCACCGCTCAAGCCGTCGGCCCTTACCGACCAGCAGGACACGCCCCCGGACGCCAACGCCGAGCTGGCTGCCCAGGTGGCCGACGTGCAGCTCGATGACCAGCTCGAGGCGCCAACCTCGCCGCCGCGCGACAAGGGCAAGGGCAAGGCCAAGGAGCGCGAGCGACCAAGCAGCGCGCTGGAGCTGTACGCGCTCGCTGTCGAGAGCGAGAAGCAGGGGCGGCTCAACGACGGTGCGTCCCCCTCTCCCTCCCTCTCCCTCAGGAATCGCTCAGCGGGGCCTTGCGCTGACGCCTTGCCCCGCTCGCAGCCCTCGTCAACTACCGCTCGGCGTTCCGCCTCGATCCTGACGTCGACCGCGCCTACAACCGCGCATCGGTCGCCGCGCAGAAGCACGCAGCGACACGAGCCGCCGAGCCTGCACCGCACCCGGACGCCGCAGAATGGCGGTTCGAGCGCACGATCCAGCTCGGTCCCGACTACGACGCCAAGCACGAGCATCGCAGCGCCGAGGAGGCGCAGCGCGAGGTCGGCAACGCCGACGCCGACTCGACGCACCCGAGCAGCACCGCCTTCCTCCTCAACTCGCTCCTCAAGTCGATCGCCGAGAACCCGTACGAGCGCCCTCCTCCTCCAGTCCACGCCGCCGCACCAGGGCCCACCTCGCCTCGACGCGCACAGCCGCCCGCGCTGCCCCCATCTTCCCCACCTCCGCCCGCACCACCTGTTCGCCCTCCTCCCTCGACCTCGCACGCGTTCGGCAAGGGCACGATGACGCCCGACCAGGCCCTCGCGACCCTCCACTTCATCCCCCTCGACGAGGAGCTACCTCTCCCGCTCGCGCACCTCCCGCGAGAGGTCCTCATCCTCATCCTCCGGCACCTCGTCCTCACGGGCATGCTCCCGCCGCCCAAGTCGGCGCACGCCGAGCCGTCGGCCGAGGAGCGTCGCGCTAAGGGCCCAAAGCGTCTGCGCAAGCGCACGCTGCGCGAGGAGATGGTCCTGCTCGAGGCTGAGCTCGAGTTGGCGGACGTCGACCGGGCGTGGACGAGCGACGTCGAGGCGCTCGAGCGCTTTGCGTGCGTGTGTCGCGCAGCTAGGGTTCTCACGCTCGACAATGATTTGTGGAGGTGAGTCCCTCGCCTGCTCATCGTCCTCGGCCGTCCTCGAGGCGCACTCGCTGACGAGCCTCGCCCTCCTGCAGATCCCTCTGCCTGCGCACCTACGTCCCGCCGCAGCAAGTCGCCCGCGAGGAGGACGCGAAGCAGCTCGTCAAGCAGCATGGCGCAGACTGGCGGCGTCTCTACATTGAGCAGTGCGTCCTTCCTCCTC
>Ga0308170_10003491_pt1 | contig 12830 bp, 15 predicted proteins | sample PhyBR2_2_FD_202136 | JGI IMG/M metagenome (GOLD analysis project Ga0308170, IMG submission 202136) | Phyllosphere microbial communities from UC Gill Tract Community Farm, Albany, California, United States - DLSLSB.R2 | ecosystem: Host-associated > Plants > Phyllosphere > Unclassified | place... | reverse complement strand
CTCGCGCTCGGCAACATGCCGCCCTGGCCAGCACGGCCACAGCCCTGGCCAAGCACGGTCGACGAGGCACTGGCACTGCCTGCGAGCTGGCATGTGAGCGAGCGCTTCCTGCGCTCGCTCGGCGACGACCCAGAGTGCGTCCAGCTTCCCCTCCTCCTCATCCTCGCTGTCCGCCGTCGAGTCGAGCTGACCCCGCTGGACGCTCCCACAGTCCCGAGCACCGAGCTCTCATGATCCGCTCGTACACCGCCTTCCTCTGGAACAGCTTCAGCGCCGCTCGGTGGGCCAAGTGCGTCGCTCCTCCTCCGCCTCCTCCTTCTCCTCGAGGATCGCGCAGCTGACCCATCTCTCCTCCCTGCAGTACCTTCCTTTGGAAGTGCATCGCCTTCCTAGTCCTCTTCGGCCTCGTCACGCGCCTCGTCACGCCCGCCAACATCCGCCAGCTCCCGCGCCCGCTCCGGCGAGCGCACACGTCCTTCGTCAAGCACTACTCGCTCGCTCCACTCGTCGGCGCGAGCGCTCTCGCCGCTCGCCCGGTCCTCTCGAGGTCAAGATGGAGCGCGTGGACGACGGTCCAAGTGCCGCTGCGGCCGCACGCCCTCCTCGTCGCGCTCTACGTCGTCGCCAACTTGCTCGTCCTCTTCTGCGGCTACGACGTGCCGACACCAAACGGCTTGTGCGTCCTCCTCTCACTCTCTCAGTCATGAGGAGCACAGCTGACGTGCCCAGCGTGCAGCTACTCCCAGGAGGACGGCCGCCTCGCGCCCTACATCCGCCATGGGTCGGATCGCTCTGGGGTCCTCGCCCTCGGCTCGACGCCGCTCGTCTTCCTCCTCGCCGCCCGCAACTCACCGATCTCGTGGGCCGCCGGCGTCGACTTTGGGACCCTGCAGCTCTACCACCGCTGGGTCGCCCGGGTCACCTTCACCAACGCGACCGCGCACGGTCCGTCCCTACTCCCCCCCGGGCTCGCCCGGTGCGAGGAGCTCACTCGCTTTGCATGCGCGCAGTGCTCGGCTACTCGTACATTCACCTCGAGGCGCACGACTGGTCGTTCTGGTCGTTGATCGAGCGCGCCTTCCTCGTCGTCGGATGGCTCGTGCGTCCTCATCCTCCAGTTCCTTGCGCCCTAGACCGTTTTCCTGCACGCAGCCTGACGAGCTTCCTTCCCTGCAGGCCTTCTTCGGCGGCTGGGTACTCTGCTTGGGCGCATGGCGGCGGATTCGGCAACGCGCTTATGAAGTTTTCCTCGTCGTCCGTGCGTCCCTCGCCTCGCCGTCGCACCCATACTCTCACCGTAGCACCCGCTTTCAAGAGACTGACTCAGAGCCCACGCAGATATCGTCGCCGCCGTCGCCTGGCTCGTCGGCGCCTACTTCCACGTCTTCCTGCTCGGCAGCCGCGGCGCGAGCCACCTCCGCCCGTGCTACCTCACGCTCGCCCTGTGGGGCTTCGACCGCGGCGCGCGACGAGCACTCGTCCTGTGGCACAACACGAGCCTCGGCCGAGCTCTGCATCGAGGTCGGGCGACGGCGTCGTCGTCGCAAAGACGGCTCGGCGCCGACGGCGTCCTCCTCGGCGGGTCGAGCGACTACGTACGTCTGCGCATCCATCCACAGTCGCCCTGGTCCATCTCACGAGGCGGCCCGGGCTCGTTCGTCTACATCTCGTGCTACTCGGCCGGGCACCGCCTGTGGGAGAGCCACCCTTTCTCGATCAGCTGGCCGCTGCACGTGCCCGAGCACCTCGACGACGACCTCGACGACGGCAGCGCGCCGTCGACGCCGAGCAGCTGCGCGAGCGGGTCGGCGCAGGGCAAGTCGACGCACCTCGACACGCTCTCGCACGCCGCCGGTCGGGCTCGCGTCGTCGCGGTCGAGCCGCCGCGCACGGACCCGTTCGACGAGGAGGCGTCGCCCGACGGCTTCGAGCTCCTCGTCAAGCGGTACTCCGGCTTCACGCAGGCGCTCGTCGACTCGCTCGCCGTTCCTCTTTCAGCCGTTCCCTCCTCGGCCGCCGACCGACCGCTCGTTCTCGCCGAGCGCGACGCCGACGAGGAGGGCGACCGCCCCGGCCCAGCTCGAGCGCCGCTGCGCATCATCTTCGAGGGTCCGTACGGCGCAGCGCGCTCCTCGCACCCGTGCGCGACCGCTCGACAGGCGCTGCTCGTCGCCGGCGGGAGCGGCATCGCCATGGTGACGAGCCAGCTCGCCGACCTCGGGCTCAAGCTCCTGCAGCAGGGGGGCGAGACGATGTGCGAGAGGGTGGCCATCGTGTGGTCGGTGCGCGAGGCAGGTGCGTCTCGTTCCACTCGTCGAGAGCTCGAGGTGAACCCGCCTGATGCCTCTCCTCTCTCGCTCACTCGCTCGCAGAGACTGTCGCCCTCCTCGTACCGTACCTACATCGTCTTCATCGTCTCTTCTACGCCTCGCCCTCGTTCCGGCAGCGGCAGCTTGAGTCGACTCACAGCAACCACCCCTCTCCTGCCTTCCTCGACTTCCACCTCTACGTCACCTCTCCCTCCTCGTCCGCCTCGCCCGCACTCGCTTCTCTCGACTCGCTCGCTCTCCCTCCATCGTTCCTCCGCATCGCCGTCCACAGCGATGGCCGCCGGCCCGACATCGGCGCGCACATCGACGCTCAGGCCCCGACCGCCGAGCGCGACCCCGACGAGCTCCTCGTCGTCACATGCGGGCCCGCCGCGCTCTGCGACGCCGCGAGGGAGGCCGTGCGCTCGCGCCTCGGCCGGCCCGGGGCGAGCGGCGCGCACAGGTGGGAAGCGTGCAACCTCGTGGTGAGCGAGGAGGTGGTCGTTTGGTGACTCTGCGCAGCGTAGACTTTATTTCGGCGAGCCCTGCCTTTGCAGCCTGTATTCTCAGCATCTTGTCGTGCTTGCGAGCGTTGCAGAAAGAGTGAGCTGCTGCAGAAAGGCGAGGAGAGCTGAGAGCCGAGTCGAGCGAGGTCAAAGCGGGCCCGCCGATAGCGCCGAAGCAGAGTCGCCTCTCTCTCTCGCTTTCTCTCTCTGCGCTTGATCAGAGCCCGGACGAAGAGCTAGATAGGGCACGACATTGACATTGCTCGAGGGAGACCGGGCTGGAGAGGACTCGCTCTAGAGCTTGGCGACGACGAGCGAGCCACCGTCGAGAGGGATGATTGCGCTGCAGAGGGCTCGAGTCAGCGCCTGCTTCTTGCCAGGAGGTGCTCGAGCGCGTAGAGAGGCGAGACGCACCCGTTGATGTAGCTGCCGGCCTTCGAGCTGAGGAAGACGCACGTGCCGCCGACGTCGTCCGGCTCGCCGATGCGGGCGAGGGGAACGCCCTCGACGATGCTGTCCTTGGCGGCGGCAAGCGTCGCAGCCATCACTGCGGGAGAGGAAGGAGAGGAGGGTAGACGGAGTCAGTGAAAGGAGATCAGGAGCGACGAGACGAGGACGAAGAGATCGACGCACTCTTCGACTCGAAGGGACCTGCGAGAGCGCGCACGACAAGGCGTTAGCTCATGAGTCCAGCGAGAAAGACGAAAAGAAAGGGAGGCAGGCTGACGCACCGCACGCAAGAGCGTTGACGGTGATGCCGCGCTTGCCGAGGTGGAAAGCGAGGACGCGCGTGAGCTGGTGCAGCGCCGCCTTGGACGCCGAGTACGAGAACGTCTCGAGCGAGGGCACACGGACGCCGTCGACCGAGCCGATCATGATGACACGGGCTGCGAGCAGGGAGGGCGAGAGAGGGTCAGTGCGGCGCTCGAAGGCGAGCGGGTCGAGGAAAAGAGGAACGGACCCGGGTCAGCCCAGGGGCCCTCGGCGCTGCCGCGGCTCTTCTCGAGGAGCGGCGTGAGCTTCTGGGTGAGGGTGAAGACGCGCTGGACGTTGAGCGTGAGGACACGGTCTGCGAGCAGGAGATGACGACGATCAGCTGAGAGCTCGTCGAGCTGCAACCGGTCGAGAGACAGGACGTACCCCATGCTGCGTCCGGGAACTCGTCGTAGCTGCATCGAGGAGGAGAGGAGCAGGAGTCAGCCTTAAATCATGGAACCGAAGCGCACGATGCAGATCGTGTCGCCGGCGGGCACGAGCAGGTCGAGCGAGGCGAGAGAAGACGCACGGCGCGCCCCAGTTGTTGCCCGAGTTGTTGACGAGGACGTTGATGTCTGCAGGAGCCGTCACGTCAGCCCTTCTCCATAAGACGCTCGACAGCGAGAGCCGGGAGTGCAGCAGGACGACGAGGCGGGGAAAGGCTCGACGCACGCTTCTCCCTCTTCTCGAGCTCCTCGGCGAGCTTGGTAACGCCCTCAAACGTGGCGAGGTTGGCGACGAGCGGAATGCACTTGCCCTCGTAGCCCTGCTTGTTGAACTCGTCGGCCGACTGCTTGAGCGCCTTCTCGTCGCGCGACGCGATGTAGACGCGGGAGGCGCCGCCCTTGAGGTAGCCGTTGGTGATCTGTAGACGGGCTCGAGTCAGCTTACGGGAGCGCTGCTGCGAGACAGACCGGTCGGGACGGTGGACGCACTCCCCAGCCGACACCCTTGCCGCCGCCCGTGACGACGACGACCTTGCCCTTGACCGAGAAGAGCTGCTCCGACATGATGTGTAGTACGTGTGGGGTGGTTCTGGTAGAGTCTGCGAGCTGGTAGCTGCTGTAGTCGAAGCGCGAGGTGGGATGGCAGATGAGAGGTGGGGGAGGAGGAGGGCGGGCGAGGAGAGGTCAGCATGGACCACGAAGGGGCGCAGGCGGACTGCACGCACCTGCTGCGAAGCTTGGCTGTGAGCGTGTGTGTAGCAAGAGGGGTTGAGAGCGAGGGAGGGAGCGGAGAGGGGAGCTCACCTCGCTCCGGCTCGGCCGCCGCGCCTGCCGATGGTCCTGACGGCGCAGACTGGGCCGTCCTCGCCCCCTGCGGGCTTGCAAGTATTTACAAGCGCTCGACTATGCTGTCGTATTGACACCGAGCCGCTCGCAGGACTGACAACGGCAGAAATAAGCGAGCGCGGAAAATCGTCCGGGAAGCCGACTGCGCTCAGCGGGATCCGCGCTCTCGCTCGCTCGCTCGACGACGCTCACATACGTGCTCTCTCTGCCTCGCACAGCTCAAGCAGGCATCTCTCGTCGCTCGGGACGCGGCGCCGAGCCGGAACGTAGGCGTGTTACTTCTCTTTGCACGAGCGGCTCGACCGCGCCTTCCTCGCGGCTCTACTGCTGCTTCATGAGCTCCTCGCGCTCCTTGAGCACCTCGGCGACGTACGGCAGCGCCGTTAGCTTGGTGTGCCACGCGTTGACGGCCGGGAACTTCTCCGGGCCGTTGACGCCCTCCGGCAGGAGAGCGTGGAGGCCAAAGTTGGTCCTGCGCGCGCCGTGAAGGGTTAGCTTAGGTTGCGCCGGTCGTCAAAGGGGAGCAGAACGTACCAAGTGACAAAAGAGAGGTCGGCGATGGTGAGCTTGTTCGAGCAGAGGTACTCCTGCTTCGAGAGGACCGACTCGAGCACGCCAAAGACGCGCTCGACCTCCTTGCTGTAGCGCTCGATGCCGTACGGGATGTTCTCCGGAGCGAACCTGCGTGTGAGTGTGAGAAGTTTGTAGGGAGGGAGAGGGAGAGAAGGGTGTCAGCCTATCTCGAGCGAAATCCAGCGTCGACCTGGGTCGGAAGGGGAAACGCACATCTTGAAGTGGGCGGCCTGGCCAAAGTACGGGCCCTGACCCGACGCCTGCACGCAATGATGTCAGCTGCGGCTACTGAGATGAGCAGAGAGAAAAGGGACACACCTGGAAGAAGAGCCACTGGTCGAGGATGGCCTGCTCCTCCGGGGACGAACCGACGCCGAGCGTGTTGTCCTTGTCGTCTGCGCGTCCGAGGGGGGTCAGCAGATGACCTTGGAGTGTGCACGAATGAATGTGAAGAACGCACACTTGGACACGAGGTACTTCATGCACGCCTTGGACTCCCAGACCTTGAAGTCCTTGTTCTCGTGGTCGACGAGCCTGCGGGCGACCCGGGTCAGCTCCGAGCTCTTCCTCTTGACTGCAGGACGAGCAGTAGACGTACAAGGGGATGCGGCCGTTTTTGTTCATGGAGAGGAACTCCTCGCTCTTCTGCTCGCCCTTGGAGAAGTCGAGCCACTTGGTCTCGTACGAGAGGCCGAGCGCCTTGAGGATGAACGCGACGGTGTGGCCGTTCGCTGCGATGAAGCGTCAGCTCGTTGCGCACGCTCAGGGGGCTGGAAGAAAGCCGCAGCCGGCGGGACCGCTCGAGAACGCTCGACGAAGGAGGAGGAAGAGGGACCGAGGAGGGGAAGGTGCGACTCACGGCCGCCGACGTGACTGTAGAGGGTGAACTGGGCCATCTTGACGGGGCTTGGTGTCTAGTGTGTGAGTAGAAGAAGCTGCGAGAACGAGAGAGGGTCAGCCAGGGTGTCCGAGATCGGCCGGACGGCGCAGTCGGCGAGGCGCTGCAGGCTTGACGCCGCGACAGATAGATGCAGCGAGGACTGACTGCGGAGCTTGAGCGGGTGCGTGTGAGCGGTGTGAGGGAAGGAGAGACGAGCGCGTGGCAGGGGGAGCCGTCAACGACGAGGTGGAGGCGGCGCCAGCTTCAGCGCCGCTGAAGCCCCCACCGCGGAGTCCGGCGCCGCGCCCTCGAAAAGGAAGTTGGTGACGAGACGCTCACTCAGCTCAGCCGAGAACGCATGTACTCAGGCCGCGCCCGCCGGCCCGGAAGCGAGAGGTGGGCAGGAGGGTGCGGCGAAGGGTCCGTGCGGCGAGCAAGCGAGGGAGCGGCGGCTGCGAGGTGCGGGCGCCTTTGAGCATCGCCGGCGCTTCACTCACGAGCAGCCGTCATGGAGAGAGGCTCGACTCGAGCGAAGGTGCGGTCGTGAGGCAAGAGTAGCGAGCGAGAGGGGCCTAGTTCAACTTGAGAAGGTCAAGTCGAGGCTCGGAAATGGCCCGCAGCGGCTCTTGTACATAGCAGCCTGAGCATCTATTCTTCAGGAAGATGTCACCGAGGAGCGCGCTCCTCGCCGCAGAGACTGAGAGGGGGCATCGAGCCTCGACCTGGCTCTCGCGCTCGAGGTCGAGCTGCACCGAGCAAGCTCTCGAGGAACGACGGTTGCGACAGCGCACAGAGCTCATTCTCACGAAGCGCGCTACAGTGGGTCGAAGAGGCAAACGCACACACGGACGGCGCTGCAGGAGTGAGAGAGAGAGGGGCGGGAGGGGTATGCCAAACGAGGGGACCAACTCGACCCAAACAAAATAAAAGCTAGAGGGAGAGGGGGGACAAGTAGTACAGAGAGAACAGCCTGCGAGCTGCTGCCGATGCGAGTGCTCGAGGAGAGGATGCAGGAGCAGGTGCGAGGTCGAGAAGGTTGATGCCGACGAGCGCCTTCTCAGCGCATCGACGCCCGGCGCCCGCCCGCAGGCATGCGCGCAAAGCTCGACGTCGAGCTGCCCATGCTCGGCTGGCCCGCCGACGACGTCGACGAGAACGAGCCCGAGTTGGAGGGAGGAAGGTCGTCGGCCGTGAGGCGCTTGGCGTAGACCTGCCAGCCGCGCAAGACTGCACGAGGGAGAGGAACGCAGGGTCAGCATGCATCCTCGTCGATGCAGGAAAGAGGAGGTGAGGAGGGGACGCACATTCAGGCGGAAGGTAGGCGGCGCGATGCGGCGGAAAGTTCTTCGGGTCCGACTCGGGGAATTTGACGAGGACTGCGAGCAGGAGGGCGAGCACGTCAGCGACTACGACATCGTCAAGAGGATAAGCGAGAGCACGCACAGTCTTCGAGAGGGATGAAGCCGCGGCGGGTCTCGAGCCGGCTCATGATGCGGCTGTCGCGCTTGGTCATGTCTGCGCGCAGTCGGGCCGAGTCAGCTCTGCGCCGCCGACCGTCGAGAGCGAGAGGAACGAGGACGCACGCATCGTCCAGGCGGTCGTCAAGGGAGGGTACCTCGGCAGCTGCATGGCGGTGCGGTGCGCGTTGGTCGCGGCGAGGTCCTCGTGCACGCGCGCGACGAGCGTCTGCATGAGCCTCGTCGAGGCGTCGTACGACTCGCCGGCGCCGGTGGGGAGCGTGAGCGCGACGTGTAGGTTGCCGAGGTTGACCTGCGAGCACGAGACAGAGAGCGAGGTCAGCTCGAGTCGCCGAGACGAGGAGGGGGAAGAGGGAGAGGGGGACGCACATCGAGCTCGGCGAGGATGAAGCCCGTCAAGACCTTGCCCTCGCGGATGAGCGGCACGTCACCTCGCGGGCTGTCGGTGAGCGGGCTGGCGGGAAGCGGCATCTTGTGCTCCTCGGGGCTCGACTGAGTCCCAACCTCGGCCGTGTTGCCGCTTGAGCCCTTCTTGTTGCGCTTCTTGCGCGACGAGGGGCGCACCCAGCGCAAGGCGACGTAGCTGCGAGCAGGAAGGTCGACGTCAGGGACGAGCTCGGCGCAGAGGAAGCGAGAAGGAGGAGGGGAAGGGGACGCACCGTCGAGAGCCGGCCGTCGCCTCGACGTCGTCCGTCATGAAGGGCTCGTATGTCGTCCACGAGTCGACGCAGAGCTTCTCGACCTCGGTGAAGCTGCGCGCGATCGGGCACACCGACTCGAGCATGTCGGGGACGCCGAGCGTGCCGAGGAGGTTGGTGTAGTAGAGGTCCTTGCACAGCTCGATGAGCTCGGGCTTCTGCGCGTTGGCGATCGTGGATAAAGGCCAGACGTCGCTGCGAGGGGTGCAAGAAGAGAGGGAAGGGTCAGCGCGAGCCTGCGAGGGAGAGGGACGAGCGAGAGGAAGAGGAACGCACTAGTCCATCTCGTTGACGGTCCCGACGCGCGTGTGCAGCAGCATGCACGTCCGTCGCCCGGGCGGAAAGAGCTGCGTGCACCTCCATCGACCGACACTGCGAGCGAGGAGAGGCAGGAGGGTCAGCAACGGCCGCCTCGAGAAGAGAGAGCGCGCAAGAGGAGGAAGAGGACGCACCCCTTGGACCCTCCACCGCCGCCGCAGTCCGAGCAGCGCGTGTACCTCGACTCGCAGTGCGCGCACAGGACCTCTATCGTCGCGCCGACGGGCTCGCCCGTCGCGGCGAGCTGGAGCGACCCGGTCGCGAGGTCCCTGCGGCACACGTCGCACGCGAGCAGGCCCTCGCTCTCCTCGACGACGCTCGCGCGCCGCTTCTTGCTCCCCTGCGCGCCTCCCCCACCGCCGCCGCCGCCCATGACCGTGCTCGTCCCGCCGAGCTGCGACTGCGCCGTGAAGCCCGAGCGCACCTTGCCCGGCGGCGCCGGCGGCGGCCTCGAGTCGCCGAGCTTGGGGTCGATGCCCTGGAAGCGGTCGACGGCGGCCGTCATCGTGTCGTGGTACGTCGCCTCGGTCGCGTAGGCCATCGTGCCGCCGTTGAGGCCGTCGGGCCGCATGCCGTTGGCCGACCCGGGCGGCGGCTCGACGCACTGGGTGCAGTAGAAGACGCCGAGGTACTTGGCCGGCGAGTCGCCCGCCGGCTTGTCGACGGCGCCGCCGCGGAGCGTGAGCCGCCCGATCTTGCGGCGGCAGTTCTGGCACTCGTAGACGAGGTCGACGGCGCGGCGTGAGCTCTGCGCCGTCGAAGGACGGCGCGCCGACACGTCGTCGGTGCGCGAGTGGCCCGTGAGGTCGATCGGCCCGAGCTTGTCGCGGTTGGCGGCGGCGGTGAGGACGCAGGGAGGGGTCGGCGCCGTCGGGTCGGGCGGGATGTACGGCGTCGAGGCGTCGATCGGGAACGTCGGCGAGGTGGGCGAGTCGCCCGTGCTTGCTGCGCCGACGAGGCCGCCGCTCGGGTAGCCGAGCGTGACGTGAGGAGGGATGGTCGAGGTCGGAGGGAGGTGGGTGCCGGGGCTCGGGAGGTACGAGGCGTAGGCGTGTTGCTGCTGTTGCTGCTGGTGCTGGTGCTGCTGAGGGTAGGCGGACGAGTGCGGCGAGACGAGCGACTGCGGGTGCGAGAGCGAGGACGACGTCGATGCGAAGGCTGCAGAGGCGGGCGAGGTCGAGTGCGAGAACATCGGGGTGTAGGCGTGCGGCGGGAAGGCCGCGGTGCTCGTCGGCGTGTAGGGGAGGTACGCCGCCGCCGACACGCCGCCGCTCGAGCCGCCGTACGGGGCGTAGCTCGGCGGGAGCCCCGAGCTCGTCGGCGGCAGGCCCGTGTACGTCGTGTACGGCGTCGGGTACGCCGAAGCTGCTGCTGCCGCCGCCGCCGCCGACGCCGACCCTGGCCGGGTACCGTCGCCGCCGCCGCCGCTCGACCCGGGCGCCGAGGCACCGCTGCTCGGCGTTGCGAACGGGTTCGGGAGGCCCGGGTAGAAGTGCGACAGGTGGGCGGCGGGCGGCGGCCACGCCGACGAGTTGAGCGCGCTCGTGCCGACGGGCGACGGGAGCATGGTCGAGCCCGACGAGCCGTCGTGGCCATGCGCGTGCTGCTGCGGCTGTTGGTGGTCGAACCCGCCGCCATGGTGGTCGCCGAACGCTGAAAGGCGACGCCCGTCGCCGCCCTGCTGCTGCGCGCCGGGCCACTGCCACTGCGAGAGGGGGAGCGACATGGCGCCGCCGCCGTCGGCGTCGGAGCCGTTGCCGAGCTTGATCGACTTGCGCCGCCCGTCGTCCTGCCAGTGCTGGTGGTGCTGGCGTGCGCCCGTGTCGATGTGGAGTGGAGGGTGAGGCGAGGGCGAGGGGTACTGCTGCTGCTGGTGCTGCTGCTGATGGTGGTGGTGGTGCTGCTCGTGCTGCTGATGGGGGTGGTGCTGCTGGTGGGTGCCGCTCATGGTGGGTGCTGCTGCGTGGCGGTACGGGTCGGCCCAGGGCGGGGCGGACGCAGATGCCGAGTCGGGGGGCGCGAGGAGCGGGTGGGGGAGATCGTGCGAGGACGAGGCGAGGTGCTGCGCCTGGCTGCTCGCGGCGGCGTGCGGCTGGTGCTGCTGGGCCGAGTGCGGGCTGGCGAACGTCGCCCGCGAGTACCGGCGGCCTGCAGACGAGGTCGAGAGCGGAGGAGGAGGGAAGGACGAGCTGGTCGAGGTCGCGGCGGCCGACGGCTGCCAGGCGGCGGCGGCGGAGGCGACGGGTGGGAGCCTTTGCGGCGCGCTCGTCGTGGCTGCAGGTCTCGAGCCTGGTCGGTCGGGGGGCATGCGCGGTCCCACACGCAGTGGCTCGCAGGTCGAACCAAGCCCAGCCTCTCCAGCTGGCTGGCGAGCGCGGGCGAGCGTCCGCTCGAGCGCATTCACGCCGTGTGTGCCAGCTTGCTCTTCCCTCCTCGGCACACCATTTTGTGCCCTGAGCGTCCAATCTGGAGAACGAGTGACCCTGCCAATCACTCGTGGCCGACCCCAGCTCACGCTAATTCCTGTCAATTGGAGCCCGCGCACTGTTGCCCGGTTGGGCGCGGCGTCTTTCTCGCGCTCGAACCTCCTCCCACCTGCCAGGCTCTATCTCCTCCCGCTGGAACAGCGGCGAAGCATTGTTTTCGCTCCGCAGTCTGCCTCTCGCAAAGCCGTGGACTCAGTCCGCAGCGCTCTCTGTGCGCACGAGCCTGCGCGGCCCCCGTTCCTGAGCGCGCGCGCCTGGAGTTACAAAGTTCGCCGGCGACTCAGATCTGCGCGATGAAAGCCCGCCTGCTGCGCCTGCCGACTCAGGAACGCGAGCAGCGCTGTCGCTTCCTGCGCGACTCGAGGTGGGGCCGGCGAGAGGCTCTGATCGGCGCTGGTCGCGAAAGTGGCGCGCGGTCTGTGGGCCACCGGGCTGCTCGGTTGGTCGAAGTGGGTCCGCTCTTCGCTCGGCGACACCCCGTCCTTGTCCGCTTCGCCCGTGCGGAGCTTCCGCTCTCTGACGAGCTCGAGAGAGACGAGCGCGCTCGCCCCTCTTCTCGTCGAGCGGCCTTCTCAAGTTGCACCTTCTCGCGCCCTCGCTCGGCTTGCTCGTCACCGTAGCCAGCGTCACGATCGCCGCTCGTCCCTGACCACCTCATCGAGTCTGTATGTACTGTACGGCGCCCGGCGTGCTTGGCAGGTCGTGACGCCGCGAGCAGCGACTGACGAGGCCCGAGAGCGAGGACCGGGCGCACTCGCTCACACGACCGACCCCGGCTCGAGGGCGCATCATGCTCAGCTCGCCCTCGAGAGTGCGCGCACTTTCGGCCCTGAGCCGCTTCAAGTTGGGCTTGCCGGCGCTGCCGGCTCAGGGACGGTGCGGCGCAAGCAGCGCAAGCAATCGCTGCGAGAGCGGTGGGGGGTGACGGATCTGCGGCGACCTCGCGGGGCGAGCGATCCTGCGTGCTGCCGTGCTCGACAGCGAGGTCGTTCGAAGCCGAAGCCTGTGACGAGCCCTTCCAGCGCGTGACGGAGCGAGAGGCGAGGTCCATGCGCGGCTCGTGCGCTTCGCCGGCGAGCGCTCATCCGGTGCCCACCCCAGTCACGGCTCGCGCTCGTTCCTGCCAGCTCCTCGTGGCTGCTGACGTCTCGTTTTTCATCGTCCTTGCTCGACTCGAGAGTCACCTGTGTCGGCCGCAAGTGCTGACGAGGCGCGCGCCATCGCGCACGCTGCACTCGATCTGTCGAGCCGAGCGAGGGGGGAGGGGCTCGGCGACACGCGCGGAGGACGAAGGGAGAGAAGGGAGGATCGATGGACGGTGCGTGCACAGCGTGTGCCTCTCTCTCGTGAACATGTGCGCATCGATGCTTCCGAGCCGTCAACGACGGCGAGAGAAGGAGAGAGGTGAGCGAGAAGAGGCCTGAGCGCGCGAGCAGGTCGACCTTCGCAAGTCGGGCGCGCGCTCTCTGACCTCTTCCTGCGCGGCTCTCCTTGCTCAGAGCTCGCCACAGGCTTCCCTGCGAGCAACGGAAGC
>Ga0308170_10003481_pt1 | contig 12853 bp, 6 predicted proteins | sample PhyBR2_2_FD_202136 | JGI IMG/M metagenome (GOLD analysis project Ga0308170, IMG submission 202136) | Phyllosphere microbial communities from UC Gill Tract Community Farm, Albany, California, United States - DLSLSB.R2 | ecosystem: Host-associated > Plants > Phyllosphere > Unclassified | place... | reverse complement strand
GCCCACCGCGTTCGGGGAAAAGCTCGTGATGCGTATTTTCGACCCTGAAGTCGTCGTCAAGACATTGCCCGAGCTGGGCTTTCCGGCTGACGACGCCCTGCGCTGGGATCGCCTGACCAAGCGCCCTCACGGCATCATCCTCGTGACCGGCCCGACCGGCTCGGGCAAGACGACGACGCTGTACACGACGCTCAAGGCGCTGGCGACAAGCGAAGTCAATGTCTGCACGGTGGAAGACCCGATCGAGATGGTCGAACCCGCCTTTAACCAGATGCAGGTGCAGCCCGGGATCGATTTGTCGTTTGCCGATGGCGTGCGCTCGTTGATGCGCCAGGACCCGGACATCATCATGGTCGGCGAGATCCGCGACCTGCCCACGGCCGAGATGGCGATCCAGGCCGCGCTGACCGGACACCTGGTGTTCTCGACACTGCACACGAACGACGCGCCATCGGCAGTGATGCGCCTGATCGAACTGGGCGTGCCGGATTACCTGCTCGAGGCGACATTAATCGGCGTGATGGCCCAGCGCCTGGTACGCACGCTCTGCCCTGCCTGCAAGACGCCCGGTGGCGAGCTAAGCGACGATGTGTGGGACAGCGTTGGCGGTGCGTGGAAGATTCCCAAGCCTGCGGTCGTGTATCGGCCGATTGGGTGTCCGGAATGCCGCCAGACTGGTTATCGGGGGCGGACCGGGATTTATGAGCTGTTGAGCGTGAGTGAGGGGTTTGGCAAATTGATGCGGGGGGCGGGCGACCTGGTGGCGCTGCGCCAGCAGAGTGTTCTCGATGGCATGAAGCCACTGCGCATTGCCGGCGCCATGAAGGTGGTCGAAGGCGTGACCACGGCGGACGAGGTGCTGAAGGTGACATCGGCGTTGTCTTGAGTAGTTCTTCGCAGAAATTTATGCGGCAGGCCTAGCGCGATGCCGGATCGCCCGCTATAATGCTGCCTCCTTGGGTCGTTAGCTCAGCTGGTAGAGCAGCGGACTTTTAATCCGTTGGTCGCAGGTTCGAATCCCGCACGGCCTACCAAGAATTATCGAGAAGCCCACGAATTTCGGTTCGTGGGCTTTTTGCATTCTGGCGACGCTTTGGTCGCTTCGGAAAACGTCTGGCCTCGCCAAGTTCGAAGTATCCTTCATGCCCTTCGCGTATGTGGCATTGCATAAGCCTCTGTTCGTAGCAAATCGCAGATCCTGCCGCGTCTTCTTGCTATAGGCAAACAACAACTGCTCAAAAACTCGCTACCCGTAGGCCATTGGGGTTGCCTGTGCGCGACCCAAATTGGATAAGCCATCGACGCGCCATCGCATCTCTGCATCTAACTCCATGGTCAAACTTCCGGTGACCGTCACCTATATAAAAACCTGACGTCAATGGGATAAGAACACCTTGCCGAGCCACTCAGCCAAGAAAAAATTAATTAATACGAAGGATTTCTAGGCATAGGTTTTAATACATCCTTGAGGACATTTATATTTCCAAATAAAAATATCACAAAATGTCACTGAGTCAGATTGTGGATTGAACCAGTCGCACTGCTCATAGAATTCATTTATCAGAAGTTCGCAAGCAATTTGGAATACAAAAATAGGTGAAAGTTGCCGAAATTTAATCGATGCGGTTTATCGAGAAAATTCCATTACTCTCCATGTTGATATTGAATAAAATCAGTTAGAATTCGGCGGATTCCATTTTGTAAAGACAGGCATGCCTAAATATTCCGTAGCCATCGCTCTAATCGTCTTGAGCCTTCCGTTAGTCGCTTGCAAACCCAAAGCGTCCTCGCTACCCCCAGATGCTCCAGCTACCACAGTAGCCTCCTCGCAAAGCGCGGATGGCACGGCTGCCGCACCGGTTACCAAGGGCGCGCCAGCATCGCAGGCCCAATTCGATATTGAAAAAGTCCCGGTCAGCGATGGCGCGTTACCACCCTTCCCTTATCTGGAATACCCTTCTGGTCTCGGCGAAGGGGAGCGCTTTACGGACAAGGCAAATTTCGATTCGCTTCACGTGATAACAGGCAAACAACTTCGCAAAGTGGAAGGCCGTGTCGAGTCGCATCAGTTCTACCTGAACGCAACACAAATGAGCGAAACGGAAGCGCGGCGCAATTATGAAAACCTGATCGCGCAGATGGGTGGGGTGAAAGTCAACGATGTAACACCAGAGGGCCTTTCACCGGACTCGGTCGACGACATCGTCGCAAACGCGAGAAAAACCCGAATTCCGGACGGCTCGTTGACATACGACGTTTATCTGGTTCGAAAGCCCGACCAACTGGTGTGGATCGTGCTAATGGCAAACAACAGCAGGGTCGTTACACGCGTAATCGCAGAACAGCCATTCAAGCAAACCATCTCCTTTGTCACGGCCGATGTAATGCAAAGCCAACTGGCTTCGGCCGGCCACGTCGCACTGTATATCAACTTCGATACGGACAAGGCCGCCATTCGGCCGGATGGTCGGCCGGCAGTGGACGAGATCACCAAACTTCTGGAGAAGGACCCTTCCCTCAAGCTGACCATCGAAGGCCATACGGATAATGTTGGCGATTCGGCGCACAACAAGGCCTTGTCGCAGCAGCGAGCAGACGCCGTGATGGGTTTACTCCTTGCCGGCGGCATCGTTAAGGAGCGCCTGAATGCCGTGGGTCTGGGCGACGCCAAGCCGGTGGCTGATAACCAGGACGATACGGGTCGCGCCAAAAACCGACGCGTCGAACTGGTCAAGCGTACCTGATGCGTGGGCAGACCAACTGCCTTGTCTATTCGAGAAACCGTTTATCAAAGGAACGACATGAAACACGGATTGAAACTCGCCGGCATGATCGCTGCCATCGCCCTGCATCTTCCAGCGCATGCCGATGAGAAGTTGGACATGCTGAAGAAAGCGAACACCGATGGATGCATGAGTGTTATCCAGATAGACAAAGATGCGCCCAAGGATCCCAAGCTGGCGAAGCCTTATTGCACCTGTGTCTATGAGACCCACTTCAACAACTTCACCAAGCCAGAACTTAATAGCATGTTTCTGGGTACGCCGGCGCCCCCGAACATGGACAAGAATGTGCAGACTCGCCTTCAGGCAGCCATCAAGGAATGCCGCAAGAAAATCGGCGCCTGATCGTCGCGGTGTTCCTCCACACTGCGGACCCGCAGCATCGACGCCTGACAGGCCGATGTCGCACGGGATGACGTCATAGGATCACTACCGCGTCGCCGCCAAGCTGCCTGCCAAAATTTGTTGTTGCAATGAGGGCGTTACGAGAAATCGTGACGCCTTTTTTGTTTTGCTTCGTCCGATTTTCACAACGCTTCCACCATGCCGTGGTAGCGCCTGAGGGCTCGGCATACCCACCTTGGCTACTGCGCAGCGCAACGTCGCACGGCCTTGCGTCTCGTCAGAGAGTTCCCGCAACTCAATAACTACAGTCAGAAATTCGTCGTACGTTCAAGCGCGCTTAGGTCGCCAGCGGCGCATCCCGACGTCAACAATCCGCAGCTCAACCGATGAGCAAGACGATGACTGACTTGCACGCACTGCTGGACGCCTACCAGAACACCCGCCTGCTGCGCATGGCGTTTCCGGAGAACGACGGCCCGCAAGCCACGCTGATGGTGAACAGGTTCGTCGGCACCGAATACGTGTCGCGCGACTTCGATTACACGGTGGAACTCCTGAGCGACGACGCCAGGATCGAACTGGAAACGATCCACGGCAAGCTGCTGTGCATCTCGCTCGTACAGGCTGACGGTAGCCTGCGTCCATTCACCGGCTACGTGAGCTCGTTCAAACTGGTGAAGACGGATGGCGGCGTAGCGTTCTACGAAGCTGTCCTGCGGCCATGGCTGGCGTACACGCGCCTGCGCCGCAACAACCGCCTGTTCCATGCGCAAAGCGTGCGCCAGCAAACGGAAAGGATCTTTGCCGGCTACGGCAGCCTGCCGGACTACGACTGGAAGGTCGCCGGTGAGCAGCCGCAGTTCACGATGGCCACGCAGTGGGACGAGACCGATCACAACTACCTGTGCCGGCGCTGGGAAGCAGCCGGCTACAGCTATTGGTACGAGCATACGGGTGAAGGTCACGTGCTGAAGGTCTGGGACGACACGCGCACCGCAGACCCGATCGACGGGCCCTCGCCCGGTATCCGCTTCCATGGCGCCGGTGGCGCAGTCGAGGAGGATGCATTCAGCGACTGGAGCGCGCTGCGCCAGTGGGCATCCGGCCAAGCGACGGTGAGCGGCTTCGACTTCAAGCATCCGCACCCGGTCCACGCCGGTACCGTCACCATTGCCCAGCAGGGCGATGTACCGAAACTCGAAGTGCACAGCTATGAGGGGCATTACGGCTTCCTGCACCACCCGGGCGCCTCCCGGCTTTCACGGCTGCGCATGGAAGAAATCGAAGCCCGCGGCGAACTGTACGAAGCACGTGGCAATAATCGGCGCGTCGCTGCCGGCAGGTGGTTCAGGCTGCTTGACCATTTCAGTGAAAGCGAAGACAGCGAATTCCTGATTCTGGAAGTGCATCACGAAGCCAGCAACAACTATTTGCAAGGCAAGAATGTACTTGCCGAGTACAAGAATCGCGTGCTTTGCCAGAACAAGACCGTGCCTTGGTTTCCCGGACGCGGCTTCAACAGTACGACGACCAGGCTGCTGGCCCTGCAGACCGCCATCGTGGTCGGCCCGGAAGGCCAGAGCAGTCTGAATGTCGACGAGTACGGCCGTATCCAGGTCAGGTTTCACTGGGATCGGGACGAAACCAGCAGTTGCTGGGTACGGGTAGGCAGCAACTGGGCCGGCGGCGAAAAGGGCCTGGCCAGCCATCCGCGCGTCGGCTCGGAAGTCATCGTGCAATGGCTCGATGGCAATCCGGATCACCCGATCGTGACCGGCTCCGTTTACAACCAGAGCTATATGCCGCCGTGGAAGCTGCCCGGCCAGCGGGCGTTGACAGGGATCAGAAGCCGCGAGCTGACCACCAGCGGTGGCAACGCCCCTGGCGGACGCAGCAACCACGTGGTGCTGGATGACACGGAAGGACAGATCCAGGCGCAGATCAAGAGCGACCATCTGGCCAGCCAGCTCAGCCTGGGCCACATCAACCGCATCGACGACAATGCCGGCCGCAAAGGACCACGTGGCCAGGGCTTCGAGCTGCGCACCGATGGCCATGGCGTGCTGCGCGCGCAGCAAGGCCTCTTGATCAGCACCGAAGCCCGACCCAACGCCCGCGCCCATATCACCGATATGGCCGAAACGCTGGCGCACATGGCGCAGGGCCAGGCATTGCACGACAGCCTGTCGCAGGTCGCGCAGCAGGCCCAGGCGCATCAGCCGGGCGACCAGGACCAGGTCGCCGCCGCTCTGAAATTGCAGGTCGACGCCGTCAAAGGCCAGGGCGGCGAGCCTGCACAAGGTGAATTTCCGGAATTTCAGGCGCCCCACCTGGTTCTGGCAAGCCCCGCCGGCATCGAAACCAGCACGCAGGGTTCCACCCATCTGATGAGCATGGAGCACACCGCCCTGACCAGTGGCGGCCATGCCAGCCTGAGCGCGGGCAAAAGCCTGCTCGTCAGCGTCAAGGAAGCAGTGCGCATGTTCGCCTACAAGGCCGGCATGAAGCTGGTGGCGGCGGGCGCCGACATCGACATCACCGCCCTAAAGGACAGCATCAACATCCTGGCCAAGCTCAACATCACCCATACCGCCAACCGGATCACGATCACGGCGAAAGAGGAAGTGGTGATCAATGGCGGAACCAGCTTCAGCCGCTGGAATGCGTCCGGCATCGTCCATGGCACAAGCGGCGTCTGGCGCCAGCACGCGGCGCAGCACAACCTTGACCCTGGCAAGAGCGAAGGCACACCGGCCTTGCCGCAGACCGTGAAGCTGCCGCTGGGACAGCTCGATCTGCTTCACCGGTACGTGAACCAGGAAGGCAGCAAGAAGCAAGGCGTCGAGCAAGGCGACTATACCGTCGTGGACGCCGAAGGTGGCGTGCACCAGGGGACGCTCGATGGCGACGGTGTTGCCAGCGTGGCCGGTCTGCCAATGGGAATGGCCACCGTCAGCTATGGCAGGGACCCGCGCGACCCGTGGGACGAAGGCAGCTACTTTGGTGAAGGCACCGAATGGCCGGTCGTGGCGCAGTCCGAGGCGGGCGCCGACACGGCGACAGGCAGCCTAGAGGACGCAGCCGACAAATTAGGCGCGATCGCGCAGGCAGCAGCGCAAGGGGCGAGCGCGGTGCAGTCGTTGAAACAGGGCGGCGCGCAAGCTTTGCTGGCGCAGGCCGGCCAGGCGGCCATGGCCCATGTTGCGGGCAAGCTCCCGGGCGGCGCAGCGGCCATCGGGTTGCCCGGATCATTGCCGCGCATTGGCGCCGACGTCGTGACCTCGGCCCTGAAAAAGTCCTTTCAATAAGAAGCCACCATGACCGAACCCGCGCAAGCCTCGTCCAAGCCCGCCCAACGCGCGCCAGAAGTTGCGGTGGCGCCGCTTGACACCATCGACCAGCAAGACGTCAGTGCCGGCGCTGCCGCCTTCGACAAATGGCTGCGCAAGTTCAGCCATGATTACATCACACTGGAGCGCTTGCTCACCGTGGCCGGCAGCATGCCGGTGATTGGCAACATCATGGCGTTGATCGATGCCGTCATGGACATCGTGGGCGTGGTCCAGAAGCTCATCAACAAGAAGGAAATCGAATTCCTGCAGTGGGTCAGCCTGGGTATCAACCTGATCGGCGCGGTCCCAATACCGCCTGCCATGAGCGCGGCGCGCATGACCCTGCGGCCGACACTGCATCTGGTCCGGCAAAAGTTGGCATCGGGTGTCAAAGATATCGGCAGCGCGCTGATCGAGGTGCTGATCGTGCACCTCAATGCAAAGCTGGCCGGCGAGATCGACACCTTTGTCGACAAAGCGATGGACAAGCTGCCCAGCATTCTGAGTGAATGCGCCACTACTGCTGACGGCGTTGCCGATGACCTGATCAAGGTCCTCAATAGCTGTATCGGCAAGGAACCGCTGTTCGACGTGGCCACCTCGGCTGACGTGGAGACCGGGGTATACGATCCCAAGGCAAAGAGCAGCTTGCTGCGCATGCTTGGCGCACTTGGCCAAGAATACAAAAAGAGCGCGAACTACATCGTTGCCGTGGCAGCCCGCCACCTGCCGCAAAGCGCCGTAGAGGGCGTGAGCGGCATGGTCAACCACCTGACCGACTTCAAGCCGATGTTTCGCGGCAAGCTCGCGGCACTGGCCGACGAACAGGCGAAGATGAGCATCCGCTGGATACTGATGCGGCTGCGCGATGCGGTTAGAAAACACAGGAAGCGCTATCCGGCACTGGTCCCGTCAAGCAAGGGCGCGCAGCACCAGAAGGACAATCCCGGCCACGAACTGGGCGCCATCGGCCGCCAAGTTCCGGCCAAGGGCGACGCCAATGCCTGCAAGCTGTGCCCGGCAAAAGGCGGCACCGCGCACTCGATCAGCTTTGCCACCGGCGCCGAAACCTTTACCCATACCGACTTCGTCCTCGATGCGCCGCTTCCTATCGAATGGAGCCGCACCTACCGCAGCCAGCTGACTGCCTATGACCACGGCCATCTCGGCGCGCGCTGGCTCACGCCGTACAGCACGCGTATCGACGTGGTTGGCCAGGGCAAGAGCACGGCCCTGCTCTATCACGCCGCCGATGGCCGCAGTCACCGCTACCCGTGCCTCGACATCGGCCAGCGGCACCACGATCCGGTCGAGCTGATCACGCTCACGCGCATCAGCGTCTCCCTGCTCGCGCTCGACTTCGGCAAGCCCCTGCCAGAAGGCGAAGCCAGCGCCTGGCGCGAAACCTACGAGCTGGTCGACACCGTACGCGCCAAGGCCGCCGAGATGGGCAAACAGCATTTCAGACTGATCGCGCTGCATGCCCGCGACGGCGCCGCTCTCGGCCTGCGCTATGACCACGTCGTTGCCCATGGCCCCCATGCCGGCGAAGCAGTGCTCAGCGACATCATCAGCAAGCAAGGCGAGACCGTCGTCGCCCATGCCGGCACCCAAATCGACGCCAACAGCGGCCGCATCCGCGGGTTGTGGGAAATCCGGGATGGCAATCTGGTACGCCAACTTGCCGCCTACGATTACGACGACGACGACGACGACGAGCAAGGTGACCTGGTCCGCGCCCAGGACGACAACGGCGCCGCCTGGCAGTACGGGTACGACCGCCATCTCATTACCCGCTACACCGATCGCACCGGACGCGGTATGAACCTCGCCTACGACACCAGCACTGACAGCGGCGCCAATGCGAAGGCGATTCGCGAATGGGCTGACGATGGCAGCTTCGACACCCGGCTCGAGTGGGACAAGAACATTCGGCTGGCCTACGTCACCGATGCGCTTGGTCAAGAGAGCCGCTACTACTATGACATCGCCGGCTATACCTACCGCATCGTGTACCCGGACGGTGGCGAGGAATGGTTCTATCGCGACGCCGCCAAGAACGTCGTGCGCCATATCGCCGCCGACGGCAGCAGCGAGCACTACCGTTTCGATGCCCACGGCAATCTCCTCACGCACACGCGCGCGGACGGCAGCCAGGTCCACTTCGAGTACGACAACCAGCACCGCGTTACCGGCATCCGCGATGGCGAAGGTGGCACCTGGAAGCGTGACTACAATGTCCAGGGCCATCTGGTTGAAGAGACAGACCCGCGCGGCAACAAGACGCAATATGCGTACGACAAGCACGGCCAGCCCATCGAGATCCTTGACGCCAAGGGTGGCGTCTCGAAACTCACGTACAACCTGGACGGCGGACTCGCCAGCTACACCGACTGTTCCGGACACAGCAGCCATTGGGAATACGACGATCGCAAACGGCTTGCCAAGAGCATCGATGCCGCCGGTAATGTCACCCGATACCGCTACACACCTCTTAGCGCCGACACGCTGGCGCAAGCCCGCAATGACGGCAGCGACCGGGGCAACCATCCCGGACAGCTCGAAGCCGTCATCTACCCCGACGGCGAGCAAGAGCAGCTGCTCCATGACGCCGAAGGCCGGCTGCTCGCGCACACTGACGCTCTCGCACGCACCACCACCTACCGCTACACCGCAGCCGGATTGATCGCCAGGCGCATCGACGCCCTTGGATATGGTCTGCACTACCGCTGGGATGCGCTCGGCCGCCTGGCGGCGCTGGAAAACGAAAATGGCAGTGTCTACCGCTTCCGGTATGACCCGGTCGGCCGCCTGTTGCAGGAACAAGGTTTTGACGGCAAGGTCACCGAGTACCGTTACGACGACGATAGCGGCGTGCTGATGGAGACCGTCGACGCCGGCGTGACCACGCGCCTCGACTTTGACGCCATGGGCCGGCTCGTGCAACGCCGGGCCGCAGCCCCAGGCCAGCCGGAGCAAACCGAAACCTTTTCCTACAACGCCAACGGTCAACTGGCCGAAGCACAGAACGAACACGCCAGGCTGCAATGGTTCTACGATCCCGCTGGCAACCTGACGCGCGAGCACCAGCACTACCAGGGACCGTTCCATCCCGATAAGGGCACCGCAGTCTGGCACCACCAGCATGACGAATTGAACGGCCGCATCGGCACGGTCCGTCCCGACGGCCACCGTACCGAATGGCTGACCTACGGCGCTGGCCACGTGCACGGTCTGCTGCTCGACGGGCAAGAGTTGGTGGCCTTCGAACGCGACGCGCTGTACCAGGAAACCAGCCGCACCCAGGCCAACGGCCTGCGGCAAACGATGAAATACGACCCGGCCGGCCGCCTGATCGAACAGCAGCTCGGCGCCATCGGGCTGGTCGGCCAGAAGGATCGAGTGTTCTACCCCGATACGTACCGCCCCGACGTTCAAGTCGGCATGCGCGCCGCAATCGTCCGCCGCTACCGTTATGACCCGTCCGGCCAACTGGCCAGCGTCGAAGACAATCGGCGCGGCCACATTGAATATCGCTATGACCCGGTTGGACGACTGCTGGCGGCAAACAGTGCAATGGGCTACGAAACCTTCGCTTTCGACCCCGCGGGGAATATCCAGGTTCCTGATACCGCGCAGCAGGGCCCCATTTCCCAACGTGCCCCGCTACCGAAACTGCTGGACAACCTGCTCAAGGAATATGCGGGCGTCAGTTATCGCTACGACGAACGCGGCAATCTCGTGGAGCGTATGCAGCACGGCACGCGGTCGGAGTATGCATGGGATGCATTTAACCAGATGACCCGCGCCGTAACCTCGCAAGGTGTCACCACCTTTGCCTATGATCCGTTGGGGCGGCGCATCGCCAAGCACCATAAGGCGATGGATGGTGGCGCTCTCCGGGAGCCAACCCGGATGATGTACGGCTGGGATGGCGATACGCTGGCGCTGGAAAGCAGCGTGTATGGGGGCCATGCTGCGGGCGAACGAACCGTTCACTATGTCTACGAGCGCGACAGTTTCGTGCCGCTGGTGCAGGCGACTCGAAGCCACGCTCTACGGTTCGTACCCAGCACCGATGTCCAAGCGCTGATCGTTGGGAACTATGGTAAGTACGATATCAAGCTTGATCCGCTGTGGAACGGGGAGCTTGAAAAGGAAGCTGAGCCGTTTGACAAAGACGAGATCGCATTTTATCAATGCGATCATCTGGGCACTCCGCAGGAGTTGACCGATTACGAAGGCAAGGTAGCGTGGTCGGCACAATACAAGGCTTGGGGACAAGCAAAAGAAGCGATCAGCAAGGCTGCGCGCAGATCTGGGATGCGAAATCTCATCCGATTTCAAGGGCAGTACTTGGATGACGAGACAGGGCTGCATTACAACCGACACAGGTATTACGATCCCTATACGACAAGGTACCTTACGCAAGACCCTATTGGGCTTCGCGGCAGTGAGAATTTTTATGTATACACGCCTAGTTCAACTGGCTGGGTAGATCCGTTAGGACTCGCTACCTGCGCAGGGATGCCAGTCAAGAACAACTCTGTAAGGAAGCTTTTAAAAACACGAGGACTATCCAAAAAGCAGCAGCAGGAGGTAGTAGGTAGCTTTGATGGACAAATCTATGCTACCAATGGACACGCGGGAGACAATTTTATAGTTACTGAATCTAGCGTAGGAGATGCATCAGGAGTATTTGTAACACGATGCTCAGGCGGAGCAACACCAGCAGAAAGACGCAAAAACCTTGCGCTTCCACCAAACAATACAGCAGTATTCGAAAGTCCTGTTACGCTGACTCGCGATCAACTTCTACTTGAAGGCGAAGTAGCGCCTCAGCCAAACTGGGGACCTGACAAAATCGGTGGAGGCTGGCAAGTTGTAACGGCAGGAGGAAAATATACAGGAGCAGTGAAACGATGAAAAATTTTTTAGATTTAATTACCAGCATTGTCTCCGATTTGCATCAAGGAGGATTTATTAATGACGCCAATGATTTGCAGCAACTTGCCAATCAAGCATTAGATCAAAATCTCTCTGCAGATAATCGCAAAGATGCCTTTAGAAAGATAGATGCTCGCTGTCACATAAAATGGCTTGGAGATTATTACCTACCTCACTTATCACAGAAAGATTGGTGGGGTAGACTTGAAAAGCTAAGCAAATCAACGAAAAAAAACATGCATTTGGTTTAAGTCATAGGTGAAGTCAGTAGTCTGTTAAAGCATAAACATTGAAGATCGCGCATCCAACAGAAGCAGTATATGTAAGAGCACCACCTCTTCATAAAGCGATGCAGGCCGTGCGAAACTGGCGTTTTAAATGACGCGCAACCCATACTTTAACTCGGAAATTTCCAGGAGTTTCAATGAAAAATATTTCACTGTGCTTAATAACTGGCGCCATTCTATCAACTTTAGCGCCGCCTGTAGTGGCAGATAAAACCATGCCAGCATCATCTTTTTTTGATGCGGCAATTTGTCAGCCACCCTACTCTTCCAAGCATGCATCCGACATTTATGACGCAGCCGAAAAACTCGGCAAGCCAATTAGATCGTCTGGGGCCGCCATCTATCATCTTCCAACGCCTTTAAAGAGGGATGGATTTATCGCCCATGATGTAGTTTTTGCCAGCTCCACGATTGGCGTCCTTGTTGAAGGAAATGTCGCCGAAAAACTGGCAAGACATTATGATTTGGCGCCAGAAAAACTGAATATTATAAATATGTCTGGTTTCGCGCGGCAACTACCTGACGGCGAGCAAAATCTTAGGGAGCTTGGATTAATTTCTATTATTGCGCTCAAAAGTAATGCTTTCAAGGACAAGACTCTTCTAGCCTGTCAATTTGTCACCAATCAGGACCGAAAAAACATGGACTATATCAATAAAAACTAGGCTCATATTGTATCTAACTTGGGCACTGCGCTAGAGACAGTACCCAAGTTAATTAATGCGTTAATGAGCTTCGAGCATTAATACTTACACATACTGCCACCCTCATTTAAACCTACTAAAAATCTTGACACGGAAAATCATTGAAACCTCAGCAACGCTTCAATTCAAAAAATCACTATTTTGGAAAGTACATATCGAATGGGATCACGGCACCTAAATATCTCGGCCTGGGATCATGTCAGTATCCGTAGGTGGCTAGCCTACGAGGTTAAACATTTCTAGTACGTTGCTCTGACCTACTTTCCCCAGATCAATCCGAATTGTTGTAGCGAACATCGCTCACGCGTGTCACCGTGCTTGTCACGCAGGCCCACCACCCGCTGTCGCACAACGTCCACACCCACCACCTCCTGAACATCGCCAACTCAGCCTTTACTGCTAAAGTCTCGCATCTTTACAACCACCGCTGCCCGCCCCCCCCGGGGGGGGGGTTG
>Ga0308170_10003477_pt1 | contig 12864 bp, 15 predicted proteins | sample PhyBR2_2_FD_202136 | JGI IMG/M metagenome (GOLD analysis project Ga0308170, IMG submission 202136) | Phyllosphere microbial communities from UC Gill Tract Community Farm, Albany, California, United States - DLSLSB.R2 | ecosystem: Host-associated > Plants > Phyllosphere > Unclassified | place... | reverse complement strand
TTTTCCCATTCTTCAGTATTTTGAGCTGATTGCATGAGAGACTGGGGTGTGTTACAGGAAGTTATGTGGGAAATTGTATTTGAAAGCGGAAACTCAACAAGTGGATCGAATCCTCGAAAGTTTCTCGAAAAAGTATTTTCTAGATAATCCAAAGAGTCCTTATTCATCTGCTGGTAAAGTTCCCCCATCTCATTAACTCGATCCTATACATTCCAAGAGAGCTGATTTTGGGGGGAAGAAAGTAGATGTCGTTCATGCCGTTTCATATTCACTTTTATTGTTGAATACGGATTTACATGTAGTCGAATCAGGAGGTGGTGGAGGTCATTCGAAAATGACGAGAGGACAATTCATAAAGAATACGATGTCGGCTATAATGGATCAAACACAAACTCAATCCCCTTCTTCTCCTCCTCCAGACGACGAATTCTTTAGTCCGACTCTTTCAGAATACGATGAAGGAGGATTGGGGATGATTAGAGAAGGGAATGTTAGTAGGAAGAGTTTGGAGAGACCTAGAACGGGGAGACGACCGGGAACTGCAGGAGGAGAGAGTCCAGCGAGTGAGGTTTCGAGGTTTCAAACTATTGGAGGGGGAAGTCCGAATCAGAGTAGGATTAATCTGGCGGGTACGGATAGTCCGGGAAGAATAGGAGGAGGAGGAGGAGGAGGAGGAGGAGGAGGAGGGTTGGGAATGAATCAGAGGAGTGAAAGCGTTCTGACTGTTGCGAGCACCGCGTCCAATAAGAGTTTCGAAGCTAATTTAGGCATCGTTCTTAAAGTAAGTTCACATCACTCTCCTCTATCCCTACAACAGGGCACTGATAGGGAGAAAATGGTGAACAGGAAATGTACAATTCAATCCGTTCTCAACCAATCTATCAATCGTCTTCTTCCTCTGCGCTCAACCTCCCTTTGTCTCCAGATCAATCCCGACCCTCTCTCTCCCTCACACCGGGTAACAGTCCCTACTCAACCTGGTCCGCATCAGCAGGAGGAGGAGTGAACCGTACGGCGAGTAGAAGGAGTGCGACTAGTTCAAGTGCAAATAGTAGTCAAGTGTTTGGAGGTAGTAGTTCAAAGAGGAATAGTATGAGAGGGTTTGGAGGTTTCTTGGGTGGTAGCTCGGCGACTCAGAGTAGTTTGGATCTCGTTAGGAGTACGAGTCCTACTCCTTCGAATGGGACTAGTTTGAGCGATGTCAGTTTTTCCTCTCTCTCTGTATCTCGATCGGGGCTTGGCTGATTCGTTTAAGATTGAGATTGACAGGAACAATGGTCTACTGCTTTCGGAGCAGCAGCACACGCATCAACGACTATAGGATTCGCCAATTCCCTCTCTCACACGATCATTCGAGAAGCCGAAGAATCTCACCACGCTCAAACTGGCTCAGGAGGAGGAGACAATCATTCAATAGCTTCCTCTTCCATCTCGATCACGGATGAAGAACTAGCATTGTTGGGAGCACCGTGGGCGAAAGAAGGAATGTTGAGTAGGAAACATTATTGGGAATCGAGTGGGAAGAGAAGTAAAGAGAAGAATTGGTTGAAATGTTTCGTCGTCGTTAGTCAGGGAGAATTGAAAGGTTTCAGGTTTGATGGTGGTGGTACTACGAGAGGCGGTGGAGGAGGAGGAAGTGGAGGAATTGGTGGTGGAGATTGGACTGTGAGTTCCATCTTTGCTTTTTCTCGATTAAGTAAGAACTGACGGTTAATTGCAGTCAAACGCTTCGAATGTTGGATCAATCTCCCTCATTCACGCATTGTGCTCTTCAATGCCACCTCCCGGTTACTCTCGAGATCGTCCTCACTGTTTCGTTCTCACCCTTCCGAACGGTGGATCCTATTTCTTTCAAGCGGGAACTCCAGATCTCGTCTCGGAATGGGTATCGACCTGCAATTACTGGTCTGCCCGACTCTCTCGAGAACCTTTGAGTGGAGGAGTCAGTAATGTCGAATATGGATGGAATCGAGTCGAAGGGAGTAAATTCGATCATGATGACAATGAAGGGGGAGGAAGGGCTAGTTCGATCAAGAGTGGCAAGAGTGGTCATTCGAGAATGAGTTATGCTGCGAGTACTTTTGGGGGAGGAGGTGGAAGTGGAGCGGGAGGTGGAGCGTTGGATAGAATTAGGATAGAAGATTGGAAACCTCCTAATGTACCGCTTACGCCTAGTCAATTGGCCGAGGAAGCTCAGTTGGAACATCTGAAGAGGCATGTCGAGATTGTAAGGAGGGAGTTGAAGGAACATAACGAGTTGAGAGCTCCAATGACTAAACTCGTGCGTCTCGCTTTCCTCTAGTCTCATTCGCCCTTCGACTGATTCACCACGGATCTCTTAGTACTCCTCTCGATCTTCAAACTACGCGAAAGCACTCGGCAACTGGGAACGGAAATCTCAACATCTCTTGACAGAAATCGTCAAATGGTCTACCTACATAGAAGCTCTCACTTCTGCCGTCCGACTCCGTTCCATTCAACGAGGGAAGAAGGAAGTCGAAGCAATGCTCAAGAGTGCGGATTCAGAAGAGGACGACGATGAGTTAGTTTCGAGGTTGTCGCCATTCGACGAAATGCCCTCGAGCTCCACTACACCAACTGCCACTTCGAATTTGAGATCACATGATGATACGAGTAGGAGGAGTAGTCTGGCGAGGGAAGAGGAGAAGAGGAGGGGACCTTTACAATCAGTTTCGAGAGTGAGCGTTACTACTACGAGCACGAGAGGTGATGAATTCTTTGATTCGTGGGTCTCTTAATTCCTCTCGCACCCTAGTATCTGTACTCTCGCTGATGTGAGATAGAGAACTGCTCACAGCAATACGACTCCGCCGGCGGTGTCGTAAAGAAACAAACAACTCTCCAATGATACCCTTTCTCTTCAACTATTCCGCGTTCCGTCTTCCTTTCAGTACATATCCCTTTCATGAGTCGTCAGTCACCTTCAATGTGGTCCATCAGTACAATCTTCCGATACCCTCGTCTTCGCTTGCAACTTGGCAATATATTTTTGTTTTCTACATCTTTCGCACTCGATGTTACTTGCTGTTCTTCTCGCTTGCTCGCATGATTGATCTTTAGACTCTCCTCATCGTCGAATAGTTGATCATAGAATCGGAGTTCTTCATGCGAGAATCGCTTCTCCTCCTTTTGGCTCTCTCTTTCTTTCTCCCATTTCACTCTCAGTCGGCTACATCTCGCCGCTTCGCTCTCACTAAGCGATGGACATTCAGTCCTTACTACGGACAGCAGAGTCGTACCTTCACAATGCATCAGATCCGCTACCATTGTGAGTTGTTTCTCAATCCATTCCCCTCCACTCTACAGACTCACTGAATTACTTCGCATCTATAGAACGAATGCGATCAAGACTCTGACTGCTTCCCAAGACCCAGCGACTTCTCTCCTCCTCTTCTCAACTCTGCACCACCTCCTCATCTCACTCTTCTCCCCTTCCTCCTCCACCACCTCTGCCAATCAACTATTCACCTTACTACACGTCTCTATCTTCCCTGCACTCGAGGACAACGTAGAAGCGAAAGAGAGGTTGGCAGATACTTTGATTGATACAGTTTGGCAAATTGATCAAGAATTGGAATCGGGCGTCGTCGAACTCAGACAGGGTCAAGGGGATCAAAAGAAAGAATTGGAACTTGTCAAAGAGGGAAGGAAGAGGATTGCATTGATATTGAAATCTCTCGTCGTGAGTGAGAATTCTCCATCTATCAGTGTAGTCGGAACTTGACTGAAGTTGGGAATCTCCCTTCACAGAATGGAGGAGATATCCCGAAAGAAGCGGTATTGGAGAGATTGGATATGACTTTGATCTCAGAGTTGGATTTCATCGCGGATGCGAGATTCTTTGGTCGACTCGAAGTCAGGCAACGAACAGCTTTATTGTGAGTCAAGGTCCTCGCTGATCCATATCTACTGTTCTCTGCGACTGATATGATAATCATATCCCTTGCGTCACAGCTACAAACAACAAAAGTTCAACTTGCTTCGAGAAGAATCTGAAGGTTATGCGAAATTAGTGGTCGAATTATTAGGCAATATGGGACCCAGTCACGATATCATGACTGCTCAGAGTCGAGAAACCGAACAAGAGCGAACGAGAAGAGCGACCAGTGTTAACGACAAAGTGAAGAGTTTGATCGGTGCGTTTTCCTCTCCCTGCCTCTCTCTTCTCCTGATTTCTCACAGAAGTCTACTCGTAGGTAACTTCGACTTGGATCCTACTCGAACTCTCGACATCTTCCTCGATACTTTCTCTGATCAATTGACAGAACACTATCAATTCTTCCTCGACTTTCTCTCCGTTTCTCCCTGGTCACCAAAGTCAAAGCGTGCTGGAATAGCCAAAGTCGATGAGAAGGGGAAACAGAAAGAGTTACCGGTCGAGGCGGATCTTGAGGGTGAGGAAGGAAGTGATACGATTGCTCAGATTTTGGGATTCAAGTTTGGGTATTATCAGGTAAGGGATTGATCTTTGTTAGCACTCGACGATCAGCTGAGACCGATCTATCTCACTACAGACTGTCGACGCGGGACCTGTACCCGAGAACCTTTATTTGACAGCTGCGATTTTGATCTGGCACGGATTCGTCAAACTCTCGGATCTGTGGAATCACGTAGGTGGACTTTGCTTCCTCAGAATCGAACTCCGATACTGAATTCGACTTCTCCCTCTGCAGCTATCGCCAAGCGATGAAGATCTGACAGCAATCGACGCCAAGTACCGAGAAGAACAAGCCCAACTCGCTCGATCAGTCGGAGGTGCCAATGCTCTCGCTATGGCAGGAGCTCTCGTCGATGATGAGACGCCCGCTTCGAAGTCGGCAGCAGCAGCTTCAAGTTCGACAGCTCCCGCCGCTTCTTCCTCGACCGCTTCTGCACCGACTGTCGCTCCTCAAGATCTCCCGAATCAGAAAGTCGGACTCCTCAAAGCACTCCTCGTCGTCGGAGATGTCACTCACGCAATGTTCATTCTCGCTCAATGGCCAATCCTCGTTCAAGCTTTCCCCGAAATCGCTGATCTCCTCAATCGACTTCTCTCCGTCTCGATCAAACCCGCTTACGACTCGATCTCGATCTCTCGCGAACACTCTCAATGGGCCGACGAATTCAAAGCTGAAAAGTCAAGAACGATCACCGATTCGAAAGGGGAGAAGAAAGTGTTGATACCCGAGATCAAACGACAAATCACTGGAGAAGCGTTCCCTGATCCGAAAGGGGAATGGACTTTCTTCTTCCCTGGATGGAAGGAAAGAGTACCGAAAGCTGGAGATGCAGAAGAAGTGTTGGACATGCTCGAGAAAACGTTCTTACCTTTGGTGACCGTCTTCATCGCACGAGATCATACGCTCTTCACCAAGATTTGCAGGCTCGCAACATCAGACCTCAAAGTTCGTTAAATTCTTTACCTCGTACTCGATTCGATACTTCAGAAAGAACTTTCGCTTATCAATCTCGCTCGAATCTTCCTTTCCTACTTCCCCTCCTACCTCAAACAGTCCGACTCTTCTCGACCTCGTGGAACCCGATGGGCCGACGTCGTACGACTTTACCTCCTCCCCTCCCTCTCTCTCCTCAACCATCACTCCGTCTCTTCCCTCGAGATCTGGGAAATCCTCATCCTCTTCCCAATCGAAAAACGATTCGAATTCTACGGAGAATGGAAAGATGTATGGTACAAACGAATCCCGTTCCTAGGAGTTCGCAAAGCCGAAGCAGAAAAGGACGTCAAATCGATCTTGAGACGACTCTCAACTGAGAACGTCAAGAAACTGGGAAAGACTTTGGCTAAAGTCGCTCATACGAATCCGACGGTGATTTGGACGGTCGCTTTGAATCAGGTCATGAGTTATGATAATTTGATTTTGCCCGTGATTGATGCGGCGAGGTATTTGACGGAATTGGGTTACGATGTACTCGCTTATTGCGTACTTGATGCTTTGAGTGGAACGAGGAACAAGACAAAGGAAGATGGTACGAGTGTAGCTATGTGGTTATCTGGTGAGTCTTCCTTGTTTCCTCTCTCGTAGTCTCCTCCGTCTTGACATTGGTTCCCAAATTCGACTTTCTAGGTATCGCTTCTTTCACTGGACAACTCTATCGTCGATGGGCACCTATGCAAACCTCTCTTCCCGTCATCCTTCAATACCTCGTCAACCAACTCAACTCAGGAAACTCGAAAGATCTCATCGTCCTCCGAGAACTCATCTCTCGAATGACCGCCATCGAACCTTTCGCCGATTTGTCCGATGCTCAAGTGCTCTCTCTCGCTGGAGGTCGCCACTTACGAAACGAAGTCTTTCAACAGACTGATATCGCTCAAGCAGGGAAGAGAGCTCAGATGACTCAATTGGCGAACGCAAAAGTTAGGTTACAGAAGAGTTTACTCGGTCGAGGTCAAGAGAGCCTCGCGATGCCGCTACTCGTCAACATCGCACTACAACGTCAAGCTTGCCTCAAGAACACTGAAGCTCACTTGAAATCGCTTGGCGCTCTCTTCGATCAAGTTCGTCTCTTTTTTTCCCTCTTCCTCCTTTGAACGAGCACTCAAGCGACTTCCTCCGCTTATAGAATCACGCCATTCTATTCCAATACACCGAAGTACTTTCAGCTCTCACCGAACCCGATCAACTCGCTCACCTCCTCCCGTCGATCGCAACCCTAATCACCACTTTCCATTTGTCCCCTTCAATCGCATTCGATCTCGCTCGACCGAAGCTACGACTCGCAATGCGACATTTCGACGAAATAGAAGCTGCTGAACAAGAAGCGAAACGCAAGAAAGGATTGTTGGAGAAATTGCAGAGGGAGAAGAAAGTTAGTTCGATCGAGGATGGAGAGGTGAAGAAGAAGGTTGAGGCTGCGATCGCGGCTGATGGGACGGAGGACGTCAAGATGGAGGATGTAAAGATGGAGGACTTGGAAGTCGCTGCGAATGGTGCGAATGTCGAAACGAACGGGGAGGAATCGAGACCTCTCACTCCTGTTGTCGGATCTGTGAGTTCCTTCTTACCTCATTGTGAAGTGAGAATAGTGGCTGATGTTTTCTGTACAGCCCTGGCATCCTGGACTGATCGACCTTGTCGAGAAGATGAACGAAATCCTTCCCGAAGAAGCTCAAGGCAGTCTCGGGTGAGCAGAAATTCCATTCAGTTCTGTCCGCATAAAGATACTGATGAAATCAACCGCTCACAGATCCGCCTTCTTCGTCACTTTCTGGCAAATGACTCTTTACGATCTCATCTACCCGAAAGAACGCTACGATGCCGAAGTTTCTCGACTCAAGGGACTCCAGCGTGAAGCCGCTACGACCGTCGCTCTCCAATCGACTGATCGTGATACGTTCATCGACAAGATTATCGATTTGGCTACGAAATTGATGGCGGAAATGGGGAGACATTTCTCAGCTAGTCGAGGAGCCACGAGACGATTGGAGAAGGAGAAGAACCATTGGTTCGAAGGTGAGACGATGCTAGAGATCAGCTATGCTACGATTGAGCTCAAACTGATAGTTGAAAACGTTCGCAGCGGTAACAACTCGAGAACAACGAACGCGATTAGTCGAGAACATTCTTCAATACTGCGTCGAACCTCGAGCTCGTCTCTCACTTCCCGATGCTGTTTTCGCTTATCAAATGGTCAAACGACTGCATTCGATGAACACTGCTGGGTTCCACACCATCGTTTTCTTCGATCAAGTGCGTCGTTTCGTCTCATCAGCAGAGTTCTCAAGCTGATGGATATCTCGACAATCACAGCTCTTGACGACACAAGTATCGCCTACACTGTTCTCTTGCACCGAGAATGAAGCTCGCAATTACAGTTCGTCTCCCCATCCTTCTTCCTTTCTCCGATCAAAGCTGATCCAATCCCAATCTCTCCTCAGGTCGCTTCCTCTACGACGTTCTCGGTGATCTCGCGAAATGGTACAAGGACGAGAAGGCTTACAAGACAGAAGCTATCGGAGACAACTTACGAGGTTTCGCCCGCTACTTTGCGCCTCTGCACTCGACAAACTCTGGACACTACACTCACGCCGAAGTCAAGAAAGCGATCAACAAATGGCATGCTGCAATGTTACGAGTAAGTCGGTTTTTCTCGCAATCTATTGCAGGCGAAACTGACCACTTTGATCCGCATTTCAGGGTTTCCAAGATTCGTTCAAATCGGGAGAATACATGCATATCAAAAATTCGATCCTGGTTCTCACAAAGATTGCTCCTTACTTCCCTCTCGAATACTCTCATGGAGGACACATCTCGCACAGCGTCGAAGAACTCATCGCTGCTGAAGAACGAGAGGATCTCAAGATCTTGGCTCAAGGGTGAGTCCTGCTATGATTGATCCAGATCATGCCGTAAAGACGCTCAAGGTGTGCTGTACTCACAGATATCAAGCGGTCATCTCGAAACGCAAGAAGCATTGGGAGAATCAGCCTTCCACTGCTCCTTCTGTCACTTCAGCCACTCCGACACCCGCCGCTTCCCCCGCTGCAACTCCCGCTCCTCAGCCCGTCAAATCTTCGATTCCTGCAAAACCTCAAACTTCGACCTCTACCTCCGCTTCCGCTCCCTCTGCTTCTTCCTCCCTTCCTACCGGACCTTCTCGAAGTGCCTCCACAACAGCTCCCCGAGCCTCCGTTCCTACAGGACCTAAAGGTCTTCCCAACAAACCTGGACAAGGAGGGCCGATTTCGAGTCGATCTACTCCCGTCGTCGAACCTAAACCTACTCCTTCATCTCCCGCTATCCCCTCAGGTCCATCCGGATCCCGTTCTTCCGCCTCTACCACGACTGCCGCAACTTCTTCCTCGTCCGCATCGAAGCTACCCGTTCGACCAGGAGGAGCAACATCTTCGTCTCGACCCTCTGCAACTCGAGAAGACTCTTCCTCTTCGACTACGACAACTGATAAACTTCGTCAACAAGCTTTGGCGAGTCGACAAGCTGCAGCAGCTGAAATTTCGACCTCTACAACGACCTCGTCGAATGGGAAAGCGATGGATCCACCTCCTGCTCCCAGTTCGAATGGTCGTGTTTTACCTACTCGACCTGACCCATCACCTCGAGCTGGAGGATCGAGAGCTTCGAGTCCGAAGAGGGAGGAGAGTAGTCGGAGAGATAGGGACAGGGAGAGGGAACGAGAGAGGGACAGGGACAGAGACAGGGATTCGAGGGATGGTGATAGGGATCGATCATCGAGGAGGAGCAGTCGTGAGAGAGAGAAGGAGAAGGAGAAGGAGCGAGAACGGGACAAGGACAAGGACACGGAGCGAGTCAGGGAGAGAAGTGTCGATTCTTCGCATTCATCGACGAGGAGAGGAGGGGACCGAGATGAGAGGGACAGAAGAAGAACAAGTGATCGGGACAGAGAGAGCGATAGAGATAGGGACAGATCCGATCGTTCGAGCAAGGACAAGGACAAGGACAAGGACGATCGCTATTCCTCAACTCGAAGCTCGAGGGACGACAGAGATCGAGATGATCGAGGCAGCAGCAGTCGACGAACATCGGACCGTCATGATCGAGATTCTCGAGGAGGAGAGTCTAGTAGTTCTCGATCCAATTCGAGGAGGGACAAAGACGATGATAGGCGGATACCGACTGAGACTTCTGCGGCAAGGAGAGCCAGAGAAGCTGAGGAGAAGGCGAAAGCTGATAAAGAGAAAGAGAAGGAGAGACAGAGGGAAAGTGATCGATTGAGAGAGGAACAACGGGCGAAAGAGAAGAAAGACAAGGAGAGGGAAAAGGACAGGAGAGATCAAGAGGATAGTGACAAGGAGCGGAGATCGAGTCGAGGCGGAAGTAGTCGAAGAGAAGAATCTGTGAGTCTCCCTCCCATCCTTGCTTTCAAAGGTTTTCTTCGATCACTGATTTCGCTATTTCGATCAGTCTTCTTCTTCCCGAAATGGTCTTCCCGCCAAACCTGGACCCAATGCCTCTTCATCCTCCTCTTCAGCACCGACACCAGTAGCTCCATCGAAACCCTCGATCCCCTCCGGTCCATCAGGAGATCGACTTCGCCCACCTCCCGCCTCTCGCAAACTCGATCCTCCCTCCGAACCTTCCTCTTCCTCCTCTCAATCTCGAGCTACTCCCACTGGTCCCTCTGGACTCCCTCAACGACCCGCTCAAAAGAAAGCCGCAGATTCCCCAGCTCTTCCGACTGGACCTGCAGCTCAACGAACTCCAACCGCTCCTGCTGTCCCATCTCCTACTGAACCTACACCTCCTACGGGACCTGTCAATATGATTGTCAAGGGGAGAGGGAGGTTGTATGATTCGTTAGTGAGTGATGGAGGAGGACGGGATAGGAGAAGGGAAGAGGAATTGAAAGGAACTAAAAGGAGTGCTCCGAGTGGTCCTTTAGCTGGTGCGTATCTCAATATTTCCGTCTCTGTACGCTTAAACTGATGGAGTGGTCTTGCGGCGAACAGATCGATTAGCAGCTGGAGCTCCCGAAGAGAAGAGAGCGAGAACTGAGGAAGGATCTGGATCGACGAGTCGAGGAGGCGGAGGAGGAAGAGGTAGTGATTCGAGAGATCGACGTAGATAGTGACTTATTGCGGCAGGGGAAGGGAGGTGGTTAGTTATGGTTGTCATTGAGGAAAGTGACAGGCGCTCGCAAGTAATTTGTACGAAAAGTTGAAAATAGGATTATTGAGTTTCGCTCATAGCAATTCGGCTTTCACGTCCTTCTGAGAGTGACATCCTGATCACGACTCGTACAAAAGCGAGTCGAGTTGAGGAACGGAAGCTTCGGCTGCCTCGTTGAAATCGCTTTCTACTCCTCCATTTCACTTCCCTCACGACCATCGCTCGCCTTATACCCTCTCGTTCAGTCCCGTTCAATACAGACACTGTCGTGTATCTCTCTAGCCTCCTGGGTCGATCCTTCCACTCTCTTCGGCCCACCTCATCATCCTCGATCACTTCCAATTAGCCTCCTCGTAACATGGCGGATGCTAAATTATTCACTCGCTCAAAGCTACAAGAGTATGTCGCAATCCTCTTCCCTCTCCTTTCACTCGCTCGCTGTTTCTCTGACGAATCGCTTTGATCTCTCTCTTACCCGTCTCCCTCTCCTTCAATGGTCTGTACAGGCTGAGAGCAGAGTTACAGGCAGACAAGAAGGATAAGAACTTCAATAAGCGAAAGACTGTGCTGAAACGAGTCGTGAGTCTCTTTTTGAATCTAAATCACCCTCGTTACTCCCGCTGACCTTCGTTTGGCATCTAGGTCGCGAGTATGACTATGGGACAGGTGAGTAGCTCTCGTTGATCAGCTCCTCGTAGTCAGCGACTGATCACAGAGGCTTATTACAGGATATGTCCCCACTATATCCCGACATTCTCGCTTGCCTCTCGATCCAAGTACTAGAAATCAAAAAGATGGTCTACCTGTACCTCGTCAACTATGCAAGAGTCAAACCCGAAATGGTCAAACATGCTTTACCTGGTTTACTCTCCGTGAATTTCTGCTTTCCTTCCCATTTCTTGTCGGGTCTTGAGCTCATCTAGCTTCTCGTTCCTTTGTACAGGACGCAAATGACTCGAACGCTTTGATTCGAGCATTAGCAATTCGAACAATGTCATACATCGCAGTCCCCGACGTCCTCCGAGCACTCATCGAACCCCTCCATCATTCCCTCAAAGACCGCGACCCTTACGTACGCAAGACGGCTTGTATAGCAGTCGCGAAACTCTACATGCACGATCGACGGATAGTAGAGAAAGAAGATTTCATTTCGAGTTTGAGGGATTTATTGATGGACCACAACCCTACGGTCATTGCGAACGCCGTGGCGAGTTTGGTCGAGATTAGTGAGAGGAGTGAGAATATCAATTTGAGATTGAATGGTGATATCGCTAGGAGATTAGTGAGGGCTATGGGAGAAGCTTCAGAGTGAGTCCTCCGATTCTTTCTATGAGAGTTTCCTGGCAACTTACTCGCGAGTTTCTGGGTCTCACAGGTGGGGACAAACGTACATTCTCGAATCGTTGATGTACTACGTACCGGACGAACATCAAGACGCAGAGTTACTAGCCGAACAAATCTCGATCCGATTACAACATTCGAATTCCGCGGTCGTCCTCACAACGGTCAAGGTGATACTGTATTTGATGAATTACATGGGTAGTCAAGTGATCGTGAACGAGATGTGTCGGAAACTGAGCCCGCCTCTAGGTGCGCAAGATTGGTCTGACTTACTCATCTCGCCGAGACTGATTAAGCATCCTTCTCTTGTTCACAGTCACTCTCCTCTCTTCGGGCTACGAAGTACAATACGTCGCTTTACGAAACATCTACCTGATCATTCAACGAAGACCATCGGTGCTCAAGAACGACGTCAAAGTCTTCTTCTGCAAGTACAACGATCCGATCTACGTCAAACTCGCGAAATTGGAGATCATCTATCGGTTGGCGAATGAGAAGAATGTTGAACAAGTGTTGGCGGAATTGAAAGAGTGCGTTTAACGACTGGCTGCATCGGTTTAACGCGATGACTTATGCCTCCAACTCGATCAACGCAGATACGCTTCAGAAGTCGATGTTGAATTCGTTCGGAAATCCGTGCGAACCATCGGACGACTCGCGATCAAGATTGAATCCTCCGCCGACATCTGTATCTCCGTACTCCTTTCCCTCGTCTCAACGAAAATCTCCTACGTCGTTCAAGAAGCGATCGTAGTCATCAAAGACATCTTCCGACGTTACCCGAACCAGTACGAAGGGATCATCGGAACGTTGTGTGAGAATTTGGATGTCCTCGAGAATCCAGATGCGAAAGCTGCGATGATTTGGATTTTGGGTCAATATGCGGATAGGATCGAGAATTCAGAGGATCTGT
>Ga0308170_10003476_pt1 | contig 12865 bp, 10 predicted proteins | sample PhyBR2_2_FD_202136 | JGI IMG/M metagenome (GOLD analysis project Ga0308170, IMG submission 202136) | Phyllosphere microbial communities from UC Gill Tract Community Farm, Albany, California, United States - DLSLSB.R2 | ecosystem: Host-associated > Plants > Phyllosphere > Unclassified | place... | reverse complement strand
TTATGCGGCACGTAAACGCCTGATCTTGTGGACAAAATCGGGTTTATCCACAGATGAAGGGGGACGTTAACTATTATCATTATTCTGTATACAAGCTTTTGGTTGTAAACCTGACGAAGCGTTTTCAAAAACCGTACGCGGCCGAAAAAAAACCGGCTTCGGCCATCGCGCCGCAACGCTGCCGAACCCAGCTTCGATGAGGCTGGTTAACCTCAAAAAAAATTTCGACTCCGCTCATGCCGCCGCCCTGGACACAGAACGGCGTCGATCACGCCGCCGCCCTGGACATAGAACGGCGTCGATCACGCCGCCGCTTCTGTAAACCGGTGCTGGAAACCGGTGTCGGTGCTTGGCTTCCAGCCTGACATCCGTGTTAACCCAGCCAAAACCGCATGCTCTGTGGATAAACCCATGCATATCCACAGGAGCGAATGTGTGGAACTGCCCGGTTTACGCACTGCCCGTTTTTTGTCCAGTTAACATCCCCGCCAGACGCAAGCCTTGTTCAGCCATTTCAAAAGTACGTAAACCATTGAGGCTGTTGAGTAAACCGTTCTTATCCACAGCGCAGCCGTCGTTTACTATCACTATCAATTTATATATTTATTCAAGTTAACTAAGACAGTAGGCAGCAGCATAGCGCGGTACGCATGGACCAAGGGCCATGGCCAAGCCGCGTGACTGCACGCTTTCATTGGTCTACAGGAAGAACAAGACGCGAACCCATCGCAAGGAACACGGCGGCAGGCTTTCAGACCGACCTGTGCCTGAAAACGGGCACTGGAGACAACAAAGTGCGCCGATATCGACATCGACTGTGGAAAAACACCTGCATATCCACAGGATCGGATGTGCAGAACGCCCTGTTTCCGGTTAACCGGACTTTTTGTCCACGAACGGTCCAGCCTGGATACAATGTTTTTCCAGCGCGTTAACGCGACCGTAAACCGTTGACGCTGTAGACAAATTCCGCTTTATCCACAGTAGAGTCCACGTTTACTATCTACTACCAGTTTTTATATACATCTTTGGTTTACTAAAACAAAAAGCGTTAACCAGAAAAACGGGCAAAACGTTGCCGCAGGTGGTTAACTGCCTTCTTGAGGTTCCCGTTAACCCGGTAAACTCGACGTTAACCTTGACGTCAGGCTCGCTGACCCATGCGTTAACAGCGTGCAAGCCAGTACGTTAACTGCCGTTAACTTCACACCAGGACAATCAAACCATGCGGTTAGGCATCATCAGCGCCTTGCACGAAGAACAGCAGGGCCTCGTGGAGGCCATGCAGAGCCCCTACAAGCTCATCCACGGTATGCGTGAGGTCTGGGTCGGACAACTGTGGGAAATCGACGCTGTGTGCGTTCTATCGCGAATTGGCAAGGTTGCCGCAGCCATGACCGCGACACTGCTTGTGGAAAAATTCGGAGTTACCCACATCCTGTTCACCGGCGTGGCCGGCAGTGGGGACAATACGGTGCGTGTCGGCGACCTGGTAGTGGCGGAATCGCTGGTCCAGCACGACATGGATGCCAGTCCCCTGTTTCCGCGTCATGAAGTGCCGCTCACCGGCCTCAGCCACTTCAGTTCGGACCGCCAGATGGCGCTTCAGCTGAGCGCCGCGGCCCGTCACTTCCTGGACAGTGAATTCGAAAACGCCGTCGATGCCACGGAAAGGGCCGTATTCGCCCTTGGCGGCCCGCGCGTGCATGCAGGCCTCATCGCCAGCGGCGACCAGTTCGTCAACGGCAGAGAGCGTATACGGGCCCTTGGCGAGGCTTTGCCGGGCCTGCTGGCTGTGGAGATGGAAGGCGCCGCCGTGGCGCAGGTGTGTTTCGAGCTCGGTATACCGTTCGGGGTGATCCGCACGATTTCCGACAACGCCAACGAAAACGCGGCCACCGATTTCATGCGCTTCGTGAAATCGGTGGCCGCGCGTTATGCGTTCGGCATCGTCAGGCAGTTCTGCCGCCAGCTCGCCGGCGCCGGTGACGGTCAGGACAACAGGCTGTCGGCCGGCACGTAGTCGTAGCCCAGGTCCCAGGCCACGGCCTGATGGGTGATCCTGCCCTGGCAGACATTGAGGCCGTTCTTCAGGTGCGGGTCATCGCGCAGCGCTTCGCGCCAGCCCTTGTTGGCCAGCGCCACCGCGTGGCCGATGGTGGCGTTGTTCAGGGCGAAGGTCGAGGTGCGCGCCACCGCGCCCGGCATGTTGGCCACGCAGTAATGCACGACCCCATCGACCATGAAGGTCGGGTCGTCGTGGGTGGTCGGGTGCGAGGTTTCGAAGCAGCCGCCCTGGTCGATCGCCACGTCGACCACCACCGCGCCCTTCTTCATGCGCGCGATCATGGCGCCGCTGACCAGTTTCGGCGCCGCCGCGCCCGGCACCAGCACGCCGCCGATGACGAGGTCGGCCGACAGCACCGCTTCCTCGATCGCGTGGGCATTCGAATACAGGGTGGAGATGCGGTTGCCGTACACAAGGTCGAGCTGGCGCAGGCGGTCGACGTTCTTGTCCAGTACGGTGACGCGGGCGCCGCAGCCGACCGCCATCTGCAACGCATTGGTGCCGACCACGCCGGCACCGATGACCACCACGTGCCCCGCCGCCACGCCCGGCACCCCGCCCAGCAGCAAGCCCATGCCGCCCTTCGATTTTTCCAGGTGGCTGGCGCCGGCCTGGATCGCCATCCGCCCCGCCACCTCGCTCATCGGCGCCAGCAGCGGCAGGCCGCCGCCGGGCCCGGTGATGGTTTCGTAGGCGATGCACACCGCGCCCGACTTTACCAGGGCCTCGGTCTGCGCCGGATCCGGCGCCAGGTGCAGATAGGTGTACAGGATCTGGCCTTCGCGCAGCATGGCGCATTCGGCCGGCTGCGGTTCCTTGACCTTCACGATCATGTCGGCCTGCGCGAAGATGTCGCGCGCGCTGTCGGCGAGGGTGGCGCCGGCGGCCAGGTACTGGGCATCGGCCAGGCCGATCTCGGCGCCGGCGCCGGCCTGCACCAGCACCTGGTGGCCGCGCGCCACCAGCTCGTGCACGCTGGGCGGCGTCAGGCCGACCCGGTACTCGTGGTTTTTGATTTCTTTGGGAACGCCTACTAGCATGTTTTCCTCCAGGTTATGCACTGCATACGGTGGGACGACAGGATGCGGGCTCCCAAGATGATCACAGTCCCAGTGTCATCAGGCTTGCGTTACCGCCAGCCGCGGTCGTGTTGACGCACAAGGCGCGTTCCGCCACCAGGCGCCACAGGGCGATCGGCTGCCCCGCAGCGGTATCCACGATGCCGACGATGGCGCCGGGACGCGCCGCCAGACGCGCCTGCAGCCCGCCCGGCAGGCCGCCTTCGAGCAGCGCCATCGCGAATTCGCTGCCGTCCAGCTCGGCATCGCCGATGAAGCGCAGATTCGCCTTGACGGCCGCCGGCAGGTTGGACGGCAAGGGATCGCCGCCGCCCAGCACCAGCGCCCGGTTGCCGGTGGCGAATACCGCCGCCAGCTGGTTCAGCAGGCCGGCGCTTGATGCGGCGGCGCACAGCACGGTGCCGCGCGGGACGAATGCCAGGCGGTTGCGCTCGCCGGTCGGGCCCGGCAAGTCGAGGTTGATGCCGTCCAGCGTGGTCTGCATGTAGCCGTCGGCCAGCGCCGCCACCTCGGGATGGCCGTTGCCGCGCGCCCAGGCCAGCAGCGCGTCCAGCGCGGCATTGCTGCGCCGTTCATGCGTCAGCAGCGCAGGCGCATCCTTCTGCAGGCGCTTCAGGTAGAGCGGGCCGCCGGCCTTGGGACCGGTGCCGGACTTGCCTTCGCCGCCGAACGGTTGCACGCCGACCACGGCGCCGACGATGTTGCGGTTGACGTAGATGTTGCCGACGTGGGCGCGCGCCGTGATGAAATCGATGGTCTCGTCGATGCGCGAGTGCACGCCCAGGGTCAGGCCGTAGCCGGCGGCGTTGATGGTGTCGACCACGCGCGCCAGGTCGGCGCGGCGGTAGCGCACCACGTGCAGCACCGGACCGAAGACTTCACGCTGCAGTTCGGCCATCGAACCGATTTCCAGCACGGTCGGCGGCACGAAGGTGCCCTGCTTTTCCAGCCCGGCCGGCAGCGCTAGCGAAAAATAGCTTTTCGCGCTCGCCTTCATGCGCTCGATGTGGCCCAGCAGGTTGCCCTGCGCCTCGGCATCGATCACCGGGCCGATGTCGGTCGCCAGGCGGTCCGGCACGCCGACACGCAATTCCTGCATCGCGCCCTTGAGCATCTGGATCGTCTTGTCGGCGATGTCTTCCTGCAGGAACAGCACGCGCAGCGCCGAGCAGCGCTGGCCGGCGCTGTCGAAGGCCGAGCTGAGCACGTCCTGCACCACCTGCTCCGGCAGCGCCGAGGAATCCACGATCAGCGCGTTCTGGCCGCCGGTTTCCGCGATCAGGGGGATGTCGCAGCCCTCCTGCGCCGCACGCTTGGCCAGCGTGCGATTGATCAACTGGGCAACCTCGGTCGACCCGGTGAAGATCACGCCTTTGACGCGCGCATCGGAGGTCAGGGCGGCGCCGACGGTCTCGCCGCGGCCCGGCAGCAGCTGCAGCACGCCGGCCGGCACCCCGGCGGCATGGAACAGCTGCACCGCGCGATGCGCGATCAGCGGCGTCTGCTCGGCCGGCTTGGCCAGCACGACGTTGCCGGCGGCCAGCGCGGCCGCCACCTGGCCCGTGAAAATCGCCAGCGGGAAGTTCCATGGGCTGATGCAGGTCACTGGTCCCAACGCACGGCTGATCCCGGCATTCCGGATTTCCACCGCGTAGTAGCGCAGGAAGTCGACCGCTTCGCGGATTTCCGCGATCGCGTTCGGCAGCGATTTACCTGCTTCGCGCACGGCCAGCGCCATCAGTTCCGCCTGGTGCTGTTCGAACAGGTCCGCCACGCGCAGCAGGAGCGCGGCGCGCGCGGCGTTGCCAAGACCCTCCCACGCCGGCGCGGCGGCCACGGCGGCCTGCAGCGCGGTGTCGACGTCGCCGATGCCCGCTTCGGTGACCTGGCCGACGATGTCGGCCGACTGCGCCGGGTTGACGATGTTGATCGCGCCGACCGCTTCCAGCTGGCCGGCGAATTGCTGGATGAGCAGCGGCGCGGCCAGGTAATGGCGCCGGGTGCCGAGTTCGCGCGCCAGCGCGGCCAGCACGTCTTCGTTCGCCAGGTCGAGGCCGGCGGAATTCTGGCGTCCGTCCGGATACAGCGCCTGCGGCAGCGGAATGCGCGGATGCGGCAGGCACTTGGCGGCGCGGGCGGCGTCGAACGGATCGGTCAGCAGGGTATCGATCGCCACGTTCTCGTCGACGATCTGGTTCACGAAGGAACTGTTGGCGCCGTTTTCCAGCAGGCGCCGCACCAGGTAGGCCAGCAGCGTCTCGTGCGAACCGACCGGTGCGTAGATGCGGCAGGCCTTGCCCAGGTTGGCGGCGCCGACGACCTGGTCGTACAGCGTCTCGCCCATGCCGTGCAGGCACTGGAATTCGTAGTTCTCCATGTTGTCCGCCTTGGCCCAGGTGTAGATCACGGACAGGGTGTGGGCGTTGTGGGTGGCGAACTGGGCGTAGATGACGTCGGTCGCACCCAGCAGCTTCTTGGCGCAGGTGAGGTAGGACACGTCGGTGTACACCTTGCGCGTATACACCGGGTAGCCCGGCAGGCCGTCGACCTGGGCGCGCTTGATCTCGGCGTCCCAGTACGCGCCTTTTACGAGACGCACCATGAACTTGCGGCCGCTGCGGCGCGCCAGGTCGATCACGAAGTCGATCACGAAGGGGCAGCGTTTCTGGTAGCCCTGGACGACCAGGCCGATGCCCTCGAAGCCGGCCAGGTCGGCATCGAACGCCAGGGCTTCCAGCATGTCGAGCGAAATCTCGAGACGGTCGGCTTCCTCGGCGTCGATGTTGATGCCGATGTCGTATTGCTTGGCCAGCAGCACCAGTGTGCGCACGCGCGGCAGCAGTTCGCCCATCACGCGCTCGTACTGGGCGCGGCTGTAGCGCGGATGCAGCGCCGACAGTTTGATGGAGATGCCCGGGCCGTCCTTGATGCCGCGGCCGTTCGAGGCCTTGCCGATCGCGTGGATCGCGGCTTCATAGGAGGCATAGTAATTTTCGGCGTCGCGCTCGGTCAGCGCGGCTTCGCCCAGCATGTCGTACGAGTAGCGGTAGCCGCGGGTTTCATTCTCGCGGCTGTTCTTCAGCGCTTCCTCGATGGTCTGGCCGGTCACGAACTGGTTGCCGAGCATGCGCATGGCCAGGTCGACGCCCTTGCGGATCAGCGGTTCGCCGCCCTTCGCGATCAGGCGCGTCAGCGCCGCGCCCAGGCCTTTTTCGCTGTTCGACGTCACCAGCTTGCCGGTAACGACCAGGCCCCAGGTGGCGGCGTTCACGAACAATGACGGCGATTCGCCCAGGTGCTTCTTCCAGTCGCCCCTGCTGATCTTGTCGGCGATCAGGCGGTCGGCGGTCTCGCTGTCCGGGATGCGCAGCAGCGCCTCGGCGAGACACATCAGTGCGACGCCTTCTTCGGACGACAGCGAGAATTCATGCATCAGCGCGTCGACGCCGGAAGCGCGGGTGCGCTTCGAACGCACGGCGCTCACCAGGCGGTGCGCCAGCGCATGGGCATCGCCATGGGCACGCGCGCCCTGGGCCAGCAGCCATGCCACGGCGGTGGTTTCGTCACGGCGGTAAGCGGCGGTGATCGCGGCGCGCAGCGGGGTCTGCTCGCTGCGGGTCTCGGCCTGCAGGGCGTCGAAGGGCACGAAAGTGGTGGCCGGGGTGGCGGCAATGTTCATGGAGGCTCGAAGAAAAGTGAAGGTCGGAAAGTAAAAACCGTAAAAAGCGGCCGGTGCCCACAGCAAAACGCGCCGGTCCGTTGGGAACGGCCGGCGCGAGACGAAATGTGGAAACATGATTCGATTGTAGACAGAATTCTTCTTGATTAATTCTGTTTTTAGAGAAGACTAGCAATAGATAGTTTTTGGTGAGAGAATTTCGCCAAATAATATTTATAGTGGAGAACGAACAAGATGCTGGACAAGATCAGCAAGAAAATCCTTGCCGAGCTGCAGAGCGACGGGCGCATCAGCAACGTCGAACTCGCGGCCCGGGTCAACCTGTCGCCCGCGGCTTGCCTGGAACGGGTGCGCAAGTTGCACGAGTCCGGCTATATCATGGGCTACACGGCCCAACTCAATCCCCAACTGCTCGACGTGTCGCTGCTGGTCTTCATCGAAGTGGTGCTGGACCGCACCACGCCGGAAGTGTTCGACGCGTTCAAGCAAAGCGTGCAGCTGATCCCGGAAGTGCTCGAGTGCCATATGGTGGCGGGCGGATTCGACTACCTGGTCAAGGCGCGCGTCAAGGACATGGCGGCCTACCGCGAGTTCCTCGGTAAAACCCTGCTGCAGAAGGGGGTGCGCGAGACGCACACGTATGCGGTGATGGAAGAGGTCAAGAACACGACCAAGTTGCCGATCAAATAAAGGCAACACGTCGGCTGATGTCGTTTCACTAGCCGATGAACGTCGCCCCTGCGCAGGCAGGGGCGACGGCGAACTGAGGTGGTGCTGGTTACGGCCTTGGCGGCATCACTGTGTCAAGCCACTTCCATCCGGTCGTTCGTTTCTGACTTCTGCGGCAGCGTCTTCTGCGCCGACGCCGACATGCTTTCCAGGTTGTTGCGCAGCCAGCGGTGCGCCGGGCTGCGGCCGTCGCGTTCGTGCCACAGCATGTCCAGGTGCACGGCCGGCAGCTGGAACGGCAGTTCGCGCCAGACCAGGGCGTCGGCGGCGCCGGTCGAGGCGATCAGGTGCTTGGGCAGCACGGTGACCAGGTCCGAGTTGGCGACCACGCGGCCGGCGGTGAAGAACTGGTTCACGGTCAGGAGGATGCGGCGTTCGCGGCTGATCTGCGCCAGCGCCTCGTCGACCAGGCCATGCGCGCGGCCGGAGAAGCTCACCAGCAGGTGATCGGCCTTGCAATAGCTGTCCAGCTCCAGCTTGCCCTGCGCCAGCGGGTGATTCTTGCGCATCACGGCCACATATTCTCCGGAATACAGGCGCTCGTGACGGATCGGCGAGCCGGTTTCATAGGACAGCTGGGCTGCCACGCCGGGGAAGAAGCCGACGGCGAGATCGATGTCGCCGCGCAGCAACATCGGACGCGGTTCGCGCGTGGTCAGCGGCACCATGCGGATGTTCACGCCCGGCGCCTCCTTTTCGATCGAACGCACCAGCGAGGGCAGCCACAGCGCGGCGGTGGCGTCGGCCATCGCCAGGCGGAAGGTGGCCTGCGCCTTGGAGACGTCGAAGGTTTCCGGCATCACGGCCGCTTCCAGCGCGGCCAGCGCCTGGCGCACCGCCGGCCACAGCGCTTCGGCGCGCGGCGTCGGCTTGACGCCATAGGCGGTGCGGATCAGCAACTCGTCGCCGAGGCTCTCGCGCAAGCGCTTGATCGCGTTCGATACCGCCGGTTGCGTCATCGCCAGGTGGCCAGCGGCGCGGGTCAGGTTTTGCTCGGTCATGACGGCGTCGAAGACACGGAGCAGGTTCAGGTCAAGCGTAAGAAAGCTCATGGGAATCCGGCGCAAAAGACAATTGATTGGTGCTGACAGTGTACCTGATTCCATTCACGAACAGCATAAGCACTATCAGCGAACGTAATTAGATTTATATGTTGCGTTGCACTACAGTTACAGCGAACCCATCGATAATACATAGATTGCCATGTCTTTTACTGACGCATTGTTCCAGGGACCGGTGACGGCCCTCCCCTTCGCCGAACTGGCCACCGGCATGGTCCAGCTGGCCATCCTCGGCGCCGTACTGATGTTCTTCCGCCCGCTGCTGATCGGGATCGCCCGCGCGCTGGTGCTGGTGGTGCGTCCGCGCCTGACCAAGGACGAACTGGCCGCGCGGCGCAAGCTGCACCAGGCCAAGACGGCCCGCCCGGCGCAAGCCGATGTGCCAGACGTGCGCGCCATGGGCTCGCGCTCCTGATAGAATCTCCTCGCTTCCTCCAAAAACGGCGTCCGGCAACGGGCGCCGTTTTTTTTCGTCCGCGTTTTGCCTGCCTGTTCTTCGTTCAGCGCGCTCGCCGTCTCCGCTCCGCGCCCTTCCACTTCATCCCCCGCCTCGCCCGCTCACGTTGCTCCAGTCTCGATATTGGCCGCTGATTTCCGGTTACCCCGATTTTCATGGATTTTTTCGCCGATTTCATTTAACAATAAGTCGTTATCATGCATGCCATGAACAAATTCGATCATATAAATTAAACAAGATAAAGTATGGATCGTGAAAAATGACATACAGATAGGTGATATTACAGTGACTGGGTGCACGTAAAAGCATGTCACCCAAGGGCAGCCAGTATGCGCTTATCGGCCGGTTTTCATAATAATTCAAGAAAATACGAGCATGAACTACTCATTTGTATGAAGTTCACATACAAACATCTGATATGGATGATTATGAGTTACTTTCGATAATATCGAACAAACGTGCCGTCAGCGCCCGCCATGGAGTGGATGAGGGGTCCCCCTACCCCGAAAAAATGGCGGTCGCGCAGTCAAAAAACCAGGGCGAAAAAAAACGCGGCCACCGGTTGCCCGGCGTCGCGTTGGCATGAAGATAAAGTTGAAAAATCAGTGGGCGTCGCCCAGCAGTGCCGGCTTGAGCGAGCGGTCGACCGGCTTGTCGCCCAGCCAGATGCGCAGCAGCGCGTTATAAAAGGCGACGTCGGGCACGTTCTCGATCAGCTTCCTGCCGTTCAGCTCGCACACGGTGCCGCTGCCCGGAATCCAGTCGATGTGCAGCACGTCGCCCTTCCTGAGGCCGTCGACACCGGCGAACATCTCGCCGAACTTGCCGATCTGGGCCACGATCTTCTGCTTTTCGGCCTTGTCGACGTTGTCGTTCAGCCCATCCATGAAAGCCTTGCCGAAATCTTCCGACGACACGTCGCGCGCCATTTGCAGGGTGACGCGGCGCGGACCGTCCTGCCTGAGGATGTCGGCCACCGCCTTCGATTTCTCCGGCAGGTAGAGACCGGCGGCATAGACCTTGATCACGAATTTGGTGCGCATGCTGGCACCGTTGAGTTTCAAGTCCTTGCCGGCCACTTTATTCGTGTCGTCGAACTTGTAGCCGCCGACGTCCACCGCCGCCGCGGCCGGCAAGGCGGTCAGCAAGGCGAGAACGGCTCCGGTAGCCAGCGTTCGAAAGCCGCATGGCCGGCTTATGTTGGGAATGGAAAGCATGCGTGTCTCCTCAATTGGACTAAGAACCTATCCCGGTAGGCCGGAATCGCGCCTGACGCGCCTGGCGAACGTGGGCGGCGTTGCTCGCCCTTGCATGGCGCGCCATGCGGCCTCCTCGCGCCTTGCCCACGCTCGCCATGCATCGTCATTCGCTTCCCCCTTCCTGCCGGGACAGGCTCCAAGCAGGCGAAATGCCGCTTGAGCGCACTGTATCCACAGAGTCGCCAGTGAGCAACTGTCTTCGGCGTGGATCAGGACCGCTTGGCGCGCTCCCCCGCTTCGCCGTAGGGCTGGTCTTGTTCTTTTTCGATGGCGTCCAGCACAGCCTCCGGATCGGTCGGTTTGGCCAGTTCGTTGGTTTCCTCGTCGGTTCCGGTGCGGACGTTCGGCAGGTCGCGCCGCAGTTCGTCCAGCAACTGGATGATCTTGCTGGTCTTTTCGTCGGTCAGCAAATTGACTTGCAGGTCGAGGTGGGCGTGGTGGTCCGCCAGCCGGGACATGCGGTTCTGGCGGATCAGCACCGTGGTCGAGATGACGAAAGCGTTCAAGCCGATCACACCTTGTAGCCAGAAAAAAGGCGGCTCGTCGATCTGCTCCCAGCCGAAGTCGGGCGCCAGCAAGTTAGCTGCGATCCAGCACACAATGAAGATGATGTTCGCCGCCACATAGCTCGGGCTGCCGAGGAACAGCGCCACTTTTTCCACGATGCGCTGGGTGGCGGTAACGTGTTCCTCGTTGCGTGCGTAAAACTCGGCGATGGTGCCGATGTTTTCGCTGACCGATTGCGGCAGGGCCTGGCGCTGGGGGTTGTCGTCTTCCATGCGCCAGCATAGCACGATGAAACGCCGCCTATATCCAAGGTATATTGCGAACGCAATCAAAGTTGAATTGCGGATGCAATCAAAGCGGGCGCGACGGGATTTGGCGGAATGGCGGCGTCAGGAAGAAGGGGGGGCCGGCCGCGGACGGGCCGGCGATGGAGGGGGTCAAGCCGCCTTGGCGGCGGTCAGGCGTTCGTACTTGGCTTGCAGTTGTTCGCGCGTTTCGCGCCATGCCGGGTCGAACGGAATGCAGGCGACGGGGCAGAGTTGCTGGCACTGCGGTTCGTCGAAATGGCCGACGCACTCGGTGCACTTGTTCGGATCGATCTGGTAGAACTCCGCGCCCATCGAGATGGCGTCGTTCGGGCACTCGGGCTCGCACACGTCGCAGTTGATGCAGTCGTCGGTAATCAGTAAAGCCATGGGATAACTCGCTGCGTTATGCCTTCGGCGCGGTCGATGCCATCGCGGCCGCGTTGGCGGCGATTTTCTTCTGCAACCAGCGGTCGACCGAGGGGAAGACGAATTTCGATACGTCGCCGCCCAGCATGGCGATCTCGCGCACGATGGTGCCCGAGATGAACTGGTACTGGTCGGACGGGGTCAGAAACAGGGTTTCGACATCGGGCAGCAGATAGCGGTTCATGCCCGCCATCTGGAACTCGTATTCGAAGTCGGACACGGCGCGCAGGCCACGCACGATCACGCGGGCGTCGTGCTTGCGCACGAAATCCTTGAGCAGGCCGGAAAAGCTCTCGACCTGCACGTTCGGATAATGGCCCAGCACCTCGTTGGCGATTTCCAGGCGCTCGTCCAGCGAGAAGAAGGGTTTCTTGTTCTTGCTGTCGGCGACGCCCACCACCAGGGTGTCGAACAAGCCCGATGCGCGACGCACCAAATCCTCATGGCCGCGGGTCAGCGGATCGAAAGTACCTGGATAAACGGCTACAACCATTGCGGCTCCCTGGAAAATGCACCTGAATAGACGCGCATTATGCCTGAAATTTCGGCAGCTGCCCCGGTCTGGGGTGGAGGGTGCTGTGTTTTAGTGCAGTTTCAATAAATGAAAGTGGACCATGCCGGCTTGATCGCCACGCACCAGTTGCCATGGCGCCAGCCATTCGGGCACGGCCTGCTGTTCCATTTCTTGTTCCACCGCCGGTTCCGCGAACGGCAGCCGGTCGCCGGATTCAGCATACACCAGGCCGCCCGGTACCAGCAGTTGCGCGCACAGCGGCAGCGCCTGGCCCAGGAAATCCTGCTGGTAAGGCGGGTCGAGGAAGATCACGTCGAAGCGCGGGCCGCGCTGGACCAGGTCGCGTGCCACCGCCAGCGCATCGGCGCGCAGCACGCGCACGTTGTCGGCCCGCAGCTTGGCCTTGATGGTTTCCAGCTGGCGCACGACCGGGCCGACGGTGTCGATCATCGTGACCGACCTGGCGCCGCGGCTGGCGGCTTCGAAGCCGAGGGCGCCGCTGCCGGCGAACAGGTCGAGGCAGTCGAGTGCATCCCAATTGCCGTCGATCTGGTGGTTGATCCAGTTGAACACGGTTTCGCGCACGCGGTCCGGGGTCGGGCGCAGGCCGAAGGCGTCGAGGACCGGCAAGGGAGTGCGTTTCCAGGTGCCGCCGATGATGCGGACTTGCTGTGGCGGGCCGGAACGGCGGGGGTAGGAGGGGGAGGAGGACTTCTTCTTTTGCATGGCGGGACTATAGCATGCGAGTGACGGCATCCCGGCGGGCAGGACGGCGTTG
>Ga0308170_10003475_pt1 | contig 12865 bp, 9 predicted proteins | sample PhyBR2_2_FD_202136 | JGI IMG/M metagenome (GOLD analysis project Ga0308170, IMG submission 202136) | Phyllosphere microbial communities from UC Gill Tract Community Farm, Albany, California, United States - DLSLSB.R2 | ecosystem: Host-associated > Plants > Phyllosphere > Unclassified | place... | reverse complement strand
CCTGTCGGCCCTGTCCCCGCTGGACGGCCGCTACGCCGCCAAGACCGACAAGCTGCGTCCGATCCTGTCGGAAGCCGGCTTCATGCACCACCGCGTGAAGGTGGAGATCGCCTGGCTGCAGGCGCTGGCCCAGGCAGGCTTCGCCGAACTGAAACCGTTCTCGGCCGACGCATCGGCGCTGCTGGACAAGCTGGCCGCCGATTTCTCGGAAGGCGACGCTGCCCGCATCAAGGCAATCGAAGCCGTCACCAACCACGACGTCAAGGCCGTCGAGTACTGGCTGAAGGAACAAGTGAAGGACGTGCCGGAACTGGTCGCGGCCAGCGAGTTCATCCACTTCGCCTGCACCTCGGAAGACATCAACAATACCTCGCACGGCATGATGCTCAAGAGCGCGCGCGACGGTGTGATCCTGCCGTCGCTGCAGGCCGTCATTGCCAGGCTGACCGAGATCGCGCACGCCAACGCCGACCTGCCGATGCTGTCGCGCACCCACGGCCAGACCGCCAGCCCGACGACGCTCGGCAAGGAGTTCGCCAACGTGGTCGCGCGCCTGCAGCGCGCCGTGCGCCGCATCGCCGACGTCGAAATCCTCGGCAAGATGAACGGCGCGGTCGGCAACTACAACGCCCACCTGTCAGCGTACCCGTCGTTCGACTGGCCGGCGTTCTCGAAAAACGTCATCGAGCAGCGCCTCGGCCTGACCTTCAATCCGTACACCATCCAGATCGAGCCGCACGACTACATGGCCGAGCTGTTCGATGCGATTTCCCGCACCAACACCATCCTGCTCGACCTGAACCGCGACATCTGGACCTACGTCTCGCTGGGCTACTTCAAGCAGAAGCTGAAGGCCGGCGAGATCGGCTCGTCGACCATGCCCCATAAAGTCAACCCGATCGACTTCGAGAACTCGGAAGGCAACCTGGGCCTGGCCAATGCGGTGCTGCGCCACATGGCCGACAAACTGCCGGTGTCGCGCATGCAGCGCGACCTGACCGACTCCACGGTCCTGCGCAACATCGGCGTCGGCTTCGGCTATGCGCTGCTGGCCTACGACAGCTGCCTGCGCGGCCTGAACAAGCTGGAAGTGAACCCGCAGCGCCTGGCGCAAGACCTGGACGCCAACTGGGAAGTGCTGGCCGAGCCGGTGCAGACCGTGATGCGCCGCTACGGCATCGAGAACCCGTACGAACAGCTGAAGGAACTCACCCGCGGCAAGGGCATCACGCGCGAGGCGCTGCAGGACTTCGTCAAGGGACTGGCGGTGCCGCAGGACGCCAAGGACCTGCTGCTGAACATGACGCCGGCGAACTATACCGGCCTGGCGGCGCAGCTGGCCAAGGCGATCTGAACGTCAGCCTGTATCACTAAGCGTTAGCTTGTAAACATCGCCCCTGCGCAGGCAGGGGCGATGTTTTTTGAGCTGCGGTCAGTAACTCGCCACCTCCGAGCAATGCTCTACCTCTGCCACACCAGCTTCACCCCCACCGTCCGCGGCACTTCCGTGCGCACCGACGCCGACCCGTACTCGGCGTGGCCGCCATTCAGGTTGGTCCCGATCACCGACAGCTCCATCCCCGGCGCCAGGCGCCAGCCGAAGCGGGCGTCGAGCGCCGTGTAGGCACCGACCATCGGCAGCGTGGCGCCGACGTGGCGCAGCGCCAGTTCCAGCTCGCGCGCGGCATCGATGTTCCAGCTCGAACGCAGCTGGGCCGTATGGGCCGGGTCCAAGCCGGCGCTCGAGGTACTCACCGGGTCCCTGCTGCCGGGTTTCAGGCTGAACCGTTCGTGCAGCGCGGTGAAACCGGCCGACAGGCGCCAGGCCGCGCTCACCTGCATGCTGCCCCAGGCTTCGATGCCGTGCGAGCGCCCTTCCATCGCATTGCCGAACACGATGCTGCGGCTGTTGCTGCGATCATCGCTCGACAGCTCCTGGGTCCGCAGGTGGTCGTACAGGTTACGGAACGCGGTCACCGACCAGGACAGGCCGTGGCCGGCCTGGCCGCGGTAGCCGAGCTCGAACACGCGCGCCACCTCGGCGCGGGCCTGGTCGTCGCTGGACAGCAGGTAGGGCGGCACGCCCGGGACGTAGCTGTCCACGTCCAGGCGGGAAGGCGCGCGCACGGTGCGCGAGAGCGCGCTCCAGAACGAGTGCAGCGGCGTCGCATGCCAGGACAGGCGCAGGTTGGGCAGGAATTCGGCGCCGGTATAGGGGTTGCGCTCGATGCGCGCGCCGGCGGCCAGGCGCAGGTCCGGGCGCAGCGCGATCTCGTCCTGGGCGAACAGGCTGGCCCAGGCCTGCGTGGCCCTGGCCGGCAAAATGGCGACAAAGCGGCTGTTGTCGACGTGGTCGCGGCTGTAGCGGTATTCGCCGCCCCAGACGATGGCATGCGCACCCCGCGCCCGCAACGCATGCTGGAACTGGATGTCGGCGATGTCGATCGTGTCGGTGAAGGTCGGCGGCACCTTGCGGTAGCGGGTGTCCCAGGACGCCTGCACGGCGATGCTGGCGCCCTCCTCGAGCGCGCGCTCCCAGCGTCCGCCGAGGTTGGCGCCATGGGTGTCGATGTCGCCCAGGCCGATGCGCGCCCCCGGCGCCGTGATCACGCCGGGCGCCGGCTGTCCCTGGCGCCCGCGCCAGGCGTTGGCGTTCACGCTCCAGCGCTCGGCGCCGCGCGTCCAGTCGGCGCGCACACCGATCTGGCCCTGGGTCCAGTCGTCGTCGAGCGGCGCGCCCGAGGCCAGTTCGCCGTGGCCGATGCCGAACAGTTTTCCATAGACGCGCCAACTGCGGCGCCAACTGCGGCGCCAGTCGCCCGCACCGCCGGCTTCAGTGCCGCCGCCATGGCGGAAGGCCAGCTGGGCGCCATCCTCGTCGGCGCGCAGCACGGCCAGGTCGCCGCGGGTGTCGTCGGCATGGCGCGTGGTGATGTTGATGACGCCGTTGACCGCGTTCACGCCCCACAGCGTGCCGCCCGGGCCGCTGATCACCTCGATGCGCTCGACGTCTTCCAGCATCACGTCCGGCTCGTCCCAGAACACGCCCGAGAACAGCGGCGTGTAGACCGAGCGGCCGTCGATCATCACCAGCAGCTTGTTGGCCGGACTGTTGCTGGTGCCGTTCATGCCGCGCGCGCTGATGAAGTAATTCGCGTTGCTGCTGCGCGCCACCTGCAGGTTGGGCGCCAGGCGCAGCGCCTCGGGCAGGCTGCGCACGCCCGAACGGCGGATGTCGTCCGCCGTGATGACGAAGACCGAAGCTGGCGCTTCCTGCAGGCGCTCGGGACGCCGCGAGACCGAGGTGATGTCGATGTTGGCCAGTTCCTCGATCGAGAGGTCGGCGAAGTCGAGCGGCTGGCGCGGCGTGGCGCCTCCGGCCTGGGCGGCCTGGGCCGAATGGGCGGACACCGGCAGCAGCGTCAGCGCCGCCAGCACTGCGGTCAGCGAAGGAACAATCCTGCTCATACGTAATCAAAGGAAACGATCATGCCTAACAATTATCTTTTATAAATTTGGCTCGTCAATATTTTACCTTTTTTGGCATGGCGCTCCTGCCGAAAAAGCAAAGCATCGCAGGCAAAGCCTGCTTCATTGTCCCACTGACCGAACAATGTTATCCGTTTCCCTGGCTTCCATGCGCAAGATGGAACGGTTACAGTCATGCCATTCGCAACGAGTCAGTACAGCAATATTGTTTGATAAGATAGTTTGCTGACTCGTATTGATCACCATTCCGACGGGGCCCACCATGCAGCGCTATACCAAGACCGCGATCGCGCTCCACTGGCTGATTGCCGTGCTGATCGTCGGCGCATTCACGCTCGGCCTGGTCATGACCGACATCCCCGGCTTTTCGCCCACCAAGCTTCGCTACTACGCCTGGCACAAGTGGGCCGGCGTGAGCGTGATGCTGCTGGCCGTGCTGCGCCTGCTGTGGCGCCTGCGGCACCGGCCGCCGGCGCTGTCCGCGGCGATGCCGGCCTGGCAGCGCGGCGCCGCCCACGGCCTGCATCACCTGCTGTACGTGTTCATCTTCGCGGTGCCGCTGTCCGGCTATTTCTATACGCTGGCGGCCGGGTCCCGGTCGTGTACTTCGGGCTGTTCCAGCTGCCGGTGCTGATCGCCAAGGACGCGGCGCTGGCCGCCACCCTGAAGGGCGTGCATTACTGGCTCAACATGGCCATGGCGGCGCTGGTCGCCGTGCACGTGCTGGCCGCGCTGAAGCATGCGATCATCGACCGCGACGGCACCCTGCGCCGCATGCTGCCCGGCCGTTCACTTTGAAGGAGAAACCATGAAAACCCTGCGCCCCCTGCTTGCCGCCCTCCTCGCCGGCACCGCCCTGCTGGCCGTCGCCGCGCCCCTCAAGACCGACTTTGCGCACAGCAGCGTCGCGGCCGTGTTCAAGCAGATGGAAGTGCCGGTCGAATCGAACTTCAAGCGCTTTACCGCGCAGATCGACTACGACGCCGCGCACCCGGACAAGGCCAGCGCGCGGGTCGACATCGACACCGCCAGCTTCGACATCGGCACGCCCGAGTACAACAAGGAAATCGCCAAGAAGGAATGGTTCAATTCGGCCCAGTTCCCCAAGGCAAGCTTCGTGTCGACGGCGATCAAGCCGGCCGGCGCGGGCAAATTGAACGTCGCCGGCAAGCTGACCATCAAGGGCCGGACCCAGGACGTCAGCTTCCCGCTCAGCGTCAAGCCGAACGGCGGCAAGCAGGTCTTCGAAGGCCAGCTGCCGATCCGGCGCCTGGCCTTCAACATCGGCGAAGGCGAGTGGAAGGACACCGGCATCGTCGCCGATGAAGTCGTGATCAAGTTCCGTGTCGCCGCAGGACAGTAATCAGCAAGTAAAGCCGCAACCCAACTCAACCAAGAGGAAAACGTTCCATGAAAATCAAGCACCTGACCCTGGCCCTGCTGGCCGCCACCCTGGGCACCGGCGCCTTCGCCGCCGACATTTATAAAATCGACCCGAACCACACCTACCCGAGCTTCGAGGCCGACCACTTCGGCGGCCTGTCGACCTGGCGCGGCAAGTTCAACAAGTCCGAAGGCAGCGTCGTGCTGGACCGCGCCGCCAAGACCGGCAACGTCGAGATCACCATCGATGCAAGCAGCCTGGACTTCGGCCACGACAAGATGAACGAACACGCCAAGGGCAAGGACATGTTCAATGTGACCCAGTTCCCGACCGCGACCTACAAGGGCAAGCTGGTGTTCAAGGGCGACACCCCGGCGTCGGTCGACGGCCAGCTGACCCTGCACGGCGTGACCAAGCCGGTGACCCTCACCATCAACAAGTTCAAGTGCATGGTCAACCCGATGACCAAGAAGGAAGTCTGCGGCGCCGATGCCTCGGGCACCTTCAACCGCAGCGATTTCGGCGTAAGCTACGGCACCCAGATGGGCTTCAATCCGGAAGTCAAGCTGGCGATCCAGGTGGAAGCGGTCAAGCAGTAATCAGGTTTCTCCGCACGTGAAAAAGCCTCGCGGCCCGGAAGGGCGCGAGGCTTTTTCGTTATCGATGACAGCGGCGTTTCGGGTAGGGTGGACGGGCAACCCGTCCCCCTACCCGCGACGCGTACGCCGCAGGCGATTACAGGCCGTTGTGGTTCGAATCGCCCGGAATCGCGCGCTCGACCTTGTCCCAGGCCGAGCGGCTGGCCGAACTGGCTTGCGGCCAGGTCAGGCGCGAATTGCCTTTCACGCGATCCCATTCGCCGGCGAAGTGCGGCTCGGCCGTGTCGTAGTTCGGGAAGCGGCGGGCGTTGTTGTAGCCCAGCGCGTAGGCCGGCGCGTAGTCGTCGTAGGTGTAGCCCGGGGTATAGCCCGGCTGCGACTGGTAGTTGTTGCGCCAGTAGTTGTCTTCCTCGGCCGGGTTGACCAGGTGGCCGGCGCCCTTGCCGACCATGCCGCCGGCGATGCCGCCGATGGCCGCGCCGGCCGCCATGCCGATCGGGCCGCCGACCGCGCCCAGCGCCGCACCGGCCGCCGCGCCGCCGCCCGTGCCGACGCCGCCGGCCAGGTTGTGCTCATGCAGCTCGTCGCCCGCTTTCGGGTTCACGACTTCGCCCGCGCCCTTGCCGGCCATGCTGCCGGCGATGCCGCCCGCGACCGCACCGGCCACGGCGCCGATCGGGCCGCCGGCGGCGCCCAGCGAGGCACCCGCGATGGCGCCCGCACCGGCGCCGGTGCCCTGGGCCAGGTTGTGTTCATGCAGGCGGTCTTCCGAATGCGGGTTCACGACTTCGCCCGCGCCGCGACCGGCTGCACCGCCGGCCAGGCCGCCGATGGCGGCGCCGGCAGCCATGCCGATCGGACCGGCGACGGCGCCGGCAGCGGCACCCATGGCGGCGCCGGCACCCGCGCCGACACCCTTGGACAGGTGGTGTTCGCCCAGGTCGTCGCCCGCTTTCGGGTTGACGACTTCACCGGCACCCTTGCCGGCGATGCCGCCGGCGATACCGCCGATGGCGGCACCGGCCACGGTACCGATCGGACCCGCTGCCGAGCCGATGGCCGCGCCGGTGGCGGCGCCCGCCAGGGCCCCGACGCCGGTGCCGATCACGTGCGAACCGCCGTTGTCGGTGAACGATTGCTGGATGTGGGCAACGTCGTCATCCGAACGCGGGGTCACGCCCATCAGGATGCCGCCCTTGTTGATGCCTTCTTCATAGTGCTTGACACGTTCCTCGGGGATGCCGGCACCGATCAGCGCACCGATCAGGCCACCGGTGATGCCGCCCGCGCCGGCGCCGGCCAGGGCCGCCGCCAGCGGACCGGCCACCACCAGGCCCGCGCCCGGGATCACCAGGCTGGTGCCGATCGCGGCCACGCCGGCCAGCACGGCGCCGATGGTGCCGCCGATACCGGCACCGGCAGCGGCGCCTTCGGCGGCCTTGCTGCCCAGTTCGGTCTCGGTATCGCCGAAGTGGGTTTTACGGGTGCTGTCGGACATCATGAGGTTGACATCGTCCTTGCCGTAGCCGCGGCTCGAGAGCGAGCTGTAGGCGCGTTCCGCGCTGGCGCGGTCGGGGAAGAGGCCGGTAACCATGCGGTTCTGTTTATTCTGATCGTTGGTGTCGAACATGCTCATGATGAGTCCTTTCAAAGGTCACGGTACAAAGCCGCTATACGTTGTATTGGGTGATGCAGTACGAACAAGATATGCCTGCACAACAGTAGCCTTCTGTTCGGTGACGCACCCATCTCGGACTTTCCACGCCATCAAAGAACGCACAGCCACTTTGCGCGTCTAACGTTCGTTGCCGCACCGACCCTGGGGTGTTTCCATCACTAGACTTTGCTCCATGGCCTTAGCAATCAATTGGCCTGGGGTATGTTTTCCACTTTGAGGAGGAATCGACATGTTGTTCATTATCTGGATCGTCGTAGGTGGTATTCTGGGCTGGCTCGCCAGCATGGTCATGAAAACTGACGCTGAACAAGGCATGATTCTCAATGTCGTGGTCGGTATCGTCGGCGCCTTCCTGGGCGGCTGGCTGCTTTCGCCGCTGTTCGGTTCGGGTACCATCAACTCCGATGACTTCAGCGTATCGTCGCTGCTGGTGTCGTTCCTCGGCGCTGTCATCCTGCTGGCCATCGTGAACCTGCTGCGTCGCGGCCGCGTTCGCTAATCGGCAGTGCAGTGCATCTAAAAACCAACGCTCCTCCGGCGTTGGTTTTTTTACGTCTTCATCCAGAATATTTATGCGCGTCAAGAGACCCATCGTATCCCTGATTTCCGTGATCGCCACCTTGCTGGCGGGTTTGCTCGTCCTGAATTTCATGCCGAGCGAAAAAAAGATCGATACCCAACTGACGCGCCAGTACGACACCAACGATGCCCAGTTCCGGCGCTCGCTCGGCGTGCTGCTGGGACCGCCCATCGTCGAAGGCAACAAGGTCGATGTGCTGCTCAACGGCGACCAGATCTTCCCCGCCATGCTGAAGGCGATCCGCGAAGCGCGGCATTCGATCACCTTCGAAACCTATATCTACTGGTCGGGCTCGATCGGCAAGGAATTCACCGATGCGCTGGCCGAACGCGCGCGCGCCGGCGTGAAAGTGCACGTGCTGCTCGACTGGGTCGGCAGCATGAAGATCGACGACGCCTCGATGGACGAGATGCGCCGCGCCGGCGTCGAACTGCACCGCTACCACAAGCCGGTATGGTGGAAGCTGGCGCGCATGAACAACCGCACCCACCGCAAGCTGCTGATCGCCGATGGCCGCATCGGGTTTACGGGCGGGGTCGGCATCGCCGACAAATGGCGCGGCAACGGCCAGGACGAGGATCACTGGCGCGACACCCATTTTCGCGTGGAGGGGCCGGTGGTCGGCCAGATGCAGGCCGTGTTCAACGACAACTGGACCAAGGCCACCGGGGTCGTGCTCGACGGCCTCGATTATTTCCCGCCGCTCGAAGCGCAGGGCACGATGCCGGCCCAGATGTTCTCCAGCTCGCCCACCGGCGGCAGCGAGAGCATGCACCTGATGTACCTGCTGGCGATCACCGCCGCGCGCCACACGATCCACCTGTCGAACGCGTACTTCGTGCCGGACGAGCTGACGGTGCAGGCCCTGATCGCCGCCGCCAAACGCGGCGTCGACGTGCGCATCATCACGCCCGGCAAGATCATCGATTCCGACGTGGTGCGCGCCGCCTCGCGCGAACAATGGGGCGAACTGCTGAAAGCCGGCATCAAGATCGCCGAGTACCAGCCGACCATGTACCACGTCAAGGCGCTGGTGGTCGATTCGCTGCTGGTGTCGGTCGGCTCGACCAACTTCGACAACCGCTCGTTCAGCCTGAACGACGAAGCCAACCTGAACGTGCTCGACCCCGCTTTCGCCAAGCAGCAGGAAGCCGTGTTCGACGCCGACTGGCGCCGCGCCCGCCCGATCAGCCTGCAGCAGTGGGAACAGCGGCCGTGGACGGACAAGCTGGCCGGCGAAGCGGCGGCCCTGGTCGGCGCCCAGCTTTGAACGCGCCGCGGCGTCCGGAAATTAGAGGTTGACGGTGAGCGCCCGCTTTATGGATACTGTGGCCGCTCTTCAGAGCCAAGAGACCACTGACCATAAAGACGGACGAGATGAAAAAGACTTTACTCGCGCTCGCGATCCTCACCAGCTTCGCCGCACAGGCGGACGAAGGCATGTGGATGCCGCAGCAGCTGCCACAAGTAGCCAAGCAACTGAAAGCCGCCGGCCTCAAGCTTGATCCGGCCACCCTGACCAAACTGACCGAATTCCCGATGGGCGCGGTGGTGAGCCTGGGCGGCTGCTCGGCGTCCTTCGTCTCGCCGCAGGGCCTGGTGATCACCAACCACCACTGCGTGTACAACAGCGTCGCCGTCAACTCGACGCCGCAGCGCGACCTGCTGGCCAATGGCTTCCTGGCCAAGACCCTGGCGGAAGAACTGCCGGCGGCGCCGGGCAGCCGCGTGTTCGTGACCGAGGCCGTCGAAAACGTCAGCAACCGCGTCGTCACCCCGGAAGTCGCCAGGCTGACCGGCAAGGCGCGCGTGGAAGCGATGGAAAAGAACCAGAAGGCGCTGGTGGCCGAGTGCGAGAAGGACGCCGGCTACCGCTGCACCGTGGCCAGCTTCTACGGCGGCCTCGAGTTCTACCGCATCAAGCAGCTGGAAATCCGCGACGTGCGCCTGGTGCACGCGCCGCCGTCGGGCGTGGGTAAATTCGGCGGCGACACCGACAACTGGATGTGGCCGCGCCACACCGGCGACTACGGCTTCTATCGCGCCTACGTCAGCCGCGACGGCAAGGCCGCCGACTTCTCGAAGGACAACGTTCCCTACCAGCCGAAGCACGTGCTGAAGATCGCCAAGGAAGGCGTCAAGGAAGGCGACTTCATCATGGCCCTGGGTTACCCGGGCCGCACCAACCGCCACCGCCTGCCGTCGGAAGTGGCGTTCACCTTCGACTGGAACTACCCGGCCTTCGTGAAGGCGTCGGGCGAGACGCTGGCCGTGATCGAGCGCGAGACCAAGAACGATCCGGCCGCCAAGCTCAAGTACGCCGGCCAGGTCGCCAGCGTCAACAACTACTACAAGAACCGCAAGGGCATGATCGCCAGCTACGAAGGCAGCGACATCCTGGCGCGCAAGACCGCCGAGCACAATGCGCTGAAAGCCTGGGTCAATGGCAATGCCGCCCGCAAGGCCGAATTCGGCGCCGACATCGACGCCGTCGAGAAGCTGATCGCCGAACGCGACGCCGGTACCAAGCGCGACTTCTTCCTGAGCTACTCCACCCCGCGCTTCCTGAACTCGGCGCGCACCCTGTACCGCCTGGCCAACGAACGCGCCAAGCCGGATGCCGAGCGCAAGTCGGGCTACCAGGAACGCGACCTGCCGCGCCTGAACGCCGCCATCACCGGCCAGGACCGCACCTACGTCGAGGCCGTGGACAAGGCCTTGGTGCTGAACTTCCTGAAACAATACAGCGCCCAGCCGGCCAGCGAGCACAACGTCGCCTTCGACAATGCGCTGGGCATCAAGCCGGGCATGGACGAAGCCGCGCTGAAGACCGCGCTGGACAAGGTCTACGCCGGTTCGCAGCTGGCCAACAAGGACTTCCGCACGACCTGGCTGACCAAGTCGCCGGCTGAGTTCCAGGCAAGCAACGACAGCTTCATCAAGGCCGCGGTCGCCCTGTACGACGCCGACCGCAAGGAAGAAGCGCAAGAGGAAGAACTCGGCGGTAACATCCAGAAAGCCTACGCCAGCTACATGAAGGCCAAGATCGCCTACATGAACAGCAAGGGGCAAGCGGTTTATCCGGACGCCAACTCGACCCTGCGCGTGACCTTCGGCAACATCAAAGGCCGCGAGTACGGCGCCGACGGCACCGGTGCCTGGACCGCCTTCACCACCGTGAAGGGCGTGGTCGCCAAGCACACCGGCGAAGGCGAATTCAATGCACCGGAGAAGCAGCTGGCCGCGATCCGCGCCAAGGACTTCGGCCGCTACGTCGATCCGAAACTGAAGACCGTGCCGGTCGACTACCTGGCGACGCTGGACATCACCGGCGGCAACTCGGGTTCGGCGGCGCTGAATGCCAAGGGCGAACTGATCGGCCTGGCCTTCGACGGCACCCTGGATTCGATCATCTCGGACTGGGATTTCAACAAGGCCGCCACGCGCGACATCCAGGTCGATATCCGCTACATCCTGTGGAACATGGAGAAGGTCGACCATGCGCATAACCTGCTGAAGGAAATGAACGCGCTGTAACTCTGCAGTTGCTTTCGTTGTATTATCGAAAAGCCACGTTCCGTAAGGACGTGGCTTTTTTTCGTCCAGCCGGCGTACCGCACACCTGAGCAGCATTACCAGGGTCGTGTGATTCGACATGGACAATGCCGCGAGTCCAAATGACTTCACGTGCGGCGGAAAATACCGACTCGGCGCTACCATTCTCATGTCTCTACAAGACACAGGAGGCGCCGCTTCTTCAATCAATCAAGGCTTATATGGCGAATGACGGACCGTTTTTGACTTACTGGCAGTCAGGCTATGAAGGTGCCGACCATATCAACCACGGCGGCACGCCTCTGGACATGAATCATGCCAATGGCCACCAGCAGCGTGCACTGGAAGATTATCGGCTCCTGAAACAGTTCGGCATCCGTACCGTACGCGAATCGATTGGATGGCGCCTGGTCGAAAAGGATGGCCGGTTCGACTTTTCCATTCTCGAAGCCAGGGTGCTGGCGGCCCAGGCATTGGGCATCCAGATTTGCTGGACCTTGCTGCACTATGGCTGGCCGCAGGACCTGGATGTGTATGGCGATCAATTCGTCCCCCGTTTCGCACGCTACTGCCGCGCGGTTGCCGAGTTCCTGAAGCCATTCGGTGGCCCGATGCCCGTATTTTCGCCGGTGAACGAGATTTCGTTCACCAGCTGGGGCATGTCGGTGCGGATGTTCCGCTGCATGAATATGGATTATGAGCACGCAAGGCGTGACGCGAAGCGGCAGCTGGTCAGGGCCGCCATTGCCGGCTGCGACGCCATCTGGGACGTCATTCCGGGCGCTCGGATGCTGCATTGCGATCCCCTGGTCCATCTCATCGCCCACGACGACGATCCTGCCTCCCATGTACATGCCGAGGTCATGCGCGAAGCGCAGTTCGAAGCCTTCGACATGCTGGCCGGCCGCCGCGCGCCGGAACTCGGCGGCGCACCACGTTATCTGGATTTGATGGGCGTAAATTACTACGACACGAATCAATGGGAAGCCGCCACCGGCCACCGGCTGTGGTGGCATCTCGACGATGCGCGCCGCAAACCGCTCCATCAGTTGCTGATGGAAGTGCATGAACGTTATGGCCGCCCGCTGTTGCTCGCAGAAACCGGCCATGTCGGCAGTGGCCGTGGTATCTGGATACGCGAAGTCGCCGAACAGGCCATGATGGCGCACCACCGCGGCGCGGATATTGCCGGGATTTGCCTGTATCCGGGCATCGACAGGCCCGATTGGGAAAATCCGGACTACTGGCATCACAGTGGCCTGTGGGACGTGGTGGCGCAACCGGACGATCGGCAGGCGCGCATCCTGGCGCCGGCCTACGCGCAAGGATTACGACAGGCACAAGCGCTGACCGAACATTTTTCCGATGAAGTGGCGCGCCCGACCATCGTGGTGTTTTCCCACATTCCGTGGCATGGCGTGAACACGCGCCCGAGACAAATACTCGGCAATATTGCCCGTCATTACAACGTCGTTTATGTCGAGGCGCCGGTCGCGGGCGCCGCAATCGACGCTCTTGACACCAGCCATCCCGCACCTCGCACCACTGTCTACAGGCATCATGCCGCCAGTTCCGAGCAT
>Ga0308170_10003474_pt1 | contig 12865 bp, 8 predicted proteins | sample PhyBR2_2_FD_202136 | JGI IMG/M metagenome (GOLD analysis project Ga0308170, IMG submission 202136) | Phyllosphere microbial communities from UC Gill Tract Community Farm, Albany, California, United States - DLSLSB.R2 | ecosystem: Host-associated > Plants > Phyllosphere > Unclassified | place... | reverse complement strand
GACATAGGCCGCAAGCAAACCGATGATGACGATCACCACCAGCAATTCCAGCAACGTGAACCCGGCGCTGCGACGCGCGGCGCCCCGTTTCATGGCAAAAAACATCAACCGACTCCTCATGTGCTTCTCGAAAAAAATACCTCTGAACGGTATCACGCGGTATAGCAGAAGGACAACTCTTGTTTTGAGATACCACCCAACGTCAAAGCCGTAGACATGAAACAAACGCCACCTTCAACATTGCCCGTTACAAAAACACCACAATTCATGCGGGCGTCATAAAACACGAAAACAAAGATCGGTCGCTCTGAGATCCGAATTTAATTTTGTTATTTTGCAAAAACTAAAAATTTTTCCTGTTAAAAATTTTTACATTTTAATTATTTCCGTTGATATATTTATTTACAACGCAACACCAAGTTGCACTTTTACCGGTCTTGCCGTATCGGGGCAAGATCTATTTCAACGACAAAGGCACATCATGATCCGGCACGCGCGACTGGCACCAACGACCTTAGGCAAAACCCTCGCAATGTTATGCAGCGCTACCCTCGGCGCTGCCGTCCTGGCCGCACCGGCCCAGGCAGCCACCATCGGCTTCGAGAACGGTTATGGCGCTGTCGCGCATGGCGAGACCTACCAGGAATCGGGCTTCTCGCTGTATTTCGATGCCAATAAAACGGGCGCCGATGGCAGCAGCGGCGTGGGTGCATTTGTCGATGGCAGCGACCCATGGGCCTGCGACATGGCGTGCCCGGTGAATAATTCCAGCATGTACTACGGCGCATTCAACGACAGCGTCGTCTGGATCACCGCCGAGGACGGCAACCCGTTCCGCATGCTGGGGCTGGATGCAAGCTTCATCGGCAATACGACCGAGCTTGGCGGCTACCCGGCGGTATCGGGCCTGCTGCGCGCGCAGGGATTCCGTGCCGACGGCACCTCGTCCTTCCTCGACCTGGCCCTTGACGGCCCGTCGAGCGCCGGATTCGAATTCGGCGGCTACGACTTCGGTGCCTTCTCGCAACTGGAGTTCATGGAAGTCGCCCTCTTCGGCTTCGTGTGCAATGTCTCCGGCAACTGCACGGCCTTCAATACCAACCAGGGCCAGTTTGCGATCGATAACCTGAACCTGGAAGCAGGCGCGAGCGCCGATGTCCCGGAACCGGCTACCGCCCTGCTGTTCGGTCTCGGCATCGCCGGCCTGGCCGCGAGCGCCCGCCGCCGCCGCAGCAACAGCCTTGCCATCCGCGCCTGATCCCCACAACGCTTTCCGGGAACGAATCACCATGAAACTCCGTCCATTATCCGCAGCAGTACTGCTGGTCCTGTCCAGCCTGACGATCACCGTCCAGGCCGATGACGTGCGCCGCCCGTATATCGTTCAACTGGCCGACAAGCCGATCGCCGGCTACACCGGTGAAATCGCCGGCATGCCCGCCACCCAGCCGACCGCAGGCAACCGCCTGAATCTGGAAGCCCAGAACGTACTGCTCTACAACAACTACCTGAACCGCAAGCAGGCGGCTGTGCGCGCCGTCGTGGCAAGTGCACCGGTGCTGCATGAGTACAGCGTGGTCCTGAACGGCTTTGCCGCGATGCTGACCGATGCCGAAGTGCGTACCCTGATGGCGCGCACGGACGTGGTCACGGTCTCGCCGGACGTGCCGCGCGAGCTGGCCACCACCTACACCCCGACCTTCCTCGGCCTGGATCAACCGGGCGGCCTGTGGTCGCAGCTCGGCGGCCCGAGCGGCGCCGGCGAAGACATCATCATCGGCATCGTCGATGGCGGTATCTGGCCCGAGCATCCGTCGTACGCCGACCGTGTCGACGCCAACGGCAAGCCGACCTTCGCCACCAGCGGCACCATCGTGTACGATGCGCCGCCGTCGCGCTGGAAAGGCACGTGCCAGACCGGCGAAGGCTTTACCGCCGCCGATTGCAACAACAAGCTGATCGGCGCCCAGTACTTCGACGCCAGCTACCGCTCGAGCAACCGGGTCAGCCACTGGACCGAGTTCAATTCGTCGCCGCGCGATTCCATCGGCGGCACCACCGGCGAAGGCGGCCACGGCACCCACACCTCCACCACGGCCGGCGGCAATGCCCGCTCGACCGCGGTCGTCGGCGGCGTCGCCATCGGCGAGATGAGCGGCATGGCGCCACGCGCGCGCATCGCTTCGTACAAGGTCTGCTGGACTTATCTCGATTCGGGCCAGGCCAGTGGCCGGCGCAATGCCTGCTTCACCGGCGACAGCGTGGCAGCCATTGAAAAAGCGGTCGTCGACGGCGTGCACGTGATCAATTTCTCGATCAGCGGCGGTGAATCGATCATCGACCCGGTCGAGCAAGCGTTCTTCAATGCCTCGAACGCCGGCGTGTTCGTGGCCGCTTCGGCCGGCAACAGCGGTCCGGCAAACACGGTCGCCCACATCAGTCCGTGGCAGGCAACGGTCGCTGCCTCGACCCACAACCGCGAACTGCAGGCCACCGTCACCCTGGGCAATGGCACCAGCTTCCGCGGCGCCTCGATGAATTCCAAGGCCGTGGGTCCGGTATCCATCATCACCGCCGAATCGGCCGCGCTGCCGGGCGCCAATGCGACGCTGGTGGCGCAGTGCTACAGCGCCAGCGCCAACGGCGGCCAGGCCGTGCTCGATCCGGCCAAGGTGGCAGGCAAGATCGTGACCTGTACCCGTGGCGGCAATGCGCGCGTCGACAAGAGCCTGGCCGTGCAGGACGCCGGTGGTGTCGGCATGGTCCAGATCGATAACGGCGCCGGCCTGGTGGCCGAAGTGCATGCGGTCCCATCGGTACACGTCAACCCAGCCGATGGCGCCGCCATCAAGTCGTATGCCGGAACGTCCGGCGCCACCGCGTCGATCTCGACCTTCGTGATCGGCACGTCGAGCGTGCCGGCGCCGATGATGGCCAGCTTCTCGTCGCGCGGCCCGAACCGCTATGACCCGAACGTGCTCAAGCCCGACCTGACCGCGCCCGGCGTGGACGTCATCGCCGGCGTTTCGCCGAACATGACCGAAGCGCAGCGCGCGTCCCTGCTCACTGGCACGCTCGCACCGGTGCCGCTGGCCTGGGCGTCGTACCAGGGCACATCGATGTCGAGCCCGCACGTGGCCGGCCTGGCCGCCCTGCTGCGCCAGCAGCATCCAACCTGGTCGCCAGCCATGATCAAATCGGCACTGATGACGACCGCCACCGACACCACGCCCGATGCCATCGCTTCCGGCGACACGCGCGGCCGTCTGCCGTTCGGCCAGGGCGCAGGCCACGTGACCCCGAATGCGGCAGCCAATCCGGGCCTGGTGTATGACATTACCGAACTCGATTACCGCAAATACATGTGCGGCGCGGGCGTCACAGCGCAATGTGGCGGCGGCAGCATCGCCGGCTACAACCTGAACCTGCCGTCGATCGCGGTTGGCAATGTGTTGGGCACCGTCACCGTCACCCGCTCGGTGACGAATGTCAGCGCCAGTGCATCGACCTACACGCCAACGGTGGCGATCACGGGCTTTAGCGCCACGGTCAGCCCGACCTCGCTGACCGTGCCGGCCGGCGAGACGCGCCAGTACACCGTGACACTGACCCGCACCAACGCCGTCGAAAATGTGTGGCAGTTCGGTTCGCTGACCTGGTCGGACGGCACCCACCGCGTGCGCAGCCCGATCGTGGCCCGCTCGGGCCGCCTGATCTCGGCGCCTGCCCTCGTGGAAAGCGACCGCGCCAGCGGCGGCAAGTCCCTTACCATCAGCACCGGGTTTGCCGGCAAGATGGGCGTGGCGGCCGGCGGCATGAAGGAAATCGACCGCATTGCCGGCACCGTGGGCACCGCCAACCCGGCAATCTTCACCAGCCGGGAAACGATGCGCCAGGCCTGCCTGGCCGCTGCACCGGGCGTGTTCGTGTCCAAGGTTGTGGTGCCAGGCAACGCGATGGCCGCGAAGTTCGAACTGTTCGACCGTGACATGACGGGCGAAGGCGCGAACGACCTCGACCTGCTCGTGCTCAACGGCGCGAATGCCGATGTAGGCTATTCGGGCAACGGCACGTCGGACGAGGTGGTCACGCTGACCTCGCCAAGCGCCGGCACCTACACGGTCTGCGCCCTCGGCTACGACACCGTCAACGGCGGCGTGGTCGGTTTCGGCCTGCATGCCGGCGTTGTCACCACGGCCGACCGCGCCTACAACTTCAAGGCGCTGGTGCCAAGCCAGGTGTACGTCGGCGGTACGGCAACGGTCACCACCAGCTGGTCGGGTCTGCCAACCGGCAAACGCTTCCTGGGCGCCGTTCGCTTGCTTGAACCAAGCGGCGCGGTTGCCTCGACGACGCTGTTGCAGGTAGAAACCAACAGCCCGATTCCACGGGCACCCTCCGGCGCGCGCAAGAAGGATCTGGGCCGGTAAGGTGATGCCGGATCGTTGCAACGCCAGGGCGTTCAACGATCCGGTATTGAACGATCGAGTGGTAAAACGATGCAGTGGTCAACAATGCAGTGGTAAACGACAAAGCGCGCCTCGGCGCGCTTTGTCGTTGCGGACGACCCGGCAATTCGCCCGATGAAGGATTACATGATCGGGGAACCCGTGCCCAGCTGGCAGGTGCCGGCCACGCACACTGCACCCGGATCGGCTTTCAGCATGCAGGTCGATACCATGCCACTGGCCGTGAGCGCGGCCTTGGTTTCGGCGTATGAGCGTTCGGACAGCACGCGCAGCGCATCGGCATCGCTCTTTTGCGTGGAGTACGGCAGGTATTCCTGCGGGCCGCCACAGGCCATGGCGCCCACCGGCAGCGTGCGGCACTGCGCATTATCGCTGCAGGTCGGGGTGCCGATCTGGCGCCGGATGTCGGCCAGTGTGTCGGCCGGCGTCGTGCTGATGGAAGTTTCACCCTTGACCTGAGCGCGGACGGGACCTTGGGCCTGGTTCGTGCAGGCGGCGCAGCTGACGAGCAGCAAAAGTAAGAGTTTGTTCATGGGAGCTATCTTCGCGTGCGATTGCGCTGCGGTCAAGCAAATTGCAACTGCTGCGCCGGCCGCAATTTTCTTCGCCAACCGTGGCGTGGGCGCAACACGACAGCCGACCATTGCGCTGGTCAGAGCAGCCGCAGCGCCAGGCAACGCGCCACCGCATGCGCGCGGTTGGCCACCCCAAGCGCCCGGTAGCTGCGCTGCAGATGGTTCTTCACTGTCAGCGCACTGATACCGAGCTGGCGCGCGACTTCTTCGTTGCTGCACCCGGCACGCACGCCATCGAGCACGGCCAGCTCGCGCCCGCTCAGGGGCCGGGCCGGTGCATTCCCGGCGCCCGGCCCGGCGCTCGCTGCCACCGGCATGCGCAGCAATCCCAGATGCAGATACGGCAACAGCAACTGCAGAAAATAGGCCTGGCGCGCATCCGGGCGCGATGGCATGCCCAGCAGCGCGAATACCGTGCCGGCAGCACCCTGCTGCGCGCTGCCATGCACGAGCACATGCTCGACGCCCGTGGCGCGCAAGGCGATGTCGTTCGCATCGATCACCGTGGGCATGCTGCGCGCCACCTGCCAGCGCGCTACCAGGGCCGGCGCGACATCGGTCTTGAGCCGCGCCAGCGCAGCGCGGTCGAGCACGGTGCGATGCAGGCACTCGACATGCTCGACTGCCCCCGTCGCATCCAGTGTCACGCACAGCATGATCTCGTGGGGCAGCAGCGCCTGAAATGCGCCCTGCGTCCACAGGAACAACTGGCGCCGTTCGACCAGACCGACACCCGATTCGATGGTGCGCAACAGGTATTCCTGCTCCAGCTTGTCGAGGATCGTCATGCGGCGCTCGCCAGCGCCGGCAGGCCGGTGGTGAAACGGTAACCGGCACCACGCACGGTCTGGATACGGTCGCCCTGCCCGTCCGGGCCCAGCGCCTGGCGCAGGCGCCCCACATGGGTATCGACGGTTCGTTCATCGAGCACCGCATGGCGGCCCCAGACCCGGTCGAGCAATTGCGGCCGCGAATGCACGCGCTCGGGGTGACGCATCAGGAATGCCAGCAGGCGAAATTCGATGGGGCCAAGCATGATCGGGCGGCCGCCCGCACTCACTTGCAACGTGTCCGGGTCGAGGTGCAGGCCGCCGTCGCGCATCGCGGCAGCCCCGCCTGGCGCCAGGCGACGCAGCACCGATTGTGTTCGCGCCAGCAATTCACGCGGGCTGAAGGGCTTGGTGACGTAGTCGTCTGCGCCCGATTCCAGCGCCAGCACCTTGTCGGCCTCGGCGCCGCGCGCGGTCAGCATGATCAGGCCCAGTCCGCGCGTGCTCGCCTGCGCGCGCAGGCGGCGCACGAGCGTCTCGCCGCTCTGGCCCGGCAACTCCCACTCGATCAGCACCAGCTCCGGCAAGCCGAGTGCCAGACGCCGCAGCGCGTGTTCCGCATCCGGACAACACTCGACCAGGTAGCCGGCATTGCCGAAATTGAGTCTCAATATTTGCTGGACGGCAGGATCGGGATCGACAGCGAGAATCTGGACTGACATGGTGGCATATGTAATGTCTGCAAGACAATACAATGACTATGTCCCAAGGTTCCGCTGTTTATAAATACAATTTCTTTATCGTATTTAGATGTTTGAAGAATAAATCGGGCGCAGCGACCTGATGGTGGCTGCGCCCGATTTACCTGCAGTATCTGCGTCAGCCGCGCTGTTGCATCCGGCGGGTCGCAACGATCAGCAGCAGACCGGTGGCGAGCAGCAGCCATTCGCCCGGTTCCGGAACTTCGGCAACCTGGGCCACTTGCACCAGGCCCGGGGCGCTCACGGTAACGTCGTCCATCATGCCTGCGATCATGTCGATCGAGAACAGTTCGGCGTCGGCGCCAAGATAGGCATTGAACGTGTCGTTGAGCAGCGCCACGGTGAACAGCGTACCCAGCGGCTCGTTGCCCATGTCAAACGCCACGTCGAAAGAGAACAGCCCGCCGAGGGTCACTGCCTGGGTGAAGAAATTTTCGCCCGTGCTGTTGCCCAGTACCGCGCCTGAGGCCACGGTGCCGCTGGCGTCACCGGCATACATGGCATCGCCGAGGAAGCTGCCGCTGAAGTTGCTCAATCGGGCGACTGACTGCCCCATGTCGCCGCCACCGTTGAAGCCCAGGTCGAGAAAGCCGGTGCTGCCGGCGAACGACGACGTGTCAAGAGAGACCCGGTACAGCGGACCCGCCAGCGCCGCGGGCGCGCCAACCGCGATCGAGAACGCCAGCATGGCGCGAAGAAACATAGCATAAAGATTGTTCATGATGATTCCTGATCAGAGTGCGCCGGAAACCAGCTGCGGGGTGTAGGTAATGGACCGTTTGGCGCTATTGGTGAACGTGGTCGTGAAAGTGACGGTTGCGCCGGGTGCAATGCTCGCTTGCGGCAGCGTCAGGTAAGGCGCGCCAGCGCGCAGGCCGCTGCTGTTGTCCAGCGTCACGCCACTTGGCAAGCCCTGCATGACGAAATGCAGCGGACCGGTGAGGACCGTGGCACTCGTGTTGGTGACCGTGACCTTGCCGCTGTACTTGCCGGTGATGCGGTTGATGGCAAACCCGCCCACGTCGACACTGACCGATGCGGTGACATCGCTGAACGCCGGCGTCAGGTTCAGGCTCACCACCAGTGGATCGTGGTCCGATGCACGGTAGGCGTTGTTGCGGTACGGATCCTGCACGGTGTCGTTCAGGTTGTAGTCGATGGTTTCCGGCTCGTCGGCATTGCTGTGCCATTCGGCGGCGCCCACCACTTGCGCGGCCAGCGAGCTGCTTGCCAGCGCATGGTCGAGGTAGCCCGACAGGCCGTCGAACACATACGAGTACGGCATCGCATCCGGGCGCACAAAACGCTCGAGCAGGTTGACCATGCCGGCCACGCCGGTCAGGTGGTTGATCGGGCTTTCGAAGGCGTAGGCGTTCAGGTCACCAATGACCAGCACGTCAGGATCGCCAGCGGCCGCGATTACCTGCGGGATGAAATACGACGTCAAACGCTGAGCTTGCTGAGTGCGGGTGCGGTCCCAGCAGCCTGCGCCGTTGCCCGGATCGGTATCGCCGGCGCCGGCGCCGCTGCAACCGCCCTTCGATTTCAGATGGTTCACGACCACCGAGAACTTGCCCCCGCCATTGCTGGCCATGAACGTCTGGGCCATCGGCGCGCGGTTGTTGATCGCGTTGCCGTCCGACAGGGCACCGCCCACCAGCGAGACGACCGATGGTTTGTAGATCATCGCCACGCGGATCGCGTCGGTACCGAGCGCAACTGGTTGCGGTACCACGGCGTACTTGCCCGGCGCCGTGGCGGCGTTGAGCTGCTCGACCAGGTAGCCCACCGCGATGTCACGGTTGTTCTGGATTTCCATCAGACCCACAACGTCGGCGTCGAGCGCGGCCAGCGACTTGATGATCTTGTCGCGCTGGCGGATGAACTCGGCCGAGTTATCGGCGCCGCGGCAGTTGCCGGCCGACGTCGAGTTGCCGATCGTGCAGCCCTGGCCGGTGCGGCCCCAGGCGTCGCGCCCGTCGGTGAAGGTCGTGAAGAAGTTGAGCACGTTGGCGCTGCCGACCTTGATGCCGGCTGGCAGGGATGGGCCCGCGGTGCGCTCGTTGGTACGGGCAAAGGTCGGGGCCATGGTCGGCTGCAGCTTGAAGCCGGCGCCGCCACCGCCCAGCGCGCCATAATCGATGACGCCCGTCAGGTCGGTGACGGTGTCACCGACGCGCACGGTGCCGTCTTCGGCCAGGTATGGAATCACGGTCGGCGCAACGAAAATGCCATCGTCCAGCACGATCTGGTTGGCCTGGTGCTCCTGGTACAGCGCCAGGGCTTCAGGCGAACCGAGCGGGAAGCGGTTGGTCGGATTTTCACGGCGGCCATTGGCCAGGATCAGTTCGCCACGGTCACCGACGTTGCGGTTGCCATTCACGGTCAGTGGCGAGGTGAAGCGCACCAGCATGCCTTCGACGCTGGCCAGATCGGCGTTCGGCAACACGATATTGGTCGGCGTGACGGCTGGCCCGGTGCCCAGACGCTGCACGCCGGTGACGTTGGAAAATTCCGTGTAGCTGCGGTTGGCGCCGGTCGGGCGATATTCGATGATCGTCCCTGTCACGCGCACCAGTTCGCCAATCGGCGCATCGGTCGGTGCGCCAAAGACGTACAGGCCATCCGACGTCGACGGGTCGCCATCGCCGGTGGCGTCCTGGATGAAGAAGCCGCTGCCGACCTTGGCGGTGATCACGCCCTGCGTGGACTGGACCGTGCCGACATACGGGCTGGTTGCACCCGATCCCTGGATAGCGGGAATGCGCAGTTCACCGGCGACATTGACGTTGATCGCGCAGGTTTCGGCGTCACCGGCGACATTGCCGAACTGGACCTGGACCGGATAGCTGCCAGCGGCCAGCGTGTCGGCAATGACGAGCTGCGCCTGGGCACGGCCGCCAACGGCGCCGGCCGCTGCGAAGTCGACCAGGCTGATGCCGGGACGGGCGCCGCCGATGATGCTGGCGCTGTTGACAATGCCATCGCCGTCGATGGCCGACAGGAGCGTCGACGAGCCGCTGCCCTGCGCGACCTGGACCGCCGTCGGGCAGGTCAGCACGATCGGCTGCACGACCGGGCCGCCGCATGCCTGGATGGCCGAGCCCATGCTGCGTGGGCCGGTCACGGGCGCGGCAGCAAAGTCGTCACGGTTGTTGTCGGTATCCTGGCAACCCAGCGCGGCGCGCTGGATCGAATTGACGGTCGATGGGGCCGGTGCCGGCGCGCCCTCGGCGCGGTTGGCGCTGCCGAAGCCCACCAGATCGATCAGGTTCGTGCCCTCGCCCGCCGGCATCTGCGTCGCAATACCCGACAGCGCGACCTTGCCGCCGCCTGCCGCCATGTCGAAGCTGGTGCTGGTCACGTCGCCCGTGCCAACCGGCATGGCGTTGGACTGGGTGCCGGTGCGACCGACCATCAGGAAGTATTGACCGGGCTTGAGTTCCACGGCCGGCAGGCGCGTGACCGAACCCCAGGCGGTACCGGCTGCAGATTGGTACTGCAGGCTCATGCCATCCAGATTGACTGGCGAGGAACTGCGATTGAACAGCTCGACGAAGTCGTGGCTCCACTGACCGCCGGCATTGTTCGAATGGGCATACAGCTGGCTGATCACGACGTCGCCCGGAGCAGCCGAAGCTGTCGCGGCAAAGCCCGCAATCAAGGTCGCCAGCAGCGTACGCCGTGGCATGAAGGATGCAAAGGTGGTCATGGATTCCCTGTTGGTTGTCATGCAAGGCATGCTTGCGGCATTCATTAACAAAATCATAGTAAATGCGCTAATTGACAACATGATGACGCAGTATTAGTCCGAAGGAACCAATCTTCAGCATGCATACAACACAATCGGGAATTATTGCTTCAGATAATCAGCCGCAGTAGGTGCGAGCGCGGGAATATCGGGAAGAGCTGGTCGCTGGCCGCGTGAACGTCGGCCGAATCGTCGCAGGGAAGAACGCGGACCTGACCGGGGTTGGACCGGCCATACGGAAGCTGGAAGTGCAGCGGCGCGTGGCGCCACTGCAGATGATGCCGGGGTGGTCAGAATGGCGGGCGATACGACCGTCCCGCCATTCATCCTCATGCTGCCAACGCCACGTCTGCAATGCTTTGCACAGCACAGAGCGTGGCGCGGCCTGATGAATTACGCCCGCTTGTAGATGTCTTCGAAACGCACGATGTCGTCTTCGCCCAGGTAGCTGCCCGACTGCACTTCAATGATGTGCAGCGGCAGTTTGCCCGGGTTTTCGAGACGGTGGTTCATGCCGATCGGGATGTACGTCGATTCGTTCTCGGACAGCAGGCTGACCGTATCGCCGCACGTCACGCGCGCCGTGCCGGACACCACGACCCAATGCTCGGCGCGGTGATGGTGCATCTGCAGCGACAGTTTCTCGCCCGGCTTGACCGTGATGCGCTTGACCTGGAAACGGTCGCCTGCATCGATGCCTTCATAGTGGCCCCATGGACGATACACCTTGGTATGGTGCAGGTGCTCGGTGCGCTCTTTCGACTTCAGGTGTTCGACCACCTGCTTGACGCGCTGCACCTGGCTCTTGCTCGTGACCAGCACGGCATCCTGGGTTTCCACGACAACGATGTCTTCCAGACCCACGACGGCCACGATGCGGCTTTCGGCGCGCACCAGCGAGTTCTTCACGCCATCGAGATACACGTCGCCGCGCTGGGCATTGCCGTTGGTATCTTTCGGCTGGGTTTCCCACAGGGCCGACCACGAACCAACGTCGTTCCAGCCGATATCGGCCGGCACGACTGCCGCGTCACGCGTGTGCTCCATGACCGCGTAGTCGATCGAATCGGACGGGCATGCCGAGAAGGCAGTTTCGTCGAGACGGCAAAAATCGAGGTCGCGGTAGGCAGCGTGCATGGCCTGGTCAGCGGCAGCGGCGATCGCCGGCGCGTGCTCCTGCAGTTCCTGCAGGTAGCGTGCGGCGCCGAACATGAACATGCCGCTGTTCCAGTAATACGTGCCTTCGGCAACAAAGCCTTCGGCGGTGGCGGCATCCGGCTTTTCGACGAAGCGCGCCACGTTGTAGCAATCGCTGCAATCAGCCACCGGCTCACCACGGCGAATGTAGCCGTAGCCGGTTTCCGGCGTCTTTGGCACGATGCCGAACGTGGCCAACTTGCCGGCAGCGACCAGGCGCGTCGCGCGCTCGACCGCTTCACGGAAGGCAGCAACGTTTTCGATGACGTGATCGGCCGGCAGCACCAGCATGACGGCTTCCGGGTCGATCTGTTGCAGATGGTGCGCAGCCGCCGCCACGGCTGGCGCCGTATTGCGGCCGACTGGCTCGAGCAGGATGCCCAGCGGCGTGATGCCCACTTCGCGCAACTGCTCTGCCACCATGAAACGGTGATCATTGCCGCAGACAACCAGCGGCGCCATCAATCCAGGCCAGTTCGTCACGCGCAAGGCAGTGTCCTGCAGCATGGTTTTGTCGGCAACCAGTGGCAGCAACTGCTTTGGCAGAACGGCACGCGACAGGGGCCACAGGCGGGTCCCGGCGCCGCCGGAAAGGATGACTGGATAGATCTTCATGCGCTGACTTTCTCTTTCTTTGACTCGTTGGTGTCCGGAGTGTCCTTGCGACGCGAGGTGCGGCGATCACGTGCATTGAGCCACTCTTCGGAGGAATACTCGGAAGTGTGCTTCATCTCGCCATTTCGGTCCACACTGTATTCCTTGAAGACAATCATTTCATTTAATGTTACATCATGCAACACCCGCGTGTATTCAAACAGCACGCTGCGAACGACTTCGGCGCCTTCGCAGATGTGGCTGCCGTGGCCGATCCAGGTCGGGCCAACGATACGCGTACCGGCTTCGATTTTGCAGCCGGAACCGATGTACACCGGGCCTTCGATGGTCGTGCCTTCCCAGTCGATGCTGGTGTTCAGGCCAACCCAGAGACCCGGCTTGATCTGGATGCCCGGCACGTGCATGTGGTTCACTTCGCCGGTCAGGACCGTCTGCAGCACTTCCCAGTAGTCGCTCATGGTGCCGATGTCGAGCCAGTTGAACGGGCGACCCTGGGCGTAGAACGGCAGGCCGCGCTCGGCCAGCAGCGGGAACAGGTCCGAGCCGATGTCGAACGAGACGCCCGACGGGATCAGGTCGATGACTTCCGGTTCGAAGATGTAGATGCCGGTCGAAATGAAGTTGGACTTGGCGTCGGCTTCGGCTGGCTTTTCCTGGAATTCCTGGATGCGGCCTTCTTCATCGGTCACGACCACGCCGTACGACGAGACTTTGTCCCATGGCACTT
>Ga0308170_10003472_pt1 | contig 12870 bp, 15 predicted proteins | sample PhyBR2_2_FD_202136 | JGI IMG/M metagenome (GOLD analysis project Ga0308170, IMG submission 202136) | Phyllosphere microbial communities from UC Gill Tract Community Farm, Albany, California, United States - DLSLSB.R2 | ecosystem: Host-associated > Plants > Phyllosphere > Unclassified | place... | reverse complement strand
CGCCGCGCCCTCGACCGGCGCTGGCCCCGGCCCGTCCGGCTCGAGCGCCGGCGCCAAGCCGCTCGCGCCGCTCGCCGTAGGCGGCGGCGGCGGCATCCTCCTCATGCGCGACACGAAGAAGGGCGAGGACGAGGAACTGCTCGAGTTGACCGTTTTCAAGGCGATCGACACGAGCGGCGAGGCGGCCGTCGCGGCGGCGGCGGCGGGCGTCGAGCCTGCGGGCGCGCCGAGTGGAGGAGCGGCGGGCGACGACGAGCTGCGCACGGCGCCCATCGCCGACGTGCCGCCGCCGTTCGACTGGTCTGACTGGGGCGCGTGAGCAGGGAGCCGCTCTTCCTCTTCCTCCTTTCCCTCGTTGCTCTCTCTCTCTCCCCCTCTCTCTCGCACCTGTAGACGCAATGAAACCAGCCTCGAAGTTCGATGTGCACTCTACGGCTCGTCGGAAGAAGAAGCGAGAGCAGCGAGCGCCGGGCACACTTCGACGACCTCGGGCCAGCTCGCGAGCCGCTCGACAAAGGCGTCGAGCACCATGAGCTCGTCTGCGCTGCCCTCGAGAACCGCTCCAGCTCGTGCATCTCCCTTGCTCGCTGACGCCGAGCGCTCGACGCCGCGCCGAGCGCGCGCAACTTCGTCGCTCAGCAGCTGCAGTGCGCGCTTCGTCCCCTGCGCTGCGCCCTCCTCTCCTCGCTCGCTCGCCGACCGTCGCTCGAGCTCGATCGTCCACACGGCTGCACCGGCGACGACGTCTGCGACGAGCTCGACGTGCCGGCGCCGCCGCCGCTGAGGCTGCGCATGCTCGACCTCGCCGGCGCCGACTGCGACGGGCACGCGCGCCCATGCTTCGACGTCGGGGAGGATGACCTCGTCGACGAGCACGGGCAGGAGCGCTGCGCTCGTGCCCGGCGCGGCGCCGAGCGACGAGCTCGACGAGCCGACGAGGGCGACGACGGCGCGCTCGGCGTGGACGGCCGACGTTGCCGACGAGGAGCTGTCGGCTGCCGCGAAGAGCGCAGGCAGGACGACGCTGCGCAGGAAGGCGCCGTCGCCGTCGCCGCGAGGTCCGTGCGCCCTCGCGCGGGCGAACGAGCGCGCGAGGTCCGGCGGGGGCGGAGGCGGTCCGTGCGCCGCTGCGTCGCCGCCCTCGCTCGTCGACGGCGTCACGAGCGCCGCGAGCTCTGCGCGCAGCTGCACCTCGTGCGGCGGGCGGCTGCTCGGCTCGCCGCTCGGGACCGGCGGCGCCGCGAAGCGCAGAGCGCGCTTGGCCGAGGGCCGGAACGGCTTGACGAGTTTGATGAGTTTGGCGCGATCGAGGGTCGAGGGCGAGAGCGCGCCGATCGACGAGTCGAGGAGGAGGCGCACGAGGGACGGGGCGACGAGCTCGACAATCGAGGGAGGGAGGGAAGGGGCGAGGACGAGCGTCTGGAGGATGTCGAGCATGGCGAGTTGTTGCGGCGAGGCCCTGCGGACGGTGATATCGAGTCAGTGCGAGGGCGCTAAGCAGTTACGCGGGACCGTCTCGGCAGGTGCGAGACGGCCTGCGAGGAGACAGGGAAGGCGACGTACGGGGTCCTCTCGACCTCCTCGACGAGCCACAGGAGCACGCCGGGCAGCGTGAACCGCAGGAGCTCCTGCAGGAAGTACGACAGGGCGTCGCGCAGGCTGTCGAGGTCGACGACGCCGGCCTGGCGCGCCATGAGCGACTGCTTGAGGATCGTCGGCGCGACACGCAGGAGCGTGCGCGGATTGGTCGCGCTGCGGGCGGGCGGTCGGTCGCAAGAGTCAGTGCGTGCTCGACGAACCTCAACGAGTTGGTCGTGAAGGGAAAAGCAGATGAGAGAGTGGAAGGAGAGGGAGGAGGAGAGGACGAAGCGGACGCACTGCATCAAGTCGTCCGAGATCCCCTCGCCGAAGAGGGCGCCGATCCACCCGCTGACGACGCTGCGCTCGTCGTCCGACAGGGTCGAGAGTGCAAAGACGGCCGAGCACGACGGGAGCCAGGTCGTGAAGAAGCTCGAGGCCGAACCGAGGTGGTGCGCGAGGTTCGAGTGGAGCTGCGGTGGACGGTCGGAAGGGCTGGATCAGGACGTGCGCGAGCGAGGACGGACGGTAGAAGAAGGTGACGCACCTTAAAGCGAGAAGCGACGAGCTGCACGAAGAGGACGAGGCTGCCGTACCGCTCGATCGGGTTGCCGTCACCTGCGCGCTCGCAAGGCCCGACGGTAGGTCAGCTGTCTCGCCCAGGGCTTCGACGTCGACCAGCGAGACGAGTGAAAGAGCACGCACCAAAGTCATCCTGCGACGTGTCAACCTCGTCGAGCACGGCCCGAACGGGTCCGAGCACCTCGCGCTCCTCGACATGGAGGAGCAGGACGGCGAGCGCGTCGCGGTGCTCGACGAGGGCGTCGCACACGGCCGAGAGGCCAACGATGTCGTGCAAGGTCGACTTGGTCGGGAGGTCCTGCGGCGAGGACGAGGAGAGAGGAGAGGAGGAGGTGGAGGAGAGTCAGTTTGCGAAGGACGGTGGGCGCGACGACGAGACAGGCGGGAGGGGAGCTCACCTCGGCGATAGCTGAAGAGATGACCTGCTGCGACACGTACGACTCGACGAGCTCGTCGAGGACCTGCTTGACCTCGTCCTGCCCGGCGCCGGCGAGCCGATCCGAGTAGTCGGCGATCTGCGAGCGGTACCTCGACAGCATCAGCACGTCGTCTTATCGCGATAGCGCAGAAGGACAAAGTGTGCGAGAGGAGCGGAAGGACGCACCATGGCCGGCTGGAGCTCGCTCGCGTCGACGTGCGGGACGAGGCTCGTGCCCGAGTCGGACGAGAGGAGCTCGCGCTGGCACAGGGCGACGACGAGCGAGTCGAACGTCTGCGAGAGCGACGAGGACGATGAGGTGACGCTGTAAGGTGGAAGACGTGCAGGCGTCAGCACGGCGCTCGACCCGATGCGAAAGGGAAGACAGGGAGGGGACGCACCCGTCGACGTCCATCCCCTCGGCGCTCGCACCCTCTCCACCGAGCCCGCCGTCCCGAACCGCCCGAAGCGCATGCACGAGCGCCTCTTGCGCCTCGAAGGTCGGCGGCAGGCCCTCGAGGACGCCCTTGAGCGCGTGCGGAAGCTGTGTAGGCGAGGGACGGGCGCTCGAGGTCAGTCCTTTCTGCACGGCATCAAGACACTCTCTCGCCTCAGAGGATAAGAGGGAAGGAGTGGACGCACCTTGGCGAGCAAGCACGCCTCGAGGACGACCTCGTCGTGCCCTCCCTCCCCCTCCCCCGCTCGCGCCGCCGCCCCGCCAGTGAGGCGCACCGCCCCGCCGAGCACCTCGGCGAGCACTCCGGCGAGGACCTCTTTCTCTCCCTCGTGCCCGCCCGAGGGTCGCCGCCGCCGCAGACGCCGCCGACCTTGCGCGAGGCGGTGCGCGATGAGGGCGGAGAGGGTGGAGGAGAGGTGGCGCGGCGAGCTTGAGGGGGCGTGCGGGTGCGAGAGCTGTAGCGCCGCAAAGAGTCAGTGAGGATACCGAGGGAGGAGATAGAGAAGGAAGAGCGAGGAGGACGCACGAAGGACGAGAGAAAGAAAGCGACGTCCCCACTCGGCCTCCTCGCGCTCCTCGCGAGCGCCTCGTCCTCCTCCTCTACTTCATCCTCGTCCACATCCACCCTCACTCCATCGCCCCCAGCACCCGCTGCCGCCCCTCCCCTCCCTGAAGCAACCCTCGCCCGCCCGCCCTGCGCCGCCTTGCCCGCCCCACCTGCGCCCGCCGAGCCAGGCGCGACCCGCTCCTCGAGCGCGCGCAGCGCCGCACACAGCTCGGCTATCTCCTGCGGCGCGCCGCCGTCCTCGAGGCCCTCGAGCTCCGCCCTTGCGCGGCGCGCGCGCTCGACGACCTGCGCGCGCTCCTCCTCGAGTCCTGCTCCCGCTCCTGCTGCTCCTGCTGCCGCAGCAGCGCGCACCGCCCGCGCGAGGTACGCCGCCGTGCACGTTGCGCGCCCCGGTTGCGCGACGACGATCGGGACGAGGGCGGCGAGCTGAGGGAGGAGGGAGGCCGAGAGGGGAGCGGCGGGGTCGAAAAGGGCGGCGGGCGGCGCGAGGGCGACGGGTGAGGAGGTGGAGGGGGGTGCTGAGAGCGCATCGAGCGAGTGGAGGACGGCGCGCAGGATGGCCTCGGTCGCTGCGAGGGCGGGCGGCGCCGAAGTGGGCGAGGAGGTGCCGCACGCCACGCGGGCGACGGCGGCGGGCCCGCACGCTCTCGCCTCGAGAGCGGCAGCCAGGTAGGCCGTGATGAGCGGCGGTGCGGGTGCGGTGGGCGCGGCGGTGCCCGAGGCGAGGAGGGCGACGAGCGCGGCTGTGGGGGTTCCGGGGGTGGGTCAGCGGGGCGGAGGGGATGAGCGAGGGAGAGGGGGACGCACTGCTCAGTTGGCGCTCGAGCTCTGCGTGGTCGAGTAGTGCAGCCTCGGCTGCTTGGCGCACCAGGGAGAGCCACTGTTGCACGAGGAGCGGGGTCAGTTGGCCTCGCGAGCTGATGAGACGAGGAGGGGGACGCACCGTCTCGCTGGGGAAGCCGCGCGCGTAGCAGGCTCTTGTGACGGCATCTAGGGTCGGTGCGGCTGGATCGAGCGCCATGCTGGGGCGCGAGCGAGAGCGGGGTGAGGGTGAGCCGGCTCCGCGGGGAGGAGCGAGGTCGACGAGCCGGTGGTTCTGCTCCTTCTCTCGCCCTTGGGGATGCACAGAACCGGCGAACAGCAGCTCTGCTCTCTAGGAAGCGCATCGCACGAGCGCACACGCAAAATCTCGCTCTCGAGACGAAGACGAAGCGAGGGAAGCGACCAACGTTACAGAGGAAGGGGTCACAGACAGACGAGGGGTACAAGGACAGGCTCGACGGGGACATCAGCCCTGGCGCTGCGTACGAGAAGAAGGAAAAAGTCAGTCAGGGGCGCGAAGAGGAGCGAGCGAGAGGGACGAGGACGCACCTGCTTGTGCTTCGGGTTGAGCGAGCACAGGATGAAGACGGTCCCGTTGCGCCTGACCGACTGGCACCCCGAGCAATAACGCTTCACGCTCGAGCGGACCTTGTAGGTACGCGCAGCGTCGACGAGCGCCGTCTGGCTCGCCGCAACCGTCGCCGGACTCGAGCCCGACCCGGGGCGCGCGGGCACGCCGACGAGCCCTGCGGCGGCGGGCGCCGAGCGCGGCGCGCACCTCGCGCAGCCGCACGAGCGCGGGTGGGTCGGTGCGAGGCGCGAGGCGAGGCGGGTGGCGCCGAGGGGCGAGGCGAACGACGAGAGGGCGGTCGACGACGAGGAGGAGGACGAGGGTGCCGAGGGGTGGACGGGCGCGCGGACGATGGTGCTGGTCGGTGCCGAGCGGGATGCGCAGCGTGCGCAGCCGCAGCGGGCTGGGTGGGAGGCTGGCGAGACGAGGGACGAGAGGGGCCGCGAGGACGAGGCGACCGGGGAGGAGGTCGAGGTCGAGGTGCGGAGCGCGCGGAGGGGTGCGCGGGCGATTGCGAGCATGGCTTGAAGGGTGCTTGAGGTGGGGAGCTTGGGTGTGCTTGAGGCTGCGAGAGGGCGATGGCGCGGTCGAGATCGAGGAGGGGAGAGGAGAGGGAGGAGGAGAGGGTCAGTGGTGGACAGGGAGCGGGTGGATCGAGGTGCGGGTTGGACAGGGAGCGAGAGTGTACCTTGTCGAGGCGGTGTGCGGGTGCAGGTAGCTGGCTCGAGGTGAGAGAGGAGAGCCGACTGAGGCGAGAGGTGGTTGGCCCGCGACGAACAGCGACGAGGACGAGGAGGACGGAGGTGGCCACTCTCCTCCCTCTCCACCCCGCTCGCCCGGCCCAGCAGCATCCCCGCCATGCTCAGGACTCAGCGCATGCGCTCGGCACCCGCCCACCTCGCCCGCGCAGCTCGCCGCTCCCCAGCCCCTCCCCTCGCCGTCCGCTCCTTCTCGGCCTCGTCCTTGACCAACGCCAAGATCACCCTCGAGGTCGACGGCGTCCCCGTCACCGTAGAGCAGGGCACCGCCCTCATCCAGGCATGCGAGCAGGCCGGCGAGTCCTCCTCTCTCTCTCCTCTCCCTCACCACCTCCTCGCTCCCCTCCCCTCCTCGTCCTCCCCCTCATCGCACCTCGCTGACCCCGTCCTCGCACCACCCTCTGCAGGCGTCAGCATCCCTCGATTCTGCTACCACGACCGCCTCAATATCGCCGGTAACTGCCGGTACGGCCCCCTCCCTCCACCTCGACTCCTCAGCCCTCGAGAGCTCCGCCGCCGCCCGCTCGCCCGACCTCGCTCGCCCTCCTGCGCACCCTGTACTGACACCAAGTCCTCGCAGCATGTGCCTCGTCGAGGTCTCGCCCGGTCCGCCCAAGCCTCAGGCCTCGTGCGCGCTCCCCGCCATGTGCGTCTCTCCCCCTCTCCCTCCCTCGCGCGACGCTCTCCTGACCCCTCGCACCCCCCTGCAGGCCCGGCCAGAAGGTCAAGACCAACACGCCGACGGTCCACAAGGCGCGCGAGGGCGTCATGGAGTTCCTCCTCGCCAACCACCCGCTCGACTGCCCGATCTGCGACCAGGGCGGCGAGTGCGACCTCCAGGACCAGTCGATGCGCTACGGCTCGGACCGCACCCGCTTCCACGAGATCACGGGCAAGCGCGCCACCGAGGACAAGAACTTTGGGCCCCTCATCAAGACGTCGATGAACCGCTGCATCCACTGCACGCGCTGCGTCCGCTTCGCCAACGAGGTCGCCGGCGTCCAGGACCTCGGCACGTCCGGCCGCGGCAACGACATGCAGATCGGCACCTACATCGAGAAGACGATCAACTCGGAGATGTCGGGCAACGTCGTCGACCTGTGCCCGGTCGGCGCCCTCACGTCCAAGCCGTACGCGTTCGAGGCGCGCCCGTGGGAGCTCAAGAAGACCGAGTCGGTCGACGTCCTCGACGCCCTCGGCAGCAACATCCGCATCGACTCGCGCGGCCAGGTCGTCATGCGCATCCAGCCCCGCTTGAACGACGACATCAACGAGGAGTGGATCTCGGACAAGACGCGCTACGCCTACGACGGCCTGCGCACCCAGCGCCTCAACACGCCCCTCGTCCGCGTCGGCGACCGCTTCCAGCCCGTCACCTGGCCCGAGGCGCTCGCCGCCGTCAAGGACGGCCTCGCCGCGTCGGGCGCCCAGGGCAACGAGATCCAGGCCGTCGGCGGCGCCCTCGCCGACGCCGAGTCGCTCGTCGCCCTCAAGGACCTCGTCAACCGCCTCGGGTCCGACAACACGGTCGTCGAGGGCGCCGTCACGAGCGCGCGCGCGCCGGCGCACGGCGTCGACCACCGCGCGGCGTACACGTTCGGCTCGTCGATCGCCGGCGTCGAGTACGCCGACCGCGTCCTCCTGATCGGCACCAACCCGCGCCACGAGGCGGCCGTCCTCAACGCGCGCCTGCGCAAGACGTGGCTCAGGAACGAGACGGACCTCGCGCTCGTCGGCGAGGAGTTCGACTCGACGTTCGGGTACGACCACCTCGGCACCGACGTCGCCGCCGTGCGCGACGTGCTCCAGGGCAAGAAGGGCGACTGGGCCAAGCAGCTCGAGGGCGCAAAGCGGCCCATGATCGTCGTCGGCTCGCACGTCGCCGAGCACAAGGACGGCGCCCAGGTGTACGCCGAGGTGGCCAAGTTTGTCGAGAAGCACAAGGCCAAGTTTGTCACGGACGAGTGGGTCGGCTACAACGTCCTGCAGCGTGTGCGTCCTCCTCTCGCTCGTCGTCGTCGTCGTCTTAGGAGCTCGTGCAGGCGCTGACTCTCTCTCCCTCGCTCTCTCTCCTGCAGGCTGCGTCTCGGACAGCCGCCTACGACGTCGGCTTCGTCCCCTCTGCGGCTGCGTCCAAGGCGTCGCCCAAGTTCGTCTACCTCCTGAACGCCGACGACTTTTCGCCGTCGTCGATCCCGCGCGACGCGTTCGTCGTGTACCAGGGCCACCACGGCGACCTCGGCGCCCAGTACGCCGACGTCGTCCTTCCCGGGTGCGCCTACACCGAGAAGAGCACGACCTGGGTCAACACCGAGGGCCGGACCCAGCTCGGGCGCGCCGCCGTCCCGCCGCCCGGCGCCGCGCGCGAGGACTGGAAGATCGTGCGCGCCCTGAGCGAGGTCGTCGGCGCGGCGCTGCCGTACGACGACACGGGCGCGATCCGCGACCGCCTGTGGGACGTGTGCCCCTCGCTCGTCCGGTACGGCGAGCTCGAGCGCCCCTCGTCGGTCCTCGCCGGCCTCGCGGCCCTGCGCGCGTCGGCCGAGCGCACTGGGTCGGTCCAGGGCGGCCTCGAGGGCCCGCTCAAGAAGCCGATCGAGAGCTTCTACCGCACCGACGCCGTGTCGCGCAACTCGACGACGATGGGCCACTGCGTCCAGGCGTTCGACAAGGGCGACAGCACGGCGGGCAAGAACGTGTACGGCGACGACGGCCAGAGCCAGAAGGGCCACAACGAGGCGCGCGCATAGAGCGGGTTCGAGCAGGTCGAGCAGGGCGCGAGCGCGAGCGTTGGCGCGAGGCGAGGTGAGGTTGGGTGGGTCGGTTGGAGCGAGCGAGCGAGCGGGTTCCTCTTGCTACCGTGTGTAATTTCCGAGCAGTCTCTTTCTCTCTCTATGCTCTCGAGCCGTCGAGAGCGTGAAGCAGTGAGCGTGAGCTGGCGCGAGCGAGATGGGCGAGCAGGACCAGGAGCGGCTCGTGCGCCCTCTCTCGCCGAGGGGTCAGCACCTGCTCAGCGAAGGGCATGCTCGCACTTCGCTCGCTTCGTCGAGAGCGAGGGCTCGAGCTCGAGCCACGGACGGCATGAGCTGGACGAACGAGCGCGAGGGAGCGAGAGGTATGCGGCGCTCGAGAGAGCGCGATGCGGCAGCTTCCGCTGCGGTGCCATCGAGGGCGTCGCCGTGTAGCCTTACTTGAGCGAGCGAGCTCATATTTGCGCATCCTGAGCGCGGAGTGGGAGAGAGAGAGCGAGGGAAGCGCCGACTCGGCAGCGCCGGCGAGCCCGTCTCCTGCGCCTGGCCAAGTGCCAAGGCTTGAGCGCAGGTCATAGCACGCTTTGAAACGTACTCCCAAGCGCGACGAGCAGCTGTTCCACGCAGCGGCGACGACGAGACCAGCAAGCGAGACGAAGAACGAGCCAGCTCGGATGGGCGGCGACAGGGAAGGCGACGACGCTGCGCGCCGCAGTATTGAGTGATCGAGCGGCTAGCAGGTATATGCTGAGAGCTCTCGAGCGTCTCTGCGCCATCCCGTGCGGGCGGTGAGACCGGCGACGAGGCGGAACTGCTGAGGATGCGTCGGCGAGGAGGGCGAGGCGAGGGAGCAGCGGTGCGAGCCGGTCTTGCTCCGGCGTGTCGATAGGCGGTGCATGAGAAAGTTCGGGCCCAGCTCAGAGGCTAGCGTGAGGTGCTGGGAGCTGCGCAGAGCGGCGTCGCCGTTGCCGCTCCTCATCGTCCCTCCTCCTCTCACCCACGCCCCGCACCGCTAGCCGCCTAGCTCGTAGCGGTGCTCGCGACAGCATGCTTCCGCCCATGGCTGGTGCCAGCTTGTGAGCGCGCTCGCCCCTACCGCTCTCGCGCGCCTCGCAGTCGCCTCCGCAGCCGGCGTTTCCGAGGCGGCGTCGGCGTACGGACGCACGCTGTTCGGCGGTGCCTACTCTCCGCCGGCCTCGGAGTCGAGCTCGCCGAGGGCTGAGTGGGCCGCCGGCCGAGGCGGCCTCAGCCGGATCCGGTCGCACCTCGCCTCTTTCTCTCGCTCCTTCGCTCTCGCCCAAGATCCGCTTCAGCATGCACGACCAGGCCTTGCTCCTCAGCTACGTCTCGAGGGCCTATCGAGACCTCGCCGAGTCGGCCGCCCTCCACTCGTCGCACGCCAACCGCGAGGACGTGCTCCGGGTCGTGCAATGGCTCAAGAACTCGGCAGACCAGCTCGTCGCGGCGTGGCCCACCTTTTCGCCGCCCGAAGCCGAGGCCATCACCGACCGCTTGCTCGCAGCGACCTGCCGCTCGGCCGCCGACGGGACCCTCAAGGTTGCCGAGGTGAGCCGCGAGGTCCTCGTTCTCCTCGATCTCCTCGTCGAACCGAGAGCTGACGCTTGCCGTCTCGCGCGCAGATCTCGTACACTCGAATCGTTCGCGACGTTTGCGCTGTCCCTGTTCCCGAGGTGCGCCGCTCCTCCTGCCCTCGTCGACGGACGTGCCTCGAGCTGCAGCTGACGGCGTTCACGACCTCCCTCTGCAGCACGAGCTCTCGATCGCCAACGCCTACGCGCACATCGGCCTCCTCGTCGAGAACATCTTCGCCATATACAGCGCCGGCGACGGGCACTCGCAGGCTCAGACCGCGCAAGAGTGGAAGACCCAGGTCACGTCGGTCGTCTCGCTCGCCAAGCTGCGTCGTTGGGGACCTCGGGCCGCGTCCGACATCGCGCAGCGCATCGGCGCCGTCGAGCAACTTCTCGAGCACCGGGAGCGGGCGCATGAGGCGCTCTTTCTCGCGGCGCATGTGCTGGTGCGCTCGCGCCTCTCCTGCCTTTCGATCTCTTGCAGCTTCGCTGACGCCCGTGCCAACTTGTGTCCGCAGCCCTCGACCGACGTACTCCTCCACCACGCACACCTGCATGCGCAGACGGCCGAGGAGCGCGACACGACCTACCGCGGCCTCCTCGGCGACCTCGTCTTGCTCTACTCGGAGAGCAACAAGTCGAATCACGCCTCGCCGCAGCACAAGTCGGACGAGGCCACCACACTCTTCGAGGCGATCCAGAGCAGAACGACCGACTCGGCGCAGCGCCTCTTCCACCAGCTCAGCCCCGAGCAGCAGCAGACGGCGGTCGACACGACCCGAGCGAGCGTCGCGCACTCGTGCGACATGCTGCACAGCACCGGCGAGCTCCCTTCTGCAACTCTACTTGTGCGTTCTTCCTCTCTGTCTCTCGAGCCCGCCTGCAGCTCGTCCGCTGACCGTTCTCCCCTGTCGTCTTTGCACGCAGGCTCAGCAGCTCTTCAACCCTTCGAGGCCGCACCCTCACGCCGCCGTCCTGCCTTTCTCGCATGGCTCACAGGTGCGCTCCTCCTCCTCTTACGCTTGAGCTGTCTGCTCTGACCGCTGACGTCGCACGGACCCTCTCGCCCGCTCGCAGCAGCACCCTCCGCCCAACTCGACGCTCCACTCGCTCGCGCGCGCTCACACCCATGCCGACCCGCCTCGGATCTCCGACAACTACGCGCGCAAGTACTACGGCACGACGGCGAGGGCGTGGCAGGCGCGCTTGGTTTGAGAAGGGCGGTATGGCTCGAGGAGGATCGTCGAGCGCACGGACCGCCTTTCCTGCTTCCCCTTTTTCTTCTTCTCCTCAACGACCATCTCTATGATCTCAGCCTGCGTGTCCTTTCATGCTTCTCGTGCTCTCTTGACGAGCAAGCGTGCGAGCGAGAGAGTCAGAGAGCGAGAGCAGCTCGGGACCTTCTCAAGTTGGAGTCGAGCTCTCGTTGGCCCTCTGCAGCGCATTTCTCGCAGAGCTGAACCGTCGCAGACAAAGAAGGGGCAATGCATGTACGAGGTGAAGGAGGAGAGGGAGGAAAGAAGGCACAGAAGGAGAGAAGGAAGACGGGGACGAGGTTGGGAAGGCTACTCGGTTTTGCCGACCGCCCCAACGAGGCCGTCGCCGCTTTCGTCACGCTTCCAGAACTCGGGCAGACCGTCGACATTGGCCGCCGCGTCGGCCGGGTCGCCGACCGCCTCGACCTTGTACCCCTCGCCCTCGCGCTTGTTCTCCTCGTCAGCGCTCTCGTCGGCCCAGCCAAGCGCGCGGCGCGCCATCTCGTTAGGCGTGAGGCGCATGCCCTGCTCGTCCATCCACGCGCGCTTGAGCTCGAGCTCGCGGCGGCGCACGAGGTCGGACGCGACGCTGCCGTCCCAGGCGAGGCGCGTCAGGAGCCACCTCGTTAGGGCGCGCAGGACGAGGTAGGCGTGCGACGACGCGAGGGCGATGACGGCGGCCGTGAGGAGGGTCGACTTGATGGCGTCGAGGGCGACGAACGAGCCGTGCGCGGGCGGGAGGGCGCCCATGAGGAGGGGAGCGTCCGAGGGCGGTGGGAGCGACGCCGACTGGGCCGACGAGAGGCGCGTCGTGTAGAAGGGGACCGAGCCGTCGGCCGGGAGGGTGACGTTATGGTGCGTGAGGTTCGAGAGGTAGTGCGCTGCCGTGCCGGGGACGGTCGCGCGAGGCTGGTACAGGTAGACGAGCGACGACGCCGTGATGGCCGAGATGTACGAGATGAGGCCCTGCAGCACAGATCGTCAGGAGGGTGCTCAAAGTCACAGGAGAGAAGGGAGAGAGGACGCACGAGGACCTCGAGCCACGGGCCGATGCTCGCCTCGCGAGTCGGGATGGGCCGGCGCATCTGGCTCGTGATCTTGAAGGCGTCCGAGCGGATCTCGATCTGCAAGGGGTGCGTCCTGCGTCAGCAGAAGTCCGAGAAGAGACGAAGGAGATGCAAAGACGGTGAGAGGTAGAAAGGGGACGAGGAGCGACGCACGAAGTTGTTGATCAGGCTCCAGATGGGCGCGACCGGCCACACGACGCCGAAGAGGACCAAGTACCCGAACTGCTGCGCCATCTCGGCGTACTCGCCGAAGATGACGGCCCTGTGGCAAGAGGGCGAAGCATGAGCGACCGAGCGCGAGCTTAGGAAGGTCGGCGGGAGGGAAGGGGACGCACGTCGGCAAGAGCTGCTCCTCGCGAACGCGCTTGAGGAAGTCCCACTCGTCGTCGTGCTCCTCGATCGACTCCTTCTTGTCCTTCTCGCTGACGGCCGGCGCGTGGTGGAGCTTCTC
>Ga0308170_10003471_pt1 | contig 12870 bp, 18 predicted proteins | sample PhyBR2_2_FD_202136 | JGI IMG/M metagenome (GOLD analysis project Ga0308170, IMG submission 202136) | Phyllosphere microbial communities from UC Gill Tract Community Farm, Albany, California, United States - DLSLSB.R2 | ecosystem: Host-associated > Plants > Phyllosphere > Unclassified | place... | reverse complement strand
CTCTCACTCGCGCCGCCCGCAGTTCCAGGTCGTCTTCTTCCGCACGACCGCCGCGCCCGCCTTCACGCAGGGCTCGTCCCTCATGGTCGCCTTTGCGCCCCTCATGTGCATCTTCACCTGCGCTGCGCGGTACTGCCAGCTGCGGGACCAGCGCCGAGCGGGCGGCGTCGTCGGCGAGGGCGTCCGGGGCGCGCACTCGGCGGCCGAGGCGTACTCGTACGAGAAGGAGCGAGGGTCGTCAAGCACGAGGCGGCCCGGGACGGCGACGACAGACGGCGTCGTCGACAAGGACGAGGAGAAGGAGGCTTCGTCGTTGAGCCAGGTCGGCGCGGTGAGCTACGGACCCTGAGGGCGAGGAGCTCGCCCTGTTCGTCCCGAAGCGCGGGTTGTCTGTTTCTGTGTCTGTACCTCTCTGCACGTCGTCCTGCATCACAGTCTGTATCGCTCTCTGTCTCTTCGCCGGCTCGAAGCGGTGGCAGCTGTCGCGGTTGAGCGAGCGGAACACCTCTCTGGTCGCGCCGCTCGAAGCGGCCGGATGGCACAGAAGGTGAGCTGCACGCAGCTCTCACTAGCGCAGAGCCAGAGGAGCGAGTCGTTGCCGTCCGCTCAGAGGCTCGCCCGAGGCGAACGCGCCGCGACGCTCCCTCCGCTTCGCTCACCACTCGCTCGTCGCACACGGCCCGAGCAGCTCGCTGTCGCCTCTCAGCACTGTCTCCGACTGTACAGCTACCCCGGCAGCCCCGCCTCTCGCCCCCCGACCCTCTGCAACCTCCTCGCCCGCCGGCCGTCCTCAGCCTCATCAAACCCCGACCTCGCCTCGCTCGCCTCCTCGACTCGCCGCCGTTCACGGGGCGAGCAAGCTTCCGCGTCCATGTCGCAGCAAGGTGGAGGGTCTCGCGGCAAGCGGGCGTGGACCGTGCAGTGGCGCAACTTCCAGGCGCGCAAGAACAAGACGTGGGAGTCGTGCGTCCCGCTTCCCCTCGCTCGAGCAGGCTCACACAGCATCCTGGAGGCAGTCCTTGCTGACATGAAGCTGTGCACCTCGTCCCTCGCAGCGATGGGGTGAGCCGCTGGTCCTCTTCGTCCTCCCTCTCACCCGGTCCTCTCCTCGACCCGGCTCAGCTGACGCCCGCGCCTCGCTCGCAGTACATGCTCGTGTCCGGGCTCGGTGTGACGGTGCACTCGGACGAGGGCGTGCTGTGCGTCCCGCACAACTCTCTTTCCGCCTGCTCTCCAGCTGATCCAGTCCTCGTCGTCCGCAGACTCGGCGCCAAGAACCTGCTCAAGCCGCCCGTCGAGGACGACGAGTTCAGCATCAGCAACAAGAAGGAAGTTCGAGTGCGTCCATCTTCTCCCCTAGGCGGCGCGCGGCAGACGCAGACTTGGACGCTGACCAAGCCCGCGCTGCCTCGCAGGTCGAGAGCGAGATCTCGCTCAAGGAGTACTACCGCAACATCCACGGCGGCTCCGCCGGCGACGACGACTCCTCGTCAACCTCGACGCCCGCCAAAGCCGTCCCGGGCTACCTCACGCGCCCGGGCATGCTCGCGCCCGGCTCGACCTCGAAGCCGCACACGCCGCGCCCATCCTCGTCCACTCGCCCCGCCATCGCCTCGCCGCGTGCCGACGCCTCTCACGCCACCGAAGATGCGCCCGAGCCGGCCGGCAAGCTCTGGAACCAGCCCGCCGTCAAGACGTTCACGCCCTTCAAGCCGCCCGCGCCGGCGTCGGCCGTCAAGCGCCCGCTCCTCGGCACCAGCTCTCAGCCGCACCCGAGCAGGCTGCGCGAGAGCAGCGCCTCTGTCGCCCCGAGCGAGCGCGGCTCGCCCATCACGAGCAACTCGGCGCGCGCAGCGCGCGAGCGCACGCTCGAGGAGCTCAAGGCGTCGAGGGACGGCTCGGCCAAGAGCAAGGGCAAAGGGCGCGCCGTCCTCGACCCCTCGTCCGACTCGTACGCCGAACTCGAGAACTCGCCGCCCGAGCACATCGAGCGGCCCTCGGCGCAGAAGAAGCGGCGGCTCGACTCGCCTCGCTCGGCGGCGGCGGCGGTCGGCTCGGTCCCGGCAGCGCGGCCTGCGTCTCGTCTTTCGGCAGCAGATGAGGCGCTCGAGCGCGCTCTCGGCAAGACGGCGGCGCCGATGCGCACGACGTCCCTCCCCGACCGCCTCTCGAGCTCGTCGGCCAAGTCGCAGCCGCTCTTCCGCCAGGACTCGTCGCAGTCGACGGCGTCGCGCCCTCCTCGCGAGCCGTTCGACGACGAGGACGTGCTGGACGAGGATGAGGAAGATGGCCTCGTCAGCGAGGACGACATGGACGTCGAGATGGACTCGGCGGTGCTCGGGGCCGACGTGCTCGCGTCGCCCGACATCGAGCGCGGCGGCGGCAGGGCAGCAGGGACGTGCAGCAGCAGTGGAACGATGTCGCAGAGCGCTGGGGCGGTCAAGCGGTACAACGTGCGTCCTCGCTCGGACCCTCCCTTCGTCGCACGCCCGGCTTCGCCCGCCCTGACTCTCCTTCCTCGCTCACGCAGTGCCAATGGTCCGCCTCGTCCTCCACACTCGTCGCCTCGGTCATCTACCTGACTCTACTGCCCGCAGGCGCAAACGCACGCAGAAGAAGAACCCGACGTGGGAGGGGGACGGCATCCTCCTCCTGCGCGGCGACAAGGCCGAGCTGACCGACATCGACACGGGCAAGCGGTGCGTCCCTCAGCTCTCGACCTGCTGCTGCTGTGTAAGCTCTCGCTGACGGTCTTGCACCTGCAGCCTCGGCTCGACGACCTCGTCAAAGCGCGACCTCCAGGAGGGCGACTTTCTTCGCGTCGGCGATATGGACGTCGAGGTACGTTCGCTCTCTCTCCTGCCCATTCCACCCATCGCAGTCGACTCACACGACTCCGTGAAACAGATCGGCGACCTCATCGTCAACCGCTCCTCCACCGCGTCCGCCAACAGCGTCGGCACCTCGCAGCGCTCGGCACAGCTCAACAGCGTTCAGTCCACCTCGCTCACCCTCAAGCCCTTCCGCGCCCCTGCGCCGGCCAAGGCGACCAACCCCCTCGCCCTGCGCGTCGCGTCGGGCTCGCCCGAGCGCGCCCGCTCGTCTCGCGCTCAGACGCCCCTCGAGACGCTCAAGGCGTCTCTCCCGCCCGGGTCCGCCAGGTTCAAGCTGCCGGGCCTCGCGAGCATGTCGGTCGTCTCGTCGAGCTCGGCGTACGGCATCAAGGAAGTGCGCAAGGGCGCGAGGTTCGACCCGCAGGCCGAGGGCGCCATCGTCATGCGCCGCCCGAACGACGAGCACCAGGAAATTTACAACAAGAAGTGCGTCCCTTCTCCTTCCAGCATGACGATACGAAGCTGCGCCCGACTCGGACTGACGCTCGCCAACGCAGGGGCTTGCCCGTCGTCGACGTCGTCGTCGACCCGCTCATCGGCGACAAGCTGCGCGAGCACCAGCGCGAGTGCGTCTCTCCTCCTCTCAATCTCGTCTTCCTTTCTCGCAGCATGAGCTGATGGTGCTGTTCCTGTTGCAGGGGAGTCGCTTTCATGTACGAGGTGCGCCTGCTCGTCCTCTCGCCCAGCGTCTTCGACGTCGACTCGGCGTTCAGAGCACGCTGACGTTCTCTGGTCTGACTTACCCCTCGCAGTGCGTCATGGGTATGCGGACGACCGGCCAAGGTTGCCTTCTCGCCGACGACATGGGCCTCGGCAAGACGATCCAGTCGATCGCGCTCATTTGGACCCTCCTCAGTGCGTCGCTCACCTCGCCCTCCTCCCGCCCTCCTCCCGCCCTCCTCCCGCAGCTCCTCTCTGACGCACTTCATGCGCTCGCAGAGCAGAACCCGTACCAGGGCGGGCCCGTCGGCGTCGTCGACCGCGTCATGATCGTCTGCCCGGTCACGCTCATCAAGGTGCGCTCGCCCTCTCCCGCTCGCCCGCTTCTGCTTCACCCTGACACGCTGCTGACGAGCTCTTACGCCCGCAGAACTGGAGCGCCGAGATCCGCAAATGGCTCGGGCGCGACAAGCTGCGCGTCTACGTCGCCGACGCCAAGCACCCGGTCAGCACCTTCGCGAGGAACAAGAGCTACGACGTCCTCATTGTCGGCTACGACAAGGTGCGTCCACTCCAAGCTCTCATGGACGCGCTCGTCGACTCGCTGCTGACGCTCGAGCCGTCGCAGGTCCGCACGTTCATCGACGACGTCAAGTACGCTCAGCCGCCGATCGGCCTCATCATCTGCGACGAGGGTGCGTCGTCCCACCTTGTCCTCCTGCGCCTCTCTCGCCGTCGACTCACACAGTGCGTTCTCCCTGCAGGGCACCGCCTCAAGTCCGAGAAGGCCAAGACGACGCAGGCGCTGCAGTCGCTCTCGTGCATGCGCCGCATCATCCTCTCGGGCACGCCCATCCAGAACAACCTCGGCGAGTTCTTCGCGATGCTCGGTGCGTCGCACGTTCTGGCTTGATCCTGGCTGCGGTACGTGCGCCCTCGCTGACGTTCGTGCTGGCCACAGACTTCGTCAACCCGGGCCTGCTCCAGGACGCCGCCTACTTCAAGCACCGTGCGTGCTCTCGCGCCCCTCTTCAGCTGCGACGTGCTGACGCCCCTCGTCGCGTGTCGCAGACTACGAGAAGCCCATCGTCGCCGCGCGCTCGCCCGACGCGACCGCCAAGCAGAAGGAGGCCGGCAGAGACGCCCGCGAGGCGCTCACGGCCATCCAGCGCAACTTCGTGCTCCGCCGCACCAACGACGTCATCCTCAAGCACCTCCCGCCCAAATGTGCGCCCCTCGTCCCCTTCTTCTCGACGCCGACGAGCCTCCCTGATCGAGCTCATCGTCGCGCGCAGTCGAGTTCACCGTCTTCATCCGGCCGACCCAGCTCCAGCTCAGCCTGTACCGCGAGGTCCTCTCGTCGTCGCGCATCAAGTCGCTGCTCAAGGGCGAGAATGGCCAACAAGGTCTCGCGCTCCTCCAGTCGGTCCTCAAGCTCAGCACCTCGCCCGGCCTCCTCCTCAAGCACATCAAGGTGCGCTGCTTCAGCCGCCTCCCCTCGGCTCTCGCTCGAGCTTACACTCTTTCTCGAGCGCCCGCAGGAGAAGGGCGTCGGGCACCTCGACGACTCGCTCCTCGACGTCCTGCCGCAGGACGCCGACCCGGCCGACTTTCACCTCTCGGGTGCGTCCCTCGACCCTCCAAGTCGTCCTTCCTTAGGATCCCTCGCTCACTCGCTCCTGCCTTGCTCGCAGGCAAGTTCTCGGTCCTCGGCACGATGCTCGCCGAGCTGCGCCGTCGCTCGGAGGAGAAGATCGTCATCGTCTCGAACTACACGACCACGCTCGACCTCATCGAGACGCACTGCAAGCGCAAGAAGTATCCCTACTGCCGACTCGACGGGTGCGTCACGGTTCCCTGCCTGCTCCCCGACCGTGCGCAGAGCCAGCTCTGACTCGCTCTCCCCGCTCGCGCAGCAAGACGCCGCAGATGGACCGCATCCCGATGGTCGAGGCGTTCAACCGCGGCACACAGAAGAACCAGTGTGCGCCCTGCCTCTCTCTCTCACACGCCGACTCGCTCGCTGCGAGCCGTGTGCTGACGCCGTTCGGCCGCGCAGTCATCTTCCTCCTCTCGAGCAAGGGCGGCGGCACGGGCCTCAACAGTGCGTCTCTCTGTTCCTCTCTGCGGCTGCCTCGCCTTGCGCTCCCTCCTGACGCTACGCATCCTCGCAGTCACCGGCGCGTCGAGGCTCGTCCAGGTCGACAGCGACTGGAACCCGTCCAACGACCTGCAAGCGATGGCCCGGTGCGCTCTCTCCCTCGCAGACCCTCGGCGCGCCTCGCAGCAGCTGATGCACACTCCTCTCGTCCGCAGCATCCACCGCGAGGGCCAGAAGCGCAGCTGCTACATCTACCGCTTCCTCACCGCCGGTACGATCGACGAGGTCGTCTTCCAGCGCCAGATCATCAAGCTCGCCCTGAGCGGCTCAGTCATGGTGCGTCGCTCTCTCCCCTCCCCTCGAGTCGGACGAAGCGTGAGCACATCCTCTTGCTGACCTTGTCGCACTCCTGCAGGACCAAGACGGCAAAGGCGCCGCCAAGGCGAGAGACACCTTCACGCTCGACGAGGTGCTTACTCTCCTGCTCAGCTCTGCACACCACACTGCCGCTGACGCCTGCACTCGATCTACTCCTGCAGCTCCGCAACCTCTTCTCGCTGCACGAGGGCGTGGCGTGCCAGACGCACGAGCTCACGGGCTGCCGCTGCCACTTGGGCGAGGTGCCCGACGCCGACGCTGACGGTGCCGACGCGGACGACTCGTCCGACGACGACGACGACGACGACGACGAGATGGAGGGCTTCGTTCAGGCGTCGCAGTTTCAGGACGACGACGCCATCCGCAAGGTGCGCTCGAACCCCTTCCTCTCCCTCTCCTGCTCTGCATCCTCTCGCCGCCGCCGAGCTGACTCACCCCTCTCCTCCTCTTGCCTCTGCCCGCAGATCTCGAAGCAGCGCCGCAACCTGTCGATCCTCAAGACGTGGACGCACTACGACTGCGCCGACGAGCGCGCGCTCGACGAGCTCGACGACGGCCTCCTGCAGAGCGTCATCTACGAGCGCATGCTCAAGGCCGACCAGGCCGAGACGCCGATCCCGCACGAGGGCAACGGCGGGCTGTTTGTGCGCGGCGGGCAGGTCGGGTTCGTCTTCGGCAAGAAGACGTCGGCGCCGGCGGAGGAGGTCGAGGTCGAGAGCGTCGAGTGATGAGGAGGAGGCCGGCGGCTTTGTCCCTCTCTGTGTGTAGTCCCTCTCGCTATATATGTGCCCCTCTGTGCGCTTGTGCCACCGTGCAACACCTTCTGCAGCATGCAGCCGAGGCGAGCGTCCGCCCTCGCAACGTCTCCGTGTTCCACCTCCGCTCCTCGTCTAGCGCTAGCCTCGATCTTCGTCGAGCACGAGAGCACTCGCTGCCACGAGTCGCTCTGAGCCAGCGATACGGTGCCACCGTGCCAGCGAGCGAAAGTCGCTCAGTTGCTCCTCGCGGTGGATGGGTCCGAGCGGAAAGATAGCCGACGGACGACGGACTCCGCGCCGGCGTGCGCGCGCTCGATCGCCGTCGCCCCTCCTTCCGCAGATTCTCCTCGCCGCTCTCGCTTAATTTTGGGCCTCGCTGCTCGTGCAGCGCCCCCCTCGCGGAGTCTAGCGCGTCGGCGTCCGTCGGACTTGCCCCTCTCGCCCTGCGCGAGATAGCGCTGCCCCCCCTCCATCACTTTTCCTCGGCCGACGCCGCATCGGGGAAGCCGCCGCTCGCTCGCTGTCCTCGTCCTCTTGCTCTACGACGGCTTTCTCTCTCGCTCTCTCATCGCGCCGACCACCTCCTTCGACACCGCCGAGCGCCGCCGCACCTGCCGCCATGCTCCGCACGCTCAAGTCGCTCGCTTCCCTCGCCCTCGCCGGCTCTGCGCTCGCCGCACCCGCGCCCGTCGCCGTTGCGCCTGCGCACGAGCTCGTCAAGAAGGAGGTCACGATCAAGCCAAAGGTCATGATTATCTCGATGTTCACGCCCGAGCGCGAGGTGTGGCTGCAGGACGGCGCGCTCGACGAGCCGCTCGAGGTCGAGTACCCGTTCAACGGCGCGTCGCCGCTCTTCCCGACCATCAACTGCGACCGTAACCGCGACGTGTGCATCATCACGACGGGCGAGGCCGAGATCAACGCCGCTACGACGAGTGCGTCCCCTCCTCCTCCTCCTCCTCCTTCTCCTCCTCGTCCTCGTCCTTGAGCGCACGGCTGACTCTCTTGGACCCAGTCATGGCCATGACGCTCAACACGCAGTTCGACCTCACCAACACCTACTTCCTCATCGCCGGAATTGGCGGCGTCAACCCGCACCGGGGAACGCTCGGCACCGCTGCGTTCGCCCGCTTCGCCGTCCAGAGCGGCCTCGCCTACGAGCTCGACGCTCGCCAGATGCCCTCGAACTGGACTACTGGCTACGTGCGTGCCTTTCTCCTTCGACGGGCGGCTCACGAACTCGAGGGGCGTCGCGCTGACTCGGCGCACGCACCCCTTCTCGCAGTGGGCTCTCGGCACCAAGGCTCCTGGCCAGCTCCCCGACGTGCGTCCTCGCCCTCGTACCCAGATCGAGCTGCACATGCTGATGCCTTGCCCGTCGACAGGTCTCGAGCCTGTACGGCACCGAGGTGTTCGAGCTCAACACCAACCTCCTCGACCGCGTCATGAACCTCACCCAGGGCATCAAGCTCAACGACTCGAGCGTCGCGCAGGAGTACCGCAAGAAGTTCGACTTTGCTCCCGCCAACGAGGCGCCGGTCGTCACGTCGTGCGACACGTGCGTCGTCCCTTCCTCTTCGTCCTCCTTCCGCGCTCTCTTTCGCTCGCTCGCCGTCGCTGACCTCTCGATCTCCCCTCGCCCGCAGCCTCTGCTCCGACGCCTACTTTGCTGGCACGCTCCTCTCGGAGACCTGGGGCAACTACACTGAGCTTATGACCAAGGTACGTCTCGCCGTCGGGGAGGACTATCGGGACCGGGCGGGAGATCAGCTTTCCGAGCTCGGCGGCGCGAAGGCGACCAACACCAGAGGGTGGGACGACGAGCACGACGAGATGCTCCAGAGCAAGCGCTGATCCACTCCCCCTTCCCTCCTCCTCCTCCTCGTCACCGTCTCAGGGCGAGGGCAAGTACTGCACGACGGCGCAGGAGGACAACGCGACGCTCGAGGCCATGGTCCGTGCGCACAAGGCCGGCCTCGTCGACTACTCGCGCATCATCCTCCTGCGCACCGCCTCGGACTTTGACCGTGCGCCCAAGCAGTCGGACGACGCTTACACGGCTTTCGAGGCCGAGCAGGGTGGCTTCGAGCCGGCCATCCAGAACCTCGTCATCGCCGGCAAGCCCGTCGTCGACGACATCGTCGCCAAGTGGGACTCGACGTACGAGTCCGGCATTGCGCCGCAGGCCGGCCTGAACGGCTCGTGCGTCCCTTCTTCCTCTTCCTCGAGCCGCCGAGCCACACTCGCCCTCGTAGCTTCACATCCCTGACGAGCTTCTCTCTCTCTGCGCAGGTTCTACGGCGACGTCTTTGCGACCATCCGCAAGGGCGAGGCGCAGGCGCGCATGCGCTCGCGCCGCTCGTCCATCGTCGCCAAGATCCCCTCGTCGGTCTAAAGCCTCTCCCCTGTGACTCTTTCCTCCTCTGCGTCCTTATAGATCCCGTCTCTTTCATTCTTCGGTGACTCAAAAGGGCTGGAGCGCGCTTCGGAAGGAGGGAGAGGTCGCAGCTCGCTCAGAACTCGTGTAACTCGAGGTGCTCCACTCGAGACGGGCCTCGGCAGACGTGACTCTAGAGTCGATCACAGAGAGCAAAGCGTCCTCGGCAGCGAGGATCGTGTCCCGACTCAGTCTTCCAGCGACGCGATGAGAGAGCGCGCTCGACGTTTGAGCTCTCCGCAGGGAGCGCAACTTGCACCGTCGCTCCAGCTCGGATGGACGATCAAGCAGGCTCTAGCTTCCTCTCGACGTTCTGCGAGAGACGTAGTTTGCCGTGTAGGGCGCAGCCGAGGCGAGGGCGAGCTTCCAGTCGACGCACGGACCCCGACGCAGTTGGCGCTCGACCTTCTCAAATCCGCCCGGCGAGCTTTCTCGCCTCGCAGCACGTGCAGAGTAGCTATGCGAAGAGCACGAGGCTCGCGCAACGTCTGCAAGCGTCCTCACACCTCGCGCCGAGAGCAGAAGAGCAAGAGAAGCGCGTGCGAGCCAGCTCGAGGTCGTGCGACGCTCTTGCGGCGCCGCCTGTGCAGCACCTGGTACCGGCCGGGGCACGGACATCAAGAAGGGGTACGAGCCGATGAAGCCTCGCCAGAAGCTGAACGTCGACATGCGCGGCGGTCCGAGGAAGCGGGCTGAACACCCGGTCGCCGAGGAGAGCTTTGCGAGGTGGCGCACGAGGAAGCTCTCGCTGCTCTCTTCGCCGAGCGCACGCTCTCGCGAGGACCGAAAAGGAGACAGACTATGACAGGGAGGGAAGCTACGAGCGACGCCGACGACCTCCTCCGAGGATTTCTCCCCACCCGCATTGGACCTCGCCGACAAGAGGCCTGCAGGCGGCGTACAGCGAGACGAACAGACCGAGACAGGCGAAGGAAGGTGACCGAGGGAGACAGGCTTGAAGGCGAGGCGGGTGCGATGCAGTGGTGCGAGTTGCGAGACGAGGGGAGGGGCCGACTAGTGGCCGCTGACGAGGGCGCCCATGGTGCGCTGCGAGAGAGAGGGAGGGTCAGCTCGAGCCCCGAGAACGAGCAAGAGGAGTAGAGACGCACCTCGAGAGCCGGGTACGACGAGCCGACGTACTCCTTGATCTTGGCGCCGTCCCGGTAGAAGTGGAAGGTCGGGGCCATGTCGACGTGCGCCGTCATGGCGGCGTCCTGCGAGGGCGATGTCAACTCGAGGAGATCGAAACTGTGGAGCCTGTGAGGGAGGGACGCACCTGCTGGTCGCAGATGTCGAGCTTGTAGAAGTGGATGTCCTTCCACCGCGGGTTGTCCGAGTACTCCTCGAACTTGGGCGAGATCGCCTTGCTGTTACTCGGCGGGGTGGACTCGTGTTAGGAGGACGGCCCGTGTGAGCGAAAGGAGCGAGCGGGACGCACCACGACTCGTCCCACGGAGCGACAAACTCGACGGCCGAGATGCCCGACGCCTTGATCTGCGAGCGGTCGGCGCACAGGGTTCAGCTCTTGGAGGCAGGAAGAGTGCGACAAGAGAGGGGACGCACGGCGTTCAGGTACTCGTCCTCGGACTTGATGACGGTGAGAGGCATGGTGAAGGTCTGCGACGTCGACGACGAGGAGGAGGAGAAGGGTCAGCGTCTGCAGCGTCCGGGCCAGCTCGTTCTGCTCCTTCATCTCGGTGTCCCTCGCCGCTCTGCCTTGCGCCCACACGGCCGCGCTCGAGCGGATCCCGCGCTCGCTACCCACCCCCACCCTCGCCCGAGCTAGCTCGTCCACGCCGCCCTCTCCCTCGACGCCAGCCCGCACTCTCCTCGCCCGGTCCCGATAGCCCTCCTCGGCTGCGTGCGAGGACGCCCACGTCCAGGCGAGGGACGAGGGCGGCGAGAGGAGGGGCGAGTCACGCGACGTGGCCGACCTCGGTCCGTCGTAGAGGCTCGAGGAGGACGGGGGCGAGACGTACGAGGTGTGTTGGTGGCTGAGGTGAAGGTGGAGCTGGAGCTTGAGCGAGGTGCGAGGCTGAAGTAGCGGGTGCGAGTGAGAGGAAGGAGGGAGAGAGAGAGGGAGGAGGAGGAGGAGGAGAGCGAGCCGAGGGAAAGGCGGGGAAGGTCTCGGCCCCACTCCGCGCGCCCGAGATGCTGCCTCCCCTCGAGCTTCGACGAGCGCAAACGATTACAACTGCCCGATTACCAACTGCGTTGTATTCAGCCGGTAAGCAAGCTCTCGCGCCTTCGCCTCTGGCTCGCTCCTGCTGCACTCTCTGGCTCCAGCTGCGATCGTGCGTCACCGCTGTTCACTCTTCAGCTCTCTGCGCCTCTGCAGCGCATCAGGAGCCTTGCCCGACGCACGCTGGTCGGGTTGGGGTCTGCTCTCGGCGGTCGAGCGAGCGGGGCGGTGCTCGCCAAGCACGAGCTGGCTTGTGCTCGAGACGGCGTGCGGATGGACAGGGGTGCTGATGGAAGGCTCTGGGCGGGTACGGCAGCTCGCAGGGACACGGTCGAGCGTCGGCGGGCGGGCGAGGGGCGGGAGACTGTTGCGCGAGGCTGGCCCCCTTTGGCGTCTCGCCGCATCGCGAGATGCCCCTGCGCGACCGTGCAGGTGTCGAGCACATGCTGGGGGTGGATCTGGATGCGCTGCTGCTGCGGGCGAGGCCTCCTCGGCGACGAGCACGTCCTCGACCTCGAGCCCATCCCTCTCTCTCGAGCGACGAGCTGACTCTCGCTCTCTGACGCTCGCAGATGCCCTCCCCTCTCGACAACCGTCTCAAGGCGGCCCTCGACTCGCGAGCGTCGAGGCAGATGCTGCGCCAACTCGACCCTGCCCCGCCTGCCGCCTCCGACCTCGTCGACTTCTCGTCGAACGACTACCTTTCGTTCGCCCGGTCGCCCCTCCTCCGACAAAAGCTCGTCGACGCCCTCGTCTCCGCCGAGGCGCTCCCGCTCTACGGGCCGCCGTCGTCCCGCCTCCTCGACGGCAACACGCCCCTCCACGCCTCGCTCGAGCACCGCCTCGCCGCCTTCTTCGCCGCGCCCTCGGCGCTCCTGTTCAACTCGGGCTTCGACGCCAACGTCGGCCTGTGGACGTGCTTGCCCGCACCGGACGAATGGATCGTCTTTGACGAGCTCGTGCACGCGAGCATGCACGACGGCATGCGCGCGAGCCGGGTCCCGAGCGAGCGGCGGCGCGCGTTCCGGCACAACCGCGCCGAGTCGCTCGAGCAGGTTCTCCTGGACATCATTGAGCGGGACGAGGGCGTGCGGGCGGGCAGCAAGAGCGTGTGGCTCGGCGTCGAGTCGCTGTACTCGATGGACGGCGACTTGGCGCCCCTGCGCGACATGGTCGACGTGATCGACCGACTGCTTCCTCGAGGCAACGTGCACATGGTCGTCGACGAGGTGCGCTCGCTCAGCTCCTCTCTTGTGCTCCTCGCTCGCTCGAGCGGCCCTCGCTGACTCGGACCTCCTCCCCGCAGGCGCACTCGTCCGGGCTGTACGGCGCCCGGGGACGAGGACTCGTTGCGGCGCTCGGTCTCGAAAGCCGAGTGACGGTGCGGGTCCACACGTTCGGCAAGGCCATGGCCTGCAGCGGCGGTGCGTCGCTTCTTCCTCCCCCTCGCGCTCGTTCCT
>Ga0308170_10003468_pt1 | contig 12877 bp, 25 predicted proteins | sample PhyBR2_2_FD_202136 | JGI IMG/M metagenome (GOLD analysis project Ga0308170, IMG submission 202136) | Phyllosphere microbial communities from UC Gill Tract Community Farm, Albany, California, United States - DLSLSB.R2 | ecosystem: Host-associated > Plants > Phyllosphere > Unclassified | place... | reverse complement strand
GTGGGCTGTGCTTCCTGCTGACGGTAATCCTTGTGATCAGATATCTTTCTGACAACGTTACTCATTGGCTGTCCTTACCGGCATGCTGTGCCCGGTACTCTTCAAGGATTGCCAACACCTCAAACTCGTTTTGTGGTGACAGCGTCAATGCTGATGCTTCACCGTGTGGGAAGGTTTCAACGCCAGACAGCAGCTCAACCAGGCGGCGTGCTCGTGTTGCACTGAACTGCGGCATAGCAGCGCTGCGTGACAGCTTGGTTTTGCCAGCAGCCTTAACCTTAACCATCTGCTCAAGCGCAACAGCGCCAGCTTTTGGCCCGTGCTCGCGTGAGAGCGCCACTGCTGTTGTAGCCGCCACGGCGCCAGACTTAACCATTTCGATCAGCTCGTCGCCGCAGGTCAGGAGCTGGAGGTGGTGATCGATATCAGATGGTGAGCGTTTGACGCGTTTAGCGATTTCAGCAGGTTCCCATCCCTGATTAGCCAGACGCTGATATGCCGCCGCGCGCTCCAGTGAAGTGAGCGGCTTACCCTGGCTGCTGGTGACCATGAAAGCGATACGATCGGCTTCGGTACCGGAAAAATCCTTGCACTCAAGGCGCGGGATTTCGATACCGGATTCAGTCGCCAGCAACGCACCGTGATAGCGGTGATGACCGTCGATAATCTTGATGCCTTTGTCGGTCACCTGCACCGCCAGCGGCGGCACAAATTCACCGGCGATGTAAGCGTCGCGGAATTCTTCGATGTGAGCTTGATCGATTTCACGCACGTTATAGCCCGGCTCGATATATAGCTCAGAAAGCGGCACCAGAAAGGTTTTCTTAGCTGACATTTCGGTGCCGTTTTTCTCTTTGGCCTTGTAAAGCGATAGTAAACTACTCATAATTACTCCGGTATGTTGATCCAGTTAATCCATACATCAGGCGTCGAATGTTCCAGCATTCGGCGCTTTTTCTTTGCCCAAAATCAGGGCCACTTCTTTCGCCACTGCTTTAGCCAGTTGCGCTGCGTCGTCATCAACAATCCCGTACTCAAGAATGTCGATTGCCATGCTCATCTGCCGGAAGAAATTTTTCTTCATGCGGCTGACCTGGTACTCGGCGATACCCAGCCTTTCAGCGAAGGTTTTCTGGCTGATTGAAGCCAGCTTGTTCAGCAGCGCCGACTCGATGCGGCGTGCGTTCTTGCTTTGAGTTGCTTGTTCCATGGTTGATACTTGTCCTTGTTAGTTAATTGGTTGCGTGACATTGCGGTGAGCAAGTCACTTGGGTTTGCTCCGGCATTTCGGCGGGAGCGGCTTCAGAGTTTTAAAGAGCGGTGTTACTTAAGAGGCGGCTAACAGATCAGCTAAATCAGGTCGAATCTCATATGGTTTTACTCGGCCCTGTGTAGCCTTGGTGATGGCCATTACATACTTGGCATCGATGCCACCTCCGTGCAGCCAGCGCCAAACTGTTGGCTGCTTTACACCGCAAAGATCAGCAAGCTTCTGCTGGCTTCCTGCGATGTTTACAGCTCGCTGAATAGCTTTGTTAGTCATGTGCAATTCCTTTACGTATTATCACAAAGAGAATAATAGCAATGAGTATCAGTGAAGGCAATAGCTTTCCACATTTGACGGTTAATACGGCTAGTTATAAATTGCCGGTTATGAATAAAACGCTTGCAGAAAGATTGGCTTACGCCATGAATGAAAGGGGTATTTCTCAGGGGGCTTTAGCTAAAGCTTCAGGAGTTGCTCAACCAACTATTTGGCGGCTTGTGAAAGGCGAGGCGAAGGGATCTACGCGCCTTGTAGATATTGCTCGGGCGCTGTCGATTAGTGTTGAGTGGCTTGCTAATGGAACCGGATCAATGGTTTCAGATGAGAAGATGACATATCCCCATCCACCGAAAAATGAGATGTCATTGGGCGGCGTTTTCCCCGTGCCTATCTTCGATAAAGCCAATGTACAGACTGCAGAGTACATCTATGTCCCTCAATCAGTTGAGAGTGACACTTGCCGGGCTTATATGCTGGACAGAAATAGTGGATGCAGCGAAGCGCCTGCTGGCACCGTTGTAGTTGTGGACACTGCTGAACACCCTGGCAATGGCGATCTTGTTTATGCGCTGGTGAATGACTATTACTCCGTATATCGATTCGTAGATGGTGGCCCACATGGCTACTTATCTGTTGATGATGATCGCGTGCCTTTGATTCCTGCAGCTAAAGAATCAACAATGTTCGGGGTTGTTGTGTTTCTTCTTCGTGACCTGAAACGAAAGAAATAATCCTCTTCATTTTTAGGGGGGGTGTATTCCACATACCCTCCTTGCCTATTCCTAAGCAAAGCCGTTGCCATACCCCCTCCCGCTTGTTAGTTAATTCAACAATTTAGCCACTTCTCCATTTGTAACTACTGTTTATTCAAACAGTGTTTTTATAGTGAAACACATCCTTCCATAAATCAAGCTTACCGTTCTGCTTTTTTTAACCCCCCCCGATAAAGCATTAAATAATCCAAAATTTCGTAATTTTTTTCTCTTTCGCATCATTAACTTATGTGAATTGCTATTACTTTTTTACCAATACGTATTGCTATGAATAATACGCAATGCTATTGTCTATCCCATCAGCAGGACGCACCACCCAACAGGACGTTGGATCGCTCTTTAATATTGATGGGGTTTGTCTCCGCCGAAATGCGGGGAACCAAAGTGAAGTTGGCTTTGGGGTGTGATGAATGCGCAGGTCGATGCGCTAAAGGTAGCGGTTTCAATACCGTGGGAATTGTCGCCGAGAAAACACGACGGGTTAAGGTCAGGCACTGCGGCCGATCCCGGCAGCCTGACAATAAGACCTCCACGGAAGCTGGCACTCTCGACGCCAGCCATCACACCACCTAAGCCAATTACCGGAGGTACATCATGACAGTCGTCGTAACTTATCTGGCCTCTGATAACGCCAGAAATCGTCGCAGAGCACGCCGGGCAGAAGCGAATGAGCATCTGAATGCAGATAACCGCCTGGCTCGCAAAATTGCAGTAGCGAGCGCTGGATGCAGCTTAAACGTATCCCGCGCCACATCCTCACCAAGTCTGCGTGAGAAGCATGAGAGCACAGCGATGTGCTTACCGGATGTTGCGTTATATCAGGCGGGACATCGCAAGGTTCGTAAAGACGCGGTTCACATCACTAAGTGAGGAAAGAATGCCAAATCACATTACCAATGAGTTAACGGTCATTGGCGGCACCAACAAAGAGCGCGCTGCATTTATTCGATCTATCACCAATAAGTACGGTCGCATTGACTTTAACAACATCACTCGCATGCCAAAGAGCATGCATATTGACGAGAGTAGCGACGTTGAAATGATGGCTTCTGCTATTGCTGGAAAGCCAATGGCTGACTTCTACTTTGGCGATGTAATGACGGTTGCAGAGGCCACCGAAAAGCTTCGCCAGCGCGGTTCGAAAGCCAACCACATCAAAAATGTGGTTCGCCAGGCTCAACTTCGCGTGGAAAATAAAAGCCGTTACGGATTTTATTCCTGGTACGACTGGTCACGCGTGAAATGGGGAACTAAGTGGAATGCTTATGACATTGAGATGCCTGTACCTGAGGTAAAAGAACGCGTTAAACGTGGCTATCGTCACCGCAAGACGCATGTCACAGCTTACGCCAAACGGATATTTAAAAAGCGCCTAAATCGCCACGCTGAATCAGGAGCGGAATTGCAGATCCGTTTTGATACTGCATGGGCGAGCCCCGACCCGATTTTCGAAGAAATCGCAAAACGATTCCCTCATCTTGAGTTCCACATCCGATACGCGGATGAAGATACCGGCTCTAATTGCGGGCAATATTACATCAAAGGCGACAACATTCACTCCATCGACATCGCCCCGAACTGGGGAGACCAATCGCCTGATGAAAGACGCAAATGGACGGAATTCGCTTTTAGGCTAACCCGCCCAAACGTTGATCCCAAAGAATATGGTTACAACGAAAATTGGGAATACATCGAAGACTAAGCCCGCCCCCGAGCGTGTTTCTTTTTACCTACACCAAGGCCAAAACCATGAGCACACAAGATTGCATTATCTGCTGGGTAGTGACTGTGTTGCTGATGGTGTTGGCGACGATAGCGAGGATTTGAGATGGAAGATTGGGAGGAGGTTGAAGCAGCTAGCCACCCCATGGAAATGGCTTCTGACGCCACCATTCGTGACTACTTCGCCAGGGATTGTATGCGAGCCATCATTGGCACGCTGAATGGGCCAGTGACTGGTGAAGAGCGCCCCGGAGACTTCGACTATTACGCTGACTGCGCATACAAAATGGCCGATGCAATGCTCCGCGCCCGCAACCAGTAACCACTGACATCGCTCACTGCCTCCGGCATCGCTCCGAGCACTTACGCACTTCATCCCAGCACTTCTCCCACTTTTTCCGCCATGTGAAAGGCCGTCCACACACGGTGCAGATTTTGATTGGGAGTTCACTTTTCTTCATAACGCACCTCATCTGGAAAGTGATGCAGAGGGATTATTTTAGATGAATATAGAGCGGTCGCAACGAGTCGGCCGGTAACTACTGAACAGGAGAGATAGATGGAAGTTCAATTAATAAAAAGTGATGACACGAAAACTTTGATGGCTCGCGGTGAGCACGACAAAGAATCGATCATTAATGCTGCAATAGCCGCGGACGAGATAGATGAGTCTTACAAGGACGATTACCTCAAAGGAACACACTCAGTCACGTGGATGAGAGCAACTCCGCGTGATGGATACAGCATCTGGTATTACGAAGCGAAGGAAGCATCACGCGGCGCATTCAAAGCTTCTCTGGTAACAATCTTGTGGTAGCAGCGCAAGCCGTTATTAACCGATAGCGGCTGACGGTGCTAGTCACCAACGCTTAAGAGTCGAGCCCTTGAGCAACAAATAGAACGTTAGACACCTTCGCCCTCGCAATGAGGGCTTTTTTATGCCCGCAGGAGAGGAAAATGAGTGAAACAACGGAATTAGCAGTGCTTGAGGTAAAGCCAGAGCAAGCGCCAACGCTTTATGTGCCGAACGGACTCGATGCGTTTCTTGAAGAGATTCGCAAGCAGGTCAATGAGGTTCCAGACCTCACTACGGCAAAGGGTCGCGCTCGTGTTGCGTCATTGGCGGCGCAGGTATCACGCAGCAAGACAGCAATCGAGAAGCCGGGGCGAGACTACCTCAAGCGCCTTAAGGAAGCCGTGAAGCCCGCTGAAGCAGAGATTAAGCGCTTTGTTGATGCCTGCGACGCGCTGCGTGATGAAACGCGAAAGCCACTGACAGAATGGGAGGCCGAGCAAGAGCGCATCGCTGCTGAGAAGGCTGCGGAGGAAGAGCGCCAGCGAATTGAGGCTGAGCAGAAGGCGGCAGAGGAAGCACTAAAGAAACAGCTCGAGTCCGACCATGAAATCGCCCTACTTCTGAATGAGAAATTCGACCGTGACGCAGCTGAAGCGAAAGCCGAAGCCGAGCGTCAGCGAATTGCCCACGAAGAAGAGATTCGCCGTCAGGCTGTCGAGCAGGCACGCGTTGAGGCTGAGCAGAAAGCGCAGCAGGAACGCGAAGCAGCAGCACGGCGCGAGGCTGATTTGAAGGCAGCCAAGGAAAAGGCTGAGGCCGACGCTAAAGCCGCACAGGAGCGTGCAGAGCGTGAAGCTAAAGAAGCGCAGGAACGCACCGCACGACTGGCGCAGGAAGCGCGTGAGCAGGCTGAGCGTGAGAAACAGGCGGCAATTGCCGAAGAGCAGCGCAAGGCCAAAGCGGCTGAAGATGCCCGCCTGGCAGAAGAGAAACGTATCGCCGACGAAGCAGCAGCGCGTGCCGCCAATGAAGCGCACAGAAAGACGATCGGAACTGCAGTCGTTAACGCCCTGATGGGTCACGCCGGACTGACTCGCGTGCAGGCCATCGACGTTCTGATGCAAATCAAAGACGGCAACATCCCGCATACCAGCATCACCTACTGATTTAACCACTTAACCAACACCAAGGAATCACCCATGCAGACTTACGCCGTCGCTGGGGCCACCCACATGGGTGACTTCGGCTTTAACACGTCACAACTCGACCGTTTAGTGCGCCGCCTCCGTTCTGGCCTGCGCTCACTTTTGGACACTCTGAATCAGCGAGGCGAACCATGAGAACACTTCATTTCAGAAAGGCTCAGGAGCTTTCGCGTGAAGCCGTCCTGTATAGCAGCCCTGCCAAGTGGGCGGTAGCGATGAATCTTTTGCGGAGAGCTATCAAATGAAATTCCCTCAGTCACGTATCGCGCTTATCTCATGGCACCGCCATTACCTTTTGCTGGCTAAAGAGAGCCGCAGCACTGGCGACCGTGAATCAGCAGCGCACTTACAGATGATGGCAGCCACAACGCGCCGTCACATTGTCACCCTTCACACTAAGGCGGCGGCATGAGCGACGACGATGCAGCGTTTATTGAATTCATGCAGGGTGCACTGGGAGACCTGTCCGACCCTATGACATATGAGCAAGCCGCAAAGGATGCGATTGCCGATCACCGCACGGAACGCCAGTTTGAAATGATGGGAGGCATGAATGAGCGTCTATAAGGCGATTAGCGCAGTAGCCAAGGAAATGGCCGAGCAAGGCATAAGCAAGGACCGCGAGAACCGGCAGCAAGGTTTCAATTTCCGTGGCATTGACCAGGTTTATAACGCGCTTGCGCCAATGCTGGCAAAGCATGGTCTTGTCATTCTCCCCCGCATTACAGAGCGAACAGTTACTGAGCGGGTGACTGCAAAAGGCGGCGTGCTGTTCTATGTGGTCGTCAAGGCAGAGTTTGATTTTGTCGCCACCGAGGACGGCAGTAAGCACACGGTCGTGACCTATGGTGAGGCTATGGATAGTGGCGACAAGGCTACCAATAAAGCAATGTCGATCGCCTACAAATACGCTGCATTTCAGACCTTCTGCATCCCAACCGAACAGACAGCAATCGATGCTGATGCAGAGATTCATCACCCTTCCCCGCGTCATCCCGATGAAATTTTGGCTGACTTCACCGCGCAAGCTGCTGAGTGCCATAGCCTTGAGGATTTGAAGGGTATCTACAAGCCAGCGTGGAACGCGTTGGCATCATCGGCTGAGCATCAGCAGAAGTGCGTTGAAGTATTCCAGTTACGTGGCAAAGAGCTAAACAAGGCGGCATAAATGAGCAGCAGAGGCGTCAACAAAGTAATTTTAGTGGGGAATCTTGGGCAAGACCCCGAAATTCGGTACATGCCAAACGGTGGTGCGGTAGCCAATATTACCCTGGCGACATCGGAGAGCTGGCGCGATAAAACAACGGGTGAGCAGAAAGAAATTACCGAATGGCATCGCGTAATTCTGTTTGGAAAGCTGGCGGAAGTTGCTGGGGAGTACCTGCGCAAGGGATCGCAGATTTACATTGAAGGGAAACTTCGCACCCGCAAATGGCAGGATCAATCAGGCCAGGACAAATACACAACTGAAGTGATCGTAAACGTCGGCGGTGTAATGCAGATGTTGGGCGGCAAGCAGGAAGGTGGAGCGGGAAACCGACCACAGCAGCAATCGTCGCAGCAGCGCCAACCTGGGCCATCTACTCAACCGGCGAATAACGAACCGCCAATGGACTTTGACGACGACATTCCCTTCTGATTTAACCCACCAATAAGGCCTCCATCATGAACCATTCACCGGTAAAACCGGCGCATTTGTCACGCCTGGATACCGCTGACGAAGAGATAAAGCGTCGCAAGCAGGAAGTGCTGGATGGCGTGATGGCGGCCTTGCAGGCGCAGACTGTCGGTGCTGACCATCCTCGCCTGTTAACGCCTGAGCGAAAGGAATCGCTCTACATCAAAGAGATTGAGCGGCGTGAACATTACGAGATGTCGAAGCACCCACCGCTGCCACAAATCATCGTGACGAAGAAAGTCGACGATTACGAATGGCGCGACTTTACGAACACTATTCGAGGGCGTTTCGGCGCTCAGCTACAGGAGTGAGCATGGCTGTTATTTGCGATTACTGCGGTAAGGATGCCGCGCTTGTTAGCGGAAAGGAAATGTACCCGCACCGCCCGGATTTGTTCGGGCTTCAATTCTGGAAGTGCTCACCCTGTGGCGCCTGGGTCGGCTGCCACAAACGTTCGAATGCTGTACCGCTTGGCAGGCTGGCAAATGCTGAGCTACGGAAAGCAAAAAGCGCTGCTCATGCAGTGTTTGACCCGATATGGAAATCAGGCAGTAAGAGCCGCAAGGGTGCTTACCAGTGGCTGAGCAAAAAACTCAATGTGCCATTTAAGGATTGCCACATTGGCATGTTTAACACCGATCAATGCGCTGAAGTTGTTCGCGTATGTCAGGAACGCGCTGGCCTGTACCCGGTTGGCGAATGAGGGGAAAGAGTGATGGAACAAGTTAAGCGTTTTAGTCTTGATATGCAGTTTGCAAAATCTCAGGTCAAACACGATTCGGAAGGCGAACTTTGCTTTTACAGGGACTACGTCGCCCTGCAGCAGAAGCTGGGTGCGGTATTGGCGGAGAATGTGGCGCTGAAGGCTGGGGCTGATAAGTGCTACGACGAGATTACAAGTATCCACAACTCCTATGGCTGGTCAGTCTCTGAAGATAGCGAAAGCGAAACAGCTGTTATCGACCTTGAGTTCGCGCTGTTCGTTTTGAATGAAAACATTATCGACATCAAAACCCCAGCCACTGACGCCATCCTTAACGCGGTGCGGGCTGAAGCAATCGATGAATTCGGAAAATACCACAATTTCAGTGAGAAGTTATTCATTCAGCAGGAAGCTAAAAAGTATGCCGCCCAACTCCGCGCCGGCAGCAACGAGGGGGCCACCCATGACTAACGAAGAACACGCCGCGCTCATTACTGACTGCAAGGCAGAGATTAATAGCCTTGAGTGGCAACTAAAGATGAGGGACAGCTCGTTTTTGCAAAGTTGCCTTAAGCGCCAGCAAATCGCGCTGGCGAGCCTGGAGGCTGAGCCTGTTTATCAGTTTATTTGTAACGACCCTGACATGGATAGCTATGCAGAGTGGGCGGATTGTAACACTGAATATTTCAGTAAAGAACCATCTAACATGCGTCGAATTCTTTACACCGCGCCGCCAGTGGCGGTGATGCATCCAGATGAATTGCGCATGGATTGGCTTTGCGCTCACTGCGTCGAGGTTCGCGAGCCTCTGATGTACGGCAGCCATGCCATGTTTCACGCACAGCAGGATAGCGAGGAGTGGGATTTGCCGCACCACACAACCTTGCGCGAGCAGATTGATGAAGCCATCCGCGCAGCAGGTGGGAGTGTGAAAGAATGATGACCGAAGAGCAGAAGCAGGCATTCAGTAACCTGCGCAAAACGTTAGTGGCATGCAACAGGCTGAACTACTGTGAGTCTGCCATTGCGGCGCTAGAGGCTGCACTCACCCAACCTGCAGGTCCGCCGTTGAAGCTGCCAATATCAATTGAACCTGAAGATGTACCCGGACTAATTGACCCGACAGCTAATCCCGATGAATATGCGTGCTGTGTTGGCAAAGATGTTTGGGATGCATGCTTGCGCGAAGTTGCAAAGCTCAACGCCCCACACACAGCACCAATAGAGCCTATATGTGCCACAGGTGGTGCAGAGTGGGTGAGCAACGAGCGAGTCGAGGAGATTATCTACCGAGCTGAAATGTTCGGGCATGGCGCGGGATATCTGCCTGATGAGGTGATTCGAATGGCGAAGGAGCTGCTGGCGCTGCGCAAGGCGTTTAGTGAACCATATGGCTACGTTCATCAGGGTGTCTACGAGGCTGGGTTTAGCTCAGGCCTTAGTGCTGACCATAAGGCATACAAAAACAGCTCCACGCACATCCCGCTCTACCGCAAGCCATAACCCGACCCCGAATAAATCCCAATGCCGCGAAAGCGGTTTTTTTGTGCCTGGAGAAAATAATGAGCGAAGCCAAAGGGGACGAATACAAAACCATCACCGTCATCATGGAAATTGATGTGCCAATAAATGCCACCGATGAGGATATCAAACAGTGGATTGATGTTGAGTATGGCGAGTGCAACAGCATGAAGTCTGACAATCCATGCATCGATAACTACGAAGTCATCCACGCTGGCTGGCGGCACAATTGATGGGGAATACCCATGACACCAGAAGCTGAAAATGCACTCCGCAGCGTGGCGCGTAAGTGCAGAACGGAAATACTCACCGCCATTGACGGCAAGCCCAAATCAGAACACGACCGCATCATCACGACACTTCTTGATAAGCACGCTAAAACCATCATCTGCCTGCCGCCTAATACTTTCCGGCCAAAAGCGTGGTTGACGTATTACGTTCGCAAAATTGATAAGGAGATTCGCAATGTCAGTTGAATTAGTAGATAAGCGCCGTGCCGGCGAACGCATAAGTGGAATAGGATTGCCAAATGGAACGTGGTTTAAGGTGCTCGCCATTCCTGGCATGGGAAAGCTGGTAGACACGCATCACAGCAACGACCCATTGAGCGTTACTCCAGCAAAAGCCAAGAAAATGGCCGACTTACTGGGTCCATGGACGCCGCCCGATGGTTGGTGCAATGGAAACGACCGCGAAGCCCACGCCAGAATGAAAAATTACCTGATCGAGTTTTTCCGCAACTGTAACGGCTTCCGCACTTACTAATCCCCCACCCCATTAAACTTTATCGCGCTCTGCGTGAGGAGTTGTTATGTCCAGAGACTTGCTTTTCGAATGGCTGAAGAGTGGCGAATACATGCCATCAGAGTTCAGGGATTTTCACAACCAAAAAGACCTGTTTAAGGCGATGCATAACACCATCACTAACGCTGATGAGAACGGCAACTGGAGAGACGGTCACGTCTATGTCGTGGACACTTTCCTATGGTACATGGCCCGCTGCGGTTACACGCTTCAGCGAAGCCGCAAGCAAGTGCCATTCAAAAGCATGGATGACGATATTGAACGCATGAAGAAAGAGGTGACGGATAATTTTTCAAACATGCTTTCAGCAAAATGACCACCACCTGCGAAGACATCACCCCGGCTGAGGTCATCATCGATTTCAGCCTTCTCGCTGCAGTAATCATCGCTTTTATCCTCGGCAAACCACCTAAGGAGTGAGTGTGGCTATATGGTCACATTTGCTCCTATTGGGTTGAATTGTTTCTATATACCGACAATGGAGAATTTTATGGAACATTTAATGAGCGCAAAGGCCGTAGCAGCCGCACTGGATATGCACCGCTCCACAGTTTATCGCAAGGTTAAGTCTGGCGAGCTGGATCCGCCGCTGAAGGACGGCCGCCGCACCAAATGGCCTGAATCCAGCATTGTGAAGTATCAGCAAAGCCTCAAGCGTGCGGCATGAAGCCGCAAAGCCAGTCATCGTACACTTGCATCATCTCCCTTCTCTCTTTCAAATACTCGGCGTGGTTATATGCAGCGACAACGCGATTTCCTTCAGCGTGCGCCAGCTGCTTTTCTATGACTTCACGCCGGTATCCCATCTCATACAGCGTCGTGGAGGCGGTGGCCCTGAAATCGTGGCTGGTGATGAACTTTGGCGGGAAGCCGAGGTATTCAATGGCTCGGTTGATGGTGCTGTCTCCCAGCGGCTCATTCGGCTTGTAAACGCCGGGAACCATCAGCGGGTTTTCTCCGCAAACAGCCTTCAATTGCTCAAATAGTTTTTTCGACGTGGAGGTGAGCGGCACCGAGTGCGATCGCTTCATCTTCATCCTTTCTGCCGGAATCACCCACAGGTCTTCATTGAAGTTTACTTCTGACCAAAGTCCGCGGCGAAGCTCCCCCTGCCGGACAAAAGTGAACGGCAAAATCATCAGCGCAAGCCGCGTCTGCGGATATCCGGGGAAGTCACTGAGCGCCTTGAAATACTGGCGCAGCTCGTCACCGGTCAGACATCGGGAGTTATGAGTTTTGGGAGGGATTATTGCGCCCTTCAGTGCGGCGGCGGGGTCTACTTCAGCCCTGAGCGTTGCAACGGCATAACAGAATATCGCTGAGCACCATTGCCTCACCTTTAAAGCAGAAGATGCCGATCCGCGTTTTTCCATGCCCTTCAGCACCGCCAGAATTTCGTGCGCTGTGACTTCACGGATCGGCTTATCACCAAAAACCGGATAACAGTTAATCTTCATGAACTGTTCGACCTGCTCGCATGTGCCGGCGGTCCAGTTTGGACGCTTGCGTTCGATCCACTCTTTTGCGACCAGTTCAAACGTATTGGAAGCCTCGGCCAGATTCTGCTGCTTTTCCTTTTTACGCACGTCCGTAGGGTTCAGTCCTCGCTTAACCTGCTCTCTAGCCCACTCACGCTCACGGCGAGCATCAGACAAAGAAACGGACGGGTATTCACCAATGGTGTATCGTCCGTCTTTGGTCGACGTCAGCCAGTAACGGTAGCGCCAGAACTTTGCACCGGATGGGCGAACCTCAAGGTAAAGCCCCTGTCCATCCTGAAGCGTGTACGGTTTTTCCTGCGGCCGTGCTGTTTTAACTTTCGTGTCTGTGAGTGGCATACCGGATAACATAGAAAAGGGATCGTGTTATCCGGCAGGTTGTCCGGTTTATAGTGCGCTGTCAAGAATCACTCTGCGACACTGTGCGACAAACAACTCAGCAATGGAGGGGGTTTGGATTGGTGATTGCGACAACCGGCAACATAACGCAACCAAAGTGCTGATTACTCAGCAATATCCGCATCGTTACCTTCTTGTTGGAGAAGCTCACGCACCACGCTGGTGGCAAAACTGCCGGCGGGCAGCCAGAACTGCATCTCCAGCGTCACATCGTCCCACCATTCCCAGCGC
>Ga0308170_10003465_pt1 | contig 12882 bp, 10 predicted proteins | sample PhyBR2_2_FD_202136 | JGI IMG/M metagenome (GOLD analysis project Ga0308170, IMG submission 202136) | Phyllosphere microbial communities from UC Gill Tract Community Farm, Albany, California, United States - DLSLSB.R2 | ecosystem: Host-associated > Plants > Phyllosphere > Unclassified | place... | reverse complement strand
CTCACCCGCCCGCCCGCTCGCCCGCCCGCCCACTCGCCCGCAGGGACGTCGTCGGCTACGTCGCGCCGCACACGACGCCCTCGATCGGCCTCATCACGGACGGCACCAGTGCCGCGCTCACGGCCTACCTCGCGCGCCTCATCCCGCGCTTCTCGCAGCTGCCCGTCGCGAGGACCCAGTGCGGGTACGCGTGCTCGGACCATGGCAGCTTTGACCGGGTGGGCTACCCGGCGGCGTGCTTGAGCGAGGGAGAGTTCAGGAACTCGGCGCCGTAGTGAGTCGCGGCGGTTCGTCCCTTGTCGCTGCGGGTGCTGCTCGCTGACCCGTCGCCGCCTCTCCCTCCTCCCTCCCTCGTCCTCTCCTCGACAAACTCGGCTCCTTCACCCTCCCACCTCCTCCCCAAACAGCATGCACACGGCCCAAGATACGATGGACCAGCCCTCCTTCTCTCTCGAGCACGTGCGCGAGTTTGTGCGCATCGCCATTGGGTTCGCAGTCGAGTTGGCGGGGTGGGAGGGCGAGGGGAGGGCGTGAGCGGGGCTGGCCTTTGTCGAGTCTTTGTTGTCATGCGAGCGCTGTGTACGAGCTACAGAGAGCAAGCGAGAGCGAGAGCGACGAGTGGGCCATGTTGAGCGAGCCGGCGCCGGGTTGACATCCTCGCCGCTCGAGCAGGCTCTCGCTCTCTCGCACGCTCGCGCTCACCCCGACAGACGCTGCAGCACGACCAGCGCGCCACCGCGCACCACCGCATCCCCGCCATGCCGCGCGCGCGCGCCCCTCCGCGCTCGCCCTCGCCCTCCTCCTCCTCCTCGCGGCGCTCCCCCTCGCCCTCGCCCTCCCCCGCCGCGCCGCGCAACCCAACCTCGACGCTCGTGCACCACACGATCCCGCCCTTCTACGCGTGCTACCTCCTGCGCTCGTTCGCCGCGCGCCCGGGCAGGGGCGGGTTGACGTACATCGGGAGCACGCCCGACCCGCCGAGGAGGTGGCGGCAGCACATGGGCGTCGTCAAGGGCGGGGTGAGTCGGATCTGAGGGCTCTCTGGGAGGGCGGCGCGCGGCTGAGAGGGGCGCTGATTCGCACTTCCTCCTCTTCCTCCTCCTCCTCCTCGACTCTCCCTTTCGGAACGACTCGCCTTCCTCTCGACTCTCCTTCGCTGCCGACAACCACAACCACGACCTCGATCTTGACCGACGCTCCTCACGACATCCCCGGCCCGCGCCCCCTCGTCTCGCCCGCCCCTCCCTCCCCTCCTCCCCCTCCTCGCCCACCTCCTCGCCCTCCTTCAACCCGCCCGCAGGCCTTCAAAACGCGCCTCGGCCGCCCGTGGGAGATGGAGTGCGTCGTGTCGGGCTTCCCGACCAAGCTCCAGGCGCTCCAGTTCGAGTGGGCGTGGCAGAACCCGCACGCGAGCCGGTTGCTGCGCGCGCCCGTCGGTCCGGCGCCTGCGCCTCCCGGTGCGGCGGCGGTGGCGGCGGCGGGCGGCGAGGACGACGTCGTCGGCAACAAGCCCAAGGCCAAGCTCAAGGCCAAGGTCGCGCCGCCGGCGGCGCCCGCCGCCGCCCAGTTCCCACGCACGCCGCTCTCGAACCGCCCGCTGTCCAAGGTCCAGGTCCTCCAGTTCATGCTCACGGCCGCGCCCTGGCGCGCGTTCCCCCTGCGCGTCACGCTCCTCTCGCTCGACGCGCGCGCGTGGTGGGACGCGGCGCGGCGGCTCGGGCCGGTCGTGCGCACCGACGCGGCGGCGAGGAGGTTCGAGCGCGAGCGCGAGAGGGAGGGGGAGGGGGAGGGGGTGGGCGATGCGTGGGGCGAGAGGGGCGCGAGGCTCGATGAGGTGCATGTCGAAGTGAGGAGGGAGGGCGTCGATGGGGCGAGGCTCGTGCGCGACAGGGAGCGCAGCGAGGGCGACGAGGTCGAGCGCATGAGGGTCGACGACGGTGCGTTCCCTCTCTCTCTCTCAGTCTCTCTCCCTCTCTGCACGCGAGCTGCGAGTGCTGACTCTGCACACGGTGCACGCAGGCGAGTTCTTCGACGCGCACTGGGCCAAGTGGACCGCGCTCGTCGACGACACCGACGCCGACGCCGACGCGCTCGCGCCGCGCAGCGCCAAGTGCGACCTGTGCCGCACCGACGTCGATCTCTCGGTGCGTGCTCGCTCTCGCTCTGCGTCGCTTCCTCTCCCTCTGCCGGAATGGGGCTGACTCTTGATGGCGTGCGCGTGTGCGCAGGACCACCTCGCGTTCCACCTGTGCACGGCCGACGACCCGGCGGCGCTCGCGCCGTGCCTCGCCGTCTTCCACCCCGCCTGCCTCGCGACGCACCTCCTCTCCTCGCCTTCGACCTCGTCCTGCACCGCCGCATCAACCTCGACCTCGACCCGCCCCGCCGGCCTCCCGACGACCTCGTCCTCCTCGTCCATCGCCCCGCCCGCCCTCCTCGCCCCGCCCCTCCTCCCGACCCGAGGCGCGTGCCCCGCCTGCGGCGGCGCCGTCCACTGGGCCGACCTCGTGCGCGGGAGCTACCGCCGGCGGGACGAGGTCGAGGGCAGGAGGAAGAAGCGCACGCGGCAGCGCGCTGCGGGCAAGGCGGTCGAGGAGGGCGGTGCGAGCGCCAAGGGGAAGGGCAAGGGAAAAGGGAAGGGCAAGCCGAGGGCCCTCGACCGCGGCGCCGAGAGCGAGGACGACGCCGAGCTCGAGGCGTTCCGCTTCGAGGGGTCCGGGTCGGACGACCCTTCGTCGGTGTCGGGCGCCGAGTCGGTCGAGCTCGCGCTCGACGACGATGACGACGACGAGAGCGACGTCGAGCGGTCGTTCGCGCGGCTCGATGCGGCGGCGCAGGGCGAGGGCGAGGGCCAGGACGAGGGCTTGCGGGAGGGCGAGGAGGTCCGCTCGCCGTGGGACGACGACGATGACGAGGCGCTCGGCCGCGCCTCGGCCCAGGTCAAGGTCAAGCGCGCTCCTCGCGCACGCTCGACTCGGCGCTCCTCGCCTGCGCCGTCGCCGTCGCCCTCCCCTTCCCCTCCGCCGCTGCCGCCCAAGAAGCGCGGCCGCCCGCCCAAGGCCCAACCCGCACCCGCACCCGCAGCCTGCTTCGAGCCCGGCGACATGCCGCTCGACCTTGGCCGCAGCCTCGCCCTCGACCCGCTCGCGCCCGCCCGCTCGCCCTGGGACGACATCCTCGACTCGCCTCCCCCTCCTCCTCCTGCGCCGAAGCGCCAAGCCCGCGCACCGCGCCTGCCCGCCGCGCCGCCCGCACCAGCACCAGCACCCGCACCTGCGCCCGCTGCGCTGCCCAAGAAGCGCGGCCGCCCGCCCAAAGCCGCCGGCGCCGCGCAGGCCTCGCTCGTCGGCAGCACCAGCGCCGGGTCCTCCGGGTTCGGCACGACCAAGGCGTCGCTCTCGGCGCACCGCGATGATCTCGATGCGGTGGGCGGCAAGGGCGGGACGGGCGCGTTCGAGGAGGACGAGCGAGACGGAGCGAGGGGCAGGGAGAGGGGGCCGGACGAGGGTCCGAGCGCGGCGCAGCGCGGGGTCAAGAAGCGCCAGGCGTACATCGAGCTGTCGGACTGAGTAGACGAGCCTGTTATTGCTATCACTACTGCACTTGTCCATCCCTCTCGCTCGCCGCCGCCGCTCCTGCTCCCTCCTCCTCGTCCCGCCCTCGCCCGGACCGCCCAGCTGTGCCCGTCCCTCGTCACGCCGCCTCGCCCGCCTCGTCCGCCCCGCACAGCGCATCGCGCACCGCCCACGCCCGCTCGAGCAGCCCAAGCACCGCAGCTTCGACGCTCGGGCCGTCCTCGCCCGCGCCGGGGAGCCGCACCGCCGCGAGCTGCGCGTCGACGCCTGTCCCGGCGACGAGACGCACGAGGGCGTCGAGGGCGTGCGCGAGGGGCTCGTAGGAGAGGGCGCTGGGAGGTGCAAAGGCGAGGGTCGGCGCGGCGGGGAGGGCGAGGTGCGCGAGCGAGACAGTAGGGGCAAGGCGCGCGACGAGGACGGGCCCGGGCGGTGCGCAGGCGAGGTGAGGCTCTGGGAGAGCACAGAGGAGGTCGAAGAGGAGGGCGTGGACGGCGGCGAGGAGGGGTGGCGCGAGGAGGGAGAGCGTGCGCCGAGGGGAGGAGGTGGAGAGGTGGACGAGGAGAGGGGCGGCGAGAGCGAGAGCTGCTGCGGGGTCGTCGGTCGGTCGGGTACCGAGAGTGCGAGCAAGTAGTCGCTCGACGGCGGCAAAGAGCTGCAAACATAGAGAGGGCGCCATGAGCAAGTTGCGCGAGCAGGAAAGGAGAGAGAGCACACGCACCTCTCGCTCGACGTCTCCTCGCGTCGCCCGGTCCGACGCCTTCCTCGCTCGCCCTCGCGTCTTCATGCCCGCCTCGTCGTCTGCTGCCGCCCTGCTTGGCCCTGGCTCGTCCTGGCCGTCGGGCAGCCGTCCCGCCGTGAGGGTGACCTGCTCGAGAAGGCCCCACGAGCGCGCGAGCTCGTCCATGACCTGCGTCGGCTCGTCGTCCGACGTGTCGTCGTGCTCGGTGATGACAGATGCGATCGTGCGCAGAAGCTCGGCGGGCGAGGCGTCGAGAGCGGTCGTCGGAACGGTCGAAGCTGCTTGCGAAGGTCGAAAGGCGGCCGGCGCGAGAGGAGACGGGCTCGGTGCGTCGGCCCGGCCCGGAGGATGTGCTTGAAGGTGACGAGGAGCTGTAGCCGAGGTGGAGACAAGGGGGGAGAGGGGGTCAGCTAGAGCGAGAAGAAGGTCGGGAAGCGAACTGAGCAACGGCGGGCGCACCTGGAACGTCGGGGCTCGGCAGCCGTACTTGCGCTCGGCTTCCTTGACGCTCGACAAGTGCATCCCGAGGCTTGGCGGTCGAGCGCAAGCGCTCGCGCAGGAAAGCGAGCCAATCTGCGAAAGGAGCGTCAGCGGTCCGACTCGCTCTCGAGCGCTAGTACCGAGACGACGCACCTGAGACGCTCGTTCGCTCGGGCTTGTGCTCGAGGAGGACGAGAGCCTGCGCGCGAGGGGCGAGAGACATGCGTCAGCGTCGTGGACGAGGTGAGAGGCGAGCCGGGCGAGGGACGCACGAGGGCGATGCGCAGCTGTGTAGAGCGTGCAGGAGGGAGCGCAGACATCCTTGAAGCTTGCTGAGAGACACTGAAGCGCAGGAGCTGAGAGTGAGCTGTAGTGGCAGAGGGAGAACGAGCGCAAGTCCTCGGGCGTTCGGCTCGAGCGCGAGCTCGTCCGGCGCTCTCAGCGACGTTCAGCTTTCCTGACCGGCTCTGCTCTCTCAGATAGACTCTAGGACAACGCAGAGACCTCACACGCCGCGCTCGAGTAAGAGGGACGTGTGCCGCTCAGCGCTCGAGCGGAACCTCCGGCTCGGGAGCGCCGCGAGCGGCAGCCCGCAGCTCAAGAGGGCATGTCGGCGCGTGCCACGCTTTCGAACTCAGCATAAACGAGCCTGGTGCCCACGGGCGACGTCTCTCGGCGAGCCAGCGAGAGCAGTCCCGCCCAGCTAATGAGGATTCGGCGAGGAGGAGCATCGGCACTGGGCCAGCCGGCGTGCTCTTGAGCGCGCGCAGAGCGGTACTAAGAAGCCCGCTCTGTCCATCTGGAAGCATCGCGGTCCGGCGGCGTGCTCGCGGTGCGTGCGCTGGGCCGACGAGGCGCGAGTCTGGGCGGCCCTCGAGGCGCACTGCGACGCCAAGGGCATCGAGCTCATCGAGACGGACACGGACGTCATCCCGTTCCCGTCTCTGAGCTGAGCCGGGCGGCCGTCATCGTCGTCGTCGTCGTCGTCGTCGTCGTCGTTGCGCGGGCGAGCGCGGCGTCTCTCGGCGGCAGTAGCATCTCGGCGCGACCCCTACCCGTTCCACCTGTCTATCTACAACTCGCACCCGGCCCCTCTCCTCGCCCTCGACCTCGTCACGCCCCCTCTTCCCGCCCCTCGCACCTCACCCCCTCGACCTCGCCCTCCCACTCCCAGCTCGTCCACACGCCAAACTCGTTCTGCAGCCGGCTCCCGGCGTGCTCGACGGCAAAGTCGGTGCGGTACAGGGGCCCGGCGGGCGGGGAGGCGTAGACGGCGGGGAGGAAGGCGCGCGTCGAGGTCGACGTGAGGAGGACGAGCTTGCCCGTCGTAGGGTGCAGGAGCGAGTTGAGCGTCTGCGCAAAGTAGCGGTTCGTCGTCTGCGTGCGTGTGCGAGAGAGCGGCGTCAGCTCGAGAGCCGCAAAGCGAGAGACACAGAGAGAGAGAGCGAGAGGAAGGCGCACCTCGTTGAGGAACGGCGGGTCGGCGATCGCAATGTGGACCTTGCCGCGCAGCTCTTGAGGGAACACGTCGGGCTCCTCGAGGTCGTACTTGACAAACTTGTCGCCGGCGACGAGCCCGAACCGGGCGTCGTACTCGAACAGGTACACCTCGGGGAGCGGGTTCTGGTGCTGGAAGCCGACGTACGACGTCGGGCACGAGAGGAAGGCGATCCGGGTCGAGGGCGTGCAGTGCGCGTAGAGGAAGGTGGCGAAGCGCGACGCAAAGTCGGCAGAGTACCTGTTCGGAGCGAGAGCGGGAGGGTCAGCTGCTAGCGCTCCTCTCGAGGGAGGGGGCGGCGAGCGAGCGAGGGACGGACCAGAACTGCGACAGCTGCCAGTCCTCCTTCATGAGGGTGCGGAACTCGTCGACGCTCATCATCTCGTTGTCTGCGGGCGAGCGGGCGAGAGATGTCAACTCGAGGCGAGAAAGCGGTGCAGGACGAGGAGAGGGAGAGGGGGAGCGCACCAGCGGCATTGCCCTCGCGCGCCTGCTCGAGTCGCTCGTGAGCCTTCTTCTCGAGCTCCTGGAACTGGCGCTCGGCGTCTGCCTGCTCGTCGTAGAACGCAGAGAGGGCGGCGAGGGTCGAGGGGTCGAGCTGGAGGGCCGGGGACGGCGAGCGCGAGGCTGGTGGGGACGGTGCGTCGGTCGAGTGGGGTGCGCCGCTTGCCATGGCGGGTCGAGCTTGGCGGTCGAGCGAGAGGACGACGAGCGGGAGAGAGCGAACCGACCTCATCTCCTCTCTTGCTCGTCCACCCCGCTGATCGCTCGCCATGGCCGTACGTCCTGCTTCGACTCGCACGGTCTATCCTCAGACCTCTCACTGATTCGCACACGCTCGCGCAGGACCAGCCCGACTGGGTGACGCTCGTCTCCGCCGACGGTCCGCCCTCATCTCCTCTCGCCTCGTCCACCCCTCACACCCGCCCAAAGCTGACCTGCGCTCGCCCACTCCTCCCACCCAGGCCACCGCTTCATCCTCCCGCGCGCCGCCGCCCTCGGGTCCGACTTTCTCTCCAACACGCTCAGCGCCGACTTCCTCGAGTCGGCGACGGGCGTCGTGCGCCTCCCCGAGATGCGCGCAGAGGTCGTCGAAAAGGTGTGCGAGTACCTCGTGTACAAGGAGCGGTACAAGGCCACCAAGGGCGAGATCCCCGACTTCAAGGAGCGCGTCAAGCCAGAGATCGCCCTCGAGCTGTGCGTCGCCGCTCCCTCTCCTCTTCGTCTGTCGCTCTCCTCCTCTGAGAGCGTCTCGCTGACGTGCCTTCGAACCCGCAGGCTGATGGCGAGCGACTACCTCGAGTGCTGAGCGGGCAAGCCGGCGAGGAGGATGTACATGACCGAGCCCGTCGAGCGCGCAGTCGTAACGAGCAGTGCCAATGCAGAACGCCCGTGTTGTAACTCTTCCTCTCGCTCTCTCTCGAGCTCTCGTGCCTCTCGAGAGGCAAGCAGGCGAGACCAAGGAAAGTGTCCATCGCACGTCCACCCCCTCCTCACGCGCCCTCCTCATCCGCACTCCCCTCTCCCGCTCCCGCTCCCCCTCCGCCCTCGCCCGCCTTGCTGCGCCGCCCGGCCCGCCCAACAACCTGGCTCCACGTCCCGAGCCGCCCCCACGCGCTCTTGGCCGTGCCCGTTGTCGAGCCCGACCCGCCCGACGCCGCGCTCGCGATCGAGGTCGAGTCGGCGTCGTCGCGCGCCGGCCGGGTCGGCGTCGAGCCCGTGGTGCGCGCGCGCGACGAGCTGGGCGCGTCTGCGTCTCGCTCACCATCGTGCTCGTCCCCGTGCTCGCCGTCGTGCTCGTGCTCGCCGCTCAGGCCCCGCTCGGGCGCCTGGGGCGCAGGCCCTGCGCCGCCCGCCCCGTTCTCGACGACCGGCACCGGCGGCGCGAGCTGCGCCTGCGCGGGCGGCGGCACCCTCCCCGCCCCAACAGCGAGCGGCGACCCCGCGCCGCCGGCGCCGGCGCCGCTGCCGGCCCTGCTCCTTGTCCCGACCGCCCTCGACTGCGACTGCGGCGCGTACGCGCTCGACGGCGGCGGCGGCGACGGCGCGGCGCCGTACCCGCCGTACTGCTGGTGCTGCTGCTGCTGCTGCTGGGCGAGCGCCCACAGCGCCTGCGCCTGCGCCGCATGCGCAAACTGCTGCGCGGCCTGCGCGCGCTCGCTCGGCGGCGACGGCGGCGCGCTGCCCGTGCCCGTGCCCGTCCCCTGGGCGGCGCCGAGCCCGGGCGGCAGGGCGCCGCCTGCACCGGCGCCGGCGCCGTACAGCGACGAGGAGGACGAGGACGACGCCGCCGCGGCGTGCAGCTGCACCTGCGGCGGGACGAGCGGCGCGTCGCCGCCCGGGCTCGACGACGCCGCGCCGCCTTGGCCCTGGTTGGGGAGCGTCGTCACGCTCACCGACGCGCTCGACGAGCCGGGCTCGGCGCCTCCTGCGCCGCCGCCTGCGCCCGAGCGGCGGAACAGGCGCCCGAAGCGGTCCTGCGACTGCGACTGCGACTGGGCGCCCGCACCCGCACCCGCGCCCGCAGCACCGCGCGCGCGCGCCCAGCGGAACCCGAACGGCCCGCTGCCGGCGCTGCTGCCCGCCGCGCCGGCGCCCTGCTGCTGCTGCTGGGCCGAGGAGGGCGGCGCGGCGCCGGCCGGGACGGGCACGACGGGCACGAGCGGGACGAGGCCCGTCGCCGGGTCGGGCGGGCCGAGGGGCGCGAGCGTCGTGCCGGGCGGGTACACGCCGTGCGGGAGCACCGCACCGTGCGCGGCCTGGCCGCGCGCGTGGTCGCGGTCGAGCGCGATGAGCTCGGCCTCGACGGCGTGCATCTCGCGCTCGATCTGCTGCAGGACGTCGTGCGCGGCGTTGTCGCGCGAGGCCGAGGTCGACTGGATCGCCTTGTTGAGAAAGTCGAGCTCGCGCGCGAGGTCGGCGAGGTTGGGCGTTGGTGCGGGCGCGGGGGCGGGGGCGGCGGCGTCGGGTGCGGCGGTGGAGTAGGGCGTGGAGGAGGAGGGAGCGGCGGAGGTGGACGAGGGAGGGTCGTGCGGCGGGGCGGCGGCGGCGGCGGCGGCGGCGGAAGAGGAGGGCGCGCGCGCAGGGGACGAGTCGTCGTCCGGCGCCTCCTCAGCGGCCACGCTCGCGCCCGCACCCTTCGCCGGCGGCGTCGGCGTCCCCGACACGGGCACGCCGACCTCCCTACGCCCCTCCCTCCAATCCTCGAGCTCCGCCCTGACGCGCTCCTCGTCGCGCTCCATCTCGCCCAAGCGGCGCTCGACCTCGTCGCGCTCGCGCCCGCGCACGTCGCGCTCGGCGTCGCGCGCGCGGCGGATCGCCTCGTCGAGCCCCTGGATGCGCGTCCGGGCGCGCTGGTCCTCCTTGGCCGTCTTGTCGAGCGCGCGCCGGAGGGAGGACAGCGACGAGAGGAGCGACTGCTCGGTCGAGCGCGTCGAGGCCCGCAGCGCCTTGAGCGACGCGCGCAGCGTCGCCTCGGTCGGCACAGCGCTGCTGCTGCTGCTCGACGCGTCGTCGGCGCCCGCCGCAGAGGCGCCGCCGGTCGGCGCGGCGGGGCTCCCGGACGAGGCGGCGGCGGCGCCGGACGACGACGACGAGCCCGCGGCGGCGGGCTCGGCGGGCGAGTACGGCGGCGGGGGCCCGTCGGGGAATAGGTCGGACGAGAAGTCGTGCGCGGCGCCCGAAGCCGACGACGAGGGCGAGTGGGTCGTGCCGTGGCCCGACGTGGACCCGGCGGCGGCGGCGGCGGCGGCTCCTGCGGCGCTCGACGACGAGGGGGCCGAGTCGAGGATGTCGGACGCCGAGGGACGGCGAGACGAGGGCTCGCGCAGAGTCGCGGGGAGGACGCCCGCGGCGGCGGACGACGACGACGCCGGGTCGACGTCGACGTCGAGGGCGATCTCGTACTGCCTGCCCGGGTCGAGGCCGTACACGATGACGGTCGTGTCGTGGCCGTCGCGGTCGTCTGGGGCGGTGCCGGCGTGGGCGACGTGCGGCCACGGGTTGCGGTCGAGCTGGATCGAGATGGTGCCCGGGGTGCGGGCGCTCGGGGTGTGGACGGCGAGGGCGACGCTGGACGGGGTCACGTCGAGGACCTCGAGGCGCAGGGGCTGCTGCGACGTGGTGGCGGTGGCATGCGGGGCGGGCGAGGACGAGCGCGGCGCGGGTTGAGGGTTGGCGGAGGAGGACGAGGACGACGAGGCGGGCGCGGCGAGTGGGTCGAGCGAGAGCGAGGGTGCGCGCTTGCGGCCGTGCGGCATGGTGTGGGCGTGTGCGCCGGTTCGCTGCTGCTGTGGGTCGGAGCGAGGTGAGTTGACTTGTGTCCGGGGGAGAGGGGAGCGCGAGGGAGGAGATGAGGGCGGCGACGGACCAGGCCTCGGGGAGACAGAGAGACGAGCCGAGTCGCCGGGAGAGTAGAGTCTGAGCACACTCGAGGCAGCAGCGGTGCTCGCCTGTGAGCGGTGGGAGAGAGCAGGAGCAACGAGGCCGAGTCGAGCAGGAGGACGACGACGAGGACGAGCCGGCTCTCGCTCTCGCTCTCGCTCTCTCGTGCTCTCGGCTCTCCGCACGCACCCCGACTGCGACTGCGACGAGCCACACACTACCGCCCATGGCCCCCGCCGCCACCCCGCTCGACACCTGGGTGTCGGACAACCTCCTCGTCCTCCTCGGCGCCTCCGACTCGACCACGGTCGCCTACTTCCAGCAGCTCGCCGCCACCAGCCCGACTCCAGACCATCTCGCCCACACCTTGACCTCGAACGGCCTCCCCGCCACAACCGCCACCACCCACTTTGCGCGCGACCTCTTCGCCCGTGTCCCCCGCCCCACCTCGCGCTCAAACGAGGCCCGCCAGGCAGACACGCGCCGCAAACTCGCCCAGGAGAAGCAGCAGCTCTCGGGCCAGCGCTTCTCGCTCGTCCTCGACGACGACCTCGCCGACCCGGCCCCCTCGACCTCGACCAAGGCCCGCCGCACCACCGCCGCCGACAAGGGCAAGGCCAAGGAGCGCGACCCGGACCGCTCCGCCAAGCGCTCGACGACGACCCGCAGGCGCGACCAGGCCGGCGACCCGGCCGACAAGTGGGGCTCGGAGGACGACGACGAGCGCGACATCAAGCGCCGCCGCGAGCACGACCGCGCCGAGCGCGAGGCCGCCTCGTCCGCTCGCCGCGGCGCAGCCGCAGGCGCCCGCTCGCCTTCGCCCGGCGGCTCGCGAGCAGGGGCGCCGCCGAGCGACGACGAGGACCAGGACCCGGCCGCGCGCGCCGAGCGCGAGCGCCTGCGCGACCTCGCCGAGCGCGACGAGTTTGCGGCGCGCATGCGCGACCGCGAAAAGTCGCGCACCAAGGCCAAGGCGCTCGTTGGCGAGCGGGGCGGCGGCAAGCCCGCTGTCGTCGGGCGCGAGCTCGACGCGGCGGGCGACGACGAGGCGCAGATGCGCGAGCTGCGCGGGCGCGCGCGCCAGGCGTACCTCGGCAAGCGCGAGCTGCAGCAGCTCGACCTGTTGCGGCTCGAGGTGGCCGACTTTGAGCGCGACTTCCGCGGCGTCAAGTTGACGAGGCGCGAGCAGCGCGAGCTCGACCACAAGAAGGAGCTCTTGCGCCTCGCCGAGGAGCGCCTCGCCATCGACGACGGCGGCGACCACTACCAAATGCCCGACGGTGCGTCCCTGCGTCTCTCTCCATTTTCGTCGCCGTCGTCGTCGTGTCGAGCTCGAGTCGAGCGTCGAGCTGACTCCGAACGGCCGCCCGTCCGCGCGCGCAGACTACTTTACCGAGCAGGGCAAGATCGACTCGCAGCGCAAGAAGGACCTCCTCACGTCGCGGTACACGGACGTCAAGCCGCAGCGGCACCACGGCGGCGTCCCGCACAAGGACGGCGAGTTTGTCACCGACCTCGAGCAGTACGAGCACGAGCAGACGGCGAAAGCCCAGCTCACGGCGGGCGCGCTCGACCGCGACGTCGTCGACCAGGGCGCCGAGTACGACTATGTGTTTGACGACGCGGTCCAGATCCAGTTTGCGCTCGACATGGAGGACCGCATCGAGGGCACGGTCGACCCCAAGGAGGCGCTCCTCCAGGCCCAGATCGACGAGGCCGAGCGCCGCGCCCAGTCGATCGACGACACGCGCAAGTCGCTCCCCGTCTTTGCGTGGCGCCAGCAATTCCTCGACGCCGTGCAGCAGTACCAGGTCCTCGTCATCGAGGGCGAGACCGGCTCGGGCAAGACGACCCAGCTCCCGCAGTACCTGTACGAGGCGGGCTACTGCCGCGACGGCATGAAGATCGGGTGCACGCAGCCGCGGCGCGTCGCCGCCATGAGCGTCGCCGCGCGCGTCGCCGACGAGGTCGGCTGCCGCCTCGGCGCCGAGGTGGGCTACTCGATCCGGTTCGAGGACTGCACGAGCGACAAGACCAAGATCAAGTACATGACGGACGGCATGCTCCTCCGCGAGTTCCTCACCGAGCCCGACCTCGCGGGCTACTCGTGCATGATCATCGACGAGGCGCACGAGCGCACGCTCAGCACCGACATCCTCCTCGGCCTCGTCAAGGTGCGTCTCCTCTCCCGCGTCTCCTTGCTCGAG
>Ga0308170_10003464_pt1 | contig 12883 bp, 10 predicted proteins | sample PhyBR2_2_FD_202136 | JGI IMG/M metagenome (GOLD analysis project Ga0308170, IMG submission 202136) | Phyllosphere microbial communities from UC Gill Tract Community Farm, Albany, California, United States - DLSLSB.R2 | ecosystem: Host-associated > Plants > Phyllosphere > Unclassified | place... | reverse complement strand
GTTCGGCTCCCTGGATGATCAAGCGGGAGTCGTCTTTCGGATCGACCGTGGTCACGGAGCCGGCCTGGCCGAGAATCTTCGGCAGGCGCTCGCGGTACAGGCGCACCAGCAGGCCCGGGTCCTTCACCTGGGCCAAACGGGCGACCGTGGCGGTTTGCGCCTGGGCGTTGGCCAGGCGTTCGCTCGCCTGGGCGTGGGCGACTTGCACCAGACGATCGGCCTGCTGGTTCGCGGTCTGGGTGAGTTTTTCCGCGTCGGTTCGGGCGTTGGCCACGGCTTTATCGGCTTGCTGACTGGCGGTCAGTACCGCATTGAATGCGTTCACCGCCGGGCCTGGCAGGCTCGATTGCACATCCACGCGAGTGACTTGGATACCCAGTCCCAACCCTGTGGAGGTGAGCTCCGCCAGGCGTTTATTGATGCCTTGCACCAAATCGCCCCGCAGCCGTTCGCGGCGTTCGGCAGCACGGTTATCGGTGCCGATCAGCTCAGGCCGCGCCACCAGGATCGTGTCCAGGTCCCGCGCTGCCGTGAGCGCGACGGCGCTGCGGGTGACCAGGCGATCCAGCGCCGGCAACACATGCTCGCCTTGCAACACAAAGGCATAGGGTTCGGTGACTTTGTAGAACACCCGCACATCCAACTGCACCACGCCGGCATCACCGGTCAGCAGGTAACCGGAACCGGCCAGTGCATCACTCAAGGGCGTGGCGAAACTGGCCACGCGATCGGCCTGGATCGCCGCGTCGGAACGCAGCAGGTTTTCCACCCTGCGCTCGATCACCCGGTCGGCCGCCGGCAACAACACCACCTGTTCGAATGGCTGCGGCCACGCCAGCAACAGCCCCGCATTCTGGATACGGTCGAGAGCGCCGAAGTGCAGCACCACCGCACGGTTCTGCGGGTCGATCTGGCGCACATTGGAAAACGCCCATGCCAAGGCGGCCAGCACGGTCACCGCGTACAGCGCCAGGAACGTCAGGCGCCCGGCCTGGATCCACGGGCTGTCCGGGCTGTCACGCTCGGTCATGGCTGGATATCCTTCGGCCCGTCGACCAACGCGCGGAACGGCGCAGCATCGGTGCGCAGGATGATCTTGGTGCCCGGCGTGACCACGGTGCCCAAGGTATCCAGGGAACGCAGCAGGTTATACAGCTGCGGATTGCCGGCGTAGGCGCGGCCATAGATCTGCGCGGCCTCGACCCGCGACTGCGCCTCGATATCGGCGGCTTTCACCGTGGCATCGGCCTGCACAATGCGCGCATCGCGCTCGGCCGCAGAACGGATCTGCGCCGCCTCACGCTTGCCCACGGCAGTGCGCTCGGTGGCGATGGTTTCCCGCTCGGCTCGCATGCGGTCGACGGTGGCGGTGAGGGTCACCGACGGCAATGTCAGCCGTTCGATACCCACTTGGGCCACGCGCACCCCATAGGTCGTGAGCAATTGTTGATCAATCTGCTCACGCAACTGCGCTTCGAAATCGGCGATGCGCACCTGGCTGGCATCGGTATTGATCAGGCTGGACAGATCGAAACTGGCCGCCGTGGTTTCCAGCGCCGAGCCCACGAACGTACGGATCTGCCGCGCCGCCTCATCCGGTTGGTTCTGCACGGCACGCATGAAGCGCTGCACATTGTCGGCATCGCCCTGCACCTGCCACGCCACGTACGCCTGCACGATGATGCGCAGGCCATCGCGGGTGCCCACATCCTGCAAGCCGCTGGAAGTGGTGCGCAGGCGCAAATCGACCGGGATCGCCGCCTCGAACGGCGCCGGCCAGCGCCAGCCCAGGCCCGGTTCCAGCAGCACCCGCGATGGGTTGCCGAAACGGGTGATCACCGTCGCTTCGCCGGACCGCACCTGCACCAGGCTGGCAGCGGCGACTGCAAACAGCACCAGCAACACTGCCCAGGCCATGCGCCGCCACGGGAAAGGGCCGGCGGCTAGCTCGTCACCATGATGATGGTGGTGGTGGCCATGATGATGATCGTGAGAATGAGCGCTCAACAGACAGACTCCTTATTGAACGGCTTTACGCGGCACCGAGGGGTCGGCCGGCAAGGTAAAAGAACGCAGATCGATCGTCGGCGCGCCATCGGCACCCAGGCGATGATCCAGAATGAGCAGCTTGGCGTGGGCCAGGCCCTGGCTGAGTTGGCCAAGGTATTGCTCCAGCACGAAGGCCTGGCCGGCCGTGGCATAGGCCTTTTGTTCGGCAGCGAAACGCAGGTCGGCAGCTTGGGCGCCGGCGTTCACTTCCCTTGCGGTGGCCTGGGCCTGATCACGCGCGGTGCTGGCTTGCAGCAGCGCCTGGTTGGTCTGCTCACTGGCCGCACCGCGCTCGCGGGAGATCAGGGCCTGGGCGCCGATCTGCGCGGCTTGCACGCCGTGATAGGCGTTGGCGGCACCGGCCGGGGGGTGGATCGCCTCGACCACCGTGGCGAGGATTTCCACGCCGCTGTCGAGCTTTTGCAGATCCGCCTGCACGGCGCGGCCGATCTCGTCGGCCAGGCGGGTGCGTTGTTCGCCGAGCAATTCATCGAGGGTACGCGAAGCAAAGTCATGTACCAGGATGCGGCTGGCGGTGCTACGGACCAGGGTCGGTACATCCGCACTGTTATACGTGGCGGCAAGAGCGGCCTGATCGGTGAGGCCGATGCGGTAGACGAAACGCACATCCATGTTGACGATCTGGAAGCTCTGCTTGTCGCCGCTGCTGCTGGCGATCACCTGGGATTTGTCATTCACATGGCTGGCGTCCCACAACCGATTGGCAGTCAACGGTGGCGGGCCTTCGGCGGGAGCCAGTGCCGGGGCTGCGGATTCAGTGACACTGGTTGCCAGCTCATGCACCCCACCGTTCTCCACCCTGATCACACGCCCCAGCGGCCACGGTAATCCGGCATGCAAACCGGGGCCGAACACCTCGACGGGCTTACCGAAGCGCTCATAAATCCCACGACCCTGCAGGGGTACTTCGTGCACGCCGGTGAGCGCCCAGCCGACCGCCAACACCACCAGCAACACCGGCAGGAACGCCCGGCGCATGTAGGTAAACGCCCAGATCTGACGCAGGTCGATGCCAAAGCGGTTGTGCAACTCATGCTGCAACGCGAGCAACGGCTGGGGCGGCCAACGCAGCAGCCCGGCGATGAAACTTTGCGCCATCAAGCGAGGTTCGAGGCGCGGCTGGCGTGGGCTGAACAGCGACAGCACGGCCCTCAACAGAAACTCCAGCGAGGCCAGTGCTGGCAGCAAGCCAACCAGTACCGCCACGCGCAAGGGCCATACCGACGCCGCACCGGCAAACAGCAGGCAAACCGCACTGACCACCAGGCAGATGATCGCCAACCGGCTCAGTTGCGCCAGTGGCGAGGCTTCCGGCCACTGCGCGGTACTTTCCTGGGCGAGGCGACGTTCGAACACCAGCAGCCCAAATGCCAAGGCCAACCCCAGCGCGGCACCGATGCTTGCCGATTGACCGACCGGCGCGGCGGGCAATGCCAGGTTCCAGAACTCGATCACGCTGACCAGCACCAGCAGCGACCAGCCCCCGAGCCACAACGCCGGCGCGCCGACCTGCTTACCAACACGTTCCATAAAGCGCGCGTATCGGCCGCTGCCTTCAATCGGCACGTCAACTGCAGGCTCTTCCAACGACTGGGCGCGCCAGTCCGCCACCCACCACGCCGATTGCAAACCGGCTACCAACAGCAACAACGCCGACGCACAGTTGATCAGCACCACCGGCCAGATCGACAGCGGCACGAACAGCGCGACAAACAGTGCCAACACCCAACCGGCAACGCCCAGCACCGTCAGGCTGATACCCGCCTGGCGCAATCGACGGGCATGGAACAGCCCCTGTTGAAAACGCGGAAGGCCTTCCACCGAAGCGCCGCCAGCTTCCAGATCCACTTGCATCCACTCAACGCCCAGTCGTACACAATTCGTTACGATATAACACGCAGCGTGAAATTTTTGTTCGAAACCCGCTCCCACATTTTTTTGCGACGTCCTCGATAGCGTGACTAAACCCCCAGAAACACGCGCCATCACTGGTGCAGGCCATGATTAATCGGCACACTCCAGAACAGTTTTTCGCGGGTCCACGGACAAGGAAGCGTCACCCCCCATGATTTCGATCTATCAGCTCAAACCGCGTTTTCAGAACCTGCTGCGCCCTCTCGTGCAGCGCCTCTACGACAACGGCACCACCGCCAACCAGATCACCGTATTGGCCGGCGTGGTTTCCCTGCTGGTCGGCCTGTTGATCGCCAGCTTTGCCCAGCATCTATGGCTGTTTGCGCTGATTCCGCTGTGGATGATCCTGCGCATGGCCCTCAACGCCGTCGACGGCATGCTTGCCCGCGAATTCGGCCAGCAGTCGCGCCTGGGTGCCTACCTCAATGAATTGTGCGACGTGATCGCCGACAGCGCGCTGATCCTGCCGTTTGCGCTGATCCCCGGCGTGAGCCTGGTGCCGGTGCTGCTGGTCGCGTTGCTGGCGGTATTCAGCGAATACGCCGGCGTGTTGGGCCCCATGGTCGGTGCCTCGCGCCGCTACGACGGGCCGATGGGCAAGAGCGATCGCGCCTTCGTACTCGGCGTACTCGCCACCGGCGTGGCGCTGGGCTGGCTGGGCAACGGTTGGGTCGACGCGGTGATGTGGCTGGTCGCGGCCTTGCTCGCCTACACCCTGGTCAATCGGGTGCGTCAGGGCCTTAAAGAACAACAAGATACTTCACCGATTGCATAAGGATCTTTGCGATGCGCGAACAGCAAGAGCACACCTTCGGTACCCATGATGGCGTCGAGCTTTTCTACCGTCACTGGCCGGCTACCGCCCAGGCGGACGGCGAGCCACGCAAGGCGATTGTGTTGTTCCATCGCGGCCACGAGCACTCGGGGCGGATCGCCCATCTGGTCGATGAGCTGAACCTGCCGCAATTCGACTTCTTCGCCTGGGACGCCCGGGGTCACGGCCAGTCCCCCGGCGAGCGGGGTGACAGCCCCAGCTTCGCCACCAGCGCCCGGGATGTGCAGACCTTCTGCGACCACATCGGCGCTGCCTACGGCATCGAGGAAGAAAACTTCGCCGTCGTCGCCCAAAGCGTCGGGGCGGTGATTGCCGCGACCTGGGTGCACGACTACGCACCGAAAATCCGCGCCTTGGTGCTCGCCTCCCCGGCCTTCAAGGTCAAGCTCTACGTGCCATTCGCACGACCAGGCCTGGCGCTGATGCGCACGTTTCGCGGCAATTTTTTCGTCAACAGCTACGTCAAGGCCAAGTTCCTCAGCCATGACCCGGAGCGCGTGGCGTCATACGACAGCGACCCCTTGATCACCAAGGCGATCTCGGTGAACGTACTGCTCGGCCTGTATGAAGCGGCCGACCGCGTGGTAGCTGATGCCCAGGCAATCCAGGTGCCGACCCAACTGCTGGTCTCCGGCTCCGACTTTGTGGTGCATCGCAAACCCCAACAGCAATTTTTCGACCGCCTTGGCAGCCTGAAAAAAGAGCTGCACATCCTCCCAGGCTTTTTCCATGACACCCTCGGCGAGCGTGACCGCGCCACCGCCGTGAACAGCGCCAGGCGCTTTATCCTGCAGAACTTCGAACACCCGCTGGACCGTGCCTCGTTGCTGGATGCAGACAAACTGGGCGCCACCTGCGCCGAGTCCGAAGCCCTCGCCGCGCCACTGCCGCGCAACTCCGTGCGCGACCTGTATTGGCGCCTGACTCGCGCCAGCATGGGCCTGGGCAAGAACCTGTCCGACGGCGTGAAGCTGGGCTTTGACACAGGTTTCGACTCCGGCAGTACCCTGGACTACGTGTACCGCAACACGCCGACCGGCAAGGGTGGGTTGGGGCGGATGATCGACACCAACTACCTTAACTCCATCGGCTGGCGCGGCATTCGCCAGCGCAAACTGAACGTCGAGGAGCTGCTGCGCCTGGCCATGGCCAGGTTGCGCGCCGCTGATCGCCAGGTGCGCATCGTCGATATCGCTGCCGGCCACGGGCGCTACATCCTGGAGGCCTTGCAGGGCGTGTCGCCGCTGCCGGAATCGATCCTTCTGCGCGACTACAGCGATATCAACGTACGCGACGGTGGCGCATTGATCCGCGAGAAGGGCCTGGGGGATATCGCGCAGTTCGTCAAAGGTGATGCGTTCGACCGCTCGGACCTGGCGGCACTGGAGCCGAAACCGACACTGGCGGTGGTGTCCGGGTTGTATGAACTGTTTGCCGACAACGGCATGGTCGGCGGCTCACTGGCCGGACTGGCCGAGGCCGTGGAGCCCGGTGGATACCTGGTCTACACCGGCCAGCCATGGCACCCGCAATTGGAACTGATCGCCCGGGCACTGACCAGCCATCGCCAGGGCCAGGCCTGGGTCATGCGCCGACGCAGCCAGGCGGAAATGGATCAACTGGTGGAGGCTGCCGGTTTCCGCAAGATCACCCAGCGCGTGGATGAGTGGGGCATCTTTACCGTGTCCCTGGCACAGAAGATCTGAACATGCGCGAACCCGGCTTGTTGAAACCCGCGGTCCTCTGGCTGCTGCTGTTGGCACCGCTGTTTTTCAGCACCTACGGCTTTGCCACCTGGGTGACCAGCCAGCGCAGCGACGTCGGCACGCTGGTATTTGACTGGGAAGCCCATATGCCGTTCTGGGCCTGGACCATCGTGCCCTACTGGTCCATCGACCTGCTCTACGGGTTTTCCCTGCTGCTGCCCAATAGTCGGCATGAGTTGAAACAACATGCGCTGCGGCTGCTATCGGCCCAGGTCATCGCGGTCAGTTGCTTCCTGGTCTGGCCGCTGCGCTTCACCTTCGAACGGCCGGAATTGGACGGTGTATTTGGCTGGCTGTTTGCGGTGCTGGCAGGGTTCGACAAGCCATTCAACCAGGCGCCATCGCTGCATATCGCACTGCTGGTGATCCTGTGGGTCATGTACCAGCGTCACACCCAGGGTTTCTGGCGGTGGGCGGTGCATGCTTGGCTCGCCTTGATCGGTATCTCGGTACTGACCACTTATCAACACCACTTTATCGACTTACCCACAGGCGCCCTCGCCGGGTGGCTGTGCGTGTGGCTGTGGCCGGTAGAACACCCCAACCCACTGTCGAACGCGCGGCTGACGCGAGACCCCAAGCGCTGGCGCTTGGGCATGCGCTATGGCGTGGGAGCCCTGGCCTTGGTGGTCCTGGCTGTTGTCATGGGTGGCGCATGGCTGTGGATACTGTGGCCAGCGGTATCCCTTGCCTTGGTCAAGGCGAATTACCTCGTGCTGGGCCCTTCGGGTTTCCAGAAACGCGCCGACGGCCAACTGACGCCTGCCGCGCGCTGGCTGTATGCCCCATACCTGGCCGGCGCGTGGATCAACTCGCGGCTGTGGACACGCAAGCATCCACAACCCGACCTGATTGTGGATAACGTCTGGCTTGGGCGCATTCCTACGACGAGTGAGCAGGAACCCTTCAAGGCCATCGTCGACCTGTGTGCCGAACTGCCAATTAATCCACAGGGCCGCGCCTACCAATGCATCCCGGTGCTGGACCTGATCGCGCCGACGCCCGACGAATGCCTGCACGCCGCGCACGCCATAGAACGTCTGCGTTCCAGTGGTCCGTTGCTGGTGTGCTGCGCCCTCGGCTACTCACGCAGCGCGACCGCCGTCGCCGCCTGGCTGTTGCACACCGGACGCGCCACGACGGTCGAGCAAGCGCTGGCTATCATTCGTACAGCGCGGGCTGATGTGGTCCTGCACCCCGCACACCGTGAAGCGTTGGAGGGTTTACCCCATGCCCATTGATATGGAACTCCAGGTGGTCGCCAGCCTGTTACGGCGTGGCCGTTCACTGGATCAGTTATCCACAGGCCTGACGCTGGTCGGCGTGTTGTTCGGCCTGGCGCAACTGCTGATGGCCAGCATTGCGCCGATTTGCCTGCTGCTGAGCCTGTGGATGATTATCCTCGGCCTGTTGCAAAAGTATTGGGCGCTGCGCGTGGCCTTTGATGCAGATCTGTTCACCCTGCTCGCCCGTGACATCGAGCGCACCCCAGACCTCGACCAAACCCTGCAAACGCTTGGCCTGCAATCTGCCAAACGCGCCGGCCGGCCCTGGACCGAGCGCCGCCGTGGGGCGCTCAAACTGTTGCGCAAACAAGCCTGGCTGCTCGGCGCGCAAGCGCTGCTGACCCTGGGCGTGATACTCGCCAGCCCTTGGCTGCCTTTCGCCGGATAAGGAATTCCCATGTTCGAACCCGTGGTCGCCACGTTGATTACTTCGATGGCCCGCACCGTCACCGGGGCCCGCAGCCTGTGGCTGGGTTGCGCGCCGGTGCCGGTGCAACGCATCTATTTCGCCAACCACAGCAGTCACGGCGACTTTGTATTGGTGTGGGCATCACTGCCGCAGAACCTGCGCAAATTCACGCGCCCGGTGGCTGGTAGCGATTACTGGAACAAAAGCGCCCTGCGCCGCTACATCATCAACCGCGTGTTCAACGGCGTATTGATCGACCGCGAACGCAAGGACCCTGTGGATAACCCCCTGCAGCCCATGCTCAACGCCCTGGAAGGCGGCGACTCGCTGATCATCTTCCCCGAAGGCACGCGCAATCTCGAGGACGGCCTGCTGCCGTTCAAAAGCGGGTTGTATCACTTGGCCAACCGTTACCCACAGGCGCAATTGATCCCGGTGTGGATCGCCAACCTCAACCGGGTCATGCCCAAGGGCCGCGTACTGCCGCTGCCCCTGCTGTGCACCACCAGCTTCGGCGCACCGCTGCAACTGGAAAAAGGCGAAGACAAAGCCGCCTTCCTCGCGCGCGCCCGCGATGCCCTGCTCGCCCTTGCCCCGGAGCCTGTCTGACATGGATAGCCAAACCCTGATGTTGTTCGGCGTCGGCGCGATCCTGGTGCTCGCCTCGTTGATCGGCCTGATCCTCAAGCTGCGCACCCGTGGCACCCCCAACGCGGTGATCGACAACCTCAATGCCCGCATCAATGCCTGGTGGGTGATGGTGGTGGTCATTGGTATCGCTTTCTGGCTGGGTACCGGCGCGGTGATCCTGCTGTTCTACGCGGTGTCCTTCTACGCCCTGCGTGAATTCCTCACCCTCACGCCCACCCGTCGCAGCGACTACCCGGCGCTGGTCGCCGCGTTCTACCTGGCACTGCCGCTGCAATACCTGCTGATCTACTCCGACTGGTACGGGCTGTTCTCTATCTTCATACCGGTGTACGTGTTCCTGCTGCTGCCGATCCTCGCCTCCCTCGGCGGCGACAGCACGCACTTCCTGGAGCGAGCCTCGAAAGTGCAGTGGGGCCTGATGATCGCCGTGTTCTGCGTGTCGTTCGTGCCCGCCCTGCTCACCCTCGACATCCCCGGCTACGAAGGCCGCAACCTGCTGCTGATCGCCTACCTGGTGATTGTGGTGCAGCTGTCTGACGTGCTGCAGTACGTGTGCGGCAAGCTCTTCGGCAAACACAAGATTGCGCCTAACCTGTCACCCTCGAAGACGGTGGAAGGGTTTGTCGGCGGGATTTTGCTCTCGTCCCTGATCGGTGCGGCATTGTGGTGGACCACGCCGTTCAACCCATGGCAGTCGTTTTTGATTGCGCTGTTGATCAACCTGCTCGGGTTCGCCGGCGGCATCGTGATGTCGGCGATCAAGCGCGACCGGGGCGTGAAGGACTGGGGCCATATGATCGAAGGACACGGCGGAATGCTGGATCGGCTGGATTCGGTGTGCTTCGCCGCGCCCATCTTCTTCCATCTCGTGCGCTACTGGTGGACCTGACAAGCCCCCTGCAGGAGCCGGCTTGCCGGCGATGGCGATCCTGAACGTTCATAAAATTCACGGGCCTCTCGCCGGCAAGCCGGCTCCTACAGTCATTAGCCTGGTAAATGCCCCAGCGGCAATGCGCCTGGGGTCTTTACGGTCTGGATCGCAAAGTTGCTGCGGATGTCCCTCACCCCTGGCAGTTTCAACAGACTGCCGGTGACAAACCGTTCGTAGCCTCGCAAATCCGGCACCACCACCTGCAATAGAAAGTCCGACTCCCCCGACACCAGGAACGCCGAGATCACTTCCGGCAGCGCCGTCACCGCCTCGCGAAAGGCGTTGGCCTCGGTGTCGTTATGCCGCTCCACCTTGACGCCAACAAACACCATCATCCCCAGTCCCACTTCGTCGCGATCCAGCGTGGCCTGGTAGCCGCGAATCACGCCGGCCTCTTCCAGCAGACGCACGCGCCGCAGGCAGGGTGAAGCGGACAATCCGATCTCGTCCGCCAGTTGGACGTTGCTCAGGCGGCCATCGCGTTGCAGGGCTTCGAGAATCTTGCGGTCAAACGCATCGAGTTTAAGATTTGGCATAAGTGAATGGCTGTTCAGGTTTTTAGTGGCAGACAGTGCCAAGACTAGACGCTTTTCTAGCTGACTACGCAAGCACCTGCCCTGCCCTCCCGCCCTAGAATTGGCAAACAAACAAGGGGGTGAGACATGGCGGAACTCTGGTTATTTCTGGTGGCCCTTTCAGTGGCGTTTCTATTGCCCGGGCCGGACATGATCCTGTTGCTGCAAACCGGCGCGCGCCAGGGCAAGGCCTTGGCGCTGACCACGGCGATTGGCTTGGGGCTGGCCCGCGCCTGCCATGTGGCATTGGCAGGCATGGGGCTGGCGACCTTGTTCAAAGTGGCGCCATGGACGTTCGATGTCGTGCGCCTGGGCGGCGCGGCCTACCTGTTGTGGCTGGGTGTTCAATGCCTGCGCTCGACGATGCTGCCGTCCCTCGATACCGCGAACACGCCTCCAACACGGCATGCCTGGCGCGCGGCCTTTCAGCGAGGCTTGCTGACCAACCTGCTCAACCCCAAGGCGCTGCTGTTCTGCTCGGTACTGCTGCCACAATTCATCAACCCGCAGGCCGGCCCGGTGGCGACGCAATTTGCGTTGCTGGGGGTGATCCTGGTGAGCCTCGGCTTCGTGTTCGATTGCTGCTACGCCCTGGCAGGCGCGCGCATCGGCCAGTGGCTGGCGCGCAATCGCGCCGCGCAGCGTATGCAGCAGTGGTTATTCGGCAGTCTCTTGATCGGTTTTGCGCTACGTCTCACGTTTGTGCAACACACCTAGCGGGCAGCGTATCTGCGTCATCTTTTGTATCAAAGACGCGTGTAAGATACGCCGCACTTAGCCAGGGATGCTCACCATGTTCGATTCGTTCAAAGCGATCAGCCGCCGTATTATCGGTGCGTTATTGACTGTGGTGGGGGCCGTCTTTGGCCAATGGCATCCGCCCCTCTGGCTGCGTGCAATTGGCCGTGGGCTCACGAACCTGGGCAGCAAGGCCCGCCGTTATCCACGTCAAACCGGTGCAGGCTTGCTGGGGCTGGTGTTGCTGGCCGCCGCCGGTTTCTACGGCTGGCACTGGTATTCCAACCTGCCACAGCCGCACACCGCGAGCTATTCGCTGCACAAACCGAACCTTACCGACTACACCCAGCAAACGCCGGCTGTGGATAACTTGCAGGTGCGTTTCGGCGAATCCGTGGCCCCACTGGCCGCCATCGGCAAACCCGTCACCGAGGGCATCACCCTCAAACCTGCGGTCGCGGGCACTTGGCGCTGGGCGGATGACCGCAGCCTGCTGTTCGTACCGGAAAAAGACTGGCCCATCGACGCCCATTACACTGTCGACCTGGCCAAGAAAAACCTGCTGGCTGACGGCGTGTTGCTGGACCAATACAGCACTCAGTTTTCCACCCAACCGTTCCGTGCCACCCTGGCGCAAAACGAGCTGTACCAAGACCCGTCCAATCCAACGCTGAAGCAGCTGGTGGCAACGTTCCGTTTTGCCCACCCCGTGGATGAAGACACCCTGCGCAAGCGCGTCACGGTGACCCTCGGCAAAGGCCTGGCCTACCGCGACGCCCAATTGCCCAACCGCCCCGAAATCACCTTCGACGAGAAAAAACTCAACGCCTACGTACGCTCAGCCGCGCTCGCTACGCCGTTGGAAAGTACGCCGGTGAGCGCCAAGCTCGACGAGGGCATCAAGGCCCGTGACGGCGGCAACGCCAGCACCACACCGCTGGTGGCGCAAGTCACCGTGCCCGGTCGCTATCGCCTGACCTTCACCGGGGCCGACGTGAGCTTTGTCGACAACGAACGTGGCGAGCCGGAGCCGGTACTGATGTTCAGCAGCTCCAGCGCCGTGGCCGACGAAACCATCGCCGGCAAGGTCCAGGCCTGGCTGTTGCCGGAAAAGGCCCAGGACGACACGCGCCCCTACAGCAGCAGCGACATCGATGACGCCCTGCTCGCCCGCAGCACCCGGATCAACCTGACCCATGTGCCCAGCGTCGAACCGCTGAATACCCTGCACGCCTTCAAGTTCAAGGCCCCGGCCGGACGTGCCGTGTATGTGCGCGTACCCGCCAACCTGGAAGCCATCGGCGGCTATCTGGCGAAGAATCCTACGGCGTCGCTGATCAGCATGCCGGCGTACCCGCGCACCTTGCAGTTCCTGTCCGACGGAGCCTTGCTCAGCCTCAACGGCGAAAAACGCCTGGGCTTCATGGCCCGTGGTGTACCGGGCGCCCACGTGGAAATCGCCCGCCTGTTACCTAACCAACTGCAACACCTGGTGGACCAGAGCAGCGGGAGCTTTGCCCGGCCGAACTTCGGCAACGAGTATTTTGATCGCATGGTCGAGCGTCAGTCGCTGGACATCCCGCTGTCATCCAATGACCCCGCGAAGACCGTCTACGACAATGTTGACCTCAGCCACTACCTCACCGCCAATGGCGGCCGGCGGGGCATTTTCGTGCTCAAGCTCAGCCCGCAGGATGACCCGGCACCG
>Ga0308170_10003463_pt1 | contig 12884 bp, 9 predicted proteins | sample PhyBR2_2_FD_202136 | JGI IMG/M metagenome (GOLD analysis project Ga0308170, IMG submission 202136) | Phyllosphere microbial communities from UC Gill Tract Community Farm, Albany, California, United States - DLSLSB.R2 | ecosystem: Host-associated > Plants > Phyllosphere > Unclassified | place... | reverse complement strand
GACCTGCAGGAAGCAGTTGGCAAACGCCATCCGCTTGCCCAGTTTCTGCACCTCGACATGCGCTTCGACCCAGTCGCCGGGCCTGGCCGCGTCGATGAAATCGGTGCTCAGGTTGACGGTCACGAACGACTGGCGCCCTTCGCAATACAGCGTCAAGCCGAGACCAAGTGCGGAATCGGCCAGACTGGCCAGCATCCCGCCATGCGCGATGCCGCGCATATTGGTGTGCTTGTCCTCGATGCGCATCGCGAACACGATCTCGCCTTCGCGCTCGGCCTCACCCTTGCGGCAATACAGCTCGCCCAGATTGGCCATGTAAGGCCCCCCGCGGTTGAGGCGTTCAAAGCCGGGCGGGGCGGAGGGTGGTACGGAATGCGCGTCGTCGTGTGTCGTCATCAGAACATGTGCATGATGCCCATCGTGAACCGGTTGGCCGAGTCGCTGCCGACCGCCACGAAGTTCTGGGCCAGGTTGATCTGGTCACTCTTGACGATGCTGTCGGTCGCGGCGTGGCCCACCGAGACATAGCCCGTCGTGCGCTTGCTCATCAGGTAGCGGCCGATCAGGATGAATTGCTGTGCATCGTCCTTCAGGTCGCCCGAGCGCTTGACCTGGTAGGCCGCGGCCGTGACCAGGAAGGCCGGCGCCACCGGCACATCGGCGCCGACGCCGAGCACCGCGATCTTGCGGCCAGTGCTGCGCAGTTCATTCCACGAATAGGTCGACTTGAGCGTCACCCCCGGGAACGCGTACTTGATGCCATACGCGTGCGACGTGAGCAGGTCGGTGTCAGTGATGTTCTTCATGCGCGCATAGGCGCCGGCAACGGCCAGCTTGCCGGTGTTGTACAGCAGCGCGCCGCCCTGGTACGAACTTTTCTGCGCGTTGCCCGCCTGCTCGCCGAAAGCGCGCATCACGGCGAAACTCAGGCCCTTGAACACGGGTGACGTGTACTTGACCGAGTTGTTCTGGCGCAGGGCCGTGCCGCCGTTGTTGGCGCCATAGGGCCCGTACACGGCCGCGTTGTTCATTGCCGAGAACAGCACGTTCGGGCTGCTGGAGGCAAAGCCCAGGCCCAGCGGATCGGCCATGCCGACCGACATGATGCCGACGATGTTCTGGCGGCCGATGTCGATCGCGCCGTAGTTGGTGACGATGCCGACCGTGGCTTCGCGGTCGAACAGGCTGGAGCCGGATGGGGTGCCGAAGACGGTGCCGGCGCCGCCCGTGTCATTGAGCAGCGTGCCTTCCAGGCCGAAGCGCGCCTTCATGCCACCGCCCAGGTCTTCCTGGCCCTTGATGCCCCAGCGCGACACCTGCATCTGGCCGGTATCGACCTTGGTCTGGTCGCCTTGCGGGCCGTCGTTGGTCAGGCGGGTCAGGCCGGCATCGATGATGCCGTAAAGGGTAATCGCCGATTGCGCGGACGCGGTCGGTGCGGCTGATACGCAGGCGCATAGCGCTGCCATTGCGATGATGTGTTTCTTCACTCGGGCTGTCTCCATTATTGTGATGGTGCCGGCTCGTCGCCAGCCACCACAATGGCCAACGACAGATCCATGAAGCGGGTTTCTCTTTGCGGAACCAGATCTTCAATAATGAAACTGTAGGTTTTTCCGTTTGGCAGTGTCAACAGGTATTCGCGCCCGGGCCAAGTCTTGGCGCACTCAGGCGCAAAACGTGTCGAAACCGGCACACAGGGTTTTGAGAGGCGAACCAACCATTCTGCTTGGCGAAATGAGAGCGCTTGCAGCGTCGCCAGGTGTCGCTGAAATGCACTCGCCCGCTCAGGGCTTCGGATCCCATCCTTCACCCTCATTGAACCCCGAGAATACGGCGCCCCGGTTGGCCAGTTGCCGCGCTTCGTGCTCGTCCATCTCGTATCCGCCAAGTTCCGCCACCGCGCCGTTGGCGAACGTATTGCCCGCTTCGCGCCAGCCGGCACGGGCGGTGCCTTGGACCGGGTTCGGCGGCGGGTCGCGCAGCCACGCGCTGCGGGCGACGTGGGCGCCGATCGTGCAGCCGATGAAGGCGACGTTGTCCCAGGTGTGCGGGGTGCCGGGCGAACGGGCCAGATACGTGCTGCCCGGCGGCGGCAGGTTGCCGGCCGGTCCACTACCTGCGGTGAGGCGCGAGCGCAGGAACACGAAGCCGGGGTCGTCACGGGCGACGGTGCGGGCCTGCACCAGATAGCCGCCCTGGGTCGGGGCTGCGCTGTCGCCGATACTGCGCAGTTCGCTTTCTTCGAACAGCGCGGCGCGGTTGTACCCCCAGATGAAGTCGACGTTGCCTTCGATGAGCGAGCGGTAGATCCATGCATAGCCGGTCAGCTGGATCGTATCCTGCTCGCTCGTCAAATGGGCGTTGCGCACGATCAGCCGGCCCTTGTCGTTGCTGAAGAAGAGCGCTTCGGCCTGCGCTGACGGGTCAGCGCTGCGCCGCGTCGTGTTATGCAGCGCGATGTCGCGGATCTCGAGCAGGTCGCTGTCCTGGACCAGGAACAGCGCGCGTCCGCCACCGATGCCAGTGCTGCCCGCGTCCTGGCCGGCGCCGGAGCCCGGATTGCGCGCTTCACTGTTGGCCGCGCGGATGATGGTCGCTTCACGGCTTTGCCCGCGCAGCATCACGTTGTCCTTGCCCTGCAGATAAAGCAGCTCGGGATATACGCCATCGCGGACATTGACCGTCACCGGCCTGGTGCGCGGCAGCGCCGTCACGTGGTCCAGCGCGCCCTGGACGGTGCGAAAATCGGCGCGGCCATCGTCATCGACGGTCACGCTGTCGCCAACCGGGCGATAGGGCGTCGTGCGAAAGGTCCAGCGGGCGCCTTTGAAACGGCGGTCGCGCAGCAGCGCCGCATCGACCAGTACGTCGTAGTCGGTATCGGTGGCGAGCTGCTGCGGCAGACGGACGCGCAGCGTGTTGCCCTCGATGTCGATGGCGTGATGGCGCACGACGCGCTGGCGATGAGCCGGGCCAAGCGTCAGGACCGTCTCGCCAGGCCGGACCAATGCAACGAGTGCACCATCGTGGCGCCGCACGACGCGCACGCTGCCGGCGCCGCTCAACACCGGCGCGTACCTGAATGTCAGCTGGATGGGCGTGTCCGGCGGCACGCCGCGTTCGGCGTGCGCAGGCTGCAGCGTTGCTTGCGGAAGCAGCGTGCGCGCCGGCACATGCGACGGGGCGCCGACATGGGCCTCGAACGCCGCTTGCTGCCACGGTCCGCCGGTCACGGTGATGGTTGAGCGGCCGGGCTGCCGCGGCGTCACGTGCACGGCGCCATCCCGCAGTTCGACCGTGGCGACCTGCGGATCGGACGAGGCTGCGCGCAAGTCGTACCCCGAGACCGCGATGGGTTGCGCCGGGTCACCAGCCTGCAGCGCCAGCGAGGTCGTCGCGAGTTTCAGCCGGACGCCCGCCGCTGGCAGCGTCGCTGGCCCGTCACGCACGTCGAGCACCGTGTGCTGCGCGGCGTCCCATGCTGCCCCTTGCTCGGCCGGCACCGGCGCGATCCGCGCCGACGTCACCCGCTCGCCATCGAGCCACAGCGACACCTCGCCGGCTTGGCTGGCAAAGCGCAGCACGACCGGCTGCCCCGCCAGCGGCGCGCGCCGCCGCACTTGTTTCAACCGCACCGTGGTTGCGCCAGTCCCTTCGAGCAGCGCGATCTGCAGCGCCGCGCCGCCGTCGACCAGCGCGATGCTGGCGCCCTGCCAGCGGCCGTTGGCGTCCTGGCGTGCCTTGAGCGTGAAAGGCGCCGCTTCGTTCTTCACGACCAGCTTGACGTCGACCACGCCGTCGCCGGCGTCGGGGACGCGCGGGCCGGCGTGCGCCAGTACATGCTGCGCGACGTCGGCCGCAGGCAGTGCCGTAAACGAGTAGGGCACGCGCCAGCCGACGTCGCCCCCGAAGCCACAGTCATCGAGCGGCTGCCCATTCAGCAGCGAGCCAGTATCGGCATACACGCCGCGACTGCTGGCCAGGCTGCCGCCGGGATCGCGCACCAAGTCCCCGCACTTGGCGGCGCCTGCGATTGCATACGCATTCGCATGCGAGATGACGTGCGCTTCGTGCGCAATACCGACGCTGTAACCATGCGGGTAAGCCGGATGGGCGCGGTCGCCCACGTGGTAGTTGTTCAGCAGGTGGACCTGGCCATAGCGCACACGCGGCGCGCGCTCGCTGACATTCTCGAACAGATTGCCCTTGAACGTCACGCGCAGGTGGCTGCAGTCGCCCGTCGCGCGATCGGCGCCGCCCACCAGCGTGTTCTTTTCGTGCAGGGCGAAGTGGTTGTAGGTGACGCTGACGAAGTCCGATGCGCTCGTGATATCGAGCGCGCCGTCGTGGCACTGCTTCGGCATGCCGTTTTCAACCGGTTGCGTGTCGTCCGTAACCGGTGCATCGGTGAAGCGGTTGTGGTCGATCCAGACGTGGCGCGCATTCGTCACGCTGATGGCGTCGTACTGCGAATTCCAGTTGCCCCTGGCGCCATCCTGCGGGTCCCAGCGTGGCGCGATATCGCACGGATTGCGCAGCGCCAGGTTACGCACGATGACTTGCGACACGCCGGAGATGACCAGGCTCGCATTGACGAAGCCGGCGCCCGGAACGACGCCCAGCAGCGTGGTATTGGCCGGGATGCGAACGACGCTGCGGCGCGCCTGGTCCTGGCTGTCGGCGAATGGCCGGCCTTCGCTCATGTCGATCGCTGCGGCCACGCGCACAATACGTGCTGGCGCCGGAGTCGACGTTATATCGCGAAGCGCGTCGCGCAGTTGCGCTGCGGTGCGCACGGTGTAGACGTTGGCGGGTGCAGCCAGCGCGCCGCCACGCGTGCCGCCCTCCTGCGCGGCCCAGCCGTCGTCCGGCGCATGCTGCCGCGCAGTCATGGTGTCAGTGATGGTGCCGGCGCCGGCCAGCGCGAGCGCGAGTGCGGCAACCGCGGCGCTCATCGTGCGCTCCCGAGTACGCGCGCCAGGGGTGGTGCCGCCCGCAGCAGCGCGCCCGTCATCGTGGCCGCGACACGCGCAGCGCCCGCTGGCCCCAGATGCGTATGGTCGAAGTTGGCACCAGCCCTGGCCAGTGCGTCCGCGCGTGCTGGTCCGATGGCCTGCACATCGGCCATCGACAGCCGGTTCAGGTCGACCAGCGGTGCCTCCGTGGCGGTGGCGACGCGGCGCACGGCTGCCGACCACGGCGCCAGGTCGTCCTGTACCCAGCCGCCGCGGAAACTGCGGCGCGTCAGCGGCGTCACCAGCACGGGCACGGCGCCAAGCGCACGCGCCTCGTTCACATAACGTGCCAGGTTCGCGGGAAATTCGTGTACGAGATCGGTCGATCGTCCCGGCTTGCCCGGCTGGTCGTTGTGACCGAACTGGATCAGGACATACGTGGCGTTAAAGCCGGCCGGTGCGCGCAGCAGCGCCTCGACCTCATCCCAGCGGCCTTCGGCACGAAAGCTGCCGGAACTGCGTCCGCCCCGCGCCAGATTGATGCATGCGGTCTCGGGCGAGAAGCGGGCGCACAGCGCGTCGCCATAGCCCGTGCTGCTGGCCATGGTGGAGTCGCCGACGAGGATGATCCGCACTGGCGGCGCCGCTGCAGACGCGGCGTGGGCGCTGGCAGCAGCGCAAATGAGCAGACAGGGAAGGGCGCGATCAAGCAGCATGGGCAAACTCCACAAAGTTTGCCGATTCTATTTTGGCCTGACCAATTAAGCAAGCGGTCAGGCCATTTGATCCTGCGAGGTAAATGAGATCTAGCCGCGCGAGAACGTGCGCGTCACGCGTTCGAGGTGCGCGCGCATGGCGGCGCGGGCGCCGCTGGCGTCGTGCGACGCAACCGCGGCCAGGATGTTGCGGTGGTCGAGCAGCGTCTGCTTGCGCAGCTCTTCGGTCTGGAAGTGTTCTTTCAGCTTGTGCCACAGGCTGCCGCGCTGGGCCCACAGGTATTCGATCACGCCCACCATTGCCGTGTTGCCGGTAGCACGGGCCAGCGCGAGGTGGAAGTTGCGGTCGGCATGTTCGTTGCTGGCGCGGTCGTCGTGCTGGCGCTCCATCTCTTCGACGGCCTTGAGGATCGCGTCGATGTCGCGGTCAGTGGCATTCTTGGCGGCGAGGGCAGCGATCTCGGATTCGATCATGCGGCGCGCAGCGAGCACCTCGAACGGTCCCGGGCCTTCTTCGGGCACCTCGGCGGGTGCCACCGCCTTTTCACTGACATACACGCCGGAGCCGCCACGCACCTCGACGATGCCCGACAGCTCGAGCACGATCAGCGCTTCGCGCAGCGATGCACGGCTCACTTCCAGCTTGGCAGCCAGTTCACGCTCGGCAGGCAGGCGCGTGCCGGGCTGGATCTTGTCGTCGCGGATCAGCTCCTGGATGCGGGCGGCGACCACGCGATACAGTCGTGGTTCGGGCTGGTTTGGCTCGGTGGACGCGGGTAGTTTTTTCATCGGGGGCAGGCGCTCCCGGCAGCGTTGCCGGGTGGAGGGAATCGTCCCGTGATTCTAATTTGGCCAGACCAATCCCGCAAGGCGGACCTACCAATACTGCGAAGAAAGGATGACTGGTCATAAGATGTCTGACACCTAAGTTCGGCGTGCGGTGTTGTTGGTATAATCGCGCCCATCCAGTCCTTATTTGAAGCGAGCAGCCATGGTCCCCACGCAGCGCAGGCAGCGCAATCTCGCCCAGGGCGTGATCGAACAGGTCGGCGCAGCGGTCAAGCAGGGCATCCTCAAGCCCGGCGACAAGCTGCCGACCGAGTCGTCCCTGATGGCGCAGCATGGCGTCAGCCGCACCGTCGTGCGCGAGGCGATTTCACACCTGCAGGCATCCGGCCTGGTGCAGACCCGGCACGGCATCGGGACCTTCGTACTGGAGCGCCCGCAGACGGGCCTGGGGCTTGATGCCGAACACATCCTGACGCTGCGCGACGTGCTGGCGATTCTTGAATTGCGCATCGGCGTCGAGACTGAAACGGCAGGGCTGGCAGCCAGTCGTCGCAGTGAAGAACAGGTGCGCGAGCTGGCTGGCGCGCTGGATGAAATGCAGCAGGCGATGGCCGAAGGCATCTCGGCGGTGGAGGCCGACAAACGCTTCCACCTGCTCATCGCCCAGGCCACCGGCAACCGGTATTTCGTCGATATCCTGGCCCAGCTGGGCAACGCCATCATCCCGCGCGCGCGCTTAAACACACCCGGGCTCGAGCAGGACAAGCCCGCCGATTTCCTCGAGCGCGTCAGCCGCGAACACGACGATATCTTCCGCGCGATCGAGCGGCGCGACCCGGAAGCCGCGCGCGCCGCGATGCGCACCCATTTGTCCAACAGCCGTGAACGTCTGGTGCAGGCACAGCGCCGTCTGGAAAATGCAATCGGCTGAGCCAGCAATATTTTGCTTGCGGGCTAAACCATTTCAGTTGTACGATGACTTACAACCTAGTCGTCAAAACAAACACACTGAACGGAGACTTTCGCATGCATCCCCTGGAACTCAAGCAAACCCTGTCGCACGGCCTGCTTTCCTTCCCGATCACCGACTTCGACGCCCAAGGCGATTTCAACCCTGCGGGCTACGCCGCGCGCCTCGAGTGGCTCACGCCGTTCGGCGCGACCGCGCTGTTTGCTGCCGGCGGCACGGGCGAATACTTTTCGCTCAACGGTGAAGAATACGGCCAGATCATCAAGACGGCGGTCGATACCTGCGCCGGCGTGGTGCCGATCCTGGCCGGCTGCGGTGGTCCGACCCGCACCGCCATCGCCCACGCACAGGAAGCCGAGCGCCAGGGCGCCAAGGGCCTGCTGCTGCTGCCACACTACCTGACCGAAGCCAGCCAGGACGGCCTGGTCGCGCACGTCGAAGCGGTGTGCAGCTCCGTGCAGATCGGCGTCGTCGTCTACAACCGCGCAGCCTGCCGCTTGACCCCGGATTCGCTGGCCAAGCTGGCCGACCGTTGCCCGAACCTGATCGGCTTCAAGGACGGCATCGGCGACATCGAACTGATGGTCTCGATCTGGCGCCGCATGGGCGACCGCTTCAGCTATCTGGGTGGCCTGCCAACCGCCGAAGTCTATGCCGGCGCCTACAAGGCGCTGGGCACCCCGGTGTATTCGTCGGCCGTGTTCAACTTCGTGCCGCAACTGGCGATGGACTTCTATCACGCCACCGCTGCCGGCGACACCGCCACCACCAACCGCCTGATCGACGAATTCTTCCTGCCGTACCTGGAGATCCGCAACCGCAAGGCCGGCTATGCCGTCTCGATCATCAAGGCCGGTGCACGCCTGGTCGGCCATGGCGCGGGCCCCGTGCGGCCACCGCTGACTGATCTGACGGCCGAAGAAGACGCGATGCTGCTGGCGCTGATCCAGAAGCAGGGAGCCATCTGATCATGACCATCCTCGGTGAAATGATCATTGGCCAGTCGTGCCTGCGCGGCACGGGCGGCGAGGTGTTCGGCTTCAACCCGGCCACCCGCACGAATCTCGAGCCGGCCTTTGGCCAGGCGACGCCTGACGATGTCGAGCGCGCCTGCACGCTGGCCGCGCAAGCGTTCGACCCGTACCGCGCGCTGCCGCTCGAGGCGCGCGCTGCGTTCCTCGAGATGGTGGCCGAAGAAATCCTGGCGATCGGCCCCGAGCTGATCGAGCGCGCGCAACTGGAAACGGGCCTGCCGCAGGCCCGCCTGGAAGGTGAGCGCATGCGCACCGTCACCCAACTGCGCCTGTTTGCCAAAGTCGTGCGCGACGGGTATTTCATGGACGCGACCATCGACAGCGCCATGCCGGAGCGCACGCCGCCGCGGCCCGATCTGCGCCTGCGCAAGATCGGCCTCGGTCCGGTTGTCGTGTTCGGCGCCAGTAACTTCCCACTGGCGTTCTCGGTCGGGGGCGGCGATACGGCGTCGGCGCTGGCCGCCGGTTGCCCGGTCGTGGTCAAGGCGCATGGCGCCCACCCCGGCATGTCCGAGCTGGTCGGACGCGCCGTGCAGCGCGCCGTCAAGGCCAGCGGCCTGCCGGAGGGCGTGTTCTCGATGCTGTTCGGCGATGGCCGCACGGTCGGCCAGCAGCTCGTGGCCCATCCGGCGATCAAGGCCGTGGGCTTTACCGGCTCGCGCCAGGGTGGCCTGGCGCTGCTGCGCACCGCGGCCGCGCGCGCCGAACCGATTCCCGTGTACGCCGAAATGAGCAGCGTGAATCCCGTGTTCCTGCTGCCCGCTGCATTGCAGGCCGGCGGCGCGACGCTGGCCCAGGGCTTCGTCGATTCGCTGACGCTGGGCGTCGGCCAGTTCTGCACCAATCCGGGCCTCGTGTTCGCCCTGGCCGGCGCCGAACTGGATGCCTTCGTCGATGCGAGCGCTGCGGCGCTGGGCGCCAAGGGCGCCGGCACGATGCTCACCGCCGGCATCCACGAGGCCTACACGAAAGGCGTGACCGCCTTCGGTGCCGTCGACGGCCTGCAACTGGTCGCGCAAGGCACGACCGAAGGCAGCGGCTGCGCTGCGCAGGCTGCGCTGTATGTGTGCGACGCCGCCACGTACATGGGCAACCCGGCGCTCGAAGACGAGGTGTTCGGTCCGTGCGCGGTGCTGGTGCGCTTTACCGACGCCGCCCAAATGTTGCAGGCAGCAGAACACCTGCACGGACAGCTGACCGTCACGGTCCATGCACGCGAAGGCGACCTCGATCTGGCTGCTGCGCTGCTGCCGATCGTGGAGCGCAAAGCAGGCCGCGTGCTGTTCAACGGCTTCCCGACCGGCGTCGAAGTGGCGCACGCGATGGTGCACGGCGGCCCGTTCCCGGCCACGAGCGACAGCCGTACGACGTCCGTTGGCGCCAGCGCGATCGACCGCTTCCTGCGGCCGGTGTGCTACCAGAACGTACCGGGCAGCCTGCTGCCCGAGGCACTGCGCGACGACAACCCGCTGGGCCTGGCACGCCTGCAGGACGGCGCGTTGCAGGCAGCCGGGGGGAAGTAACGTACCAGGACTGATGCAGCACCAGCCGGAGGAGACGCCGGCTGTCACCCAACTTGAAAAGAACTGATCACCATGAATCAGCAAGTCATCGACGTAACACCGGCGCAGTCGGTGGTGGGCAGATATCGCTGGACGATCTGCGCGCTGCTGTTCTTTGCCACCACCATCAATTACCTGGACCGCCAGGTCCTGAGCCTGCTCGCACCGGTGCTCACCGAGCAGTTCAACTGGACGAACACCGACTACGCCAACATCACGGCGACCTTCCAGTTCGTGTATGCGATCTCGATGCTGTTTGCCGGCCGCGTGATCGACCGCATGGGCACCAAGCGTGCCTACGTGCTGGCGATCGTCGTCTGGTCGCTGGGCGCCATCGGCCACGCGTACGCAATCGGCATCGGCGAAGCGGTCAACACGGTATTCACCAGCATCGGCCTGGCCGTGGTGCCCGTGTCGGTGGCCGGTTTCATGATCGGCCGCGCGGTATTGGCCATCGGCGAAGCCGGTAACTTCCCGGCAGCGATCAAGGCCACCGCCGAATACTTCCCGAAACGCGAGCGCTCGTTCGCCACCGGCATCTTCAATTCGGGCGCCAATGTCGGCGCTATCCTGGCGCCACTGACCGTGCCGCTGATCGCTGCGCACTGGGGCTGGCAGTCGGCGTTCATCGTCATCGGCGGCATTGGCTTCCTGTGGATGGGCCTCTGGATCTGGCTGTACGATGCGCCGGAACGCCAGCCACGCCTGAAGGCGGCTGAACTGGCCTACATCAACAGCGACGCCGGCGTGGTGGCGGCGCCCACCGGCAAGCCGGTCAAGGGCTCTTGGTTCAAGCTGCTGGGTTACCGTCAGACCTGGGCCTTCGCCTTCGGCAAATTCATGACCGACGGCGTCTGGTGGTTCTTCCTGTTCTGGCTCCCCAAATACATGTCGGCGCAATACGGCATGTCGGCCACCGACATGATCATTCCACTGGCCGTCCTGTACAGCATGACGATGGTAGGCAGCATCGGCGGCGGCTGGCTGCCGACCTGGTTCCTGAACCGGGGCGCCGACATCTATCATGGCCGCCTGAAGGCCATGCTGATCATCGCCCTGTGCCCGCTGGTCGTGCTGCTGGCGCAACCGCTCGGGTACCTGGGCTTCTGGGTGCCGGTGATCCTGATCGGCGTTGGCGCCTCGGCGCACCAGGCCTGGTCGGCCAACCTGTTTACGACCGTCTCGGACATGTTCCCGAAACACAGCGTGGGCTCGGTCGTCGGCATCGGCGGCATGGCCGGTGGCCTGGGCGGCGTGCTGCTCACCAAGCTCGGTGGCTGGCTGTTCGACCATTACGGCGCGCTCGGCCAGCTGCAGACCGGGTATATGATCATGTTCTCGATCTGCGCCGTGGCCTACCTGGTGGCGTGGACAGTCATGAAAATGCTGGTGCCGCAGCACCGTGAAATCAAGGGGTTGTAATCGATGTCGGCTGAAGTAGAACGCGTCGGGGGCGTGCATTGCGCCACCGGTGAGAGCCCGCTGTGGCATGCGGAGCAGGCTGCCTGGTACTGGGTCGACATCCCTGCGCGCCGCATCTGGCGCAGCGACCATGCCAGCGGCGCTTTGCAGCACTGGACGGCGCCTGAAATGGTGGCGTGCATTGCCGCGGACAGCAACGGCGGCCTGATCGCCGGCATGGAAACGGGCGTGTTTCGCCTGACGCTGGGGGCCGATGGAACGGTCGATGCACGCCGCCTGGCCGCGCCACCTGAGGCGGAGCTGGGCGTGGGCATGCGTTTCAACGACGGGCGCTGCGACCGCCAGGGCCGGTTCTGGAGCGGCACCATGTTCATGGACATGGGCGCCGCGCGCGCGGTGGGCGGGCTGTATCGCTACAGCACCGCTGAAGGCCTGCATGGGCCTGTCGTTCGGAACCTGCTGACGCAAAATGGCCTGGCCTGGTCTCCCGATGGCCGCACGATGTACCTGTCGGATTCGCATCCGCAGCGGCGCCTCGTGTGGGCCTACGATTACGATCCCGATGCCGGCCTGCCGAGCAACCAACGCGTATTTCTCGACCTGACGGGGCAACGGGGCCGGCCCGACGGGGCGGCGGTCGACGTCGATGGCTGCTACTGGAGCTGCGCCAACGATGGCGGTGTGGTGCAGCGCTTCACGCCGCAAGGCAAGCTCGATCGGGAACTCGCGCTGCCGATGGTCAAGCCGTCGATGTGCGCATTTGGCGGCCCGGCATTGGATCTGCTGCTCGTGACGTCGATCGATCCGGCAGGGACAGGCAATCCTGGTGGCGACGCCGGTTCGGTCGTCATCCTGCGACCGGGCGTGCAGGGGATCGCCGAGACGCCATTCGCCGTTTGAACGGCTGAATGTGAACAAGCCGCGACACCGGTTGCCCGGGTCGCGGCTTGCGCATTACACGACTGCTGATCGAACTAATTCAGATGAATTACTTCGAAGCGTCCTGCATTTTTTCGCCAGCGCGCTCGACGCTACGGCCAGCAGCAGCGGTTGCGTCGCTGGTGGCTTCTTTAGCGGCGGCAGCAGCTTCGCGGGTTTCCTGACGCACTTCGGCGCCAGCAGCGTCGATACGGGCACCGGCACGGTCGGTGGCGGCATCGATACGCTGACCAGCAGCGTCCAAATTCGCTTCTGCCTTGTCAGCGGCAACTTCCATCTTGTCGCCAGCGCGTTCAGCAGCAGCATCAGCAGCGGCAACGGCTTCTTTCGACTCTTGAGCGACGGTTGCGCCTGCGTTGTCGACGGCGGCGCCGGCTTCTTGTGCAGGGCCCATATTGTCGTTCTTGTTGCAACCGGCCAGCATCGCGACGCTCAGCATCAGGGCGGAAATGGTAATCGTGGTTTTCATGGGGTGCTCCTTAAAATTAAATGTT
>Ga0308170_10003461_pt1 | contig 12889 bp, 9 predicted proteins | sample PhyBR2_2_FD_202136 | JGI IMG/M metagenome (GOLD analysis project Ga0308170, IMG submission 202136) | Phyllosphere microbial communities from UC Gill Tract Community Farm, Albany, California, United States - DLSLSB.R2 | ecosystem: Host-associated > Plants > Phyllosphere > Unclassified | place... | reverse complement strand
CGTCTCGTCCTCGATCGTGATGAACAGCACGCCCTTTGCAGAGCCGGGCTTCTGGCGGACGAGGATGATGCCGGCGACCTCGACATGCCGTCCGTCGCGAATGGTCGCCAGGTCCGCGCATTTGGTCACGCCACGCCTGGCCAGCTCGTCACGGACGAAGGTCAGCGGATGCGCGCGCAACGAGAGCTGCAGCGCTCGGTAGTCCTCGATCACCTCACGACCGTCGGTCAGTGGCCGCAGTTCGACATCAGGCTCGATCCCTTCCGCGCTGACGGGCTGGTCGGCGCGGTCGGCCGCGGCGAACAGCGGCAGCGGCGCTTCGCCGAGCCCCCTCACCTTCCACAAGCCCTGCCGACGATCGGCACCAAAGCTGTGGAAGGCATCGCCGTCGGCGAGCTTCTCGATCGCCGCGCGCTGCACGCCCGATCGCCGCCATACGTCTTCCACGCTTTCGAACGCGGTCAGCTCGCGCGCGCCGACGATCTTCGCGCCATCCGCGTTGGACAGGCTGCGGATCTGCCGGAGCCCCAGCCGTACGGCGAGGTACCGCCCGCCATATGGCTCCAGCGTGCAGTCCCAGCGGCTTGCGTTGACGCAAGGGGGGCGAACCACGACGCCGTGTTCGCGCGCATCGCGGACAATCTGCGCGGGCGCGTAGAAGCCCATCGGCTGCGCATTCATCAGTGCCGCGCAGAACACGTCGGGATGATGATGCTTCATCCACGACGATGCGTAGGAGATCTTGGCGAACGAGGCGGCGTGGCTCTCGGGGAAGCCGTAAGACCCGAACCCCTCGAGCTGGCGGAAGGTGCGTTCGGCAAATTCACGCGGGTAGCCGCGCTCGACCATGCCCCCGATCAGCTTTTCGCTGAAGTGCGACACGCCGCCCGTGAACTTGAACGTCGCCATGGCGCGGCGCAGCTGATCGGCTTCGGCCGGCGTGAACCCGGCCCCGACGATCGCGACCTTCATGGCCTGTTCCTGGAACAGCGGCACGCCGAGCGTCTTCTCGAGCACGGCGCGCAGCTCGGGGCGTGGATATTCCGGTTTCTCCAGCCCTTCACGCCGGCGCAGATACGGATGGACCATGTCGCCCTGGATCGGTCCCGGTCGTACGATCGCAACCTGGATGACGAGATCGTAGAAGCGCCGCGGCTTCATGCGCGGCAGCATGCTCATCTGCGCGCGGCTTTCGATCTGGAAGGTACCGAGCGTGTCGGCCTTCGAGATCATCGCATAGACGTCGGGATCATCGTCCTGCAGATCGGCCAAACCGACCCGCAGCCCCTTGTCCGCCTCGAGCATGTTGAAGGCGCGGTTCATGCAGCCGAGCATGCCGAGACCGAGCACGTCGACCTTCATGAACTTCAGCGCATCGATGTCGTCCTTGTCCCATTCGATGATCTGCCGATCTTCCATTGCAGCGGGTTCGATCGGGACCAGATCGTCGAGACGGTCATGGGTGAGGACGAAGCCGCCTGGATGCTGCGACATATGGCGCGGTACGCCGATAAGCTTGCGGGCGAGCTCGAGCGTGAGGCGCAGGCGACGATCGCCGATGTCGAGGTTCAGCTCGTTGACCTGCTTTTTGCCGACGCCTTCGGCCGACCAGCCCCACACCTGGCCAGCTAATGACGAAGTCAGATCCTCGGGCAGGCCAAGCGCCTTGCCGACATCGCGCACGGCGCCGCGGGCGCGGTAGCGAGTGACGACCGCAGTCAATGCCGAGTGGTTGCGGCCATAGGTCTCATAGATCCACTGGATGATCTCTTCGCGACGCTCATGCTCGAAGTCGACGTCGATATCGGGCGGCTCGCGGCGCTCGCCGCTGACGAAGCGCTCGAACAGCAGCTCATGCTTGATCGGGTCGATCGAGGTGACACCCAGCACGAAGCAAACGCAGGAATTGGCAGCTGAACCGCGGCCCTGGCACAGGATCCCGCGCCGACGGGCTTCGCGGACGATCGCGTAGACGGTCAGGAAATACGGCGCATAGCCGAGCTCACCAATCAGCCGCATCTCGTGGGCAATCTGCTCGGTATAGGCAGCCGGCACCGTACCGTTGAACATCGTGTCGACGGCGTCTTCCGCCAGCTTTTGCAGGGCCTCCTGCGCGGTCAGCCCGTCGATCAATCGCTCATGCGGGTACTGATAGGCCAGTTCACCCAGATCGAAGGTGCACAGACGCGCGATATCGACGCTCGCCCGCAGCGCATCGGGATACGTCTTGAACCGCCGGACCATCTCGTCGGGGGATTTGAGCGCCCGATCGGCGTTGACCTCGCGCCGGTAGCCGAGCTCGTCGACGGTGCATTTCTCGCGCACGGCCGTCACCACGTCCTGGAGAAGCCGGGCCTCCGGTGCGTGATAGAGGACATCACCCGTCACCACCGCGCGAACGCCAGCGCCGCCTGCCTGCCGCGCCAGCGCATCGATCCGGACAGCGTCGTCCGGCCGGCGCCGCTGGAACAGTGCCATATACCCGCGACGGCCATAGAGTGTCTTTAGGTCCGCGAGCGCCGCCAGATTCTCTTCGTCCGGCTCAACCGGCAGCAGGATGGCGATCATGCCCTCCGACCAGGGTTCGAGGTCATGCCAGTGGAGAAGACACCCGCCCTTCCCCGCCCGCTTCTTGCCCACTGTCAGCAGACGCGTCAGGCGCGACCAGGCGGGGCGGTTGGTCGGGTAGAGCAGCAGCTGCCGCCCGCAGGACAGATTGACGCGCGTGCCGGCGATCGAACGAACGCCTGTGGCCTTCTGCGCTTCCCATGCCCGCACCACACCCGCAACCGTGCCGATGTCGCTGACGCCGATCGAGGGATAGCCAAGCAGCGCGGCAGCTGCGAACAACTCCTCGGGGCTCGATGCACCGCGAAGCAGTGAAAAGTGCGTGAGGACCTGAAGTTCGACATAGTCGGTCATGCGAACACGCCGTGCATCCACCAGCTCAGATCGCCCGTGTCCTCGACGAACCCGTCGCCACGCCGGAACACCCAGTAGCGACCGCCCGTCTCGTCTTCGACGCGGTAATAGTCGCGGACCGCCCATACTTCCGCGTCGCGACGCCACCACTCGCCGTGGATCCGCTCGGGGCCGTCGCCGGCAACCACCTTGTGCGGCCGACCGCGCCACTCGAACCGCCGGGGCGGCTGATCGGGCATCAGCGCTATGACGCCCCATAGCGGTTCGGGCCTCGCCAGCAGGCGCGTCGGCCGTCGCCATTTCGGCCAGCCCGCGGGCGCCACCACCGGGTCGGCACGCGTGACGGCGCGCTCGGGCACGTGGCTTTCAACAGGGGCAATCCGGAATACGGCGTCAGCGCCGATGCGGCCGGCAACGACGTCGACAAGACGGGCCGGATCACGCACGAGTACCTCACCGGCGAGAACCGCGCCAAGATCGACCGCGTCGAGCGGCTCTGTGTGCGGTGCCGCCAGATAGAATTGCTCGAGCCCCAGGCCCGGATCGATCCGCTCGATCCTGAGCTTCATGAGCCGCAACAGGTGCGAGACCTCGCGCGTTGGGCGTGAGGTGCCGACGGCCACGACCTGCTCGGTGCCATCGACGCGTAGGCCACCGAGCCGCAGCGATCGTACGCCAAGCCCTTTCGCGCGCAGCAGTTCGGCCATGTCGCCGAGGAGATCCTCCATGACCTGCGCAATCGCGTCTGCGGTGACGATCGGTTCGAGCAATCGGCGCTCGACGATCGGCATGACCTCGTCGGTGCGCGGCGTGATGGGTTCGGCGACCGCGCCGAGTGCCTGATCGAGCCGCGTGATTGCGGCCAGTCCGAGCCGGCGTGCCAAAGGCCCGCGCGCGACCGGTAAAAGATCGGCGACGCGTTCGAAGCCGAACTTGCGGGCGGCAACGAGCGCGGTGCCTGCTAGGCGCAAGGCCGCGACCGGTAGGCCGCTGAGCGCGTCGACCGTCCGCCCTGTGGGCACAATCGCGATGTCGGCAGACCCGAACCGGGCAATAGCGTGTGCCGCGCCCGGTGTGTCTGCAACCGCCACGCGTGCTGTGAACCCGGCACGCTGGCAAAACGCGCGCAGACGCCGGCAGAACCGTTCTTCCCCGCCATGGAGATGCGCGCAGCCGGTCAGGTCGAGCCACAGCCCGTCGGGCGGTGTGGCGGCTGCGATCGGTGACCAGCGGCGCACCGCGCGCAGTGCGAGCTGATCCAGTAACGCGGCATCCGCCTCGGTCTCGGACGGTCGGATGTCGAGATCGGACACTAGCGCACGCGCATGGGTTGCGGCCATCCCGATCGTGATCCCTAACGCGGCAGCGCCATCGCAGGCGGCAACCACCTCTTCGCGTGGGCCGACCTTGCCCACCAGCGCGAGCGGCGCCCGGTAAAACGCGGCAACGGTCGCCGCGACCCTGTCGTGACTGTCCGCTGGCGCTGGTCCGTGAAACGGATGGTTCGCCGCCTCCGATCGTCGGCCAAGTTCACGCATGGGTGGTTTCGCATGCGCGGGCAGCGCTGCGATCTCACCTTCCACATCCTGCCTGGTTGGCATGTCGGCACGAGCCCACCGCGCACCCGGCCGCCACCCGCCGCCCCGCGGTACCGAACACGCACCGGGATCGTCGTCGACGGGAAGCTGAAGGGCTGGCCGCTCAGGCGGCCGCGTAGCGTGCCGGTCCAGCCGTCTCAGCCGCTCGATGGCCAAGTGCGGCAGGAACAGCGAGACAACCCGTCTCATCGCAGCCCTCCAAAATCATCGAAAATGCTTCGCCACCACGTTGCCGTGCGACCTCGACCTGCCACCGGGATCGGCCGACGCCGGCGACGCCCAGGCGCTCGGACGACGCACTGGCGATGCGCCAGCGCGTCCAGGCCGCCGACGGTTCGGCGAGTGGATCCTGCTCGCGGTTACGTCTACGCCGCAGGATGAGAACGGGAATGTCAGCGTCGGCCGCTACCAGTTGCAGGCGCCGGGTCGCTACCATCGACATCCGGCTTACCTCGGCGATCACTGCCGACGGCGTTCCGTCGCGCACCGCATCCTCGACAACGGCAAGAAGCGCCGCATCGTCGCGGGGCTGTGCATAGATCAAGTTGGCAGGCGACAGGCCCGCCTGTTCCAAGCCCGGTGCATAGAGATCGTTGCGACAGCTCACCCACAGCACCGGTCCGCCTGTATGGGCTGCCTCTCGCGCGGCGATGCCTGCCAGGAAGAGCGTTGCCGCGGCGTCGTCGACCATCGAACAGGTTTTTGCGGCGACCTCGTGCAATGCTCCAGCGCGCAGACCCCTGCTTGCGAGGCTATCATCGAGCTCCGGGATACCAAACGGCATGATGCGGTGATCCACCACCGGCGTGGCGATTGTCCGCAGGTGGGCAATGGTGGCGGGTAGGGACTCGAGGGCGGTAATCATGAACGTCTAGACTCTACCTGTTCCCTTTATGTTCCGTTACTAATGGTGATTGGTCAAGCCTCCGGACTCGAGATTTTGTGAATAAGGTAGCGGCGGGAGGACGTCGTCAGGCGCATTTGGAAACGCGCTGCAGGGCCTAAAGCTACCGAATGTGCGCGTATAGCGAGCGGCTGTCGTCGAGTATGCTGATCGGCGTCGGCGTGATCCAGTCGGCCCCCCGCATCGGATATGGACCGTAAAACAGGTCGCCGAGTGCACGTCGGTAAGGCGACGGCTGCGCTGCCGGTTACGACGTCGGCTTTGATCGCGGTCGGCAGCGTTGTCGGCATTGTCGAGTTTTTCGTCGGCAATGTCGTCGTTGCAGTTGCCGCCGGAGGGATCGCCGGCAACACGCTCAAGGACGCGATGTTGAAGAAGAATGAGGTTGTCGGTCCGGAAGGCCGATGAGTGACTGGCGACCCGCGCCCCGTCAACCTGGGCCTTTTTGGATCTCGGTTTCTCGTTCAAGCGCATTCCGTTGTGGAGGCTGGATGCCGCGCATCCTGTCCTACACGCTAAGCAAAGTTTAACTTGAACCCGACGTTCAGCCTCCAGCGTTCACTCTCACGGTACAAAAGGAACTGTGATGGACATCGTTAAATTGCCCGTAGGCAAGCAGGCAGAAATCGATGCTGATTGCATTCGCATTGAGCAGACGGCCGAGGCGATGTTCAAGCTGACGGCTCTGCCCTGTGTGTCGGCACTGATGATGGGGAGTCGGTATCGATCGTTGACGGGCCGACATTTGCAAGCGTCGAAGAGGCTGAGGCAGCCGGTCTTGGGTAGCAAGTGTTGGTGTCGAACGGCTGATTGTCAGCACGGGGACCCTGGAGCACCCATTGGAGATAATCAAGATCGACAAGCCACTTTAGGCGCAGCCGTATAGCGTCCGGCAAGGCCTTGGGGAGGGCAGGTTGAATAGAGGAGCGTGATGATGACCTTTGACGAGCCTACCATCCATAATCTCGCGGCCGAGATGTTCTGGAGGATGGCGGACGAGATCGGCGTCCTTAACGTCAACAAGCGTGTCTTGGAAACCAAAGGCCGGTGTCTTCTGGATCACCGGTTCGACAGCGATCTGTGGCGTGAGTATCCGCTGCCATCGCTCCCCGACGGTGAAGCAGGGCGTGTGCTGGAGGCCGTAGCAGTTGAGGCGTTCGACTTCACCCGCGATCAGCAAAACATGATTGGCCAAGTCTTCCTCGAGGATTGGCAGAGCGGCCGTTCTCCAAGTGCCGCCAATGTTGATACGCAGGCGCTCGCCAGAACGCCAAGCTTCACCTGCGACCAGTCGATTGAGCGGCTAGGCCGCCTCTGCCTGCGCCACCCTCTTCCCGCCATTGTGTTCGCCGATCGCGAGCCTGCGCAGGGCGTCATTCAGGTCGATGATACGGCGACTGCGCTCGGATTCGACCTACCGATGTTTCTCACGATCGCGGGATGCCAACGGATCAACGATGCAACGGTGGTGCTTACCGGCTACTTCCAGATTCCTGTTCCCGACGTGGCAACGGGTAATCGGTGGAACCACGTCATCCAGAATTCGAGCCGAGCAGTCTCGGGCGTAATCATCTCCTTACCCGAAGGCCAATTTACCTTTGCTTATCGATGGGATGCTCCGCCAAAAAGAGGTTGGTCATGGCGTCGCCAATCGTGATGCACCTACGAGTGGGTGCCATGTGACGTGACCCCCGCCTTTCATCCAGCTGCAACCAGAGACCGACCGTTTTACGACGGCGTGCGAGCTCGCCAACGAGTTGCCGGCCCCAACCGACCGACGGCATGAGGCTCAAGCCGCGCGACGTCCGCGATCACCCGCTGCAATCAGTAAAGAAGCTTGAGTTCGCTGCGAAACAATTTGCCGACGCTCATCACCACTTCGTCCTTGTCGCTTTCGAATGCGGTCGCCCCGAGCACGCCGGGATCCTCCTTCCGCTTGATGATATGCTCTTGCAGCAGACTGGCCGCGTCGTCGGAGACAAGCTCGGGATTGACCCCCTGCTGGAGTTCGATACGCCGGACGATCCTGTCGTTGAGAATCAGGGGCGCAGGAAGCTCAATGATCGATCGCCGCCCGACCAACGGACCGCGATCGCTGGTCAGATCCTCGGCGCGCGGTCGCTCGGCCATCTCTTCACGAGCTTCGCGAAACCGTTCGGCGCGTTCTTCCAACGGCGCGAACACATAGCGCTCGCCTTCGATGCCACGCGGCCGTCCTTCTGGAAACGCGGCAAGGTTGGCGGCTTGCGGGAACCCGGATGCGCGCAGCATCTGCGCCAGCGCACCGCGGGTCATTGGATCGAAGGCCATCGGGGCGTTGTCTTCACCAACCGCCAACAATGGCGGCTCTTCCGGATCGATGATCTTGAGGTGAGATCGATGCTCGGTGCTGCTCGAGATGAATGTGCCGCACGCCAGCCGCTGGCCCGCGATATGTGCCGGGAAGGTCACCGTGCGCTTCTGCGCCCGTCCGCCCCGCAAGCCCTTGTTGATCGGCAGGCCGAGCTGCTCATCGCGATAGGCGGTCGAAGTCTGCGTTCCTTTGCATTCGACCACGTGGAACTTGCCGTTGCGACTGACACAGATGAAGTCGGGCGCCTTGCCCGGACCGCGCTTCGCGGCCTTGCCGGTATACGTCCCGCCATAGGTCGCCAGATACCGCTCGATGAAATAGCGGCCGTCACAGATGCCGATGAGGTTCATCCGCCGGCTCAGCCAGTGCATCGGCAAGCCCATACCGACATCATCGCTGAGGATCGTCTTCTGGTGCGCATCGAGTTCGGCGAATTCAGGCGTCAGCGTGAGCGACTCATCGCTTTGCCAGGCGAAGATGTACCGGGCGTAGGCCCAGAACTCCGCAAGCGACGCACCCGACGCCAGTACGGGCGTCGTCAGGCGGCCGATCATCAACAGCACTTCCGCCACGTCGATCTCGTAGCGCCTCGGCATCCGCGGAAATCGCGGGGGAAGGACATTGTGCGGCCAGGTCGAGGCAACCGTGCTGACGGTGAATTTCTTCGGCAGGATCGCCATCGCCTATCGCCTCGAACGAGCTGGAAAAGCGCTCAGCGGATTTGGATCGGCGCTCACAGATTGTGTAGCTTGATGTCGGCCTTGGTCGGAGCTGCCTTGGCCGCCGCGGCGACGATAAACGCCACCGCTTCCGCCGGGTCGGTGGTGACGAGGATCGCGTCGAGGAAGCTCTTCTCGGCGGCGAGCTGCTTGACCAGCGGGAGCAGCGGCTTGCGCTTGTCCATCGGTGTGTCGCCGGGTTTGGACAGCGTGTCGCAAGGGCGATCCCAATAGCCATTGGTGTTGTAGAAGATCATCGGCGTGCGCGCCGTGCCGGGGATCGGATAGTAGTTTTGCGAGGCGTCCTGGAAGATTTCCTGGACCGTGCCGCCATTGCCCTCGAAATAGAGAATGCCGCTGTTCGCCCAGGTGACGAGCCCATCCTCGCGTAGGCTGTTGTAGAACATCTTGGCATGGTGGCTGGCGAACATGTTGGGCGGCTCGTGACCGTAGAACCAGGTCGGAATGCCGAGGCTCTGCTGCTGCCCTGCCGGATCGGCCCCGCCGAGGATAAGCTTGCGGGCGGCGAGCGCGGTTGCGCGCCATTCGGCCGAGCCGAATTTGTGGTTCTTGAGGATGGCCTTGACGCCTGCGACCTTGGCCGCGTCGGCGCCCGCGAGCAGCGCGCCGAGATTGGCGGCTTCCATCAGCCCTGGACCGCCGCCCGAGATGATCAGGAAATCGGCTTCGGCGAGGGTCTTGGCGATTTCGACGCACTGCCAATAAACATCGGGCTTGCCCTTGGCGGCATCGGCGGGGTCGAGCTCGCGCGCGAAGTCGTGACCGCCCATGATCGCGACGACCTTGCGGCCTTCGAGCAACGCGACCACTTCGCGCTCCTGGACCGTGTCGTGAAGCCGCGCGGACAGCATCTCGACCAGGCCCAGCGCCTTGGGCTCGCCTGGCCCCTTCATGAACCAGCGATAGCCGTCATGGTCGGGCGTGGTTTCCCAAAGCGAACCATCGGCGCCGAGCCCGGCATAGAGATCATCGACCGTGTAGAGTCCCCTTCCGAACGCCGGCAGCGTCGGGGGCAGGACACCCGTTTCGGCGATCGCCGGAGCCCCTTGCCGGTACGCCAAAACGATAAGCGCCTCGTTCATCTTGCAGCCGAGGAAGAAACTGCCGGCGAGCGACACCGCGGCGAATGCCGCGTCGCGATGGGTCAAGTCGAGCCCCAGGATCGCGGCGGGCTCGGGTGCACCGTCGCCGAGCCAATGATACAGATCCTGGATGCTGTCGATGACCTTCATAATCCCCCCCCCCAAAGACCGCGCGGTGCGATCCACAACTATTGTCAATGAACACCACGCCACCGCCCGAATCACTATTGGTGCCGCGCAAGTCACCCGAGCCTAGAGCAAAGCGTCGGTGCGTCGAGATGCTCGCGCGCAACCGGTCCGAAATGGCGGCAATTGATCGGTGTCCAAGATTTTTGCCCGGCACCGTGTCTCCCTGCCCCGCAAACCATCACTTTCGCCGCCCCACGGAAGCGGCGCATCATCCAACAACGGACCATTTCTAGCCGATGGCGACAGCAGCCCCTTTGCCCCCCTCGGCGGCAAGGAGCCGTTGGCGCGTCAACGCACATCGCTGTGTCTGCAGGCGATGCTTGTGAATTTGCCCTGCCCTGCCCCTTGCGTGATTGCGAGTGACAGCGGTGCGAAGGGGCGGATAACGGTACGGGGCTGGCCAAAGCGCGGCGGAAGACGGAGAAACGGCTGGCACATGACTGCAGTGACCCAGAAGACGACATTCAAGGCGACCCCGCACGGCCCCGAAACCCGACGTTCGTTCATATGGTATCGGCTGATGCATGAACGCGAACTTCGGCCGCGGAGCCGCAAAAAGTAGAGCGCCAACGCTGGGCTGTCCCGCCGTAGCTTTCGGATTTGATCGAGGTGGACTTTGCTGTTGTGCGGCGCGGCAATACGCCATCGTCCCTTAAAAACCGGCTTTCAATGGTCTTCATCAATTAAGTGGCAGATGTCTTTTTGCTCAAACCGAGCTGAGCGCCCCGGCCCACCAAAAACGACATCCTCGTCCTGGAAGGCGTCAATGGTCTCTATCACGTAAATTTCTTGGGGATGCTTTCGATGCCAGAAAATGACGGCGACGGTCATCCCAAACATCTCACCCGTCGATCTGAGCTCCATAAGCTCGACATCTGTCAACCCAAATGTCATCGTGCCGTCTTCGTCTATGCGAAGCGGCGCATAGCATTTCGTGTCGAGAAGAAGAGAAATTCCTCTCCAGCCAACAACAAAGTCAATTCGCTTCGCCCCAGCGAGCTTCAAAGTTTGAGACTTTTCGCTTTTGTCCTGCCTAACGTCGAACCAACCGACATTGCTAAAATCAAGCAAAATTTGGGTAAGCGTCTCACCCTCCGCGCCCGACGTGACTATGCAATCGCCAGTGCGGCGCAGGCGGCTTTTGAGGAGAGGATCGATGCCCATATGCGACCTACTAGCGTGGAAGGTGATACCTAGGAAGTGTGTCGCCGCGGACTGACGCTACGACCACCTCACCACAGCTTCCGGATTTCAGGCAAATGCCTGCCGGCATCCTGAGCAGGACTAAGCACTATGCCGGGCACAGCGGCCGAGCAGCCGACATTTCAGTCGCTTGTCCGTGCTCCGGTTAAGGGCACACCCTCAAATTAGCGATGGTGCCCAGCATTCTCTTTGTCTGAGATACTGTTTGAGGGTACCCGTTGCTACAATCACGCAAGCACTACGGAGTTCGCTGTGCCAATACATGCAAGGCCGCCCAGCCAGTTGGCGGTTGGCTCTGATCCCGCGGAATTACAGTGGCTTGATCAAGCCATCGCAATGTTGCGCGTAGCGCTCCTAGACGAGAGTCCGCCGGAGCTTTTCGGAGATACACCTGAGGCCGATGAGGTTTTTAACCGCGTAGTCGAAGTGCAAATCGAACTTTGCCGCTCGATCCGTGTGCTCGCGCAAGACGGTTTAGTGCGATCGTGCTTTGCACTGCTACGCTCGATGCTCGAAATTGCTGCATCCGTCGGATGGCTCGCGATCGACTTTGAAGGTCGCGTCGGTAAATTTAAGTTGTCCCAGATGCCTGGCGTACAGAATATTTTTGGCAAGATTGGATGGCCAAATCATACCTATAAAAAACTTTATGGTACGCTCTCAGACTACGCACATGGATCTTTTACAACTTCCCACATTCATTTTGAGGAACGAAATCTTTCAGGATCGTGGGATGAAGGCTTACTTCGGATTGCCATAAGAGAAAATGAAAATGCCCCTTTAACGGGTCATTACGAGAGAACAGCAGACGACCTTCTTTCAGATTATGGTAATATGATAGCTATTCATGCTTTTGACTTTTCACTTTCGACCCTGATAAGAGCATGTGGCCCCTATTCGGATAGCCATTCTTGGTGGCCCAGGAAAAATATAGACAGTTTTAATTCCATTTCAAATGATATACGGCAGACGGTACACACGCTGTGGTTGCACGAAAAGAATATACTGAGTGTTCAGAAAATTGAGAGACGCTATCCGGATCGACAATGAGGTCTGACACGAGAGCGTGATGGATTGAGACCCCATCCCGGCCATTCAGGCGGCCCTTCCCGCTGCCCGCAACCTGCCGCTCGTTCATATGTGCGGACTGACCGCCTGGGCGAGCCCGGCGAGCCGGTCAGAACCGCTTATTCTGGGTACTTTTTGCCAATCAGCTTTCAGGATTGTTGCCGAGGTCGTGGAAGCGATGCGCGAGCGCCTCGCCGATCCCGGTCCCGCCGTCCGTGATGAGAATCGTGTTGCCGGTGGTCTGCACGGCAATATCCCATATAAGGGCAGCAAGGCCCGCATAGACCCTGCACGGGTGCGAGCCATGCTACTGGAGGGCCACAGTCCCACAAGTGTGGCTACAATCCTCGGGATCAACCGGGCGTCGGTCCATCGCTTGAGCGGTTGACATCCAGAATGGACGAGTAGGAGGGTGTATATACCCTGTCGCGCATCCGCGCCGCGTGGGTGGTGATATCTATTTCATCCGTTTGAAAACCGATCATCGCCAATCAGATTTTTCTCCGCAGATCAAAAACGTCGATATGCTCTCCCCATGACTGTTGATCGCTCGCTTTATGAAACCGCGTACGAAACGCTTCCAGATTGGCCCTGCCCCACGTGTGGCAAAGGCCATCTGAAGAGCGCAGAGGATGCTTTGCTCGACAGAGAAAGCGGGCCAAGCAAGGCGGCGCAAGATGACCCCGGTTGGGATCCGGAGTGGATCAGTAAACGGTTCGCCGGCCTCCTTACCTGCAACTTCGGCAACTGTGGTGAGGTAGTAGCCATTCTAGGTGATATGCATGTCACTGAGGAACATGACTATGACGAGGACGGGCAGCCGCAGCAGG
>Ga0308170_10003459_pt1 | contig 12893 bp, 18 predicted proteins | sample PhyBR2_2_FD_202136 | JGI IMG/M metagenome (GOLD analysis project Ga0308170, IMG submission 202136) | Phyllosphere microbial communities from UC Gill Tract Community Farm, Albany, California, United States - DLSLSB.R2 | ecosystem: Host-associated > Plants > Phyllosphere > Unclassified | place... | reverse complement strand
TCACCTCCTCCAATCGTAGAGAGTGACCATTCACCCATGATGACAGGGTAGGAATCGGCTGTGAATCATTCAAACCTGCTTTATCCTAAACTGGGGAAAATGCTGAGAGGAGATTGAGGGCTCACTTGGTCGAGTCGTCGAACAGAGGAAGCGGAGGTAGCCTTCACGAGTACGCTCAGAAGGAGGAACACTGAATTGAGCGTCTGTGTATCAACTAGCAAGCCACCAATCAGAATCTCGCCCAAGTAAGAGGAGGATTGAGAAGCGATTCGATACGCACATAAATGATCATCGTAAGCGATATGATCATTCGTATCGATGCATTGTGTAGGATTGCCCGAACCCCACCACTGCGATCCTCTTCTACGTGCGCATCAGTCGTGGTTCAACGAGTGATGCGAAAGAAAAACGAAGACGCACATCGTCCATGACTGAATGAGCTCGTACATCAGCTCGTCGACCGAGTCTATAAGAAATAGAGAGAGATGAGACTCACATTGAATAGTCAAGCATTGTTTCCCTCCTCCATCGCAAGTAATCTGTAACTCAAAGAGATTCGTCGCATTCAGTCTTCTCTCTCGAATGCTCGTGACCTCTTTGTACTCACCCCTAACGATTTCTCGGTATCCCTAATAACTCTCTGCGCATTCCTATAATACACCTTCCTCAAACTCTCGTCACATCCCTTCTCAGGTTCATTTACAACCTCTATCATTCTAACTATTGCCCCCCTCCCTTCCACCACAGCATCAGCTCTTCTCTCCCCACTTGAAATCAAGAACAAAGTGAGAACTAACCATTCCCCCAATCCTCTTTCGTATGACTCGAAATCGTCCAATTCCTCAAAACCTCAAAAGATCTCTCATAATTCCCTTCTTTGAAAAACTCTGCAGTACTAGCATAATCCCCCGTGAACGACTCTCGAGGAGTTTGTCGTCCTGGTAAAGCGTGGAAAGAGATGATTACTTGAAGGTCTGCGTTGAGGGCCCAACGGAGTGCTCGAGTGATATAGGGTAGAGAGTTTGAGGCGAATGATTCGGAGGGGAGAAGAATCGATTCGATTGACCAGACTGAATGAGAGAGGGAGAGAAGAAGAAGTCAGGTGGGGTATTGTGAGAGGAGAAAGAGAAGAGAGAGAACGTCACAGGGTAAGGGGAGACGAATTGTGTTGAGCCCCAAGGAACGCATTTCGTTGAAATATTCCTCTGTATAGAAGGTGTCCCTGTGCGCGAGACGCTCTCACCCAATCAGCTCGAAATGAATAGATTCGGGAAGAAAAGGGCGAGCATACCAATGTTTCTCGTATTTCCCTTGTAAAACCTCGAATCCCAAATGTTCATTACATTCCCTCTCTGATTTAAAACCTTTACATCCCATAGCTTGCCAAGTATTGGGTACCATCCACTGCATTTCACCGTCACCGTTTCATCTTCCGTTTCGTCAGTTGGGGGTCTGTAACCGGGGTGAAATAGGAGAGAAAAAAACGAAATACGGGTTCGATAATGAACCAAGAACCCAAATTGACTCCTCTGACTTTCTCACCGGGTGGTAAAGGAATCCATGCGGTTGATTGTGAGGTGAGGGCGGAGGCGCGGGAAGAGAAAGAGTGGGGTGTGGAATGATGGTGTTCATGGGATTTGGTCAAGTGTCCTTGAGTGAGGTTGAGGAGTAGAAAAGTCGCGAGAGCTGTGAGAACTGAGCGCATCTCGAGTCGAGCGAAGAAGTGAGGGAGAAAAGAAGAGAGAAGAGAGAGAAAAGAGAAGAGAAGAACGTCCGTCAAATGTCGAGGAACGGACGATTCAGGGGGGTTTAACTTCGAGAGGGTCTGTTACCGCGCACAAGCGAAGAGTGAGCAGGACAAAAACAAGTGAGCGAGCTTACAAGAGCGAAGAGAGTTGAGACTAAGCGGGTAAGCGAAAGAGATCCGATGAAAAACTTTGACAATTTTTCGTTTCCTTCACTCTCCTCACTCAATGACCACGATCACAGTAAAACTTGAAACCCCAATATCGATTCTTAATGCACACACAAAATCACCACAAAATCTCGGAGACCTTTAGTGGTGTTGTTCTGAAGCGGGAGCGTTTTGAGTTAAAACGTCCTTCTCCCTCATCCTCAACAACTGATCCTTCTTGTCACTCAACAATTCTCTGTTTCTCGCACTACTCTCACTCGAATCTGATCAGCCCTCCCCCTTGCATTCGAGAATAGGAAGGGGTTTGGACTTACTCTGCTTGAATCGCCCAATATCCAATTCCGGTGAACGCACCCGCAGATAACAAATGGCCTCCCAAATCTATTTCCCCTCACAAACACACACACGATCAGCAAAGAAGAGGAAGAGAGGGGAGAGGAGAGATGATTTACTTTCGAAAATGTTTCGTTTCATGATTGCTAATTGATAACATCTGACTCCGAACCCGAGTGATGCCCAACCTGCTAGTGAACCAACTGCAAGGGAAAGTCGTTTGAGGTGAGCGAGGAAGGGGAGGAGAAAGGTAGGGGAAGATGGGAAGACTTACTCATTTGAAATCTAGTAGTTTGAGGGCGAGTGAAGCAGGAGAGAGCTACACAGGGGACGAGAAGGATCAGTAAATGGTACTCTTGCTGTGTGTGGACGAGTGGGAGAGATGATTGATGAGAATATGAAATAGCGATGAGAATCTCAGAGCGCCTCCCCAGGTTAGCCGTACTCCCCTGTCCGCCTAGAGCTGTTGATATCCAGTCAGAAGGAGAACTCACAGGCAGAAGGCGATTTGATGAGAGTGAGTGGTTGATGTGGAGGATAACCCAAGATTCGATTCTCTCTCCCCTCTCACTCCGCTCTCTCCTCACTCTATGGATCCACCACCTCGAATACTAGTCCCTCCTGGACAATTACCACCTCCAGGAGGAGGGATAGGTACTCAAACTGTCCCACAACAGCGACCCAACATTTCATATTTCGTACGCTGTCTCTCTTCTCTCCCTTCTCCCTAACTGACTGAGAGAGTGTGTGCAATAGTTATTCTTATCATTAATGTTCTATCTCTTGAACTCTAACAACTCTGCATCAACCTCTTCTTCTTCTCCTGGTGGATCTTTATTCAATCCTCCATTATTGAATCATTCCCTCTCAAACTCGACCACTTCACCATACTTCCAAGCTAGACATCGACTGTTACTCCGAGAAGCAAGGTACGAAGGGTTATCGAGATGGTTAGGAGCTTCAAACACTTCACAGGGTTGGTTAAACTCTACTCATTTCCCTCAAACCACTTCAAACACTTCTACTTCAATCAAAGTCACACCCTTTCTCCCACAAGATCCACAGGAACCAGACATCGTAGTTAGCCAGATATTGCAAGGGATGATGAAGAGAGAAGAAGTGGACTGGAGGAGTGAAGAAAGTTTAATTTATCCAATGAATTTGACTGGGTTCATCAAAGGGAATTGGGCAGTCAGGGATTACACTTGGAGTCAATTGGGATTGAATGAGACTTGGCAAGTCGAGAGTAGGAGGAGGATCATTAGAGAAAAGGAGGACGAGGAGGAAAGAAGCAATTCGACCACGAACGATTCCTCGAATTCTTCATTACACCGTCGTCAAACTACTTCAATCTCACTCGATAACTCGACTCTACCCTCCCTCAACTCGACCCTTCCCCCCTCGACCAACACGACCTTCGAAACAGTCTCTACCATCTACAATCGCACTCTCCTCCGAGGTTCTTTCCCCTTCACCCACCATCCCTCTCGCTCTCCAAACAAAGCCTTGTTCAACCTCCGTTCCGTTCAAACCTCGGCAACCGGTCCCATTCTCCTCCCCTTCCCCTCCTCGCAAGATGAGCAAGACGATTCGAAATTATTAAGGATTCGACCAGATACCCCCGAGAACCCTTGGGACGAGTGGGAGAAGAAAGGACCCGTGAGTTATTTGGGAGGTGATTTGACGTTGAGTATAGAAGAGGGTGAGAATGCTGGAAGTTTGACTAATTTGGATGTCGAAGCCGCTCAGTACGCATTTCACCTCTCACTCATCCTTTCCTCTTCTCTCCCAGGCTGATCGAATGGATGAGCTTCATCGTACAGCTTGATAGAAGAAGGATTGATTTATGGATACGCGACGCCCTCCTTCGTTCGCTCCCATTTAGTCGAAACAGTTTCCCTTCCCTTCTTTTCCAACCGCTCTGATCCCACTTCTTACCCTCACTCAAACCTCACGGCGCAAGCAATCGGTCGATCAATGCTCAAGGAAGTATCAAGACGGCTCAAAAACGACGTAGACAACCTAGATCAAACGATTCTAGACCGTGAATCCGAACCCTCCCCTCCTCCCTCTGATTCGGACGAGATGGATCCTTCAATTCCTCAATGTATCTTTAGGTTCTATGGATCCCTCTCCCCCTTACCACCCGTCTACACCCGTTCAATCTACTCTGAATTCTATTCCTCTTTGTTCCGTCCAACCGGTTCATCCCTTCCCCCTCCTCCAACCCAAACTATTTCCTACGTCCTCTCTTCAACGAATTGTGGGTTGACTCTAGTCGGTACTGGTCAATTCCTTCCAACTCCTTTGTTATGGACCCGAACGAAAGATTTCGCTTTATTGATTGGAGTCGCTCAAGCCGTGTTGGTCGTCGGGTTGGTGAGGCATTTGGAGAGGGTTGCGAAGAGACCAGGGACCGTTGGGAACGTGGCTAGTATGGCGGTTGGGGTAGGCTGCGTAGTGGACGCTTACGTATTCGTTTTACTTCTAACGGCTGGAGTCGTAACTTGTAAGTTTCCCTCCACCTTTCTCTCCCCCCTCTGACACGACCCGACTGAGTGAGGTGTGTGAATAGCTTCTACAAGATCTAGTTTACCTTTGTTCTTGCCGAGTTTCTTGGCTCTCCTCTCTTCCCTCTTGTTCGGAATGCGTTATGTATCGATGATCCGTGCTGCAACACCTCTACCAACTCGTACTCCTCCTCTTCGACCAACTCCAGCTCCAGCTCCAGCACCGGTCACGCCGAGTAGGGAGGAATTGGCTGCGAATGCGGCGGAACGGAGGGCGAGAGGAGAAGAAGTATCTGCCGAGGAGGAGGAAGAAGCAGTACCTCTGGTAGCTGTACCTCCGGCAGTGGTGAGTAGTGGGAGTGCAAGTGGATGGAATATAGTTCCGACGAGTGAGAAAGTCATTCGTAAGCTTTTTCATCTCTCTTCACTTCACTCGATCCCGAGAGATTGGTACTGATGAATAGTGAGACGGTGACTAGTCGCATTGATGCTTTCTGCGTTGATTGGATCGATCGGTATCATCTTTAGGTGGGGTTGGATCCCTTCAATTATCGTGATCGTTTATTCTTACTGGAGTGAGTCTTCGGCTTCTACTCACTCTCTCTGTTCGCGGGTCACTGACGAGAGATCAATATTCGCAGTCCCGCAAATCATCCTCAATGTCGAGAGAGGAACCGCTCGACAATCTCTTTCGAATGAATTCGTCATCTCGACTACTTTCGCTCGACTCGTCTTGCCCGTCTATTTCTACGGTTACAGCGACAACGTTCTCGACGTCGACGTGTCTCGTAAGTTGCGCTCTCATCGTCTTGTATCCTTCTCAGCGAAACTAAACGAGCTTGTTTCTCTCTCTAGCATGGATCTACGTCTTGATCCTCTACTCGTCCCTCCAAGCCGTCGTACTAGTCCTCCAATCCCGCGTATCTCTCGGCGCCCGTTTCTTCCTCTCCCAACGAATCCTCGACGTACTCGATCTCCCCCAAGTCCACACCTGGGACTACCACCAACCACTCTCGGACACCAAATTACTCGATATCGAAGTCTCACTCCGAGAGGAAGGGAAACCAGATGAGATCGGACCTGACTGTCCGATCTGTATGGATAACGTCGCGATACGAGCTACGAAAGAAGAGATCGAAGCGAATGGGTCGGTCGTCGCTGGGGAGAGGGTCAGACAGGCCTACGCACTCACTCCGTGTGGTCATCTAGTCCATACGGATTGTTTGCAGGAATGGATGAACGTGAGAGCGATTTGTCCGGTTTGTAGGGCAGGTTTACCGAGTTTGTCTTAGTCAATCCTCTCTCTCGTTCTTTTGTATCACTACTCTCTTTCGTTCATATTTGATGTTGTGACATTCTTAGTTAACTCCCTTTTTCTGCAACACATAAAATACACCGCTTTCTATCACTCTAGTTCCCTTCTCCTTCTCCTTTCGATCCTTTACTCTCGTTCCACATCTTTCGAAACACTCCATTCTCCTTCTCCAGTAAAGCATCGGGTGTGTCGAGCTCAACAATTTCTCCGGCGTCAAGAACTAGAATCCTATCGTAATCTCGTACAGTTCGTCTATTTCGCAAGGCAATCGTCAATAGCGATCACACCTCGAGAGCGAAAGTTGACTCACAGTCGATGTGCGATAGTAAGGATTGCTGCATCCTTGAACTCTTCTCTCACGACACGTTGGATCTCGTCGTCAAGTCGATGGTCTAGAGAAGCAGTGCTTTCGTCGAAAATCACGATGCGTGAATCTTGTAGGAGACTGCAAGGACGAGGGGATCAGTCGAGCTTAATCATGAAGCGAGAGGAATATTGCGTACGCTCGAGCCATAGCGATCAATTGACGTTGGCCAGCTGAGAAGTTTGTGCCGCCTGCTGAAACGCTTGTTGAGAGATTGATCGAAGTCTTCTTGACGACATCTGTGTCTTCTTCAGTAGCTTCGTCGACCGAATGACCGAGCAAGTGAACTTGTCGAAGAACGGAGAGGCAGTCCTCGTCCTGTGCGAGACAGCCGAATCAGTCGAGTTCTCGATCAGAAAGGAGGATGAAGCTTACAGAATGTTCAGCAAACAGATCGATGTTGTGTCGTAGACTACCCTCGAAGAGAGTCGCTTCTTGAGGTAAGTAGGTGATGCGCTTGCGAAGATCATCGAGTGAGACTTTCGCAATATCGAGCTGGAGAAGAGAGAGCGGTCAGGCAAGAGAAATCGTGGGGCAGAGATGGTCGGGACTCACTCCATCGACCACGATCTTGCCTCCAATAGGGTCTGAGAATCGAAGGAGAGCAGTGGCGAGCGTGGACTATTCGAGAAATGAAATAAGGTCAGCGAAACGAACTGAGTCATTGCAGCATGCGATTCTTACCTTTCCAGCTCCCGTTCTCCCGACGACTGCAGGTCAAGAGGGTCAGTCAGCAAGAGCTGTATGCAAGAAGAGGTGTACAGACGTACTGCCAATACGTTCTCGAGGTTTGATCTCGAACGAGATACCTTTGAGAACCGGAGGTAGAGCGGGATCGTAGCTGGAGATCCTCGAATTCAGCTACAACATACCTCCTGAGCGTGAGTGAGACTACTCACGTCATGACAAGATCCTCGACTCGAACGAGCGCTCCTTTGCAAGTCGAACTTGGCCAAACAGCAGAGGGAGCGATACCTCCAACCGGTTCTTGGGGGACTTCGAGATACTCTGTAATCCTTTCGAGTGCGTTCAAATCGAGTACCAGTCGACCGTAAGCCGAGCAGAGATAAGAGAGCGAGTTGATGACAGTTTGACTTGAGGCGATGGCGACTCCAGCTAAACCCGGCGAAATTCCGGAATAAATCGCAAAGGTTGCGGTGGAGACGAGGCAGAGAGCAGCGAGAAGCTCTGTTCGAATGCTGAGCCAGATCTAAGGAAAGAAGGTTGATGTGAGCGCGAAGTCTGGGAGATGATCAGGAAACGAAAACTTACGTCGAGAGTTGCGCTCAAGTACCAGAAAGCTAAAGTCTCGTCAACGATCTTGCAGAGTCGATGTCGGAACTGGTGCTCCTTGGAGAACGCTCGAATGCTCGTGACCCCACGAAGAGCCTCGGCGAAACCTATTGAAACCATTCGATGTCAGCTCGAAGAATCTAAGCTTGTCTCGATACAGTGCTTAGACTCACTGGCAAGGAGAGGCGAAGCTGTAGTGGAAGCGATTCGATTCGAGTCTCGATTGAGCATGAGATAGTTTCGGAAGATGTAACCATAAATACCAGCGAAAAGGAGAGTCGGGGCGATCGCAGAGGGAAGAATGAAACCGCTTGCGAGGAGCGCGACAAACATCGTCGTACTTTGATGGCCAAAGGTACTGAAGTCTTGTGCGAGTGAGTCATCGACAGTGCCGATGTCGTTCGTGAAGCGATTCGATAATGTTCCCATTGGAATGAGGTCGATCCATCTCAAAGGTGCGTGAACAACGCGGACCAGGAGCCGACGGAACAGCGTCCTGTATAGCAACAAGAAGTCAGTATGAGACTCGTCGAGGACAGAGAGAAGAGCTTGCCTTGATGCTCGTTGAGAGGCAAACATTGCGATAGCTTGAGGAAGAATGATCATGACGATAACAATTGAAGCTGTACGACTCGATCATCATCAGTGATATTCTCTTGCAATAGAGAAAGAGAGAACGCACAGATGATAATGTAGCCGTTGAGATAGTATCTCGTCGATTTCCCTAATCCGTTCGCTGCTTCTCCCCATTTCGCCAACCATAAACGTTCTCCGAACTCGAGAAGTGGCAGCGTGAGAAGCATGATGATGACGATAATCCAAAGTAGCCAGCTACTTGCCGAGAGATAGCTGTAGGAGACAGATGATAGTGTAAGCTATCTTCGAAGCGATGACGGCGGAGAAAAAATGAACTCACGTCGTGTACATTCCAGACTTCACCTTACCGCTTGTCCAGCCTTCGACATGTGCTGCTTGTCCCTTCTTGAGCTCCTTCTTCTCCACCGTGACGGCAGACTTCTGCCCCTCTCGCTCATTTGCCTCCTCCTCCTCATCCTCAGCTAACCTTTCCTTTGCCTCAGCTTTCTCTCTCCTAGCGACTTTGCCTTGGTGCACGATCCGGCCGTCGTCCATTGATAAGTGATAAGAAGCGACCCCAAGAACGACGTCGATGTGATGGGTGATGAGAACGATGGTTCGATCTGCGACGAGGGAACTTTCGAAAAGATGTTCGACGAGATGAGCTGAAGTAGTCGCGTCGACTGCTGAGAAGATGTCGTCCAAGAGTACGATCTACAAGAGGAGCTTTCGTCAGTTCGCTGAGAGGATGCAGTGAACGAGAGAAGACGACGAACTTCGCTAGGAGCGTAAATCGCTCGAGCCAAAGCCACTCGAGCTGCCTGTCCTCCCGAAAGACTGATCCCTCGTTCACCGCAGAACGTCAAGTCGCCATCGGGGAAGAGTGCGAGATCAGTTTCGAGTGCGCAAGCTTTGATCGTTGCTTTGAGTCGAGATTCGTCGAGGGAGTGACCGAAGAGAATGTTGTCGCGGACGGTTGCGCTCTCGAGCCAAGGTTGTTGAGCACCGTACGAGACGGAGGAAGGAAGCGACACTTTGCCAGAGACAAGGTCGAGCTCGCCGAGAAGAGCGAGTAAGACTGCATTATCGAAAAGAGTCAGTCCTGTTGATCTCTACCACGAAGAAACCAGGAAGTAGGCGTACGAGAGGTCTTGCCAGATCCCGTGGGTCCAGATACAATCGATAGTTTCCCTCGAGGGAACTCGACACTGAGATCTTTCAGCTCGAACGCATGACCTGCACCGGCAAACTTGAGAGTCGCTTTCTCGAACCCTAGCTTGTGGGTCATTTCCCGCTGTTCTGTACAGACATGACTTTCCACCTCTTTCTCTCCCAAGAACGCTTCGAGACGTTTGATCGAGACACGAAGCTGAAGAATCTTGACACCAAAGTCGGGGATTTGAAAGAGCGGATTCTGGATGAGGGCGAAGAAGGAGAGTGCCGTGAAAGCGACTGGGACCGTCAAGACTTGATGTTGGAGATAAATATAGGCCGTGAAGGTCAAGATCGAAACGAGGGCGCTGATGATGACCCAGACGAAGATGAGTGCGAGTCGAAGAATTCCAGCTATCGAACTCGACCGACATCGTCAGCTCGTTCGCGACAATTGAGAGGAGAGAGTTTGCTTCTCACCTCTCAACATCCACTTCAGCTCTTCCTTTCTCTTCACCTCGACTCGTTCGATGAACGCTTGTGACCATCCGGCGAGTTTGATAGTTCGAATTGAGGAGAATAGCTCTTGTAACGAAGATTGTCGAGCGTCCCTCGAGACGAGGCGGGAGCTCGAGACCGGTACCGTGAGCTTTCCGAAGTAGTAGTTGACTGTGGAAGAATGGGGCTCAGTTTCGTGACCTCGAGCTGCGTCTCGTGAGAGTGGACTCACCTGGCATAAAGAGCAAGAGAACACCGAACCCGATGAAAGCACTCCAACCCAACAAGCTGATGAGAGTAGGCTCAAAGTCAGTGAATAGCACTTAGAAGATAAAGGGGAGACGGAGACAAACTTGTAAAGGAGTGAGAGACCAACAATTATCTCGAGAGGAGAGCCATAAAGCAGATGCGAATCGCAACCCATCCTCAACACTCGGTTCGTGTCTTCGCTGACGAGAGTGATCACTTTTCCAACCGACGCACCCGCTTCAGCTCCCTCTACCTTCTCCTCCTCCGATACAGCGACTCCCGTGTTCTTTCTTCTTAAAGATTTCTCAAAGACTGCCACCGTCAATTCACTCCTCAAGCGCATGCCAACCCTCCTGGCAAAGTGGAAGTGTCGTTGTTGCGCTAGCGTCTTGATCAGCATACTGAGGAAAGCGAGGAAGGTGTAGAGGTAAGCTTTCTCGCGAGGAGTGAATGGAATGGGTCTGTCGTCGGCGAGGGCAGAGGGAGACTGAGAGGGAGAATTGTGTTCGATGACGAGCTGTTCGAGGATGCGTTGGATGAAGAAGGGTTGACAGTAGGCAGCGGCGACAGCTGTGAGCTTGAGAGTAGCGTCGATAGCGATGTCGCGAGCCGAAGCTCGGAGTAGTCGTCGAGTCAGAGTACGAGACCTATTGTCAAAGGATCACAGGGTCAGTGAGAGGCTCGTCTGATCTCACACTGCGAACTAGAGCTTACTTCAATGATCGGAAACGCCTGCTGAGCACTTCACTACGATTGTTGAGTGCGAGAGCGAAAACGTCGAGCGATCGAAGGGGTCGAGATCGAGCCAAAGTCATCAACTGGGTCATCCAACTGTATCCAATCTCTCCGAGGATCGTGTTCGTATCTTCCGGCGAAGAAGGTCGAGAGTCCTGGAAAACAATCTGAAGTTAATGGAGAAAGTCCCATCGACAGAATTTATGAATAGCTCACTTCGGTGTCGCCATGTTCGAGTCGAATCACGAGATCGAGAGGTGCTCGCAGCGGTAAGAGCATGACTGTTGTGAGAATCCAAGCGATGGCAGCGACGTCCAGCGACTGAGCGAAGATGAGGGAGTGAACGACGTCCCGGTGGTAGTAGACGAGACGTAGAGAGGTGACGAGCATGAATATCGAACGGAGGAAGAGGAGCGTGTAGAGGGCGAAGAGACGAAGGGATGCGAGAGGTGAGCGTTTCGAAATTTGGAAGAACAAGGCATAGAGCTGTGGACAAACAGCAGGTCAGCGCGAGTCATTCGGCCTCAGAAAGGAGATCACTTACCCAAGTGATTGCTAGAGCAGCTTTCCCGACTATCCCCAACCAGTTCTGACTCGTATTGACAGCGATAATAGTCGAGTTTGCCCAAACGAAGACTTCGATAAGCGGGATAAGGGCGAGTTCCAGCCCAGGCGCCGAGTAGACGACGTCGGCTGCCACTTGTTCATCCGCCTCGATAGCTTCTGTGGGAATCCGGATCTCGTGGCCTTCGAGTATATCATTTTTGGTTACGAAGACTGAAAATAATCGTCGTTTCCGATTCGACCTATCCTCCTTCGATCCGAATCGCTTCCGTAATCGACGAATAGAATGCTTGCAGATGGTATGGACGAGGAAGATGGCTGCGCAAGCTAGTGGGATGAGGTCGATGATGAAAGAGAGGGAAATCGAGGGGTGACGAGTTGTTGAGACCGAGTTGGTAAAGGAGAGTTGAGCGGGAGGATCCATATAGTCATACAGGTTGTACTGAGAGTAAAAGTAAGAAAGTCAGGTGGATGTAGGAGACAGAGAAGCGACTTCGCACTTTTCATCTTTCCACAGTGACGACGACTTCCTCAACCTCCTAAAAGCGATCAAGCCAACGTGGAAGAGACCAAGATACTGCGATGAGCTTATCGCTCCCTCCAGGTCCTCCTCGGCATCCTTCTTCTCGTCCTCGCTCCCCACACCTCTCTCAGAGCCGAACTCCCTCTTCTTCTTCTCCTCCTACACCGTCTCAAGAAGTCTCTAGACCATCGTACGATCGACTTTCTACGTCCTCACCTCCACCAGAAGCTCGTGGTATCGAATCCGATCTTCGCAGCCCTCTCGCAGCCTCCTCCTCGAGGCCAACCACTCCTACTGCGCCTCCGAAGCACCCTTACGTCGAATCACGCAGCGTCGACTCTGATGAAACGAGTAGGAAATTGGCAGATATTGAAGATCAGGAAATCGCAGAAATGTTGGATCGAGTCGGAGGGAGATTGCAGGAGTTGAGAGTGACGGCAGACGATGAGAGGGAACCGTCGGAGTATCCAGAGAAAGAAGCGTTCAGAGATGAGCAAGGTAGAATCGATTGGATGAGCTATTCGATAGCAGTACGTCGATTTATTCCCTCTTGATGGATTCCCGTAGACTCTGTCATCCGAAGCTGATATCAATGTCTGAACAGTACGCATCAATACTCATCGTCTCCTATACTCCACCTTCACTGGTCGGACATCCGCCTCGAGACGAGTTCAGCGTTCGTTTCTTGCGAGACGACCTATCTCGACTCTACGTACTCTGCCCTCCGAGTGTCTGGCAGGGCTATCTACTCGGAGATTTGGCAGACCTATATCGATGGGAGGACACGACAAGAACTGGAAAGGCAGCAGCGGTAAGCATCTGAGCCTCTTTCGAATTCATGTCTTCGCGAACTCACCTTTAGTTGC
>Ga0308170_10003457_pt1 | contig 12901 bp, 11 predicted proteins | sample PhyBR2_2_FD_202136 | JGI IMG/M metagenome (GOLD analysis project Ga0308170, IMG submission 202136) | Phyllosphere microbial communities from UC Gill Tract Community Farm, Albany, California, United States - DLSLSB.R2 | ecosystem: Host-associated > Plants > Phyllosphere > Unclassified | place... | reverse complement strand
CTGAAACGCGCGCTGTCGGGCGGCGGGTCGCTGATGGACATGGGCATCTACAGCCTTCAAGCGGCGCGCTACATGACCGGCGAGGAGCCGATCGCGGTGACCGCACGCGAATCGACCGACCGCCGCGATCCGCGCTTTACCGAGGTCGAGGACATGATCGACTGGACACTCGCGTTCCCCTCGGGCGCGATCGCCGGGTGCCAGTCGATGTACAGCGCCAACCAGAACCGCATCCTGCTGATGGGCGACGCCGGCCGCGTCGAGCTCGAGCCGGCGACGCGCTATGAGGGCAACCAGATGTGGGTCGGCAAGGACGGCCGCGAGCGCGCGGTTACGCCGCCGCCCGGCCCCGGCAAGACGCAGTTCGCAGGCCAGCTCGATCACCTCGCCGACTGCGTCCGCACCGGGCGCGAACCGATCGTGTCCGGCGAAGAGGGCCTGCGCGACATGCGGATCGTCGAAGCGATCTACCGCTCGGCACGCGAGGGACGGACGATCCGCCTGGACGGTCGCACATGATCGCGCGCTGGCTTCTCGCGCCACTGGCGTTCGGCTCGATCGCCGCAACGGCGCAGACGACGGATCCGACCGCGTTCGCATCGGGCGCCGAGGTGACGGCGCAGGTTGCGGCGATAGCGAAGGCAATGAAACCGGGTCAGGGCTTCGCATGGCAGCCACTGGTGCGCGACGGCGAGACGGTCGCCGCGCTCGAATATTGGAAGACGCCGGGCAAACCGGCGGTGCATCCCGACCAGGCCGAATATGCGATCGTCATCGCCGGTGCCGGAACGCTGATCTCCGGCGGTACGCTCGAGGCGGCAAAACCCGTCAAACCTGACTTGACCGAAGGCGACCGCATCGTCGGTGGTACGACCCGAAAGCTGCACCCCGGCGACGTCATGCTGATCCCTGCAGGCGTACCGCACTGGTTCGGCATCACCGGCGGCCGCCTGGTGCTGCTCGGCACGAAGCTGCCCGTGCGGCGGTAGCGACCGTCTCCGTATCCTCCCCTTGGCGAGGGAGGATATGGAAAATCAGGATCACCCCTGCCAGCCGGGGCGGAGCGGCACGCGAAGGACGCGGTCGTTGGCGGTCAGGTACAGCGCACTCCCCCGCTCGCCGAACGCGCAATTGGCGATCGGTGCGCCCGTCGAGATCAGCCCAAGCGGTTCGGCCTCTGGCGTGAGGATCATCATCCCGCCCGGCACCGAGCACACCAGCGTGCCATCGCGCGCCACCTTCATGCCATCGGGCAGCCCCGCACCGCCGCGCGCCTTCATCGGTTTCGCGTCGAGCCAGACCCGCGCGTTACCGGGCAGCCCCGCGGAATCCAGGTCATAGACCATGATCCGAGGCGCCACCTCGTCCGATACCGATACGTAGAGCCGCCGCTCGTCGGGCGACAGCGCGATACCGTTGGGGCGCGTCAGGCTGCCGTCGAGCAGTTCGACGCCGCCGCCTCGTGTCCAGCGATAGACGCCGTTGATCGCCATCTCCTTGTCCGGCGACGCGTCGCCGTCGACCAGTCCATACGGCGGATCGGTGAAATAGATCGCCCCGTCGCGCGCAACGTGCAGGTCGTTCGGGCTGTTGAAGCGCTTACCGCGATACCGGTCGATCAACACCTCGCGGCGGCGCGTGACAAGGTCGACGCGGTCGATCGAACGGCCGCCGCTATTGGCGATCAGCAGCTTTCCCGCGTGGTCGAGCGCAAGACCGTTTGCACCCGGCTCGCGGACGCGTTTGGGATCGGTGCCGCCCGCACCCGAGGGATCGAGGAACGGCGTCGCGTGCCCTCCCTTGCGCCAGCGCCGGACGATATTGGCGGCGGGATCGGCGAACAACAGATACGCCCCCAAGCCTTGGCCGGCCTCGACCCACAACGGCCCCTCCGCCCAGCGTATGCCGGTGGCGATCGTCTCGATTACGGCATCCGGCGCGATCATCCGGCCGAGCGCCGGGGACAAGCGCGCGATCCGGGGCACGACCGCTATGGCCTCGGGAGCGCCCGCCACCGCCGCCCGTGCGGTGCCGAGCAACGCCAGTCCACCTATCACGACGCTGCGCCGGTCGAGTGCGATCCGACCGGTCGCCGTCATCCGCCGATCGTCTGTGTCCTGCATCATCCTCAACCCCGCAATTGCATCTGGTAGCGCTATCCCATTAGATGCGCCGACAAAGGGGAGAGGACCAGAGTGTCGATACGGAAATCGGTGAGCACGTCGCTGCTCCTGCTGAGCGCGACGCTTGCAGGACCGTCATCGGCGCAGGTCGTCGACGCGCGAACGATCGCGATCGATGCGCGCGGCACCTCGACACCGCGCAATCGCATGGCCGAGCTGTCGATCGGTTCCGACTTTCCGGGCACGCTGCAACGCGAGGACAGCCTTGCGCAATTGGCGCGCGTGCAGAAGGAGCTGCAGTTCCACTACATCCGCTTCCACAACGTCTTTGCCGACCAGTTGGGCGTCTACTGCGAGGTCGGCGCGAAGCCGGTCTATGACTGGCGCAACATCGATGCGCTGTACGATCGGCTGCTCAAGCTGGGGCTCAAGCCGTTCGTCGAACTCGGGTTCACGCCCGATGCGATGAAGACGTCCGACCAGACGATCTTCTACTGGAAGGGCAACACCTCGCATCCGCAACCGGCGAAATGGACCGCGCTGGTCGATGCGTTCACGCGCCACATGATCGACCGCTACGGCGCGAAGGAGGTCCGTAGCTGGTATTTCGAATTCTGGAACGAGCCCAACCTCGCGGGCTTCTGGGAGGGCGCGGACCAAGCCGCCTATTTTGATTATTACGCCCGCACCGTGCGGACGATCAAGGCGATCGACCCCGCGCTGCGCGTCGGCGGCCCCGCGACCGCCGGTGCGGGTTGGGTGCCCGAATTCCTCGCCTATGCGAAGCGCAATGCCCTGCCGGTCGATTTCGTCAGCACGCATACCTACGGCGTCGATGGCGGCTTCCTCGACGAGAAGGGCGAAGGCGACAACAAGCTGTCGCGCGATCCCGATGCGGTGGTGAAGGACGTCCGCGCAGTCCGCGCGCAGATCGACGCCGCCGGCCGCCCCGGACTGCCGCTGTTCTTCACCGAATGGAGCACCAGCTACAATCCGCGCGACCCGATCCACGACGACTATCTCGGCGCGGCGTACGTCCTGGGCAAGCTGCGACGGACGGAGGGTCTAGCGCAGGGCATGAGCTACTGGACGTTCAGCGACCTGTTCGAGGAACCCGGGCCGCAAGCCAAGCCGTTCGAAGGCGGGTTCGGGCTGATGACGCCGCAGGGCGTGCGCAAGGCGACGTGGTTCGCGTATAAATATCTCGCTGAGCTGGGCGATCGCGAACTGTCGACCGGCGACGACCAGAGCATCGCCGCGATCAAGGGGCGGACAATCCAGCTTCTCGCGTGGCGCGATGTGCTGCCCGACCAACCGGTCAGCAACCGCCCGTTCTTCACCAAGGTCCGCGTCCCCGCGCCTGCCGCGCCGCTCGGTATCAAGCTCGACGGCTTGAAACCCGGCACCTACCGCGTGAGCGTGCGCCGCACCGGGTTCCGTCAGAACGACGCCTATACCGCCTATCTCGACATGGGCCGCCCTGCGACGCTGACCGCCGCACAACTCGCGCAATTGCAGGCGCTGACGGCGGATCGCCCGACGACCAGCACGCTCCGAGTGCGTGCCGACGGCAAGGCCGCGCTCGACTTGCCGATGCGCGATCACGATGTGGTGATGGTCGAACTGACGCCGGGCTGAACAGACGCCCTGTCGAGGGTGTGCAAGGCGCGAGGGGCTATGCGCGCGGCGCCGTGTTGGTCATATCGATCCGATCGACTGTTGAGCCAGGATGTTCGCGACGTGATGAAAAGCCTTTGCCGTTTTGCCGCGCTCGCATCGATCGCCGCGGTCGTCCCCGCACAGACGGCCCCCTCCCCGCAGTCGGTGCCGTCGCCCGCCGATCTCTACGGGCCGCTGTTCGGTGCGGTCCAGCAGGGCCATGTGTTCGCCGACGGCAAGACGTTCGTCGACGCGGTGCCCAAGCGCGCGATCGATGCGATCCTGGCGGACTATGCGAAGGCCAAGCCCGAGGGCGCGGCGTTGAAGGCGTTCGTGCTCGCCAATTTCGTCGTGCCGGGCGAGAATGATCGCGGCGCGGACGATCTCAGGACGCATGTCCGGACGCTGTGGCCGCAACTGGTGCGCCAGCCGGTGGCGCCGGTCGCGGGAAGCTCGGCGCTGCCGCTACCCGCGCCGTATGTCGTACCGGGCGGGCGCTTCCGCGAGATCTATTACTGGGACAGCTATTTTACGATGCTCGGCCTCAAGGTCGACGGCCAGCAGCCGCTCGTCGAGTCCATGCTCGAGGATTTCACCAGCCTGATCGAGCGCTACGGGCATATCCCGAACGGCACGCGTAGCTATTATCTCAGCCGATCGCAGCCGCCTTATTATGCGCTGATGCTCGATCTTTCGACTAATGCCGATCCCGTGGTGGCGAAGCGCCGTCTGGCGGCGTTGCGCGCCGAGCATGCGTTCTGGATGAAGGGCATGACCTGCCTGACCGGTAAGCCCGCGTGCCTGCGCGTGGTGCGGATGCCCGATGGCAGCGTGCTCAACCGCTATTACGACGACCGCGACACGCCGCGCGACGAATCCCATGCTGAGGATATCGAGACCGCCGCCAAGGCCACGTCTCGCCCGGTTGCGCAAACCTACCGCGATCTGCGCGCAGGAGCTGAAAGCGGGTGGGACTTCAGTTCGCGCTGGCTGCGCGATCCTCAGGCGCTCGCGACGATCCACACCACCGACATCGTGCCGGTCGACCTCAACAGCCTGTTATGGGCGATGGAACGCCGCATCGCCGAGCGCTGTCGGGCCGCCAGCGACGCGGCCTGCGCAACGCAGTTCACTGGATTGTCGGCCAAGCGAAAGACCGCGATCGACCGCTATCTCTGGCAGGCGACGACCACGCGCTACGCCGATTGGGACCTGTCGACGCAAAAGCCGACCGACAGCGTCACTGCGGCGATGCTGCAACCGCTGTTCGTGGGGCTGGCGTCGCCCGTGCAGGCGCGCGCCGTGGCGAAGACAGTCCGCGCGATGCTGGTCGCCGAGGGTGGTTTGCGCACCACGACACTGCGGACCGGGCAGCAATGGGACGAGCCCAATGGCTGGGCGCCGCTGCAATGGGTCGCGATCGCCGGGCTCTCGGCCAATCGCGAACCGACGTTGGCGAAGGAGATCGCGCGTCGCTGGCTCGGCACCGTCGGCGCGGCCTATGCCGAGACCGGCAAGATGCTGGAAAAATACAATATCGAGCAGCGCACGCCGGGCGGCGGTGGCGAATATCCGGTGCAGGACGGCTTCGGCTGGACCAACGGTGTGACCAGCGCGATCCTCGATCGTTATCCCGACCTCGCGCAACCGACGAAATAGAGGATCACCGCGGCGGCGGCGGCCGGACATGAATGTCGGCCGCCGACGGGACGATGTGCCTAGGTCCAGCGGACAGCCGCAACCACCCTGCCCGTACCAGGACCACGGAAACCGCGGCGGCGACGATGGCCAGACCGATCTCGATCCGGCGCATCGTATCTCGGTTGCGCTCGTCGGTGTTCCACACGCCGTCCCATTCATCGTCGGACCGTCGAGCGTGCGCACCCGGATCGAAGTCGGTGTCGTAATCGCTGTGTCCGTTCACGTACGGGCTCCCTGGTTCGGTGCGCCGTCGCCGACCATCATCTCGACCGGCGTATCGCCGATCGGGCCCGGCGACTGATCCTCGTCGGTGTGGGCGAAAAGCCAGCGGCCGCACAATCCGGCCACGGCGGCCCCGGTCAACGGCGCCAGCCAGAACAGCCAGAGTTGCGACAGCGCCCAGCCGCCGACGAACAGCGCCGGTCCGGTGCTGCGCGCCGGGTTGACCGACGTATTGTCGATCGGGATCGAAATCAGGTGGATCAGCGTCAGTGCGAGACCGATCGACAGCGGCGCAAAGGCGGCCGGCGAGCGCTCGTCGGTGGCACCCAAGATGACGGTGAGGAATCCGGCGGTCAAAAGCGCTTCGGCGAGGAATGCGGTGGTGGCGCTGTACCCACCGGGCGAGTGCGCGCCATAGCCATTGGCGGCAAAACCACTGGCGACCAAGTCGAACCCGGCGGTCCCGGATGCCAAGGCGGCCAAGGCGGCGCTGGCGACAATGCCCCCGATCAGCTGCGCGACGACATAGCCCGGCAGGTCGCGTGCGGGAAAACGTCCTGCGATCGTCAGTCCGACGCTGACGGCAGGGTTGAAATGGCCGCCCGAGATGAAGCCGACCGCGAAGGCCATGGTGAAGACGGTGAGACCGAAGGCGAGCGAGACGCCGACCAGTCCGATCGAACCCGGAACATTGGTGCCGGCGGCCAGCACTGCCGCGCCGCAACCGCCGAGGACCAGCCAGAACGTCCCGATCATCTCGGCTACCAATCGGCGGGCCGTCGCGATCGGGCGGGGGCGCAGCGCCGGTCGTGCAGCGGCGCTCGACTGCGAGGTTTCGGTCATCCTCTGAGGCCTCCTGCGGGGCACATCGTCGTGCGCCTCCGGTGATATTCGGTAGTGGGCGGCGGAGGCCCTATGCCATCCGCCGCCCTGTACGGCTTACTTGCCGCGAAGCGTGTTGATCAGCGCGATGCCGAGGACGCCGGCAACCGCTGCTGCGGTGAAGGGGCGCTCCTTCGAGAACTGGCGTACATAGTCGACCAGCGGGCGGATGTTGTCTTCGACGACGTCCTTGGCCTGGCCGACGGTCTTCTGGACGGTACCGCCCAGCTGATCCGCAACGCCTTCGCTCTTCAGCGACGTGTCGCCGGTTGCGGTGCCGAGGGCTTCCTTGGCCTTGCCGCCGAAATCGGTTGCTGCGCCTGCGAGGGTGTCGGTGTTCATATCATGTCTCCAAGTTTGTGGTGGATGGGGGTATAAAGATCTGTCCGCTTCGATCGAACTTGCAACCGATCGAGTACGAGGCGTGTCGGTAACGTCGCGAGCGTCGTTACGATCCCCGAACGAGCCGGTTTATGACGATCCGTACCGTCCGGGACGGCGCGACCCGAGTACCGAACGAGGGATTAGAGCGGCGACGCGGGATCAGTAAGGATGCCGCAGGCGGCAGCAGCCTTGCCGACTTCGAAGGGCACCTTGGGATCCTTGACCTGCCCCGATACGCGGATGAAATCGCTGGCCGTAAGGCGGCCCGGAGTCGTATCGCCCTCACGTGAGGCCTTCGCCGCACGCCCGAGCTGCTGGAGCTGGCCAAGCGACAGATTGGCCTCAAGCCGATCGCCGACGCACTGCGATTGCGCCGGCTGGAAGCCATAGCCCTCGAGCGAGGTAGCGATCTTGCCCGAAGGATTGACGCACGCCGCCAGCGACAGCATGGCGATCCCGATCGCGAGGACCCCCACGACGCGTACCATAGGCCGATGGATCATGCTGAACCCCTTGTCTTGCGCGTTGTCTTGCCAGTCACAGGTTCACGCCCCGATCGGACGAAAAGCCATTGTTTCTCAAGGCATAACTCAGCCTACCCGATTTATATCCCGGGTAGTGATGCACTATTCGATGGTGTCGTAACTACCAATCACGCCTATGCTCCGGGTGTCGGATCGACCGGGCGTTCGCCGCTGCCGGATGGCCATGGCAGCGGCTCGATCGACGAGGGAGGTGCACGGTGTTCGTCAGTATCACGCGGCTCAGGGTCCGATCGCTGCGCTTCATGCCTGCCTTCATCGTCATGGCGCTGGGAAGCAACCGCCAGGTCAGACAGGCAGGCGGATTTGTCGCCGGGTCGCTGCTGCCCGATCGCCGGCTGACCTTCTGGACGATGACGCTATGGCAGGACCAGGCGGCGATGCGGCACTACATCACGCACGGTGCGCACCTGCGGGCAATGCCGAAGCTGATGCACTGGTGCGATGAGGCGAGCATCGTTCACTGGGATCACTCCGATCCGACGCTGCCAAACTGGGACGAAGCAGACCGGAGGATGCGTGCAGACGGCCGTGCGTCGAAGGTCCGGCACCCCAGCGCGGACCATCACGCGCTGACCTACCGGCCGCCGCGTACCGGCAGCGCCACATCAATTTCACCGGTTCGGTAACGCCACCAGCGCTTCGGGCTCAGGCCATCGCCTTGCTGAGGACGCGCGACAATTGCTCGACCGAATACGGTTTGTGCAGCAGTTCGAAACCGTGCGTGCCGTCCTGTGCCAGCACGTTGCTATAGCCGGAGGTCAGCACGACCGGCAGCGTCGGGTAGCGCTCGCGGATTGCCTTGCCCAGTTCGATCCCGTTCATCCCCGGCATCACCACGTCGGAAAATACGATGTCGAACCGCGTCGCATCGGCCGCGAGTTCGGCAAGCGCCTCCTGCGCGTCGGCGGCCCAGACCGTCGTATACCCAAGTTCGGCAAGCGACTGAGTCGTGAACGTGCCGACCTCGGCATTGTCCTCGACCACCAGCACGCGGGTGCCGTGCCCGTCCGCCAGCACCTCGCCGATGTCGTCGACCTCGGCGACCGCACCCTGATCGACCTGCGGCAGGTACAGCGCGAACACCGTCCCGCTGCCGACATCGCTTTCAACGGTGATGTCGCCACCGGACTGTTTGGCGAACCCGAACACCTGGCTCAGCCCCAGGCCAGTGCCCTCGCCGACGCCCTTGGTCGTGAAGAACGGTTCGAAGATCCGCTCCAGCTTGTCTGGCTCGATCCCCGAGCCGGTATCGCGCATCGCGATCGCGACATAGCTGCCGGCGACCGCGGGATGCGACCGGACTGCAGGGATATGATCGGTCGAGCGCACCGTGATGTCGATCCGACCGGCACCCTGCATCGCGTCGCGCGCGTTGACCGCCATGTTGACCAGGGCGGTATCGAGCTGGCTCGGATCGACGTTGGTGAAGCACGACGTCTCGGGCAGGTCGATGCCGATGACGATCCGCGACCCGGTCAGCGTGCCGAGCATGTCCGCAATCACGCGCAGGCTCTGGCCGACATCGATCACCTCGGGCTGCAGCGCCTGGCGGCGTGCAAAGGCGAGCAATTGCCCGGTCAGCTTGGCCGCACGATCCGCGGTATCGGAGATCGCATCGATATAGCGATCGCGCCGCTCCGGGCTCAAATCGGGGCGCTTGAGCAGGTCGGTGGCCGAGCGGATCACGGTCAGCAGATTGTTGAAATCATGCGCCACGCCGCCGGTCAGCTGGCCGACCGCCTCCATCTTCTGCGACTGGCGCAACGCGTCTTCGGCTGTCTGAAGCTCGCTGGTCCGTGCCGCGACCTGTTGTTCGAGCGAGGCAGCGAGCGCACTGAGCGCATGTTCGGTACGGCGGCGTTCGGTCGCGATCCGCGTGCGTTCGGCGACTTCGCGGACGAACACGACCTCGTCCGTGCGCCAACGCCGCGCACCGCCGAAACCTAGGTACAGCATCGCGACGAGTGACCCGCTTTCCATCACCGGCATGTTGATGATCGCGCGCGCATCGAGCGATTCGAGCGCCCGACCGCTGGCAATCGTGCGTGGGTCGGTGCGCGTGTCATGGATGCACACTTCTTCGCCACGCTTCAGATCATCGATGTACGACCCGTAATCGCGCAACGCGAAGCTGCCGGAGAGCGGCGCCACGCCCTGCGCGCTCCAGTCGCGGACGATCGTGACCGTCTCCGCGACGGCGTCGATCTCGCCAAAGCCCGCGCGACTGCCTTCGAGCGTCTCACCGATGATCCGCGCGGCCGCGAAGGCGATATCGTCGGGCTGCTCGGTATCGCGGAACACGTCGCCCAGCTCGACCAGCGCCGCGCTCAAAAGCTCGCTCCGGCGCTGGACGGTGATGTCGGTCGAGACACCGGCGATCCGCAACGGATTGCCCTCGACATCGAAGAAGGGCTGGCCGCGCGAGGCGATCCAGCGCACCTCGCCGTCGGGCCGGTGGATGCGGTACACCACGTCGTAATCGGTGCCGTCGGCGATGCACCGCGCGACCTCAGCCGCGCTCTTGTCGCGATCCTCGGGATGGATCGCGGCAAGCCGATCGTCATAGGTAAAAGGCTGGTCGATCGGACGCCCAAAGATCTCCTTGCACGTCTCCGACGAGATCAGCTGGCAGGCAGCGATATCGAGCGTCCAGGTGCCGAACCGTGCCGCCTTGAGCGTGAACGCCAGTTCGCGCTCCTGCTCCTTCTGCAACCGCAACCGGTCGGTCAGTTCCGCCATCAGCGACGCGTTGCTGGCCTCCAGCCCGTTCATTCGCTCGCGTTCGATCGTAACATCGACCTGGCTGGCGAAAAAATAGGCAAGCACGCCTTCGGTGTCGTACACCGGCGCCATCAACAGCCGGTTCCAGAACAGCTCGCCGTCCTTGCGACGATTGCGGATATCGATCTCGATCGATTCGACGCGGCGGACCGCCTCACGAATCTTCACGACCGTTGCAGGATCGGTTTCCGGCCCCTGGAGAAAGCGACAATTGCGGCCAAGGATTTCTTCGCGGGTGTAACCGCTGAGTCGGCAGAACGCATTGTTGGCGAACACTACCGGATTGTCGTGCACCCGCGGATTGGTGATGATCATCGGCATCCGCGTCGCGCGCACCGCGGCGACGAAGGGATCGGTGCCGACATCCTGGCCGAGCACCTCGGCCGCGATCCGCTCGGCATCCGCGGTCAATTTCGGTGCGCTTTCGACGGCGCGATCGGTCGTATCGGTCAAGGCCGCCTCGAATGTCGCTAAGTGGCTGACATCTAGGCGACAGTCCGTGCCACCGCAACGGCGGAACGACGACCATATGATAGCCCATATGATAGCGATGTCATGGCGGCGGAGAGGGACACGTGTCTGCTTGCCGCGCGTCGATTGCGGCACAGGTGCGCGGCTTGTACGATCAGGCTCGACATCGCCTACGACGAGGACATCCTATTTCCATGAAACTCGCCGATCTGGCCGTGCTTGCCGGCGTTTCGACCGCGACCGTATCGCGTGCGCTGGCGGGGCATAGCTCGGTCAATGCGCAGACGCAGGCGCGGATCCGGGCGCTCGCGCGCGAACACGACGTGCGGCCCAACCAACTGGCGCGCAACCTGCGGATGAAGAACACCGGCGCGATCGGGCTGGTGCTACCACTGGGGCACGCTCGGACCCAGCATCTGACCGATCCATTTTTCCTATCGCTGCTCGGGTTCCTCGCCGATCTGCTGGTCGAGCGCGGCTATGACATCCTGTTGTCGCGGGTCATTCCCGATGCCGACGACTGGCTCGAACGATTGGTCGACAGCGGCCGGATCGACGGCCTGTTGCTGGTCGGCCAGTCGGACCAGTTCGCGGCGATCGAGCGGGTCGCGCAACGCTATCGGCCGCTGGTGGTGTGGGGCGCGCACCGGAAGGGCCAGCATCACCTGACGATCGGATCGGACAATTTCGCGGGCGGCGCGATGGCGGCGCGACACCTGATCGCGCAGGGTCGCAAACACCTGCTGTTCGTCGGCGACCCCGCCCCGCCCGAATTCGCAGACCGGCTGGGCGGTTTTGCAGCCGAGGCCGAACACGCGGGCCTGCCGTGCGAGGTGCTGGCAACCCCGATGATGCCCGAAGTGGTCCACGCCGCGATCACCGCGCGACTTGCCGCCGGCACGATTCCCGACGCGATCTTCGCCGCGTCCGATGTCGCCGCGATGAGCGTGCTGCGCGCGCTGACCGAGGCGGGCATCGACATTCCCGGCGCCACTGCGGTGATCGGCTATGACGACGTGACATTGGCCGCGCACACCTCGCCGTCGCTGACGACGATCCGCCAGGACCTTGAGATCGGGACCGAATTAATGGTCGATCGGCTGCTCAAGCAAATCGCGGGTGAGCCCGCCGAGTCCGCGATCGTACCGCCTGTGCTCATTACGAGACAGTCCGCCTGATTTTCGCAATCGATTGCAACATCGCTGTTGCAATCGATTGCGAAGCGCGTAGGAGGCGGCCTTGGGCTTCTCAGAAAGCCGTCGCGCAGGGAGAGTCGCATGAAAGTACGTCACGCATTGCTGGCTGGCATCGCCGCCGCATCGTTTGCCACCGCCGGTGCCGCGCAGACCGCGCCGCAAACCGATCCAACTGCTACCTCCGCCGATGCAGCTCCCGCCGCCGACGTGCCGCAGGACGACATCGTCGTGACCGCGGTCGCGCGCGGCACGAACAAGCTCAACACCTCGATCACCACCAGCTCGATCACGTCGGATGCGCTGGTCCAGCTCGCGCCGCGCACCTCGGGCGAACTGCTCCGCAACCTCCCCGGTATCCGGGTCGAGGCATCGGGCGGCGACGGCAACGCGAACATCTCGGTCCGCGGCCTGCCGGTCGCATCGGGCGGTTCGAAGTTCCTCCAGCTGCAGGAAGACGGCCTGCCGATCCTGGAGTTCGGTGACATCACGTTTGGCAATGCCGACATCTTCCTGCGCGCCGATTTCAACGTCCGGACGGTCGAGTCGGTCCGCGGCGGCTCGGCCTCGACCTTCGCATCAAACTCGCCCGGCGGCGTGATCAACTTCATCTCGAAGACCGGCGAGCAGGAAGGCGGCGCGTTCCAGCTCAGCAGCGGGCTCGACTACCGCGAGTTCCGCGTCGATTTCGACCAGGGCGGCAAGCTGTCCGACACGCTGACCTATCATTTCGGCGGCTTCTACCGGATCGGTGACGGCCAGCGCGAAGTCGGCTTCGATGGCGTCAAGGGCGGCCAGTTCAAGGCGAACATCACCAAGTCGTTCGGTGATGGTGGTTATGTCCGTCTGTACGGCAAGTATCTCGACGATCGCGCGATCGGCTACCTCCCGAACCCGGTGCAGGTGAGCGGCACCAACAGCGATCCGACCTACAGCAACA
>Ga0308170_10003455_pt1 | contig 12913 bp, 21 predicted proteins | sample PhyBR2_2_FD_202136 | JGI IMG/M metagenome (GOLD analysis project Ga0308170, IMG submission 202136) | Phyllosphere microbial communities from UC Gill Tract Community Farm, Albany, California, United States - DLSLSB.R2 | ecosystem: Host-associated > Plants > Phyllosphere > Unclassified | place... | reverse complement strand
GTGAGCACGGCGCGCTTCTCACCGGGCATGGACACGAAGAACTTGTGGCGCTTGGGGATGACCTTGATTGCCTCAGCGTTGTTCTTGGATGCGGTGGTGATCGTCATGGATGTAACGCTACACGGTGCTCCGGAGAACTTCAACCGAATGCGCTTGGACTTTCCTACTCGCTAAGTCGTAGGGGAGACGGCGCTGAGCTCAGCCTAGAGAAAGCTCGATCTGCAGTCCCTCGGGATCGCCCGTGCGCTCAACCTCTAGGAGGTAGTGCTCGTAGCCTCGAGCCGGAAGTGCAGTCAGTCCCAGTGGTCGCAGGATGAGCGGGTAGTTTGCCCCAGAGTCGAGCTTGTCCACTCGTCGGCTCAGGGAGACATCGAAGTCATAGCCCCGATGGCGCGCTTCCCAGAGGTGCTCGTGGAAGAACTCCCAGCACTGCTCCTTGGTGCCCACCATCACGGGGATCATGTTCTCGAGGCAGATGATCTTCTCCATGCTGAAGATGGTGACCTGGTGCTCGAGCTCATCGAAGTTAGTCTCACCGACCTCAGCGAAGAGCTCCTTGAGCTTAGCCTTCGCCTCCGGGCTGAGCTCCTGGGGAGCAGGGCGAGGCCGGTTGAGCACGAAGGACTCGGGCTCGTTGGCTCCCGAGAGGACGAGTCGATCCTCGCTGTCTGCAGCTGTCGCCATGGTGATCAGTCCTTCTGGGTCGGGATCGAAGTTGGCTGAGTGGAATCCCTCAGGATGAGCTGACCAGTTGGCCGAACTCCGTAGTCGTAGGAGACCTTGTGATAGGAGCGGATCTCGTCTTCGATGTGGCGCTCGCACTCGGCACGGGTTCCGCTGTAGAGTCCTTCGCTGCGGCCGCGCGTGATCCCTCCAGTCACTCTCTGGCGAGACCTAGTGTAGACCTCGTACTCCAGGGTTGCGCCCGTGAGCACCGCGAGGATGCGGGCTGCGAGCACGGTGAGTGCATGGCTGAGAGCGCTCATAGCTGAACCTCATTCTGGGGCGACTGGCGGAGAACCCGGAGGGGGATTCGCAGATGAACTCTGGCCATGGCTCAGACGCTCTTTCCGGGAAGGAGTCGCGAGATGTTGCCAACCATGCGAACGATCTCATTCTCTCGCCCTGCGAGCTCGGGGAACTTGAGGAGGATGTTGTTGGCAGCGAGCCACTGCTCAGCCGGGATGTGCTCTGGGATGGACTCCCGGTCGATGAGCTTGAAGTAGAGGCGCTGGTTGTGAGGCAGATCGAAGCGGCCCCTGCCGTGCTGCATCATCTCCCGGTAGACCGTACGCAGCGAGGATCGCTCAAAGCTGTGGAAGTCCTCCTCGAGGTTTCCGTCGATGAAGATGAAGTGGAAGAGTCCGGTGGTCGCATCCTTCTGGACGAGGTAGATCAGGTCGTCACCGATGAGCTGATCCACGGTGGAGTGGAAATGCTTGGCGGCCCTGTAGAAGAGAGGGGTGCTCTCGAAGTGGTCCTCTCGGACCGAGTCAGACTGAAGGAGGTTGACCCAGTTCCCTCGGGGCAGGGCGCTCTGCATCCAGTCCGATCGAGCACCTGCCAGAGCGTGGCCTAGGGTAGGACCGAAGTTGCCCTGACCGGTCGCGGTGTTCTCCTCGATGCGAACGAAGCGGAAGCCTCGACCTTCGATGTGCTCGATGAGGTAGCCCGTTCCATCCTTGCTGTACTCCCGGATGGTATTCATGCGCAGAAGCCTAGGGTCAGCATCTGAGAATCCAGGGGAGACGAAGTCGACTTCGATCATGGTTTGATCCTACGCGGATGCTGTCGGTCTGTCAACAGTCCCAGTGAGCTGAGCTTCGAAGAGCTCTCGCTTCGGCGGAAACTTCCTACGGAGCTTCTGGACCATGGAGCCGCTGGTCAGGGTCATGGCCGCAATGCTGAGTCTGCGCTCGGCGCTCACGAGATCCTGATACCAGGAAAGCTCAGTGTTCCCATCGAGATAGAACCAGTCATCCATGGCTGAGCAGATAGCTCCCTCGATGTTTGAGGAACGGTAGCTCGACTCGTCTCGAGTCGCGGATCCGTCTCCATCGAGCCGAAGGAAGGAGTAGTAGATGCCACCCTCCTGCCGATCGAGCTCCTGGAGGATGAGATAGCCCACATTGTCCGAACCCGTGAATTCCAGGATGGCAGACTGGCGCAGTGAGATCTGCCAGCGGAGCTTTTCAGCGCTCAGGGAGCCCATGTCCAGGGGAGGCGCTGAGTAGAGGAGGATCATGGGTTTATCCTATGTCCCAATCGACAGCCTGTCAACGGCTGGGGAAAGAGCCTTCGCCCTGGCTTCGAGCGGATGAGCGCTGGAGCCAGGGCGAAAGAATCGACCAGGTCTAACTACTTGCCGAAGATCTCAGCGATCCCCTTGGCGATGGCCATGACCTCGTTGAAGTCTCGACCATCATGATCGAGCTCGGGGAGCTGACGGTAGAGCTTCTTGAGCACGAGGTAGCTCTCGGCCTCTTCCTCGGATCGGCCGAGAAAGGCGCAGAGATCATCCTCCATGGGCCACCAGCGCAGCTTGGAGTAGTTGGCCTTTGCGTCCCTGTCGATGAAGGCATAGACCTGCCGGAGCTCAGTGGTCTGCGTTCCGCCATAGCGAGGGTCCTTGCCGGGCTCTAGCACCACGAAGCGGAAGAGGTTGAGGTCCGTGCGCTGAACGAGGTAGGTGAGGTCGCGACCGTTGAGCCGATCGATGATCGTACCCTGGCGAGCAATGGAGGCCTCGGCATCGTTCTGGACAGCGGAGTCGATTTTCTGCGGCCGCTCAGTGTCCGAGCTTTCCTCCAGGCCGAAGGCAGCACGCTTCGGAGGGAACTGCTCAATGAGTTCCTTCTTGATGGTCTCGATGTCGAACTCACCGGTGAGGCCCAGGAGCCGCTTTTCGGCGACCTTCAGATCCCGAAGCCACTCGAAGCCATCCAAGTCATCGTAGCTGTCCTCAGAATCGAGGATGGCGAAGTCCAGTACGCTGTAGAGTGAAGCGGACCTCGATCCCTTCCGGACAAGGCCATTGCGATGGAAGTAGACAAAGCCGTAGATACCACCCGGCAGAGCCTCGATGATGTAGCCCTCCTCGCCGTTGCTGAACTCAATGATGGCGTTCTCTCGGAACTTGAGAGCCTTGATTCGCTTCTCTTTCTCCATGGGGAAAGAGTCTATGCTCAGTTCGATCATGGTTCCATCCTATGCTCCTACTAGAGTTCTGTCAACGGTTGAAGAAAGGGTCTTCGCCCTGGCTCCGAGCGAATGAGCGCTGGAGCCAGGGCGAAAGAATCGACCAGGTCTAACTGATCAGACTTAGCTACTGGGCAAAGACTCCCGAGATCTTGCGAACGAGCTGGGAGATCTCCTTGCTGGAGCGCAAGGTGGCGAGCTCGGGGATCTGATCGTAGATCATCTTGGAAAGGAGGTACTCCTCCCCACTGATCCCCTCCTCATTTCGGAACATGCCGATGTCATCAGCGAAAGGCCACCAGCGGTACATGGGGTAGCTGAGCTCGCAGTCCTGGAGGACGAGCATATAGATGCCCCGAAGATTCGAGCTCATGGTCTCGCTGTAGCGCAGCTCCCGATCGGCGTCGAGGACAACGAAGCGGAAGAAACCGTTCGCGGTGCGCTGGATGAGATAGGTGAGATCCCGACCGACGAAGCGATCGATGATCGGTCCCTGGAGGATGGGCGTTGCCTCCAGGGCAGCCAGGTCAGTAGTGCTGGTGGGCTTCGAATCGCTGAGTTCGATCATGAGTCCAACACTACGCCGTCCAGGGCGAGCTGTCAACCGGCATCGTGATGGAGCGGATCGGCCAATCAGTAGCATCGGCCTTCGCTCGCTCGACGACGATTCTGAGCTCCTGGGCGGTCGTGCGCAGGCTTCGTACCCAGTCCCCCTGGGCAGGCTCGAGCCAGCCAAGGAGATCTCCCACAGCTGCCTCCAGAGTTTCCTCCAGCGTGGAAATCGGGCCGCTGGATCGGATCACTCGATTCTGAACGCAGCGGAGAAAGCGGTAGCCCTGCTCTCTCCGGTGTTCGATGAGGTAGCCAGTGCCCTGTCCGTCGGTGAACTCGAAGAGCGCATCTCCTTCGAGGCCGAGGTAGTCATCCCGAAGGAGAGCTTCGAGCCTCTCTGCGCTGACGCCGAGGAGGAACATGGACGGTCCTGTCTGTGGGAGGGGAGGAAGCTCTAGTCGGAGAGGCCGACGGTCTCGTCCATGAGCCGGTCGCAGTCTGAGCAGCTGATCTCACCCGTCATGGTGGTGCGCTCCCCGCGGACGCCGCAGTAGGCGAGGTCCCTATCTCCGTTGCGGTTGACGGTGAAGTGGAGTCGGACGCTGCGCACGGGCCGGTCCGGGAAGATCGGATCGAAGTGGCACCAGGGGCAGGCGTTCATGCCTCGGTGAGTGCCCGGGCAGTCCTTGGGAGGCAGGTTGCCGGGCTTCGGCATGAGATCCGCGTCCTTGGGATTGGCTGCCGGCTGCGAGCTCGTGGTGTCCATGGGAAGGATCCTACGCGATGGAGGGAAGTCTGTCAACGGCCAACTTATTCGTTGAATTGACCTCTAGCGCAACACGATACGAAAGCGGTGGTTCCCGACCAAGTTCGGCTCAAAGCGTCCGACAGGCAGCCTAGAGGCGCACTGTGGCCGTTGCTCTAGCCTGCGCGCTCAGGATCGCCAAAGTGCCATCAGTCTCCGTGCAGAAAAGGCCGATCTGGAGCCCTGGATTCCGGGTTTTGCCGCTACTGCTTTCCGAACCTCAGCCTTCGGCCAGCTGATTCTGGGACGGGCTCTCTAGAACCATCTCATCGAAGGCTCTTCTCTCCCGGTGAAGCGCCTCTACGGCGGGGCCCTGGGCGATGCCCTTCTTGAGTCGCCTGAGGAAGAGCAGTCTCCGAGTGTTGAAGGCTACTCCGGCTGCAACGGCGGTAATCAGGAAAGGAACTCCGTGGGTCATTGGAATGAAGCCAACCATAGTCGCCGGCGCGGAGATCACAGTAAGAGGCGCGTAGAGCTTGAGCTCGAACATGTTATAGGGATAGGGGTCTGCGTTCACATCCTCCTGAAGAGCCGCATTGATGGCTCGACTGCGAGCGCTGCGCTGAAACTTCGGCAGCTTCAGCCAGGATGTGGGCTTTCCGATTCGCTGGAGTGCTCCCATCAGCGGAGCTCCTTCCGTGAGTTGTCGAGGGGCTTCGGATGGCGACTCAGGTAGGTGAGCTTGAAGCTCTGGGTGCTAAAAGCCGCCGCCACTGCTGCAGGTATGAGAAGCAACCCGGTGAAATCGGGCATGAGCGCATGGGAGATCAGTAGTCCCGCAACTCCCCATACGCTGATCATACCTATGCGGCTGAGAAGGCCATCAGCATAGGGAGCGCTATGGAGCATTCGGTCGTCACGGATCGCGGCCTTGAGCTTCGAGCGATTGACGAGCTTGAGCTCACGGCGGAGCTGTCGAAGATCTCGGTCGGAGCGCAATCTGTCTATGATTCCCATCAGCCCTCGATCTCCTTTGGAATTTCAGCCAGAAGCTCATCGGCTTTTTCTGGGTGCTGCTGAAGAACAGTTTCACCGTCCCGAACCCGGTAGAAGTAGGTAAGTCGATTGACCTGGGAACCGATCGCTAGGTGCGCGGCCAACGGGGCGAGGCCGAGGCAAATGAAATCAGGGCCGAGTAGAAAGAGCGGAATGGTTGCCCCCAGCGCTCCGACGATGGGGAGGCCCACGAGGAAGCGCTTCACGCGCTCTCTGTAGGGCTCCGGATTCTGAGCCCTGTCCATCCTGAAAGCGCCCCTGGAAAGGGCTCTAAGCCTGAGGTTCTTCCTGCTTCGCTCTCGTAGTCTATCTAGCTCACTGGTCATCAGTGAGTCTCCTTCGAAATCGGGTCTGCCCGGAACTCCCCGAGATCGGTTGTACCCTCCGGGGATCGAGCCTTGCCCCTGCGCAGTCGATTGAGGTAGACGAGCTTCTCACTCTGAGTGAGCAGCACGCCACAGACAGCACTGGGCACAAGTGCCAGAGCCGTCAGGTCGACTCCAGTGGTGACGCTGAGAGAGGCTGTGCCTACAGTTCCAACCAGGAAGCCCGCTAAAGTACCATAGAGGAGGCCTAGATAGCTCTTCTGGTAGGTGCTGAGAGAGCCTCGCTTCTGGGCATCGGCGACCGCCATATCCCGGCGCATGAGCTCGGAGAAGCGCTCTCGCTTCAGCTTGCGGACGCTGATCACAGGAGCTTGGTGCGACTTGACTCGTTCGAGGATGCTCACTAGACTACCTTTCTTTCCAGGGTCTCTACCTGGAGCTCTCCGAGGTCGGTGGGTTCCGTCACCCGGGACGCTCGGCCAAGCTTGAGTCGCCGAAGGTAAGTCACCTTGTCCGCCATCAGCCAGATGGTCATCATCGCTGCGAACTCACTGACTCCTAGGTAGAGGAGGTCGTTGTTAAACAGCCCAATTATCCCCAGTCCCCAGAGCGTAGGCGCTCCCGCTCCGACCATGTACTTGTAGATCTCGTCATATTCATACGGGTGGGCGCTCTTGTCGAAGGTGAGCTGACGCTTGAGCTCAGCGCGCTTTCGCTGACGCCTCGATTGCAGTTCCAGGGGTTTCGGAGATCTTCTGAAGAATGTGGTCAGCCCTGTCATCAGCTGCCCGCCAGAGCGACGATCCGGGACGCCATGGACTCGATCTCAGCCAGGGTGAGCCGATCACCGGTTCCCTCGCCGATGATGCTGACAACCTCGGCGTAGCTGAGCTTCGGCTCCTCGAGGGCCTTCACATCCTTGGCGAGCTCCCGGCTCCAGCCATAGGCCTCGTCGCCTCCGATACCGAATGCTCGCCAGTGGCCGTGAGCGCTCTTGATGGCATCGGTCAGGGAGGGCAGCTCCGGGCTGGTCTCGTCCTCACCCTCGCCGATGATGACCAGGCGGAAGTAGCCGCTCGGCATCTCCTGGATGAGATAGCCGAGGCCACCCTCGCTGTAGTTTCGGACGATGTTGCTCCGGCGCATGGCCCGCAGGTCGGCGTCGAGCTTGGTTGCCCACTCAGAGACGGAGGGGTCGGCACCTTCCTCGTAGAGGTTCTCCAGGGCACTGGCCATGGCGTCCTCCAGAGTGGGAACCACGGGACCGAACTCGTCGGGCGCCTCGAGCTGAAGCTCCTTGCCATCGGGGCCTTCATCGAAGTCGGGGAGCTCCGTGTAGATGAAGCGGAAGCCCTCGCCCGGAACGAGCTGGATGAGGTAACCCTCGCGGATGTCCTCGTTGCGGTACTCCCCCACGATGTTGGGGTACTCGGGGACTCGGAAGTCCAAGCCCGCCCAATCGAAGCTCACGATCTCAGCCTTGCCGCCGAGGTTCCCAGCGGTCTTGAAGTCCACGGTGTTGGTCATGGACCTAATCCTATGACCACAGAGAAGACCTGTCAACCGATTAGAGCCATTCCCACACAGGTAACTTGATCACCATCGGATCACTCTTCCCGCGGGCGGGAATAGAATCAGTGAGCTCCCGCGTTGTCCTTCCCCACGGCGCTCATCAGATCGCCCGATCCGGCGGAGTCATCCGCCGAATGCACCGAAACAGATCAGTAGAACGGAGTCCCCGAGCTTGAGTAATATCTGCTCACACCATTCTCACACCTGAGAAAGCAAACACATGGGGCGAACTTCTACGAATGGGTTGCTACACGGTGAAAGAGACCCCACCGCAAAGAGGCCCGTAATGAGAAGGAGCAAGAGACCATGAACAAGACTACACTCACCAAGGGATTCATCAGCACGCTGGCAGTAGGCGCACTCGCGTTCTCCCTGGCAGCATGTTCCTCCGGCAACAGCAACGATGGAGCGGGCACCGACACCAAGCCCAGTTCCTCGAGCTCCGCCATGGAGACGCCGGCACCCGCAGCCACCATCGACAAGCTCGGTGGCGTAGACACCCAGGTCACCCTCGATCAGGGCTTCCTCGATGCTCTCGGTTCCCTGAAGCTCACTCCTGGTGTGCTCGGTGGAGCTAAGCTCGACGGCGCAACCCTGAGCTTCCCGATCACCGGCGGCAATGTGAAGTACTGGGACCCCGACTCCGGCTACCGCCCCTATGTCCAGGGTGAGATCGACCACGACGGTTCCGGCATCAGCCTCACCGGTGGCGGCAAGACCGTGGAGCTCTCCGACTTCGTCATCGATCCCGGTAGCAACTCCAAGCTCACCGGTACCGTGAAGGTGGACGGCAAGGAGGTCGGCACGGATGTGAACATCTTCCGACTCGACGGCACCACGCTCAATCCCCTCGCCAAGGACGCTGACGGCAATGCGGTCCTCGAAGGAACCACCGTCTACATCTCCAAGGATGCTGCCAAGCTCCTCAATGACACCTTCGGCACCGATGCTGTGACCGGCGACCTCAAGGTCGGCATCGCGAAGATCACTGCGGCCCCTGCCAAGTGATCCAACGGCCAACGGTCTCTGAGGATTGGGTCGTCTGATCCAGGTCGTTGACGCTGAAGGAACCGCGAGCCCGGATGGGAAACTGCTACAATCCCATCCGGGCTCGTTTTCTGTCTGGACGCTTAAGCCGCACTTCGAGTAGACTCTAGATCGAGATCGCGCAATGGCCTGTTGCACGAGTTCTTCGATTGACCGTTGTCGAAAGCCGCTTCGCCGCGTATGATGATCCCATGGACACCAAGCAGACCATCGATCATGACGCTCCCTACAGCTCCTTCACAGTCGAGCTCCTCGTGCACCACGGGGACTACAAGGAGACCTTCACCGGTACCGGCTCCAGCATCCTGGAGGCAGCCGAGGAGGTGGCCTCGCAGACCACCTACGCCAGTGGTCTCTTCGACACGACGAGCAGCCACTATGGAGAACGAGCAGTCCTTCGAACCGCTCTGGAGGCCGCTCTCACCGAGGGACGCAGCTACAGCGGCTACGGGTGGAACACCTTCAAGCTCATCGGTGCAACCGTGGATCAGGACACGATCCCGGACCCGGTGGATGCAGCAATGAAGTCAGGCAAGCTCTCGAAGCTCGTCTCGGATGAACTTCTCGAGGAACTCGTTCGGGCTCACGCTGTGGCCGTTCGGAAGGACTCGATCCGGCTCTTCCCGCAGACCTACAGCGAAACCACCTCGCTGGAACCCTTCCTCATCGAGGCTCGGCGCTCTCTCGCCGATGGCCTCGCATCCCTGGAGTACGCCTACGCTGCGCTTCAGCTGCAGAAATAGTGTGGCAGGCAGGCTGCTGAACGGAGTTGAAGTTAACCAGATAGGTTAACTCCGGCCAAAGTTAACCTATACGGTTAACTCCCTGGACGCTATTTCGTACAAGTCAGATTACACGATTTCCCGTACATCGCTTCCCCGATCCGCCGTTGCGCTGGTCGGGGAAGCGATGTATGGTGGACCTCACACCACACCGCAGGCTTTTCACTCCCTTGGAGATTCGCATCATGTTCCAGTCCCTCTTCGGCAAGAAACAGCAGGCCCCGCAGGCGCTCCCCGAGGTCGAGGTCCCCCTCACCGATGAGCAGCGCAGCGTCCTGGCAGAGGTCCTCTCTGAAGCCGACGAGCACGGCATGGTGCGCCTCGGGGAGATCACTCGCCGGGTCTTCAACCAGCAGGTGCAGTACATCTCCTACTACTACGATGGAGTCGGCAGCGCCATCGTCCTCACCGAAGGTCTTCGCGTTCAGGGTGGGATCAGCTACCACGAGTACACCATCCACAAGGACGATGTGCTCGCTTTCTTCGGCCGCGTCCTTGCCCACCGGAACCGGATCTGAGAGTCGAGCTTCCCATGGCCATCATCCCCATCCTCCTCACGCTCGCCTACTACATCCTGGAGACATTCTTCGTCATCCAGCTCACCATCGCCGCCATCAACTTCATCGGTAAGCACCAGGGCGGCTTCTTCGACACGGGCAATCCCCTCGCCTGGATCGTGACCTTCGTGCTCTTGGCGATCCTCGTCTCCTTCGCGCGGCCGATCTTCCGGCTCATCAACCGCATCGTGGGTAGGTTGTTCTCGGCGATCCTCACCGGGCTCTTCGCTCGAGGCGCCGGTAGCGCCTTCGCCATCAACGCTGCCATCGCAGTCCTCATCGGAATTGGCTGGCTCATCGGAAGCGGGGTTCTCACCGCCCGGACCATGGACTACTTCGCTACCCACCCCGACCTCAACGGCTGGCTGGCCCAGGGGAACTGGCTTGCCTATGCACTGGTCTACTGCGCAATCCTCGCCACGGTCTACTCGAGTCCTAAGAGCGACTCGGAGGACGAGGAGAGCTCGAAGCTCCGCGCGTAGCCTCAGCAGTCAGAGCGGCTCAAAGTCGAAGCCCGGCGGCCATTGCGCTGCCGGGCTTCGCCGTGTATAGTGGGTCCTATGACTGTCACGAAGCAGAAGTCCGTCTCGAAGCGCTCGACCTCCTCGGTGATGAAGACCACCGATCCCTCGAAGTGCAACTACCCCATGGGGCTCGGCAGCTCCTTCCGGGGCTCGATCTCGAAGCTCCGCTTCTGCCAGCGGGACCGGACGACCTGCCAGTTCCACAAGGCGAAGGCCCGGGCCAACTGATGCGAACTTTCGCTGAGATCTGCAGCAAGCTCCGAGAGACCCTCGGAGCGCAGCTCGTCGCCTACATCGCCGGAGTGGGCTCCACCTCGACCGTTCGGGCCTGGATCGACGGCACGAGTGTGCCCAGCATCATCCAGGCTCAGCGCATCGAGACCGCTCAGAAGGTCGCCTCGGGTGTCCACCGAAGCCACGGATCGAAGCTCACACAGCTCTGGTTCCAGGGAACCGAAGAGCTCCTCGGCGACCGGGCTCCTGCTCGCTTCATCCTGGAGACCAACGGAGCAGACCAGCGTGTCTTCGCCGTGGCTCAGGACTTCAGCTTCAACCACTAGATCCATCACCACGAGAAACGGGAATCATAGCCCTCATGGACACACTGAAGATCACCCCCGAGCAGGTCGACGAGATCTTCGCCAGCCGCGCCGGTGAGAACACTGACTACAACTTCAAGAAGGGCTACTACGCTGCACAGGCCGTTGCCCGGCTTCGCATCGCAAACCTGGCTCACTGGGAGACTGCAGCAGGCCCCACGGGCTCCAAGCCATTCTCCGAGCTCGCCGCTGCCGCCGAGGTACGCTGGTCCCCGGAGGCTCGACAGCTCTACGAGGCAGCGGGCGAGGCCTTCAAGAAGGAGATGGCAGCCCGGGCAGCTGATCCGGCGACCTCCCTCCGGGAGCGAGTCGCCCGGGAGCTCTACGCCAGCGACCTCCCCGAGTACGCCGAGAAGCTCGGCTGGGCAGATGAGGAAGAGACCTGGCGGGAGGGCTACCGGCGCAACGCCGACGCGGCCATCGCCGCGATCCTGCCCGATGGTTCCGTTGCCGTCTCGCAGACCTTCCTCCATGCTGTGATCCAGTCACTCACCGAGGCAGGCGATGAGTCCCTGGTGACCACCGCCCTGGAGTACCTCGAGCTCGCGCAGGCTGGCTCCAAGGGCCATCAGCAGGCCGATAGCGTCAAGACCGTCGACGAGGCTGAAGCTCCCGGCGAGAAGGCACCTGAGGGCTCTGAGACCGAGGGGCCTCGGGACTTCATCGACGGCTTCAGCACCGTGGACGAGGTCATCGAACAGGCCAGAGGCCTCGGCTTCGGAGAACAGCGCGGCCACCGGTCCTGGCAGTACGCCTGGCGAGCCTTCTTCCCGGAGATCGACGGCCAGGGAAAGCCCGTGCTCGGGAGCTTCGGCGAAGAGTACGAGTGGCTCGACTTCGACAGCTTCAAAGCGGCTCTAGAGGCCGCTCAGGAGGCTCAGGACGAGGAAGATCGTAAGCCCCAGGAAGACGAGACCCATCGGCTCGGCTACAGTATCTGGAAGCGTGAGCAGCACCACCCGGGAGCCTGGGAATCAGTGGCAGACGACGAGGAAGAGCTCACCGACGGCTCAGTCGAGTACGCCTGGCGGTCCTTCCTTCCCAACCACGACGAGGACGGTAAGCTCCTCGAGGGTCTCGGCGAGGAGTACGAGTGGCTCGACGCCGAGAGCCTGGAGGAGGCCCGCTCACAGGTTGTTCTTCTTCAGGAAGAGGAGAACCTGAACGCAAAGGAGCGGGGGCTCACACCCCTGAGCTACAGCGTCTGGAAGCGCACTCCGGAGCGCTTCGGTGACTGGATCCCCATGGCTCGCATCGACTCCCCGGAGGTCAATCGATGAGCTGGGGAGTCTTCAATCCCTACCGGGATCTCCGGGAGTCTGAGCTTTGCTCCGAGATCATCAGGGTACTCAACCGGGCAGCAGAGTTCGAGGGACTCAAGGTCGCCGGTGACGCACAGTCCATGGTACAGGACTACCTCTACAGCGTCCCTGAGCGTCGCTTCGCCCTGGAGCGCAACATCCTCGAGCTCCTCGACCGCATTGATGAGGAGCTCTTCCACATGAGGGATACGGCGCCCGTTCAGTCTCTCCGGAGCGACGGGAGTCTCCTCGTGAGGCTCATCCGCACTCAGCAGAAGCTCCGTGGCCTGGAGAGCTATGAGCCCAGCGATGCCGTCACCGTGAGCGTTCCCCGGGAGCTCATCGATCGGTTTCGGGCAGAGGCTGACTACATGGAGGAGAACTCTCTGGGGGTGGTTCCGAAGCCACTGGCCGATGTGCTCAAGATCCTCGAGGGCGCGGCGAAGACCCAGTCAGTCGATACCGTAAGAGAGTTCGGTGCCGACCGAGAAGACTCCATCTACAGCGCCGTCGCCCAGGAGCGTGGCCACAGCGAAAGGATTCCCATGAGCGACCAGCACGAGGCTCCCGGCGGGGACTCGAAGCCAGCAACCAGCGACCAGCGAGAGGAAGAGAAGATCCCGGTGCTCGAAGGCATGCTCGTCCGGGGTGCTC
>Ga0308170_10003453_pt1 | contig 12917 bp, 8 predicted proteins | sample PhyBR2_2_FD_202136 | JGI IMG/M metagenome (GOLD analysis project Ga0308170, IMG submission 202136) | Phyllosphere microbial communities from UC Gill Tract Community Farm, Albany, California, United States - DLSLSB.R2 | ecosystem: Host-associated > Plants > Phyllosphere > Unclassified | place... | reverse complement strand
GCGGCTCGTCTGGGAGCAGCTCGGCCTTCCTCTTCTCGCACGCCGCATCGGTGCGGACGTGATCCACTCGCCCCACTACACGCTGCCGCTGCTCACCCGCAGACGCCGGGTCGTCACCCTGCACGACGCGACCTTCTTCAGCGATCCCGACTGGCACATCCCCACGAAGGCGCGGTTCTTCCGCCTCTGGACCCGCCTCGCGCTCCGTCTCGCCGACGCGGTCGTCACCCCGAGCCAGGCGACGGCCGACGAGGTGCAGCGTCTCGTCGGGCGGACCCCGCGCCTCCTCCGGGTCGCTCCTCTCGGCGTCGATCGGACCGTGTTCCGCGAACCCACCGGAGCCGAGGTCGGGCGCCTGCGCGACGAGCTCGGGCTCGGCGACGACCCCTACGTGGCGTTCCTCGGCACGATCGAACCGCGTAAGAACGTGCCCGCCCTCATCGAGGCGGTGTCGCGCTTCTCGACCGAGCGGGTCGCAGCCGGTCTGCGGCCGTGGACACTCGTCGTCGCCGGAGCCAGAGGATGGGACTCCGAGACGGACGGGGCGGTGGCGGCGGCGCCGGATCTCCAGCGCATCGTCGTCACCGGATACCTGCCGCTCGAGCAGCTCTCCGCGTACCTGGGCGGGGCGGAGTGCGTCGCCTACCCGAGCCTCGGCGAGGGATTCGGCCTGCCCGTCATCGAGGCGCTCGCCTGCGGTGCCCCCGTCATCACCACCGAACGACTGTCTCTGGCCGAGGTCGGCGGCGACGCCGTCGACTACACCGGTGTCTCCGCCGCGGAGATCGCGGCTACCCTGGAGCGCGTCGCCGCACCCGGAGTCGACCGTGCCGCCCGTCGGACACGAGGTCTGGCGCGGGCCGCCGAGTTCACCTGGACGCGGTGCGCCGCCGTGCACGACGACGTATACCAGGCCGCCGCGAGAGGAACCCCGTGACCCAGACACCCCGGGTGGCCGTCGTCACCGTGTCGTACGACTCGGGCGAGTTCCTCGAACGGTTCGCCTCGAGCGTCGCCTCGTCGTCGAACGAGCCCCTCGCGCTCGTCGTCGTCGACAACGGCTCGACGGACGGCGCGCCGCAGCGACTGCGCGACATGAGATCCGACGCACGCGTCCTGCTCCTCCCCGAGAACAAGGGGTACGGAGGTGCGGTGAACGCCGCCTGCGTCGGCCTGCCCGCCGAGATCGAATGGATCCTCGTCGCGAACCCCGACGTCGAGCTGGGCGTCGGATCGGTCGACGAGATGCTGGCCGAGTTCGACGGCCACGACGATGTGGCCGCCGTGGGGCCGCACATCGCCGACGCCGCGGGCAACACGTATCCCTCCGCCCGCCGATTCCCGTCGTTCGTCGACGGCATCGGCCATGCGCTCCTCGTGCACGTCTGGCCCGGCAACCCCTGGTCGCGTCACTACCTCCAGACCAGCACCGCGGTCGAGCCCCGGGACGTCGACTGGCTGAGCGGCGCCTGCATCCTCCTCCGCCGGTCGGCGTTCGACCAGGTCGGCGGGTTCGACGAGCGGTACTTCATGTACTTCGAAGACGTCGACCTGTGCTTCCGTCTCGGCCAGGCGGGGTGGCGACGACGGTACCGGCCATCGTCCGAGATCATGCACGTGGGCGCGCATTCGACGAAGACCCGGCAGGCCGCGATGGTGCGAGCCCATCACGAGAGCGCCGCCCGCTTCGTCGGCACCAGGTACCCCGGGCCGACGCTGGCTCCCGTCCGGGCGCTCGTACGCCTCGGGCTCAAGGTCCGAGCGGTGCTCAGCACGCGCCTCGGCTGAGGTCGGGGGGCGACCGGGTCGTCGTCGATATCATCGAACCCAGAGACAGACCATGGTCGGCCCTCGGGCCGCGGGAGGCAGGATCATCATCGGAACTCGTACCCCATCTCTCGGCGGCCTTCGACGGGCTCTGGCCGGCACACCCGCGGCGGCGCTGGCGCGTCGCGAGTCATGGGCACGTCGCCTGGAACGCGTCGGAGTGCTCGACCGCGAGTACTACGCCCTGCAGACGGGTGAGGACTTCCGCACCGACCTCGACGCCCTCCGCCATTTCGTGAGCCTCCCCGAGGGCGGTGACGTCTCACTCAACCCGTTCCTCGAACCGGAGTGGCTCACCTCCCGACACGGCGACGGCACGTCCGCCACGATGCAGCTCCTGGCGCCGGAGGGCGACCGCTCCCCCGGCCCCTTCTGGCCGACGCCCCCTGTCGGCGACCCCGTCGAGGCCATCCGGGACGCATCACGGCAGGCACGCGACGAGCCCGGCTCGCCCGCAGCTCGCCATCGCGCCGTCGTCGTCGACAATGCTCGACTGCTGCGCGACCTCGCGCAGGCCGCGGCGATGACGGAGGGCGCCTCCGCTCCTCGAGCGGGCGACCTCACCGACGGCGACGTCGACGTCGTCGTGCCGTCGGGCGACGACCCGACCGACCTCTCCCTCCGTCTCGACTCGCTCGTCGCGCAGGAGCACCGCACGTGGCGAGCCGTCGTCGTGCCCGACCCGCACCCGGGCAGCACCCTCGACGTCGCCAGAGACCTCTCGACGCGCGACGCACGGATCTCGGTCCTCGATCTCGACAGCGGGAGCCACGGCGAGACCCTCGACGCAGGGGTCGCGGCCGGTTCGGCGCCGCTCGTCGCCTTCCTGCCGGTGGGCACGCGCTGGGCATCGACGCACCTCGGCACCATGGTCAGCGCCCGTGTCGATCCCGCGGCGATCGTCGTGGCGCGCTCGACGAACACGCTGACGGGGCCGGGGACCCCGCGGTCCGCCGGGGCGAGTCCCGAGTCGCTCCTCGTGCTCGGAGACGTCGTCCCCCTCGGGGCCCTCCTCGTCCCGAGACCGGCGCTCGAGTCCGTCGGACCGGTCGACACCACCCTCGGGGGCGGGCACGACTTCGATCTGGTCCTCCGCCTCCTCGAGTCCACCGCCGGCACACCGGCGTCGACGACCGTGCGACACCGCGCCCCGTCCCGCCCCGGTCTGCCCACCTCCCCCGACGACCCACGGGTCTGGGACAAGCACGTCATCGAACGCCGCTTGGTCGACTGGTCGACCCAGCGGGCCGGAGTCGACGACCGCGTGGTGGACCGACTCTCCGTCTGCATGCCGACATTCCAGGACTGGTCGATGACCATCCGAGCGGTCGACGCCGTGCTCGACACCGCCGCCGGCCGCGACGTCGAGGTGGTCGTCGTCGACAACGGATCCCGGCGCTCGGTGTCGAGCATCCTGGCGGGACGCTACGCGGACGAGCCCCGAGTGACGATCGTGAGGGCGCCGCAGAACCTGAACTTCGCTCTGGGCTCCAACCTCGCCTTCGCCCGATCCTCGGGAGCCCACGTGCTGTTCCTGAACAACGACACCGTGGTGCAGCCGGGTGCGCTCGACCTGATGATCGAACGTCTCGAGTCGGACGACACGATCGTCGCCGTCCAACCGCTGCTCCTCTACCCCGACGGAACCGTGCAGACGGCGGGCACGTTCTTCGCCGGTGAGCGCATCCTGCCGTGGCACCTGCTGGCCGGGCACCCCCGCGAAGACGCGGAACGCGGCGACCTGCGCCGGTTCAGCGCCGTCACGGCCGCGGCGATGGCGATGCGCGCCTCCGACGTCGTGGCCCTGGAGGGCTTCGACACGAGATTCACGAACGGACTCGAGGACGTCGACCTCTGTCTGCGGGGGCTGGCCCTCCGGACGGAGGCCCATCACGAGGTGGAGACCCGCGCGGTCGTCGAACACCACGAGAGCAAGAGCACCGGCCGGAAGGTGACCAACACGGTCAACCGGTCGCTCTTCGACGAGCGGTGGAGTGGCGCGTATCCGGTCTCCGATCTCCCCCGCTACGAGCACTTCGGTCTCGCGGCCCCGCATCTCGGGGCGACGCCGCCGGCCGAGTTCCGCATGCTGCGCCGCGCCTACCCGGTCGTCGTCCGCCCCCGGCGGGACGTCGCCACCGGTCCCCGCGCGGGCGAGCCGTGCCTCCGGTGGGCCGTGAAGACGCCCACCGACTCGACGGTGTCGACCGGCACCGACGATCCCCTCGTCCGGCGACTCGTCGCCGCTCTCGAACGGAACGGGCAGGAGGTCGTCGTCGACGGCCGCCAGAACCACTACCGCGCGTCGGGAGACCTCGACGATGTGACGCTCACCCTCGAGGGCGAGACGCCCGTCAGCCCGCAACCCGGATCATTCGCCGTCCTGTGGCGGACCCGCACCGAGGCGCTCGGACCCCTCGAACGACAGATCCACGACGTCGTCGTGCCGCTCACCGCGAGTCACGACGTCGACACCGAGACAGACCGCCTGGTCGAGCTGGCGCTCGCCGAGGCCCGAAAGGACAACCGATGACCCTCGCCATGACCATGATGGTCCGAGACGAAGCCGACATCGTCGAGTCGATGCTCGAGTTCCACCTCGCGCAAGGCGTCGATGTCGTCATCGTCACCGACAACGGCTCCCTCGACGGCACGGCCGAGATCCTGCAGCGCTACGCCGACGACGGCCGCATCGTCCTCCACCACGACCCCGTGCAGAAGAAGCAGCAGGGCGACGTCGTGACGAAGATGGCGCGCGAGGCCTACACGGAGCACGGGGCGGACTGGGTCATCAACGCCGACGCCGACGAGTTCATCCGACCCCTCGACCCGGCGAAGACGCTCTCGGAGGTCTTCGCGAAGATGCCCGTCGAGCTGCAGTCGTTCCCCGTCCCGGTCACGAACATGGTCGGTCGTCCCGCCCGGAGCGGGGCGGGCATCGACAGACTCGTCTGGCGCGACCACCGCAGCGAGGCGGCCCTCAAGGCCGTCGGCGTCCACGCCCAGCCGACGCCGAACGCCGTGCACGTCGGTTCCGCCGACGTCGTCGTCCGTCAGGGGAACCACTACGTGTCGATCACCAGCAAAGGACGTCCCCCGGCCGGCCTCGAGCTCGAGGTGCTCCACCTCCCCTGGCGCTCGTGGGCGCAGTTCGAGCACAAGGTCCGCATCGCCGGTGAGTCGTACCGTGCCAATCCGGACCTCAAGCCGAGCCCCAACCACCACGGCATGCGTGACTTCGCGCGACTCGAACAGGACCGCCTGCTGCCCGCGTACCTGATCCGCCAGCCGGACCCGCGCCTCCTCGGCTCAGACGGCGACGAGTTCGTCCACGACGACTCCCTCGCCCGGTCGCTGGCCGCACTGCCTCGCCCCACCAGCCCCCTCGCGGCCGCGGACGACGAAGCGATGTCCGACGAGGAGATCGCCGCCCAGCGCGAGATCGGCCTGCACAACCTCATGATCGAGATCGACGGACAGGCGGTGCTCGCCGCCAGCAAGGCCCGATGGGACGACGAACGACGACGGATGCAGAAGGCGCTCAACGCCAAGGACGCGGAGATCGCGCAGTTCCGTCAGCGTCGGATCGTGCGCATGGCCGATCGGCTCGGTGCCGTCATCAGGAAGAGCTGACCCGCGGGCCGTCTCGGTGTCCGGCCCTCGCCTCCACCGCGCTCTCCAGGAGGGTCCGGGCCCGACTCGCGAACGAGTGCTCGGTCGCGATGATCGCGGCTCTCGCCAGCCGTGCCTCGTCGTCCGGCCAGGCGTGCGCCGGGTCCGTGGCCGCGGTCAGCTCCTCGCGAGAGGCGACCTGGGCGACGCTGTCGCCGAACAGCTCGTCGATTCCGGCGACGGGGTCGGAGACGACGCGGGCACCCGAAGCGACGGCGTCGAAGAGACGGTTGCTGACGAAGCCCTGCGCCGCCATGTCCGCCCAGTGGTCGTTGAGCACGACGCGAGCGCTGCGATAGGCGGCGGAGAGCTGCTCGTTCGGCAGGAAGGCGCCCTTGACGAGACGAGGGTCGACGTGATCGAGCCAGCCACCACCGTAGATGTCGACGTCGATCCCGGCCTCGACGGCTTCACGGACCAGGGGCCGGTACTCGCCCCGGGTCGAACCGACGAAGAGGACGTCGGATGCGAGGTCCGCGTCGGACGCACCGGGGTGGAACCGAGCGGGATCCGTCGCCTGGAGCAGCGGGACGACGTCGACGCCGGTCTTCTCGGCGGTCTCCGCCGACCAGGTGAACGAGGCCGCGAACACCCGGTCGTAGGCGGTCAGCTCGTCGGCCGTGACCTCGTCCGGATGGCTGATGACCCAGAGCAGGTCGATCCTCTCCGCGCTCGTCGGCGGGGACTGGAGACCTCTGATGACGAGCGACACGTCGTCCAGGTGCTGCGTCGCCGGCCGCCGGTGGGAGTGCCGCCGATCGATGACGACCCGCTGCCCGAGAGCTCGGAGTTCGCGGGCGAGGTCGTCGGCGAAGAACGTGTCGCCCCAGGTGTCGCCCAGGGGGCCGGCGCTCGCGGCCGTCTTGATGGACCACCGGAGGCGCGGGTAGTCCCCCGCGGCAGCGTGCCGACGGTCGACGCGCCCGCCTCGCACGGTCGAGACGCCGTCGGATGACGTCAGGGGCGCGGCCGCATCGACCGTGAACCCCGCGCTCTCCAGAGCCCGGAGCGCTTCGCCGCCGGCCCGGATCATGCTGACCGACTCGGAGTCGTGCGGTGCCTCGACTCCCCGCTCGACCCTGCCGGAACGGTTCAGACGACCGGTCACGACGAAGGTCGCGCCGCCCGGCACCCGCCCGGTGATCGCGGCGATCGCGGTCGCCTGGTGGCCGGTCCGCGGTGCAGGCGCCAGGTCGATCGTCTTCGCGACGAAGGCCGGCTGGTCGGCGGCGGCGATCCGGTTCTCCTTCGCCGCCGAGACGTCTTCGAGGGGGAAGCCGGAGAAGAGCGACTCGAGGGGGTCTTGCGCCCTGTGCCGTACGGCGCCGGCACTGAGGACCACGTCGTCCTTCCCCTGGACGACGGCCTGGACGACTCCGCCCCGTTCGTCTCGGGCGGCGAGCAGTTCTCGGACGGTCGCCGACTCGACCTCGATCGACGCGTCGAGCACGACCGTCGTGGCGCCGCTCGCCGTGTCGAGGGCCTGGGTGTAGGCGGCCTCCCAGGTGGGGAGCAGATCACGACTCGCCCACTCGGCGCCCAGGAGGTCCGGTGGGCTCCAGTGCGCGGGCGGTGCGGACTCGGGGACGAGATGCGCCGCGACGAGGACCTCGGAGGGCTGACCGACGAGGGCCACCCGCAGTCTCGCGAGCCGGTCGTCGAGCAGAGGGAGCTGATCCTGACGGACCGTCAGGAGGACCGACACCAGCGACGGATCGAGCGGCCGCGTCCGGGCGGCCGCCGGTCGAGCGCGACGCCGCTCCGCAGCACGTCGTCGCCACGAGCCCAGCCACCGAGCCGCTGTCGTCCGGGGGCGGCGGAGGGCCGTGAGACCAGTGAGTACCCGGGACCTGAGTGACATGTCGTGATGCCTTTCGGAGTGCGGCGACAGGGCCAGGAGGACGCCGTCAGGCCAGGAGGCGCCTGAGGTAGACCCCGTAGCCGCTCTTGGCGAGCGGGGCGGCGAGAGCCTCGAGCTGGGCGTCGTCGATCCAGCCGGCGCGCCAGGCGATCTCCTCGACGCAGCCGATCTTGAACCCCTGTCGGTCTTCGATGACCCGGACGTACTCGCTGGCCTGCATCATCGACTCGAAGGTGCCGGTGTCGAGCCACGCGGTCCCGCGATCGAGCACCTGGACCCGGAGACGACCCGACTCGAGGTACCGCTCGTTGACGGTCGAGATCTCGAGCTCGCCCCGGGCGCTGGGCTCGATCGTCTTCGCGATCCGGACGACGTCGTTGTCGTAGAAGTAGAGACCGGGCACCGCGTAGTTGCTCTTCGGCTGCGTGGGCTTCTCCTCGATCGACACGGCCGTGAAGTCGTCGTCGAACTCGACGACGCCGTAGGCGGTCGGATCGGACACGTGGTAGGCGAAGATGGTCGCCCCATCGACCTGAGCGTTCTGGCGGAGGCTGGAGCCCAGGCCCGTGCCGTGGAAGATGTTGTCGCCGAGCACGAGCGCGACGCTGTCGTCGCCGATGAAGTCCTCTCCGATGACGAACGCCTGCGCCAGGCCGTCGGGCGAGGGCTGCACGGCGTACTCGATGGTCATGCCGAGGTGCGAGCCGTCGCCGAGGAGCGCGCGGAACTGGTCGTTGTACTCGGGCGTCGTGATCACGAGCACCTCGTTGATCCCGGCCATCATGAGCGTCGACAAGGGGTAGTAGACCATCGGCTTGTCGTAGATCGGCATCAGCTGCTTCGAGATGCCCTTCGTGATCGGCCAGAGACGAGTCCCGCTGCCCCCCGCGAGGATGATGCCCTTCATCGTCCGGCTCCCGTCCGCAGGGTGTCGTAGTAGGCGCGCGCGGCGTCCCAGGTGGGGAGCAGACCCGCCTCGGCCGCCTCGGCGAGAGTCGGAGCGTCGGTGTCCTTGGGCGAGAGGAGCAGCTCGCCGGCCTCGTCGGGGAAGGCCAGTGCGACCTGCTCGTCGAGAGGGTCGATGCCGTGCTCCCGTGTCGGCTGGTAGACGTCGGTGACGAGATAGCTGACGGTCGCGCCCTCGGTCAGTGCGACGAAGCAGTGCCCGAGCCCCTCGGACACGAAGATGGCGCGTCGGTCGACGTCGTCGAGACGGACGCTGTCCCACTGGCCGAAGGTCGGCGAGCCGACCCGGATGTCGACGACGAAGTCGAGGACGGCACCGTGCGTCGCCGTGACGTACTTGGCCTGACTCGGCGGCACGTCGGCGAAGTGGACGCCGCGCACCGTGCCGCGCTTCGACACCGACGTGTTCGCCTGACGCAGGTCGATCGACCTGCCGGTGGCCTTCTCGAGCTCGTCGAACCGGTACCACTCGAGGAACGTCCCGCGGTCGTCGTCGAACTGGCGGGGGGTCACTTCGTACGCGTCGGGGACGCTCAACTCACGGATCTGCACGGCCCCGAGTCTAGACGAACCCGTCTCGCGCATCGGAGGATCCCACTCCGACCGCGTGCGCGATCCCGGCTAGCATGGCGGGCGGCCCGCCCCGCCGGGCGCGCCTCCGGCCCTCGTCGAAAGGACCCCGTCGTGTCGATGCAGACGCCCGCGAACGTCCCCCTCCTCTCCGTGGTCGTCCCCACGCACGACGTCGCCACGTGGTTGACGGAGTGCCTCGACACCATCGCCCGTCAGGACGTCGACCTCGAGGTCATCGTGGTCGACGACCACTCGACCGACGACACCCTGGCACTGGCCCGACGACGAGCCGAGGCGGATCCCCGATTCCGCGTCCTCGAGGCGACGGGTCGAGGCGGCGCCGCCGCCCGGAACCAGGGCGTCGAGCAGGCGCGCGGCCGCTACCTCATCTTCGCCGACGGCGACGACATCGTCCCCCGGGGCGCGTACGCCGCACTGGTCGGCGCTCTGGAGGCCTCCGGCGACGACCTCGCAGTCGGCGACTTCCTCAAGTTCAACGCCCGGACGACGTGGCGGCCCTCGAAGGGGTTCGACGCGTTCTCCGAGCACCGGTCGTCCGTCGCCATCGACGACGTCCCCTCCCTCATCCGCTTCAGGGCCTGCTGGCACAAGGCGTTCAGACTCGAGAAGTGGCGGGCCGACGGTCTGCTCTTCCCGTCGGTCCCCCGCTCGAACGACATCGTGCCCATGACTTCGGCGCTCCTGGGCGCCGCGTCGATCTCCGTCGTCACGGATGTGGTCTACACCTACCGCGACCGACCCGGGCACGGCTCGATGACGAAGAAAGCGGGCCAGCTGGCGGGGACTCTGAGCTACTTCAGCGAGGAGGCGCGGTGCACCGAGCTCGTCGTGCGCGACGGCCGCGAGGCGGTCGTCCAGGAGTACTTCTCCATGGTGCTCGTCAACGACGGATGGGTCCACCTCCGCAAGCTCATGGCGCAGGGACGCATCCCCATCTCCCCGGCCGAACGCGAGGAGCTGGCATCCGTCGTCACGACGCTGCTTTCCGAGGCTCCCACCGACGTCGTCGAGCGCCTCGGCCCCAACCAGAACCGCATCTACCGTGTGGTCGGCGCCGGTCGCGTCGATCTCGTGTGGAGTCTCCCCGGCGTCCCGGGGACGACGGACGTCGTCCCCGACGACCCGGCCGACATCCTCGCCGCCGTCTCCCGTGCCGGGGAGCTCGTGACGCTCCTCGGCGGACTCGGCGACCCGGAGGCCGGCGAGACCGTCGTCGAGCGCATCGTCATGCCGCATCTCCTCGCGCTGTCTTTGTCGGACGACGACGACGCCAAGGCGGAGGCGTCCAGACTCAGCGCGGTCTTCCCCGCGACGAGCCTGAACACCTCGACAGCGGGCGTCGTGGGCCTGGCCGCGGGGTCCGCCTGGGCCCGCCTGGCCCGGCTCGCCGACCTCGTCCGAGATCTCCGGGTCGACGTCGACGACTTCGACGGCCGGCGTGCCATGCTCTCGTCGTCGGGTCAGTCCCCTGACGTGCCGGTCAGCCTCCTTCTGCAGCATGCGTCAGGGCACTCGGTCGAGTGGACGGAGCTGCCCCCCTCGAACACGGCCACGGCGGCGCTGCCGCGTCGAGTCCGCACCACCCCCGGGGTGTGGTCCGTCCGCGCGCAGGTCGACCTCGAGGGCACGCACGTGGAACTCCCGGCGCGCGTCTCGCGGTTCGCGCTGCAGCGCCCGGCGGACCCTCTGGCCTCGGTCGTCGTGGCGCAGGCGGACGACGCCGACAGCGAGCTGCAGTTCATCACCCGCTCGCGTCTCGTCCGGCGTCTCGCCGGGGCCGCCCTCAGACGGGCCCGGGCGACGGCGGGTCGGATCAGGCGCTGATCGAGTCGTAGAGCGACAGCATGTCGGTCGCCATGGCGTACGGCGTGTACCCGAGCGCGTAGGCGCGTGCCGACGCGCGGAGCTCGGGCGAGGGCTCGAACTCCGCGAGACAGGCCGCCAGCGCTTCGACGCCGCCGGCCGCGTCGTAGAAGCGGACCCAGCTCTCGTCGGCGAACTGCTCGACCAGATGAGGGAAGGCCGGCACGACGACCGGCAGACCGAAGGTCGAGGCCAGATGGATGCTGCCCGAGTTGAGGATGGCGGCGTAGGGCACGACGAGGACGTCCGCGGCCGCGAACCACCGCCCCGCCTGGTCGTCCGGGACGTAGCCGAAGCTCGTGACGATCTTGGAGTCCTCGGGGATCATCGCCTCCGTCTCGAGGCGGTCGACGTGCGAGGCGTGCCCGGCGAGCAGGAGGGTGTCTCCCGTGCGGCCGACGGCCGAGATGAGGGCGGAGATGCCCTTGTAGGGCTTTATGTGCCCGAAGAACAGGACCGTCGTGCCCGACGAGGCGTCGAGCTCCAACGACGCCCGCGCCTCGTCTCGTGACCAGGCCTGGTCGTACAGCCCCTCGTAGCTCGGGTGACGGACGAGAGCCTCCTTGTCGAGGGGGATGTCGAAGACGTCCGCCACGACCCCGCGCGTCTGAGGAGACATCACGTGGACCTTGGCGGCGAGAGCGACGAGTCCGTTGCTGAGCTCGGTCTCCTGGCGAGGCCACGGGCAGTCGTGAGGGAGGCGGTTGTGGACCGTCCAGACGAAACGGACCCCGCGCTCGGTCGCCTCCCGGATGGTCGAGAGCACGAGCTGCATCCGACGCTCGGCCTCGGCCTCGTCGGGCGCCGTCTGGATCAGCAGGGAGGTCCAGTGCAGGTGGATGACGTCCCCGGACTCCAAGGTGCCGATCTTCGTCAGGAAGGGCGTGAGTCGTCGCTGCTCGTTCACCACCCAACCGTCCGCACGGATGGCCAGATAGGACACGTTGAGGTAGGGGTTCTCCGGCCAGTACGGGAACACCACCACCGTGGGGTGTCTTGAGTCGCTCACGGTTCCTCCTCCAGGGTCGGCACATGAGTCTAGGGCAGCCGCGGTGTGATCCCGCAGGGTCTGCTGTTACCCTCGGTCCCGCGATTCCGGCGACGGTCGTCCGGAGAGGACTCCACATGCCCACACCCTGCATCCGACCACTCCCGACGGGTTCCAGAGGGTCGTGCCGTGCCTGACCTGCACACGGTCGTGCGAGGGGTGCCGGTCGTACGGTGGGATCCTCTCCGTCCGCATCCCGACGGCCCGCGCCGCGTCTCGAACTTCGGCGATCTCCTCGGCCCTCTCATCATCCGGGAGCTGCTCGGTCGGGTGCCCGTCGTCGTCCCGGATCGGCGCCGACTCGTAGCCGTCGGATCCGTCCTCCACTTCGCCCGACCCGGCGACGTCGTCTGGGGCTCGGGCGTCAACGGCAAGATGCCGCCGGTCGCGCTCGGCGCCGGGGACCTCGACGTCCGCGCGGTGAGGGGGCCTCTCACACGCGCCGCGCTCGCCCTCGCCGGGATGGAGCCGGGCGACGTCATCGGGGACCCCGCGCTGCTGATCCCCGAGCTCGTGCCCGACCTGGTGCACCGGGCCGGAGGAGCCAGGACTCGGGACGTCACGATCATCCCCAACCTGAACGACCGGAAGGACCACCGGAACGACCCCAGGGCCGTCGACCCGACGGCTCCCCTCCTCGAGGTGCTCCGGGCGATAGCCGAGAGCCGACTCGTCGTGGCCTCGTCGCTCCACGCCCTGATCGTCGCGGATGCTCTCGGTGTAGACGCCGTGCCCTTGGCCTCCCGGGCCGAGCACCCTTTCAAGTACGCGGATCACTACGCGGGGACGGGCCGTCGCGAGGTCCTGCCGGCGCGCACGGTGGAGGACGCCCTGGCGTCCTCCCCGCCGCCGCCCCTGTCGCTCGACCTGATGCCGCTGCGCCGGAGCTTCCCCCTCGATCTGTGGGACGTCGAGGCGTCGCACGACCGGACCCGCGCCTCCTCGGCCACCCCTCCGGCACGGCCCCGGTGCACCGCGGCCGAAGAGGCCGACCGGCACGCCTCAGAGGAGACGCTGGCGCGCTGGCTCGAGGCGTTCGGACGCCCGCCCGAGCCGTGGCGGTTCAGGACGGCTGCGGCGTCAGCG
>Ga0308170_10003452_pt1 | contig 12920 bp, 10 predicted proteins | sample PhyBR2_2_FD_202136 | JGI IMG/M metagenome (GOLD analysis project Ga0308170, IMG submission 202136) | Phyllosphere microbial communities from UC Gill Tract Community Farm, Albany, California, United States - DLSLSB.R2 | ecosystem: Host-associated > Plants > Phyllosphere > Unclassified | place... | reverse complement strand
AGGCTTCCATCTTCTCGATCACGCGCGGCAGCACGGTCTCGGAGCTGGCGGTGGAGTAGGCCAGCACCAGCTCATCCTTGAAGATGCGCATCAGCTTGAGCACCGAGAAGCCGAACAGACGAGCGATCAGGCCCAGCACCACGAAAGCGAAGAAAGCGATGGCGACGTAAACCAGGATCACCAGTTTCGCCAGCGGCAACAGGGAGGCGAAACCGAAGTTGGCGACCGTCACCGCGATCAGCGCGAACACGCCGATGGGCGCGTACTGCATGATCATGTGTGTCACCTTGAACATGCTTTCCGACACGCCCTGGAACATCTTCACCAGCGGTTCGCGCAGGTCCGATTGCAGGCTGGACAGGCCCAGTCCGAACAATACGGAGAAGAAGATGATCGGCAGCATCTCGCCACGGGCGACCGCTGCGAAGATGTTCGATGGGATCAGGTTGAGAATGGTCTCGACGAAGGCATGCTCATGCTGGACTTCGGCGGCGGTGGCCTGGTACTTGGAAATATCCACAGTGCCCAGGGTGCTCATGTCGATGCCGCTGCCCGGCTGGAAGAAGTTGGCCAGCAGCAGGCCGACGACGATGGCGATGGTGGTGACGACTTCGAAATAAAGAATGGTCTTGAGGCCGATACGCCCCAGTTTCTTGGCGTCGCCGACCCCGGCAATGCCGACGATCAAGGAGGAAATCACGATCGGAATCACGATCATCTTGATCAAGCGGATGAAGATATCCCCGGCCGGTTGCAGCACGTTGCTGATCCACCAGGCCTTCTCGGCACTGAAATGGTTGAGCAGCGCGCCCAGTGCAATCCCGAGCACCAGACCGATGAGGATCTGCCAGGCGAGGCTTAATCTTGCCTTCTTCATATCATTACCCTTACTTCAGTTGGACTCGGGCAGCGGCACGAACACGGTTGCCAATGGCAATAAAGGTTCGCGCCGCTGCCCCCGTATAAGGTCACCCCGAGCGCGCTAGCGGCTAACTGGCAGGCGAAAAAAGGCGCAACTATTGCGATGCAAGGGGAGGCCGTCTAATGCCGTAAACGCCTACCCTATGCCGAATCGGCATGAGATTTTCAAAACGAAACGAGCGTCCCGACCGAATCTAATCGAACGTTCTGGCGGGCATAAGCGCCGTGAAACGGCCATTTCAGCGTAGCCCGGCCTTCGCGGGCATACCTGCGGATCCGATGAAATGCAGGCGAATCCAGACATGCCCATGGACGCAAAAGCGCGGGCATTCTCCGATATACGGTCGGGCATGGGGGGATAAATCGAACGATGGAGACAAAATGCCGCATCGGGCAGTGGTGCGAGGCGTCGATCTGGCAGCCGCTCTGGCGCAAGCATTGGGTGCGATAAGCTCTCCGCAAGTTCGCCAAGCCACCGTGGCTTTGCGAACTTGCGTCGCAGCTTTTACCTGACCCGGCCCTTTCGCAGGCACCCCTTGTGCCCGTAGGTCACTCCGACCCTAAGCGGTCAGAACGTCCCAGCCCCCTGGTCATGCAGCAGCCCTCCTCGGGCTGTGCGGAAGGAAAAGCAAGGTTGCTTTTCCCGTTCTCAAAAATCAGTACCAGTTTGGATCTTTCTTGAGTTGTTCCCTTAACAGTTCCTGCATACCTTCATCGGGCTTGCCAAGAAACCGGTAGTCGGCATGACGCGTGGGCGACTTGTCGGCCGGCAATCCGGCAGGCACCTCAACCAGCATTGCGTAGGCCTCGTCCTTGTCAAAACTGAAGGCCACGATCAGGCGTTTACTGCGGCATGTCGCCTGGGTTTCGCACAGAGGGCCGACCAGATATTTCTCGCCATCTTCCTCGACGGCGTTCATCTGTTGCGAATCGCCCGACAGGTTCATCACCCATTCCGGCAAGCGTTCCTCTTTTCGAACGACGTGCTGCCAGGTCTCGCGGTACTGCGGGTCTGCCTCAAGCAGTTGATTGACCCGCATCTGTCCATCATTGGCAGCCATTGCCGTGGCACAGCCGCCCAAAAGCAGGGCGGCGGCCAGTCCTTTATAGGGAACGCCCATGGTCAGCCTCGACCACGACGACCAAAGAAGAAGGAAGCGATGAACATCACCAGGAACACGACAAAGAGAATCTTGGCGATGCCCGTGGCGGTGCCTGCGATACCACCGAAGCCCAGTACGGCGGCGATGATGGCAATAATCAGGAAAGTAATTGCCCAGCTCAACATGGTGATTCTCCTTACGCTTTTCTATTTAGTGAGGGTCTGGCGGTGATGGTTCCGGTGCACTGGACGACCGGTCTCATCGAGTTAAAAAACCCAACGCTCCTGACGGGGCATGTCAGTGACGGGTTGGGCCTGGTCGACCTCCATCATTCGCATTGAAGCGGTGGCTTCCGCGACGCTGTTTACGGCGCTGAAATGCGTCTGAGGAGCGCGATACACAGAAACCTGAGGCGCCTCGGGCTGGCGGCTTTCGTGCCAGAGAAGAAGCTGTTGGCTTGCTACCAGAGTGATCAGCAGCGCCAGAACAGCCCACAAACCCTGCTGGATATGCAGGGAAGAGATTCGAAATTGGGCGGCACGTTGACGATTCATCCTGAAATTCCTCCCCACCCGAGTGGTGATTTGGTTGAGGCGTTCTAACGCCACGTTTGATTCAGAACATTGCAGTCGCCGTGCCAGATTTTTTATCGGCACAAATCTCAATTAAAACAAAGAGTTATGAAAGCCGTGCACGATGTTGGGAGCGCATCCTGCACGATGGCACGATGGGAGTCGTGCGAATTGCACGAAGGGAAAAGGGAAGGGCGATAGATTCTTTTTGAATTGCCCGTCTGAAACAGCTGTAGGAATGAGCGAGCCGAACCGTAAGACCCACGCGGCTCATGAAAAAAGCAGCTTAAATCAATATTTTAGCCACCCGGCGTCCACAGGGCCGTTCGCGGTGGGTAATATCCCCTCAGAAATGACCATGCAACTTGCCCGATTTTTCTGACACTAACCAACATCATTCATTAAAGGAGCGTAGGAAAGATGGAATCCGCCACTGAGCATCAAGGCCGCATTCTGCTGGTGGACGATGAGTCCGCCATCCTGCGTACGTTCCGTTATTGCCTTGAAGACGAAGGCTATACCGTCGCCACCGCCAACAGCGCCGCCCAGGCCGATGCCTTGCTGCAACGCCAGGTATTCGACCTGTGCTTTCTCGACTTGCGCCTGGGTGAAGACAACGGCCTGGACGTCCTGGCGCAGATGCGTATTCAGGCGCCATGGATGCGGGTAGTGATCGTCACTGCTCACTCGGCTGTCGATACCGCTGTCGATGCGATCCAGGCCGGGGCGGCGGATTATCTGGTCAAGCCTTGCAGCCCGGATCAACTGCGCCTGGCGACCGCCAAGCAATTGGAAGTGCGCCAATTGTCGGCAAGGCTCGAAGCCCTCGAGGGGGAAGTACGCAAGCCCAAGGATGGCCTCGATTCCCACAGCCCGGCGATGAAAGTGGTCCTGGAAACTGCCCGCCAGGTGGCCAGCACCGATGCCAATATTTTGATTCTCGGCGAGTCCGGCACCGGTAAAGGCGAGCTGGCCCGGGCGATCCACGGCTGGAGCAAGCGTGCGAAGAAGTCCTGCGTGACCATCAATTGCCCATCATTGACCGCTGAGTTGATGGAAAGCGAATTGTTCGGCCATAGCCGTGGGGCATTCACCGGCGCCAGCGAGAGCACCTTGGGCAGGGTCAACCAGGCCGATGGTGGAACGCTGTTTCTCGACGAGATCGGCGATTTTCCCCTGACGTTGCAGCCAAAATTATTGCGCTTCATCCAGGACAAGGAATATGAGCGGGTAGGCGACCCGGTGACCCGTCGCGCCGACGTGCGGATTCTTGCCGCGACCAACCTCAACCTGGAGGACATGGTGCGCGACGGACGTTTTCGCGAAGACCTGCTGTATCGCCTGAACGTCATCACCCTGCACCTGCCGCCCCTGCGCGAGCGCACCGAAGACATCCTGACCCTGGCCGACCGTTTCCTGGCGCGCTTCGTCAAGGAATATGCACGTCCGGCCCGGGGTTTCAGCGACGAGGCTCGCGAAGCGCTGCTAGGCTACCGCTGGCCAGGCAATATTCGGGAGCTGCGAAACGTGGTCGAGCGTGCCAGCATCATCTGCCCCCAAGAGAAAGTCGAAATCAGTCACCTGGGCATGGCCGAGCAACCGGTCAACAACGCGCCGCGAATCGGTGCCGCGCTAAGCCTCGACGAATTGGAGAAAGCCCATATCGGCGCGGTGCTGGCCACGGCCGACACCCTCGACCAGGCGGCCAAGACGCTGGGTATCGATGCCTCCACGCTGTATCGCAAACGCAAGCAGTACAACCTGTGAGCGAGACGTCATGAAACTGGCAATGAAGCTGCGCACCCGATTGTTCCTCAGCATCTCGGCCCTGATTACGGTGGCGCTGCTGGGGTTGGTGCTGGGGCTGGTCAGTGTCATGCAAATGGCCAACACCCAGGAACAATCGGTACGCGACAACTTCCTCTTGCTGGACCTGGGGCTCAAGCTGCGCCAGACCCTGGGCGATCAGTTGATGATCATGCTCGACGACAAGCCCGACCTTGCTGCGCTGGAACAGTCCAAGCAGCAATACCTGGCGCTGATCGACGAGGGCATCGCCCATGAGCGCGCGCTGGATGACTCGGCCATCAGCTTCAGCAAGGCCAAGGCCGACTACATCGACTTCTTCCAAGCCTTCACCGCCTCTCGCCAGGATCCGCAACAGCTCGCCGGCATCCAAGGTCTCACCGATAAATTCGATGTGCTGCGCAACGGGCTGATCGAAGGTTATCGGCACGCTCTGAACAACATCAGTGAGACTCAAGACCGCGCCCGTGAACGCGCGTTGCTGATTTCCGCGCTGCTGGGGTTGGTTGGGCTGGCCGTGCTGATCATCGGTTTTATTACGGCCCACGGTATCGCCCGGCGTTTCGGGGCCCCGATCGAGGCGCTCGTCGCGGCGGCAGACGACATCGGCCAGGGCAATTTCGAAGTGACGCTGCCGATTTCCTCTGCCGCCGAGCTGAATCTGCTCACACGTCGTTTCGGGATCATGGCCCAGGCCTTGCGTGAGCACCAGGCCACCAATATCGATGAACTGTTGGCCGGCCAGCAGCGCTTGCAGGCGGTGCTCGACAGCATTGACGACGGCTTGCTGATGATCGACCGCCAAGGCCGCCTGGAACACCTCAATCCGGTGGCCCAGCGTCAGTTGGGTTGGGATGAGGAACGCCTGGGTCATGGATTGGGCGAGGCATTGGGGCGACTGGAGCTGGATGAAGAGCTGCAACTGGTACTTCGCGGTGGCACGCTGGAGCGCGCACCGGAGGACTTGAGCATCGAAGTGGATGGTGAAACCCGCGTATTGACCTACAGCCTCACGCCGGTCAGCCATACCCAGGGCCACATCCTCGGCGCGGTGATGGTGTTGCATGACGTCACCGAACAACGCGCCTTCGAACGGGTGCGCAGCGAATTCGTGCTGCGAGCCTCGCATGAACTGCGCACACCGGTGACGGGCATGCACATGGCCTTCGGCCTGTTGCAGGAGCGCGTGCACTTTGCCGAGGAATCCCGCGAGGCTGACCTGCTCAACACGGTCAATGAAGAAATGCAGCGGCTGATGCAGCTTATCAACGACCTGCTGAATTTCTCTCGCTACCAGAATGGCCTGCAAAAACTGACCCTGGCGCCTTGCTCCATCGAAGAGCTGTTGGAGGCGGCCCGGCTGCGATTTGCCGAGCAGGCCGAAACCCGGGGTGTCGAATTGCGTGTGGAGCTTCAGGGCACGTTGCCAAGATTGCATGCCGACGCGGCGCAACTGGACCGTGTGCTGGATAACCTGATCGACAACGCCATGCGCCACACCGGCGACAATGGCCAGATCCGTTTGCAGGCCCGGCGCCACGGCGAACGGGTCATCATCAGTGTCGAGGACAATGGCGAAGGCATCGCCTACGGCCAGCAGGGACGGATCTTCGAGCCGTTCGTGCAGGTCGGACGCAAGAAGGGCGGCGCAGGCCTGGGACTGGCGCTGTGCAAGGAGATCGTGCAGCTGCACGGTGGCCGCATGGGCGTTTACTCGAGACCGGGGCAGGGCACGCAGTTCTACATGGCGCTGACGGTCTGAGGCCGATCAGGCTTCGTCGTCCAGGCGTCGTCCGATCAGCCGTCGACCCCGTGTAATCAATTCGATGAGCTGCACCGCGCTGAGCGCATGGGCAAACAGCCAACCCTGGCCGAACCTCACCCCTTCGCTGCTTAGAAAGGAGGCCTGGGCTTCGTGCTCGATACCTTCGGCAATCACCTTGAGCTGCAACGCATGGGCCATGCGAATGATATGCGGGGCCACGCCGCTGCTGGCGGCATCGTGGCCGAGGGCGTCGATGAAGGCCTTGTCGATTTTCAGGCAATCGACCGGCAGGGTTTGCAGGTAGGCCAGGCTGCAATAACCGGTGCCGAAATCGTCGATCAATACCTGATGCCCGACATCACGCAGCGATTGCAGGTTATCCCGGGCGACCAACACATCGATCAAGCCGCGTTCGGTCACTTCGAAGGCGATCTGGTGCGCCGATACTCGATGCCGAGCCAGCAACCGCGCAATCACCTCACCGATGCGCGGCACCATCACATCGCAGGCCGCCAGGTTCACTGAAATGTACAGCTGCGGATTGGCGCGCAACATCTGGCCCAACTGATCAAACAGCCGCTGCAACACAAAGTCGGTGATCTGGCGAATCTGCCCGGTATTCTCGGCCATCGGAATGAACAGATCCGGACTGGTGAGGGTGCCGTCCGGTCGTCGCCAGCGCAGCAGGGCTTCGGCCCCGACACAGTTGCGGCTGTTCAGGTCGAAGATCGGCTGGTACAGCACCTGCAACTCACCACGCCGGATAGCCCGATTCAGCTCGGCATCCATGGACTGGCGCTGGCGCGCCAACAAAAACACCTGGAAGCCGATGCCCAGGCCCAGCACCAGGCTGAAGGGAAATATCCACCACGCGGCTGCTGGCATGCTGTAGCTGTTGCGCGGGGCGATCAGCACCAACTGATACTCCGGGCTGTCGGTGGGCATCCGATAGATCAGCCGGGTCTGCGTCACTTGCAAAGCCTTCTGGCTTTTTGGTGGCCAGGGCTCCGTGGGCGGCCAATACTGCTCGGTGCCCAACACGGGAATGGCCCGCTCGCCATGATCGACCACCACCAGCAGGCTGCTGTCCGGTGGCAGATCGACCACGTCGGTCAGATGGCCGCGAGAGGTGGCCACCCGAAAATTGCCGCGCCCCAGCATCAAGGCGGCGCGGTCTTCATCAGGTTCGGTGGTGGTGTTGAGCCAGTAGCTATAGGTCGGGCCGCGGATATCGGGGGGGCGGGTAACTGATAGTCCACTCTGCCGGGGACGATTGGAGCACACGCCGCTGCCATCGATATATACCGCTTCGTAAACGAAACGGTAGTTGAAACTGACCTGCCGCAACGTCGCGATCATGTCATCGTCGCATCCCCGTAGCGGCTGGTTCTGGAGGTCGTCGAGGCTTTCACGCAGCTGCCCGAACAACTGCTCCAGCCGTTGCAGGAAGCGCTCGCCCTGGGCATTCATCAGGTCGCTCTCACGCTGCTGCGCCTGCTGCCTGACCACAAGCAGACCCACCCCCAGCAACAAGGCTGTACTCAGGACAGCCGCCATCACCGCCAGGAACACGGGGCGATGGAGCCAGCTCTGCAGGGTTTCGCGGGCAGCCGTCATCATGGGTAATCCGAAAGTTACCAATGAGTTATAGCTGCTGATTTGGATCTAGCCTTGATCGTCAGACGGGCGTCATTATTTTGTCTGGTTGAGCACCTGCAAGAGCGCGGCGCTTTGTGCGTCCGGCATGCCATCGAACCGGGTCGGCCGATAGTGCATCTGGAAGGCGGCCAGTACATGGTGCGTGGCGACATCCCATTCGCCGGTCTGTGGCGTTGGGTAGCCGAGACGGGCCAACTCCACCTGGAACCAGCTGGCACTGGGCAGCTGCGTCGCGAAGGTGGGCTGCAGGCGCGCTACGGCCTGTTCGTCGGGCCAGACGCCCAGGCCCGCCTGGGCCAGGCGCTTCCATGGAAACAGCGGGCCCGGATCCAACTTGCGCAGGGGGGCGATGTCGCTGTGGCCGATGATGCTGCGCGGGTTGATCCCGTTGCGCTGGATGATGTCCTTGAGCAATACGATCAGGGCCTGGACCTGGGCTTCGCTGTAGGGATACCAGAGGCGCCCTGTGGGCGTATCGACGAAGCCTGGATTGACGATTTCGATGCCGATGGAGCTGGAATTGAGCCAAGTCCGGCCCTCCCATTCACTTTCCCCGGCGTGCCAGGCGCGCCGGCTCTCGTCCACCAGTTTGTAGATCGTCGCGCCTTTGTCGTCGCCAATCAGGTAATGGGAGCTGACTTCACCGTGTGTCAGCAGGGCCAGCGAGCGCTCCAGGGAGGCTGATGTGTAATGCACCACCACGAATTGGATGCGGTTGTCATGATTGACAGAAGGATGGCTGGTATCGAGCCGAGGACCACTGGCGCAGCCGGCCAGCATGGCTAAAAAGACGATAAACGGTAAAAATTTCATGATGGACTGCATTACAGGTTGGAGTAATGCAACAGTGTAACGTATCGGGTCGCGATGATCCGGTGCGCGGCCGATATTAAACAAAATGGAACAATTGAGTTATCAGGCCAGCTCCACTCGATTGCGTCCGGCATTTTTTGCCCGATACAGCGCCTGGTCGGCTCGCTTGATCACCGAATCACTGTGTTCGCCGGGCTTGAAGGCGGTCATGCCCATGGAAACCGTGACGGTCACCGGCTCGCCTTTGAAATGGAACGGGCAGGATTCGATGGCTGCGCGCAAGGCCTCGGCCAGCTTGACGCCGGAAGCCAACGGCGTGTCAGGCACCAGCAGGACAAATTCCTCGCCACCAAAGCGGGCGATAAAATCGCCGCCACGCAGGCGCTTACGCAGTACCGAGGCGATCAGCTTCAATACCCGGTCGCCGGCCAAGTGGCCGTAGTTGTCGTTGATTCGCTTGAAGTGGTCGAGGTCGAGCATGGCCAGTAGCAGGCTGTTACCGTGTTGCTGCCATTTAGCGACTTCATGCTCCAGGCGCTCGGACCAGGCGGCGCGGTTGGGCAGGCCGGTGAGCGGATCGACCAGCGCTTTTTGCCGTTGTTCCTCGAGATTCTCGCGAACGACCTGAGCATCCTGTTCCATCAGCGCCACGCGCTCGGCCAGGCTTTTCAGGCGAGCCGAGACTTCCTGCTCACGTTGGTCACGTTGCTTCTGGTGCTCGTCCAGCGTCCCCAGCAAGCCCTCCAGGTGATTTTCGAGCACCTGCTTGACGCCTTCCAGGTCGTCGGCTGCCTGAACGCTGCTTTGCAGGCCATCTACCTGTTCACGGATCTGGGTGTCCATTTCCCTGGAGGCTGAATGGTTATCGGCGTGGTCGTCGCTCGCGGCCTGCAGGCTGCTCTGGAATGACTCGAGCCGATCGTTGAGGCGCTTCAGGTAGGCTTCGAATTCATGCTGGCCGCTGTCGGTGATGGCCAGCATGAGTACCGCCAGATCGTCGAGGATTGGCAGCAGCTCGTACCAGTTCAAGCCATTTCGCAGGCGCTCGCGCATGGCCTCTGCCTGCGGTCGATGACGCTCGGGCAGGGTGAGGTCGCCCAACAGGCCCAGCAGCGTATCTTCAATGTGCTTGGCAACCGAGCTGTAGGACGGTTCCGGTGAGTCGGGCAGCGCATACTGGGCATCGGCCGCATCGGCGACCGCTATTGGGGCTTCGGTGGGCTCGGCCTCTACGGACGGCAGCGATGGTTCGGACAGGGCCTGTGGCGGGACTTCTGGCTTTAGCTCGTCGGGGTTATCCGGCAGGGGCATCGACTCGACGGGCTCGGGCTCGCTGTGGACCGGTGCCGGCTCGCTTGCCTTGTCCGGCTCGCCGGCCGGCTCAACCTCTTCTGATGCGGCTGTCGGTGCCGGCTCGACGCTCGGCGCAACGACAGTGATTGCTTCGGGCGCGGTCTGCGAGGCCGCTGATTGTGCGGGGCTGGATGCTATGGGGGATGCTGGTTCGGGTGCCGGTGCTTGGCCGGTGTTCTCTTTGGCCGGTGCCGCCGTTACCGGAGGGGCCGTTTCGGGCGCGCGCGTCTCACTGGCCTGGGCAGGCTCGTGTGGCGCTGGCGCCAGCGCGGGCTGTTCGGCGCCCTGGCTGCCGAACAGCCGCTGCAATAAACCCGGTCGATTCGGTTCGGTGGGCGTCTCCAGGGCGCTCAGCGCCTTGCCTTGAAGACTGCTCAATTCGCCGAGCAGCAGTGGGAGCTCCCGAACCTGGCCGGCCCTCTCTTCCAACTGCTTGGAGAACTTCTTCAACGGCCGGCTGACTTCCTTCGGCAACGGCAGGGTTTGCAGTTGGGCAACCAGCGCCATCAGCGCGGCGCTCATCTGCTCGGCCCGGGTCTCGCGACGCTGCTCGGAATCGAGCACCGCCTTCTCCAGGCGCGGCAGCAAAGCGGCGAGGGCGGCATCCATGTCGTCGGTGCGCACCGCCTCGCGCATTTCCTTCATGCACTGGTCCACCGCCCGATCCGTGCCCTCGGCGGCCAGGGTGCTGCGCACCAGGCCTCGACGCAGCAAGTCGAGGCGAGCATCCCAGCGGCGTTCGAGCTTCTCCTGTTGCTCGATACTCTTGAGGTACTTCTCTCTCCAGCGTTCAGCGTCGTCGCTCATTCATCGGATCCGCAAGGGGCAGGGCTCAGCACAGGGAATGCATCAGCCGTGAGCGAACCCGGCAAACGAATTTCGACCGCGACCGGCAGGTGGTCGGAAATGGGTTGGGCCAGCACCTCGACGCGTTCGAGGGTCAGGGTCGGGCTCAACAGAATATGGTCCAGGCAGCGCTGGGGGCGCCAGCTGGGAAATGTCGCTTCCAGTTGTGGAGCGAGCAGGCCAAGGTCGCGCAGGGGCGAGGTCTGGAGCAGGTCACTGGCATGGGTGTTCATGTCGCCCATCAGGACCTGGTGCTTGTAGCCACCGATCAGCTCGCGGATGTAGGCCAGTTGCATCGTCCGGGTACGCGCCCCGAGCGCCAGATGCATCATGACCACGACCAGCGCCTCCGGCCCTTCGCCGAAACGCGCGAGGATCGCCCCGCGTCCCTTGGGCCCCGGCAGCGGATGGTCTTCGATCGCCCACGGGCGCAGGCGGCTCAACACACCGTTGCTGTGTTGACCGAGACGACCGAGGTTGCGATTGAGCTGTTGGTACCAGTAGGGAAAGGCGCCCAGTTGGGCCAGGTGTTCGACCTGATTGACGTAGCCGGACCTCAGGCTCCCGCCGTCGGCCTCTTGCAGGGCCACCAGGTCGAAATCCTTCAGCAGGTCGCCGATTTTCTGCAGGTTACCGGCACGCCCGGTGTGCGGCAGCAAATGTTGCCAGCCACGGGTCAGATAGTGCCGATAGCGTTCGGTGCTGATGCCCACCTGAATATTGAAGCTGAGCAGCCGCAAACGGCTGTCAGCTGGCAGGCCCGCGGACGTGACGTGATGCTCGTTGACCCGCGGTTCATGCAGGCCAACGATGCGTTCGGTGCTCCAGCGGGCCATGGGCTGGCCGCGCTTAGTTGGCGGCAGCCTTGTTGGCCGCTCGCTCTTTGGCGACCAGTTGGTCGGCCAGTTGCAGCGCTTGCTCGGCACCGCCGGCAGAACCGATATCAAAGCGATACTTGCCGTTGACGATCATGGTCGGAACACCCGTGATTTCGTACTTTTTCGCCAGCTCACGGGCTTTCTTGATCTGGCCCTGAATGGCGAAGGAATCGAACGTGGCCAGGAATTTTTCCTTGTCGACGCCCTGGGTGGCGAGGAAATCGGCCATGTCTTCTTTCTTGACCAGTTTCTTGCCTTCTTTCTGGATCGCGTTGAACACCGCGGCGTGAACCTGATGCTCGACGCCCATGGCTTCGAGTGTCAGGAACATCTGGCCGTGGGCATCCCATGGGCCGCCGAACATGGCCGGGATGCGTACGAAGTTTACGTCCGAAGGGAGTTTTTCGACCCAAGGGTTGATGACCGGCTCAAAAGCGTAGCAGTGCGGGCAGCCGTACCAGAACAGTTCCACCACTTCGATCTTGCCAGGCACCGCTACCGGAACCGGGTTGGTCAGTTCGACGTAAGGGGCCTTCGATTCCTCGGCGTTGGCTTGGGCGGCCATGCCGAACAGGCTGGCGGCGACGAGCGCGGCGCTGATGATCAGATTACGCATGCTTTACTCCTGGACAATGAGGTGGCCTCGCGAGGCGTGTTTTTCAGACAGACCGTGGCGGGTTCAAGTTCGCTAGTGTAACGGCAGCGGCCACAAAAAAGGGCGGCCAAAGCCACCCTTTTGATGCTCGCATCGTCAGATTAATCGAGCGTTAACGTTGCAAGGGGTGTACCCCCTCGCAACGGCCTTAATGCAGGCCTTGGATGTAGCTGGATACTGCCGCGATATCTTCGTCGCTCAGTTTTTTCGCAATGCTCTGCATCGGCTTGGTGTCGCCGTCGTTGGTGCGGCCACCTTCTTCTTTCCTGAATTCGGTCAGTTGCTTGCCAACGTACTGTGCATGCTGGCCGCCCAAATGCGGGAAGCCGGCTGCGGCGTTGCCTTTACCGTCAGGGGAGTGGCAACCGGTGCACGCAGGAAGACCCTTGTTCAAGTCACCCCCGCGGAACAGCGCTTCACCCCGTGCTACCAGTTTCGGATCGGCAGCACCGACGCTGCCCTTCTGGCTGGAGAAATAAGCCGCGATGTCCGCCAGGTCCTGGTCGCTCAGGTTGGTCAGCAGGCCGGTCATTTCCAGCACCGTGCGCT